>Ga0116227_10003452_pt1 | contig 35093 bp, 21 predicted proteins | sample S1TSphgellanicum_FD_89693 | JGI IMG/M metagenome (GOLD analysis project Ga0116227, IMG submission 89693) | Host-associated microbial communities from peat moss isolated from Minnesota, USA - S1T2_Fb - Sphagnum magellanicum MG | ecosystem: Host-associated > Plants > Peat moss > Unclassified...
ACCTACTCACCTATAAATTTAAAATGTGTTACTTTCATCCCCACCTATCTACCAACACTTTAAGTAGGTACCTACCAAACCCCACTTACATGGCTACACCTACCTACATGGTTGCCACTCCAATAGACCCACAATAGTTGACAACAATGAGGAATGAATAAAATGAAGGTATTGCATGGAGCTTGATCTTGTTCATTGAAACAAAATAAATAACGGGATGATTAAAATATTTAACACCCTTTATATAAAGGTATTACAAGTTTTCCATGGGGGTATTGCAAACCAAGTGGATAATCAAAGTGATATGGAGTTCCAATTCAATTTAAACGCATTTAATGCATGTTGTACTTAGGTCCATAAAGCAAAATACTCAATGAACGTGCACTACCCCATTCTAGGTATCCTTGAAATAGTTTGGGCTCCATATCATATCTTTCAACAATTAGAAGGGTATTGTATAGCCTTACCAAAACGTCAAAGGAATGCAATATCCTCATTGGGTCACATTGTAAACACCATGGGCTAAATTATTTTGGTCTAAGCTATTAGAGGGGTATTGTTCATGCCTAAAAATATTCAGTGAACATGCAATACCATTCTCAAAGTATCTCATAAATACATTGGGCTCCATAACATATCTTTTGACATGTGGAAAGGTATTGTTCATGCCCAAAATTACACAATACACCTGCAATACCCCTTGCAAGGTATCCTAGAAAAACATTGAGCTCCATAACATATCTTTTGAAACTTGGAGGAACATAGCATAACCCTACCAAAACCTAGAAGGGATGCAATACCCTCAATGGGCTATAGTGTAAACACCATGGGCTAAATTATTTTGGTCTAGGCTATTAGAAGGGTATTGTTTCATGCCCAAAAAGACTCAATGAACATGCAATACCCCTCTCAAGGTATCCCATAAACACATTGGGCTCCATCACATATCTTTTGACACATGGAAGGGGATTACGTAGCTCTACCAAAACCTACAAGGAAACCAATACCTTCATTAGAGTATTCAATAATTAAACACCATGGGTCTACACTATTGGAGGGGTATTGTTCATGTTCAAAATGACACAATACACTGCAATTCCCCTTATAAGTAATCCCATAAATACATTGGGTTCCATAACATATCTTTTCAAACTTGGAGGGGTAATGCATAGCCTTACCAACATGGGTTAAATTATTTTAGTCTAGACTATTAGAGGGGTATTGCTCATGCATAAAAATATTCAATGCACATGCATTACCCCTTGTAGGGTATCCCAGAAATCATTTGGGCTCTATAACATATCTTTTGAAACTTGCAAGGGCATTGCATAGCCATACCAAAACCTAGAAAGAAAACAATATTCACATCATATTGTGATAATATCTTAAACCATGAAACAAAATGAATTTTTTTTTTAATATTTATTTTGTGCTCAATATAACATGCCCTGCATATTGAGTCAAGTAAATGAAGGTATTGCAAAGTTCTTCACATTGATGGTAGAAAGTTACTTGAACAAAGTTATGGAGTTTAAATGCAATACCTACATCATCATGGGATATTTGCATTCACCATGAAACATTAGATTTTTTAAAAAATACATGATTCCTTGCTAATATATAATGAAATTCATATTTTCAAAATTATTTATTCATTTTAGAATATGATTTAACATATAGAAAAATGAACATAATGCAAAATTCGTCACATTGATGGTACAAAGGTTTAGGGTTTAATGTAAAATTTACTAATTAATGTTAAATTTTAGAATTTGTCAAAATTTTAAAATTAAAAATTCATGTTTAACATTGTTTCAATGATGTACATATTTATGTTTTTCCCTTTTAAAGTTGTAAATTCACTTCAAAAAAATAAAAACATAAAGTCTCTAATTTAATAATATTTTAATGCATGTTTTGAAAAATTAATTAAAGCACATCATTTTTTATGTTTTTTAATGGTTCGCATAATAATAAAAATGGTATATCCCATATACTAATCCTATGTATGATTGAAAAACTATTTAATTTTTTTTGACATATAATAATTTCTAGCCTAAAATAATCATATAGTAGGTCGGCAACATTTTATAATTTATAAAGATATAACACAAGTCATTATGTAGATTTTTATGATGTATAATATTGGTCTAAATATTGGTCTAAATATATTGTTATTTATAACATATTGAATAGTACATTATATATAATTAATGATATTATGGAATTATACTGTTGATTCATTTTAATACATATAAATGTCTTCATATTATTTAAAATATGATAAGAATTGAATTATATATATATAAAGCCATGGTTATGTGTAATGCAAATTTTTTTTGTAAATTTTTTTTTAATGAGAATTAAAAATTTCCAAAATATAAGTTAATTAATGTTGTATTGAAGTTTGAAATATAAGTTACCAATATTATGTAAGTTTAGTCCTTGTAAATTAATTCTATGTAAATTTTAGTTTACAATGTACTAAATGATGATATATTTAGTTTATTAATGTGTGAAATTATATATTTTTACATTTATAGAGATTTAATATTTGCATAATTATATTAAGTTGGTAAAAATTTTAATTAAACATTTGATTAAGGAGGAAGGTGGGCCAAATATAAGGTACTTTTCATAGGTGCATTTTTCAAATGAGGCTTCTAGAACCTTGAAATTTCTTCCAATTGTGGTTTTTTAAAAATTTGTGTTCCAAATGTTTTGAAAGTAGCAACTCAACTCATCAATTGGGTTATGGTATGTAATCATCTTGTAATGGATGCATGATGATTTTACCCAAGATCCACTATTTAAATCCTTGCATTTATGATGATTATAAACTAAGATACTATCAACTTATAAAAAGTTAAACCCAAAATAATTTCCTAGTCACAATTTTGTCTCCATTTTCATGCATCCCCTACATCAAAGGTGGTTGTAAATACATGATTTTTTCTGAAAATCATCAATCCATTGAAAGCATTGGCAATGCCATGGTTAGTGTGTGTAACATTGAATGTGCAATACCAATTTAAAGAGTTTTTGAGAACCCAAATTTGGGTCAAATTATGTAATCTTCTTTGACTCTTTTTGTTATGGTTTTCCTTGAATACTTATTGATATGTAATGACTTTATGAAAACTAGAAATTTAAACATGTAGAGTGAAATGATAAGCAAGTTTTAAAACCTTTCAAAGTCATTTGCCTAATTAATTGACTCAAAATCAAGACATTATCACACCATATCCCTTGCAAATTTTACAACAACAAAATTAAGATAATAACTTCATCAATGGCCATAATTAATGGGTTGTACTCCAAATGAGTTGTGAATCAAATTCTTCATGTACAATTGCAAAATTTCAAAATGAAAAGTGAAAATAGTGCACCATGAAACCAATATATAAATTATGTAAGTTGTTATTTCCAATCAAAGGCTTTGGAATTTTATAACAAAGTACTGGCAATGAGGATTTATAATTTATATTAGATGTAACCATTAGCTCTTCCACATTAAGTAATGTCCCACATTAGCTACACAACAAACACACAATTGTCATGTTTATTCTAAATGGCAAGCATATAGGAAGAAGGAAATTACCTACTCTCTAGTCTCCTAGAGATTTTCTAACCATCAAACTAACAAGATATTCAAAGTGGAGTTTTTTTTAACTAGATGATGATGAAGTGCAACAATAATGTTGTAAGCAGATGCTTGATTTGGTGACAACAATATAAACAGCTTCAGATAATCCTTCCAAGCACCCATATGCAAGCACTTGGATAGGTGCCTGCACAGTAAATAAGCCGAAATTCTCTTTGTGGTGGAAAACCAAAGTGTGTTTTAGAAGAGCATGGGAACACTCCAGTAAATCATAAGGCAGAGGAGTTATGTTCTCCATCTCCCACCACACTAATATCATTGCAACAATAGAGAGAAACAACAACAATATAACTAACTTCCATAATGTTTTAAAGATGATAGCTAACAACAAGGAGTTAGTGCTCAAATTGTTGTTTGTTCATAGAGGAGGGTTTACGCTTGGAAGCCTCCATGAAACCTTCAAATCTTGTTTCGGGTGTGATTTGGACCAAAAAATAATTGGGTATGAAAATGTTCATAAGCTTTTGGAAGCCATGCCAAAGTTTGTGTGGATTCAAAAAATTTGTGAGGGCCAAGTTGTTATGCAATGTTCTTGACACCTTAAGAAGCTGAACATGACTTGACCATGCAATTTCTTTATGCAAATTGAATCCACCAAATAATTAGACAACATTACAGTTATTATGATTAAGTTACTACTACATTAAGCATGATGATGTTGAATCCTCCAATTTTTGTTGAAAATAGCAATGATTTTGCTATGAATAGAACTTTCTTAAGATGTTCACCACCCATATCATCAAATCGATGCTTTGATAAAAAAAATACAATAGATTCTTCAAGAAAATATATGGGCATCAAGTAACTAATCAAATGGTTGGTAGAAATCATGCCCTTCATGCAATTAATTCATATGTTACTTCATGTGATTAGACTTGTTTGTGATGTTCAAAGATTAGTACTATGATCATTTTGGACATTGGGTGAATGTGCCCAAGCTCCATTTTCATGCATCCCAACTCCAAGTGGTTTTTGTTTCTCAAATACCCTTGATTCAATGATGTCATCAACTTGTTTTAATTGAATATAGTCAAGTTGTTGCCTTAATCTCTGGCTTGATAAACCTTTAGGGATTGCCTTTTCAAAATTAAATTCATCAAAAATATGAACATCAAAGCAATCATTTTAATAAAAGTAAACACCAGATGTTCCCCCTTCTTTAGGCAGTGGTCTAGTGCAAATGTTTTTTAATGATTATAAAATTTGATATTGCATAAGGTCACTTGCTAATTACATTTGTTGTCTCCTCCTTGTAAAATTAGAACCTTTTACATTGTTGAGCTATGTTCCTTTCAATTTGGAATGGAATTTCTTACAACATAACAATGCATTGTATCATTTATCAATATTTCCAAGCAAGCCATAGACATCTCTCATCAAACTTAACATTAGCAAAATCATCCTCGTTTTTTTTTTAAGAACATAAAAAAATTCCTTTAGTAAAAATGATGATTTCATTGAATCAAAGTTTAAGCTAAAGGTTTAAGAATCAAAGTTTTAATTAAAATTTGAAATATAAGTACCTAATATCATGTACGTTTAACCAATGTATTTTCTTACCTCTATGTAAATTTTATTTTACAATATATCAAAAAATGATATACTTAATTAATTTATGTGTGGATTTTTTATTATTTTTGCATTCTTATACATATAATAACTTAATGATTATTTTATGTTAAAAAAATAAAGTAAACATTAAATATAGTTGAAAGACATTTTCAAACTCATAAATGGTAAAAATCATTTAATGGACCAATACAAAAATTTTGGTATATGTATATGAAGGTATTGCAATATTTGTCACATTGATGGTATAAGGTGTGTACTTCAACAAAGTTTTGGAAGGTAACTACAATACCTTCATTTTAATGATAGTTTCATTACCTTTACCATCAATGTGACCAACTTGACAATACCTTCATTTATATAATGGTTTAGGATATTGTCACACTATGGTGTAGGTATTGTATTCCATTTAGGTTTTAGTAGGGCTACATAATACTCATCTAAGTTTCATGGTGAATGCAAATATCCCAAGATGAAGAGGTATTTCATTTAAACTACATAACTTTGTTCATGTGACATTTTACCATCAATGTGAAGAACTTTGCAAATAACCTCATTTACTTGAATCAATATGTTTGGTATAATATAGTGAACATGGAATAAGTATCTTTAAAAAAATTATTTTATTTCATGGTTTATAATATTATTTCAAAATGATGTGGGTAATGCTTTCCTTTTAGGTTTTGCTAGGGCTATGCAATACCCTTCCAAATTCTAAAAGATATGTTATGGAGCCCAAAGGTTTTATGGGATACCTGAAAAAAGTATTGCATGTGAATTAAGTATTCTAGGCATGAACAATACCCCTCCAATAGCCCAAATCAAAATAATTGAGCCCATGGTGTTTGCAAATTACCCCAAATAGGGTATTTTTTCCTTGTAGGTTTAGGCAATACCCCTTTAGGTTTCAATAGAAATGTGATGGAGCCCAAAAGATTTTTGATATACCTTAAGAGAAGTATTATACACCCATTGAGTAATTATGGGCATAAGCAATACCCCTCCAATAGCTTGGACTAAAATAATTTCCATATTGTTTACAAAATATCTTCATGAGGGTATTATGTTCCTTCTAGGTTTTGTTAGGGCTATGCAATACCTCTCTAAAATTCTTTAAAATTTTTATGTAGCCCAAAGGATTTTTAATATATTTTAATAGGGGTATTGCATGTGCATTGAGTAATTTTGGGCACAAGCAATACCTTTCCAATAACCTAAACCAAAATAATTCAATCCATGGTGTTTTAACTTGGCTTGCAAGAGGGTATTGATTTCCTTTTTAGGTTTGAACTTCTAATTTTTGGGGGTAAAGAAAGATTTTTTGGTTTGAATGCAAAATTAGAACCATTTTTTTGATAAATTTAGGGAACATGTCATAATGGTAAATATGTGGTTGCTTCAAAAATGAATTGCCGCCTTAAATCTTAAAGACCAAAACAACACCTTAATCAAAAGTGGGATAAATTATGGGATAAATTAATTTGTGTCACTACTAAAGGTAGATGGGATCCCATTGGCCCTCCTATACTGCACCGATGCAACCTCTACATCATGGGTGCGCTATTGCTTAAATACCTCACAATTGGCCAATGTTGCATCCACAACATTAGCCACAAACCCTTCCTTGGTGGTGCTTTGAACCCCAAAACAAATAATATAATATAATGAGTATTGCATATGAATTTTAAAACTTAGATTTCAAATAAAATTGAGTATGACATTGTTGGAAATTTACCGACCATGAATCATTTTTGAATCATGGTATTATGTAAGGAAGTTAATCTCCTTATGTCGCACTATTTTATTTTACGTAGATTTCTAATTGTGTTCCATCCAAACACTTCTGAGTGCCTTTGCATACTCGGCTTGAATTGTTTGAATCACAAGTGCAAGGTTCTCATTATGTTTTAGCTTGGCTTGCATGTTGAAAGGGATGGCCCCCACACCCCATGCAATCATGCCAAGAAGCTAAAAAAATGTGGCTAGAGACTAGCTTCACAAGTGTGGGCTTAAGCACCTTAGGTGTGTATTGTAAATCAATTTAGAGCCTACCCCACTCCAAGAATGTGTGCCTCTTAGCCTTAACAATAACCTTTTGTTCATTTGTGACAAAACTGGGCCAAAAGGCAAGACCTACGTATTCATTTTTGTGTGATCTTGGACCTCTAAGCCCTACTCCCAAATAGATGGGTGTTCGGGCTTGCCCAACTTCATGGTAACATTGTGTTGTACTCACAAATGTTACATTAAGTTATATTTGGCCGTATAGGATGCATCGCACTTATCAACACTACAAGCTAATTTGGGCCCATCCTTTGCCTAGTGCACACCCTCTATGGCAACCATGAAAAGTGTAACCACATCTGAAACAAAAAAAAGAACAACATAAAACCTAATGTGAAAATTAATATTTTGGATGAAGGTTATGCCTTACGTGATGAAGGTATTACATAAATAGATAAAAGATTATAACACACAATGACAATATTACATAGAAAGATAAAAGAACAAAAACACAAGATGAGGGTATTGCTAAACTCTAGAGTTAAAATTTGCATTAAAATACAAAAACCCTAAAAATAATAATATTTTCAACAAAACCTAAAGGTATTGCCTACAAACTTACACAAAAAAAATGCCCCACCCATTTTCTTGATGAAGAAAGAAGGTGGGGCAAGCAAAGGTTCAAGGACCACAAGTAAGGAAGGTATTGCAATCACAAATTTGACCAAAAAAACCCCACCCATCCTTTCAATTAGAGAGGATGGGTGGGGCAATTAATTATAATAAGTAAGGTACAATATTTCACTTTCATCAATTTTAGCATGAAGATCAACATCAACATTTGCATTTTCTTGTCCAAGAGCTACAATTTCTTGGTCCTCTATCATGTCAATAGTCCTTTGCAACTCAACTTCAATCTATTAACATTTGCAGTAGCAAATGTTTCCCCAACCTCAATATTAGCTTGCATTCCTTCCTTGATATTCCCATTTGGAGCCAATGTAATCACATTTTCTGCTTGTTGTCCAATCACCCCAACCTCTACATCTCCTTCTTCCATGACACCTCCAATTCCACCTACAAACTCAATTTTAGCTTGTAGATCTGCTACACCATTCCTCACTTTCATTCAAATGTGCATTTAACAAAATGCCCAAAATGCCCAAAATACAAATGAGCATAGTAGTTGATTAATTTTTAACTTTATTACAAGCACCAAGAAACCAAAAGAAAACCCAAAGGAGATACACAATATTTGTCCTGGTCTTACTTGTAAGCAACTAAGACAATGAGCATGGCATTCATCGTTCAAGTTTTAGAGCTTACAACATTAAAAAAAACCAAAACAACAACATTCATCCTAGTCTTACATGCTATGCAATAAAAAAAACCACGACGATGATCATCGCGCTTGTTGTTGTGGTTTTAGTATGTGCAACACAGAAAAAATCAAAACCATGAGTTGCACTCATTTTCCTAGTTTTACAAGTTACACAAAATTTTAAAAACCAAGATGACAAGCTACACTAATTGTCATGGGCTTAGAGGTTGAACAATAAAAACAAAACCACGACGATGAGCACAGGAAAACATCATAGTGGTTTCAAAGCTTGCAACACAAAAAAAGACCAGGACAACAAGCACAATTCATTGTCCTCGTCTCATAGGTTGAACGATAGAAAAAAAAACCACGACGACGAGTGTGGCACTCATCGTTGTGGTTTCAGAACATGCAACACACAAAAAAACCAGGAGTATGAGTTGCATTTGTCATCTTGGTCTTCCAAGCTAAACAATAGAAAAAAACCACAATGACAAACGCAACAATCATCGTCATGGTTTCAAAGCTTGCAACATAAAAAAAGAATCAAGACAACGAGTGTAATTCATCATCCTGGTTTTGGATGTAACTACAATGAGAAAAACCCATAACAATAAATTGCAACTTGTCGACCTAGTTTTGGAAGCAAGAAAGAAAAACAAGAAAAAAAACACTTACCTTCAAAGCAGGGTTTCCACTTGATATTTCACGCACACTGATCCACAAGCTCTCTGCAAGCTCTTTGTGGTTCTGAAGCTTTGGGTAGGGGAGCACAAATGAGTGGTGGGGTAAGTAGGGGGAGGTAGATGGGTTGGGTGGTGGAAGGGAGGAAGGAAGGTTGGAGGAGTAGGTTGTAGTTCCTAGAAAAAAAAAGCCCAGGAACAAAATGAGAGTGAGAAAAATAAAACCACTGACCAAGTAAACTGACCCCTGGGGGACAATTTCATCCCATCCATGAAATCCTAGAGTGTGATTTGTTTTGGGTGGTGCACTGGTGGGTGCTGGGTCACTCAAGTCAATGCTAAGTTGATATTAAGAGAGGCCAGTTTTGTGTTGCATTCAAATCGTGAATGTTAGCTAACATAAAATCTTCTGTAGAATTCTAGGTGACACAAAATAGTTAAATGAGTGTTAAGTTGATGTTAAGTGGATGATAGCTCAATATCAAATTTTCAAAAAATGTAAATCTTGGAATAAAAATATAATGTTGGATAGTAGCTTATAAAGAGGTTTTTAAAGTCAATGCTAAGTTAACAAAAATATTTTTCAATGATTTTTCAAGGTGTGAATGAAGTAAATAAAATAAATAATAATGATAATAATAACCTTCAGGTCAATGTTAACTAACATATGCCATTCTTTTTTGACATGAAATTATGTAAAATGTTATCCTACTTAATACTACAGGGCCTAACTGCAAGTCTGATTGCAGCTACATGTGACTGATTGAAAATCGTTGTTTCATCGAAAAAGCACCACTTATTTGTTTCACTTATTGAGTTGACATATAAAAACTTGACTGATAAAAGAATGATAAAGGAATACGCTTAAAAATTGATAGATTGAGTGGCTGATACATCTACTTTAGGTTTTTTTTAAATTTCTAATGAAAGAAAAAAAACATACATAGTAGTAGGTGAATGAAATGTGGGCTTTGAAGAAATTGTAGTTCACAAATTAAGCTTAATTTTGGGTGGCTCCTACACATAGCATCATCCATGGATGGTTTGTTTCTTTTAAATTGAAAAAAGGATGTACAAGTCATTTTATATTGATTCCATGGAGCTGCTCTGAAGGTGCATTCACACCTAATTAGTGCGGCCTGTGCCCTTGGCCCAAGTGTTACCACGTCCTCAACTGACTTTTCCTTCCAAAACCTGGTTTTTGGGAATTTATTTGAATTTTTTAGTGGCAGAAATCACTTTAAAATCAATATCTCCCACATTCTGAATCCAAATCTTACCAAATAAATTCCATTAAATCCTGCTCATCAAGATCTCTCCAACAACACCAAAGGCCGAAATTTTCAGCCACAATTTAATTTAATTTTCAGTGAAGGAATCATTCAATATTCATGAACTTTTGTAGGACAAGTCCAAACATCATGGAACCAAGCAAGCCCATGCACCCGTCCTTGTCGAGAGCTTTCCAATGACACCAAAGATATGATCTGAAGCATCCCGGTCCAGTGGATCTCATAACTAACATAACTACAAAACAAAACAAACTACCTTCCTTCATAGATAGATGTTAAGTGAAAATCTAGGTGGCACCCAATGTTAAATGGGTGATTGTTTAACATTAAGTGAATGTTAACTTAACATAAAATCTTCCCGGTAAATAGGTTTAGGTCCTAAATGGCTAGCTCGGTGTTAGGGGACTAATACTAGAATCACTAACACCAAGTGTGAATGCACCTCAAGTGGCCAGGATAAAACTATAGGGGGAGAGAGTTCTTTATCTTGGCTCCCGAATTGAAGGCCGAGATTGAGGACATCACCACCTTTTGTGCCCTTTTTGCAGCTTGCATGGTGCTTCTGGGCAGGCCAGTTGCACTGATGTGTTTGGCTGGATGGCGACGACTTTCTGGCTCCTGTGATTCCGTTTTGGATTTTGTCTAATAGATTCCCCCTATCCTCAGCTAGCCTTTGTCCTATTTGTGTGTCAGCACTCTCAGAAAAGACGCTCATAAGTTCTCTCGTGTCTGGAACATGCCCTGCAAATTGAGGAACCAGATTAACATGGTTCAGTTCAAGGAGGGGGACCGAAACGCATCAAATGCCTAACTGGGAATGAAATTTTTTACAAATCGAAATAATTGGGACCCAAACTAATTTTTCCACCAATTTTGGTGATAAACGAAGTCGAATCCTGTCTTTCCTTTTTCTTGAGCGCCTGGACTGCTACTACATATATTTTCGTTGCTCCTACGTTTAGGGCTTTTTAAATTACTTTCGAACCTTGTGCATTAAATGCAGAGTTTCAACATTTCATACTGAGATTTGATATGTTTTAGGGCTCATCTTTGCGGATACCACTGGGAAATGGGATAGGGGTTGAAAGCAGGCCCAAAGACAGGGTGAAGACAGGGTGACTTTCCGTATAACTCTATTAATATACAGATCCTGAAAGCTGGGTGCCAAATCTGTCACTCTCAACCCACAAGAGCAAGACCAAGTCTGATGATCTGTCTGAGAGTCAAAAAATTGAGAATCTCTCTAATAAACGTTTCACACACATGCTACAAGATTTGGTTTCACCAGTTATGATTTGCAAAACCCATGACCACTTTCAAAGTGAACATGTGATCCTAGCACATGGGCAATGTGTTGGACCTTGCTTAACACTTCACCACAGGCATCTTCAAGTTATATTTTAGGTTTGCTCATCTAAACTTGCTTGAATACTTTGTGGGCTCATCTAAACTTTGCTTGAATACTTTGTGGTCTTGGAATTCTACCAGTTCTTAATGCAAGGGAAATCTCCAGTGTGGGTGAGTATTTGATTTTTGTAATACCCGTCAATTTTGCATATTTGAAAAATTTCAGAATCAAAGGACTGTGGGTTCTGGGTATTTGAAAATTCTCAGAAACAAAGAATATGCCAGGTTCAGGTATTTGAGGGGGAAAAAAAAAATCAGATTCTAAGAACCACAGGTTCTGAGTATTTCAAAAACTTCAAAGAGCCGTTGGGTTTCATGAAAGAACCAACAAAGACCCGACAATTTTAGGTGGATATTGATGTGTTTTTTTTTTTAAATTTGAAAATCATGGTTATATATAACAATCAGGTATTTGATTTTTTGATAATCGTGATTATATATCAAAACCAAGTATTTGATTCTTTGATAATTATGGTTATCGCATTTGATACCCGATGGGGGCTTCGTGCAATATCTAATACCTGCCCACTCTGGAAATCCCCATACCTCAGGACTTCCCCAGGTTGAGATGACAGACCCTCAGGCTAAGGCCCTTGGGTCCATCACCTCAACCCATGATAGTCGCATGGTAAGGGACCTTCCCCTTATACATAAAGGCTTTTAGAAGAGGCCTAATGAATTGCAAACAAATCTATGGCTATATTAGAAGATTTATTTGTGAAATTTCTTGGGTGGTGGGTAAAACACTAATCAGCCATGGTAATGCTACAACTAATGAACATTTTCCTTTTGCTATCCATCCATTCCCAAACCCCTCCCGTCCCCTTTGTTGGCCTTGCCTCCGAAGGCAAGGATATTGTGTTTAGACTCATTATAGAGTATAGTTGCTTAAAGGATTTTGACCCTTAGGTAATAGGTCTATTTTTTATATGAGGTTTTTTGAAAGATGATGTTTTGGCTTGTGTTGAAACTTGAGATTAGTTATAGAGTTATAATATCTGGAAGGATTTTGGTTTCTTTTTAGAGGATTTTTTGAAGATTATATTTTTGCATGGTGAAATATTTTGAATTTCCATCATTCTTCTTTTGCCTAAGATACTCTTAAAATGTAAATGGCAAGGCCACATTGTGACACACCCAATTGTTCTGTAATAGTCTGGGGTTGGCCATCATTCCCTAAGAACCTGGCAGGCCTTCAAGTGTAGGGTTTCTTACACGTTACAGAAGTCCAAAAAGAATAACCACACAACACAAAAATAGTGATCAACTGTGAAACATTTACTAAAGACACAGAAGATTATATGACTGCCAACAATAAGAGGCCTAGCACACAAACAACAATCCATCTTCTTACAGATTGGTTCCAAAGCAAAGCAGCTTTCAGTACATTGGGAGGTATAGCGAGAAAGGGAGCTGATCAGTGACACTGCACTTGTTCTGATGATAGCCATAAAGTAAGTCTAGGGCTGGGACTTTCAAGAGCCAGAAGAGATAGTTGGAAAGGAAGAGTATAATCAGTACCTTCTAAAACGACAACCCTTGTCATCTTGTTGCCAGGTGCACTGGCCCAAATGACTGGGCAACCCAACATAATAAACTTGGGAGTGCAAGATTATCGTCCAGGCCCAACCCATGTTTCTACCATGTTACAAGTGTCAATCACAATAAAGTCCTAAGCATTTTCAGTCCTTCACCCAAAAGCCAACTTGCTCTGACTCTGTAGCCCCCCCCTTGCTTTTGCTTCTTCCCTCCATGGCACTTCATGCTGACAGCCACCAATTCTAGACACACTCAGCAGCAACAGCCCAGAAGGATTTGTTATTCTGGATGCTGTATGTTTCTTAATTCATAGCGAAGTCCATGAGAACCTTGATGCTTCAGACAATTCCTTTGTGTTGAAAACTAGGATCTGTGAACCTGATTGTTTTGACCATTTTGATGATGAACCTGAAAGGTTAACCAGAACTCACACAAAACTACTGTCTAAATCTGCTCCTCATAAACAACCACATGCACAGACACACAATGTGTCGATCAAGTGTACTCACTCAATCAGCAGACAACATACATACAGCTCATCTGGCAGCCCTGCTTGACTCAGGTGGTTCAGGGTTGCACTATTCAGATTTACTGAAAACAATGTACTGGTGACCTTCTCCTGATGTTTATAAGAGAAATGGCTTGATGTGATGATGAAAGCTACAACAGAATACTAATCCAGAGAAAGACCAGAATACCCACATGCAGATTTCTTTTGCACACACCACTCTCTCAGCCTGCTTTTGGTTCAGCAATAGGAATCCGTTGGATAATACTTCCGGAGGCCATCCATCTACTTTTGCTGAGTGTGCTGAGTGTGCTGAGAGTGTCTGTGGATGCGCAAAAGATCATGAACCCAGTCATTTTGTGGCAAATTCTCTTCCATCCTTTGCAGTTGTTCTACAATTTTGTCGAACTTGACCCTCTCTTTGGGATCCGCCGACCAGCACTTGGTAATCAATTCCCGCATACCTGGGGGATAGGTCTTGACCTTCATCTCGGGCCGAAGATTTTCCTCTGCCACTAGTCGTGCAGATTCATAGGCCTCCTTATCATCAAAAGGAGCAAAACCCTCAAACATCTCGTACATAATCATGGCAAAGGAGAACACATCCACAGTTTTATCATATTTCTCATGTCTAAAAACCTCTGGCGCCATGTATCTGTAGCTGCCCGTCTCGCCTGTCATCTTGTACGCATCGTGCAGGTGCTTCATATGGATCAGCTTGCTCAGTCCAAAGTCGCCAACCTTGAGCTCCTGCGCATCATCAAAGATGAGGTTGCGAGGCTTCAAGTCGCGATGGATAATGACATTCGGTTCTCCGTGGAGATAACACATGCCTCGAGCAATATCTAGAGAGAATTTCACCGCAAGAGCGGCAGGCAACGCTTCTTTCCTCCTCAAAACCTCATGCAAGTCTCCGCCTGAAAGATACTCCGTGACCAGCATCAGAGGCGGCCGCTGCGTAACAGCCCCCAAAAATTGGACAATGTTCGGATGTCGAACCTTGACCATGAACTCCACCTCGTGCTGGAAATCCTTCAGCACCGCCATATCTTTGGACAAGGAAGGTCGGATGGTCTTCACGGCCACCGGCGTTCCTCTCCAGATTGCCTTTCTAATCTCTCCGAACGATCCTTTCCCGATACGAACGCTGTGCTCCAAGTCGATTTCCGAAGGATTTATCTCCCAATCTCCACTCTGTGGCAATGGCGGAGTGAGCGCTGTATCCTCCTTATGATCACCGATCACTTCTCCCCCGTAATCCTTCAGCAGCTTCGCCATCTGCATATGCCCCGATGCCAGGGCATCAGCACAGGGGGAATTCCCCCACCGATCTCGAGCATTGACCGAAGCTCCCTGCCAAGAAAATTCAATTCCAAGGCTTACTGACTCAATTTCCCGCCACATGCTCCTGAAAAGAAACCAAAACCTTCAAAAGCAAGGAAATGAGAGAGAGAGAGAGAGAGAGAGAGAAGGTGCCGTGTGGTTATTACCGACCTGCGAGAGAAGGATCTGCGCTGCTTTCCGACAATCGAATGAGGCAGCGACGTGCAGCGGCGTACGCTTGTCATAGTCGACAGCGTTAACAAGGGAGTTGTCGGAACTGAGGAGCTTGCTCAGGCTGCTCAAATCTTCACTGCGGACCGCCCATTGCAGCTTCGACACCTGCGCCCTGTCCGCCATAGCTTACGACTACTTCTCTTCTGCGCTCCTTCGAGCGAGAGATCTCTCTCTCTCTTCTCCTCTCTTGACTTTCATCGTCGCGACTTCGCGCGCTCGCTCACGCAAAGCAAAGCAAAAAGGATCTGTGCTAACGCCAAGGACCGTAGACTACGTTTCCCGAATAAGGCGTTTGCTGACGTATATACAGTGGATATACGTATAAATTTATTATTCTACACCTATTATAAGGACCCAGCCAGAGCACCTAGACGGTCTCTAGGCGCCTCCCGCATGGGTATATTCCCAGGAAGGGTGCTTTACCAAAATAAGGGACCCCAAGGAAATAAAGGACCCCAAGGTGGGAGCCGAGGGAGTCCCAAATTTCCATAAAAGCCCTTGGATGGAGGGCATTCTCAGAATAAGGGGCCCCACACGGGCAAGGTGGAGGCAAGACAGCCCTTTATTTTTCTGAGAATGTCCTTCCCCAAGGGATTTTACGATGCATAAAGCACAGCTACTCAACATTCTAAATTGGAAAAGTTCCTCCTCCACTGAGCAAGAGGAACTTTCATGGTTATAAGGTATCACCCCCAGCAATGCTCTTGCACTTTCATCACTAGATCAAACTTCTTGTGTGTTTTGAAAGCCAGCTTTTTTGTTTTGTTTTTGTAGCAAGCTTTTATTATGTCTTTTTAACCCTGAACTTCTTACATTTTGAAAGTCCACTTTTATGTGTTTTCTCCTTTTGTAAAGCGCTTGCTCTTCTCTTCACAATTCCTTTCATCTCAAAGACATATTTCTTGATTTTTGTATTCGACATTTTAACAATGACTTTCTTAACATTTGGACCATTAGAAAGACAACACAAAAAAAAATAGCTCCAATCTTTAAGCACCCATTTCAACACTCACCACTTTGAGCAAAAACAATACAATGATAATATTTTGATATTGTCAATTAAAGATGACATCATCCCTCATATTGTTGACCTTGATGATTCACAAGCATGTTGGACAATGTTGCAAAAACATGTACAAGATTGACAATCGAATGTAGGCATGGTTCCTCCTCAACAAACTTCATCCCATCATATTACTACATAGTTGGCACAAATTGGGGAGCACGTACCAAAGATATAAGAGTGGTAAAACTACCATCAAAATATACCATGGTGGTCTAGAGCAAGTGTAATTGGTGTAATTTGTCCATGACATTAGGGAAGGGAATGTCCTTAATTTTTAATGACCCAAACTTTTACTTCAACACTATGCATGCAAAACATGAGGATGGTATGATTGCAAAAGAAGAGGAAGAAACACCCATCACCATGATTTTGAGGTGGCAATAATGATCATGCACATACACAAAAAAGATATCAAGTGATACGCTTATTCTAGTGCTATGTACCTCATGTAATAAGAAATGCAAAACAAACTAACCATGTTTATAAGATAGAATTTGCAAATGTTAAATCTACATTTGGCCCATGTGGTGCTTGGCAAGGGCAATTTGTTGTTTCTAGCAAAAGAGAAATAAAGCTAATGTTCATAATGTTATTTGCATTCCATGCATAAAGGTCAAGTTGTTATCTATAAGGGCTATAACAAACTTGGGTTTTGTGGTTATGTTTGAAACACATAAATGAGGTTAATTGTTACAATAAAACAATAGCAAATGTAGTATAAAAAACAAGTTGAATGGGTTATATAAGCTAGTTATATCAACTCTTTAATAGAGGAAGTTGCACTTTTCACAAGAATTCAAACAAATCATGCCTCAATTGTTGTTATGATAAGTTTTCTTTGGTGGAAGCCACCGCTAATGAATATGTGGCATCCCTAAATGGGACATATTGGGCCTCAAGGACTACACAATCTATCAAAAGCTAGGTTTTTGGAAGGAATGCCTTACGTCCCTATTAATTCAAAGGTTTGTGATAGTTGTAGATCTAAGGAAACAATAGAAGGAGTAATGCTTAAGGAAAGTTCAATTGATGAACAAAATGAATTGATGCATTCATATTTGTGTGCACCATTCAAACATTCTTCCTTAGGTGGGTCCAAGTAATTGTTGACTCACTTGTGATTATTCTTAAAATATTCAATTTTTTTTCCTAAGTCATTTAACAAATATAAAATACTAAAAATTTAGATTGAAACAACACAAGCCTAGCAATCAAGATATTTTGTGCTAATTATGGTGGAAATTTTATGTCTAAATCTTAACATTATAAGATGGTGGAGATCAAAATTGATTTTTCAATGGAAATTGAGGAGGTAAAAATTGTGTCCTTGGTTAAACTATAAAATTTTAAGAACATTAGGAGGCCAGTTGGATTTGTGAATTAGGTAGATGACCTTTGGAGATTTTCACATTGAGCATGTACATTCCAATGCAAAGGGGATGAGCATGCAGGGTTAACTAATGAATGTTGGGAGTTGGACCTTAAGCTTGTAAAATTCAGGATTGAGGTTGTTCTTATTTGGTCTAATTCTTGCGTTGAACATATACAATTCATTTTTTATGTTTTCTTGGGTATGTCATTCCAACACACTCATTAGCTTCGCATTGCTAGTTTGCATCTACTGGTATGATAAATATTCGTTAGTGATTTTGGCAAAGTAAATGTTTGAAAGAATATTATTTATTTGTCAAACTTTTTCATTCAATGATATATTTACATACTTCATTAAAGTTCAATGAAATACTTTCATTGAAATGGTAGACTATTTTTTTATATTGTCATAGTGGATATGTGCATAACCAACTAATCCAAAACTTTGTGTTGCACCCTAAACCATATTTCAATTAAATTTCTAAAATTGTGTAAGGACATTACTTGAAATCGGTTATGAACAAGGTTTAACCCCTAAATGCATCATAATAAATTTCAAAAAGGGTGTGGGCAACAAATTTTATTTTTCTATTTTATTTTTTTTGTTTCTTTTGTTGGATAAGATTTTTTACTAGATAATGGTTCAAGCAACATGTCACATGCTTTCACCCATATACTTCTCAATTATCATATGTAGATTTTCGCACTAATGAAAAATTGGAGAATAGAAAACCCCTTCAATGCTTAAACTTATGTGAGATCCAATAGGAGTGTAAAAGTCATTGCAGTAGGTGAGAAATAAGTTGCGATTTAGGTATCATACAATGTTTTAACATACCTTTGTGTGCTTAGCAACCACTAAAGGAAATTTATGTTCCAAATTTTGCCTTCTATTTTGCACAAGTAAGAATGATTACAACAACTTCAAGACATTTCATTTGGCTTCTATATCCCACCTAATTTTACAAATCAATCACTTTGGGGATAGACAAAATAAAGTTCAAATGAAACCCACATGAGAAGAACCTATAAGATGTGTCAGGCCAATGTTCAATAGAATGCTTTCATGATTCTAAAGTGACTTGAATGTCAAACTTTGTACAAAACATGTGAAGGAATGATAACCTCAGGGATTGAAAATAAACTTTTCAATGTGATTAGTTGATATGGCAAAACTATATGTAGAGCCAGTGTGAAAGGCATCCAACCTTCAACAATTTCAAAGGCTATGGCATGGCATCAAGTCTAAGTTCCATAGGAAACCCCTTTCAACTCCATCAAGTCCAAACATTTTTTGAGGACATTCAAGCACCACATGCCAAAAACCATCTAACAAGTTGCACAACCATGTATACTCCCACTTTGGGGAAGAGAAGACGAAAGCATCCTTGCGCTCCTTAGTGCAAAAACTATGGATGTTGAATGAATCAAAGTCGTATTCAATGACAAAAGGGTTTGTATGGAACTTCACCTACAACGATAATATCAAGACCTAAATGTTGATTGACTACCCACATTTGGAAATAACCTTGGTTAGAAGACAAGAGGTCTAATAAGTAATTGTTGGCATTGGTAACTATTCTTGTAACCACTAGAATGCAACCATTACTTTCAATTGTGCCTAGTGTTCAAGAGTTCAAAAAGCCATGTGTGAAAGGAATTTGCAAATGTATTTGGCTCCAAACACCTACCTAAGGGTTAAGCTACTTAGATTACATAAGGGCTTATTTAAGAAGGTTTACCTAAGCTATGCAAGGACCTACTTGAAGGTTGCTTAGGCTACCCAAGTTACCTAGGGGCTACCTAGGCTACCTATGAGTTACCCAAGAGTTACCTAGGTTAGGTTGCTTAAAGGCCTACCTAAAGGCTACATAAATTAAGTTTCCATTTGCAATATTTGTGATGCCATGTGTGATAACTAATGACTTACAACTACAATGTTCATTTAATAGTCACATGTATTATGTTCTATTGCACCCATGTATTGAAATCCATTTGATATTTTTTTCACTTTGAAATGCATTCATTTTTAATCATGCAACATGGATTAACTATTATTGTCACTTGTCATGATTATATTAATCATAAGAATACATCTTTAGATTTTGTAACTTCTCTTATGATGTCATGTGTTAGTCCATTATTTGATAACTAAATATCTATAATTGCAACGTTCATTTAAGATTCACATGTATTGTGTTTTGTTGCACCCATGTGTTAAGTTTTTATTTGATATTATTTCATTTGAAAATGCAAAATCACTATTAATCATGCAATGGGGACCAATTGTTGTCATTTGCTATGATTATATTGGGCACAACAACACATTTTTGGGTTTTGTAACTTTTCTTGTGATGTCATTTGATAACCTTTTATTTGATAACCATGAATCTAGAGTTGCAATGTTCATCTAACAATTGCATCTATTGTGTTTTGTTGCACCCATGAATAATGATGTTGATTATAATTACATCTTATTATCACATGACATGTCATGTCATCATCACAGGAAGTTACGTCATTATTAGTTGCAAAGGTCAATGGTATGTTTGACTAACTAATAAATGAATTTTTTTAAAATTTAATATCATGAGTCATGATTTTGACCATAGTCACAACACCATATTGTCACATGATATGTAATGTCATCATCATGGGAGATTGAATTATTTTTAGTTACAAAGGTCAATGGTATTTTTTGTTAATTAATTTCACATCACAAGTATATATTAACACAAATTGAAAAATAATTAAATACTTTCCCACAAAAATTAAGAAGTTTTCATATTGATTACAATCACAAAACCATGATGCCACATGACATTAATGTCCTTTGTCACCACTTAGTGACTTATGTGATTAAGTAGTTATAGATGTAGTCGAAAAAAACAATAGTTGTTTTTGGGTCTAAAGTTGACAATGACACAATGTGTTGTGTATTAGTTGAGCTATAATCAAGAGTAATTGAATACACAATAATATTGTATAACAACTAAAGTGTGTTGAAGCTTGTCAAAAATCTAGTTTTCCATGCTAGCACAAAACATATAAAATTACAACATCATTTTATTCATGAAAAATAAGTAGATGTTGAAAACACACCCATGCATGAGTAAAACAAGAAGCAAACATTTTCACTAGGCCATGAGGTAGACATTTTTTAAAAGGTTAAAAGATCAAACATGTATTTTCAATCAATCACAATTTAACATTCTTAGTGAAAATTAAATTGTTGTGATTAAAATAATCATGACAATATAGACACCTTTTCTTTGCTTAACTACTGTAATTTTCAATATTAGTCATAGCAGTTGACCCTACAACATGTATTTTTAAGGCTACTAGTACTAGTTTTTTTTGTAATAAAAATAAATGAATAAATTTGAATAACACATTTATATCTCCATGAGATGTTATAGCTAAAAGGCTTGAACAATAATATATATTCCAATAAAATCAAAAGATCAAGTCAAAATATATGAAAGAGGGTGTTTGAATAAATTATGTTCATATTTGTCAATCTTGAAAACGTTATAAAATATGAATAACAATAAGTACCCCATGTTTATTAGTGGGGCATTAACCCAAGTTGCAAATGGTGACCAATAATTTTGGGAATAAAAGTTTCACACAACCAATGGTAGGCTTAGCATGCACCTAGGGGGTAAGGGGATTTAAGATTTTTGTTGTTTACAATATGTTCCCAAGGTGGTCTTAAATGGCTAGATTTAGTTGTGTGAATGTATTTTTATGCAAACAAACATATTGCACCTAGGAGGAACCTTTTTTTCTCACCTTGTTTGACATATGTTGCATTGTAGATAAAATACAAAGATGGTGGTGTCAATGAGAAGTAATAGTGATTGTAGTTGTTGTAGTGTGTATTCTTGATTGAATTCACATCATTCATTAGCTTCAATGTGTGACATGCATGAGCATCAACACCACTCTCCCACAAAACTTGACAAAAACTTGTGATCATCATTTCCAAACTACCTCTTTTTTCCACTTTCATATACTAACCCACCACCACCATTACCCTCATATAACAAATGAACCTATGAATGGGTGAGTGAATGGGTATTTTCTTTTTCTCGTGGTTTCACCTATTGTTGTCATTGTCTTTCAAATTATATTGGTACTCATGATGCTTCTTGCCTCATGAAACTTCTTTTTTGGGGGACCTTCCAAAAGGTTTTTTTTGGCAATGGGCTAATCAAAATGGGTTGTTAAAAATAAATAAAAATAGTGAAGCAACCCCCCCTTGAATTAATAGAACCATGATTAAATACCCTACATACATTTGGAACATTTGTATGATAATAACATGAAAGTTGTGTTTGTAATGATATATTAGTGGCAACATCAATAGAAGATTTATGATGATCCACCATTTCAATGCATGTAGGTGATGTATACATGCATTACAAATGCATGCGACAAAGTATTTGTAAAATACATTGTTGATGTTTTTGAAAGAAGGTTTTTACACCCAAAAGCAAACATAGGATCCATGTCATTCTTAAGAAATAGGCATACAAGATCCATCTTCATTTTTACAAAAGATATTCATGAATTTAAGGTGCCCTAAGAAATACACTTTGAAATTTTTTCCAAATGTTTTACACTTACTTTTGAATATGGTTCATGTAGAAGTATGAACATTACATTTGTAAGGTTCATGTTTGGAATGACACCTTTAAGGCCTTTCGATAGTTAAATTTTACTAAATTTTATTAATTTTAACAAGTTTTAACAAATCTTAACGTTCCCAATTTTTAGCATCAAGGTTGGAAACTCCTTACATGTCATGGTTATTAGTCTTCATGGTTAGTGAACTTATAACTATAATGCCCTCCTTGGGGCACCTTACCCTATACTAGTTAATAAACCTTCAAATAAGTATTTTTCATGAATTTTTGGCAAGTAATGGTTATAAAAAAACAAACATAATCTTTTTAAATTTATGGGGTAGGCTATGGTGTTTAAACTATCCCAATCTTGAAGTTCTTGAACTTTAAGGTTTGTAGTTTAAATCAAACAATCCAAATCTTGCAAAACCTTAGTTTTATAAAAATTTCGGAACAAATAATAAATAAAATTTCAAAAATCTGGCAAAACTAAAAATAATTTAATTTATGCCAAAATCATTCAGGTACTACAATATAAGCATCCTCCTTCATGTTCCATTTAAGTCATAATATTCCCATTAAACTAAAGCCAAGTCTTATGTGTGCTATTATTTGTGTCTTATTGTTTATAAATATGACATATGTTCAAGTCATGAATCATGGGGTGTGTATTTGGTAAGTATAACAATTAAAGTCCCAAATTGTTTCACTTTAAACCTTGAATTCATTAACCAACCCATAGGAAATGATGGGTTCCCATGCAAGGCACAAAAGCAAGAAGCTCTTGATTGGAGAAAATGGTGCAAAAAGGAAGATTAGAATAAGCATCCCTTGATTGGTGTTAAACAAAGTGAAGGTTGGAAACTTTATGGTTTTATATTTATATTATGTTATGAAAAAACCTACTAAAAGATCTCCTATTAAATTATGTGTTTTAAATAGCATTGAATTAAATTATATATAAATATTTCGGGAAGGTGACTAGGTGTCTCACACAATTTAGAGAGTTTATTGGAATCTATTGTTACAAACTATAAGATTTTTTTATATTGTCAATTTTTATAATGCAAAATTGATGATGCCAATTGCACATAATCAAAATGAAATTACATAACCCTTGATGAACAAGGTTAAATCATAAATAAGGTCATACCTCATATTAAAGGTGTTATTTGAGTGCTAGGCCATGGAAGTTACCATTAAAAACTTCATGTAGGGCCCATTTTTTGGGGAACCATTTTAATCAATTTGTGAATATCAATTATTGAAAAAAAGTGAACAATGATTTTAAAGACATTAAATAACATGTCCTAAACATGTAAACTTCTGTGCACATGACCCTTATGAGGTGTCCTAAATGTGTAAACTTCCTTGCGCATGAACTTTAGATGAGGTGCAATAGTCATATGTGGTGAATTCACTAGAAGACAACTTTGACCTTAAAAAATTTCGCAATTTTTAGGGCCTTTGGAGGAACCATGGAAGAGTCTAAACATAATTAAATCATATTTATTGACTTCTCCTTATCTTTTGATTGGTCCAAGTAGGTTGTTAGTAGTAATCTCTGACCTATTTGCAATCCCATTTTTTGTTTTATGAGTAGGAATAAATAAATAACTAAAACTTGGATGTGAGAAATGTTTCACAAGGTCACGTACTAAGCACTACTAGACATGCTTTTGTAACATAATCTTGTTTGCCTTGTTTCATGTTTCAACATTTTAATGATAAGATTTTAATCCTATTTATTTTTTGAAAACATTGATATTGTCTTCATTTATGCACACATGATGAGGCATTCAACATTATGCTTTGGTAATAGGTTTCATACTTGTGATAGTTATTTTGAGATCATGTATGTCTATGTCAAGGGATGAATTAGTTGCCTTTGTAAAAGCAACTGTGTCTTGTTTTTTAACACATGTAATAGGAAAATATTTAGATTATGAAACTTCAAATTTGTGCCATCAAACTTTTTGTAACCTAATTTGTAATTCTAGTGACAAATTTGATTTAGAACTAGTTTATGTGCGATTTTTTGAAGTAGGAAATGGTCAATTGAATTTTTTGGTAGTGATACTTTTAAACACAAGTTAAACAACCTCATTTTGGTTGTTTTTAAGTATTTGGTGTAACTTGTTTATATATATATATATATATAAAGTTCAAAGACTACTTGTTAATTCCAAGATTGCAAGAAAAGGATTGAGGGTTGGAGTTTGCTCATGCTTGATGGTTTGAATTTTTTTTTTGTGTGGAACAAGTTTGTGTTTTTTTTAATGGCATTGGTAGAAATTTTAATTTTGGATTTAGGTTTTTAAAAGTTTTGTTGAACAACTTGATTTTAATTGTTTTGGGAACAACATTTGAACTTGAAAGATTTAGGCTTTGTGTATAGTTATTTGCTTCATAAGTTAAGTTGAAAAGATGCAATAAGATGATCAATAAGAAATGTTTGATGGTTTGAATTAATGTTAAGCAAACAAATTTTGGTTGTTTGTATACCATCAATGGAAATATTGTCTAATTTTGGATATAATTCATGAATGAAAATAGTTATGTGATAAAAATATGTTTGTGGGTGAATTTGGACAATGAAATAGAATTTTTTAAAACACGAATGGTTATGCCAAGTGACCATTATTTATTTATAGTCAAACAAGGTAATGAAATGGTAGAATTGCAAAAACAACTCCAAGTGGAATTTGACATCCACACACTTTCCAAAAATTACAATTATGTACAATTTCATCTTTGTAGAACATCAAGTAATATCCCACAAGCTGAAATCATTAATTTTTGTATCCATATCAATGATATGAAGGCAATTTTTAAAATCATAATCAAATGCATGTCCACTTACCTTTGATTCTAAACAATATTTATTCCTTTCATTTCTCAAAAAATTGTTAAAAACCAAAAATTTCCCTTGAATTGTTTATGATATATAAGGTAACTTGATCATTCCACCTTAGATCCCTTGCGCACAAGTAATATGTGTTAAAAAAAAATGAAACTACACCTTCAAGCAAAACAATAAGTTAACTGACCATAGGAGTCAAAGAGCATATGGGTGCGGATGAGTTCAAGCGAGCAAAAAATGATGTCAAAACGTGAACTTTTCTGCAATTCTTATTACATTTATCTATGTGGTGCCACTTTAATGACATGTGAATCATGGGAAGTTGTGCTTATTAAATAATATGGATATTTAAAAAATTAATTGAGCCAAAAAATCTTCCAATATCAAAGTTTGGTTTGAACAAAACATATTTAACATTTTCATTCAATAACATTACTTTCACAAAGGCCCCCTAATTTTCATAACACAATTTTTTTTTATCTTCATTTAAAAAAAAATAGTAATAAGGTATTGTTAAACACATCTTAAAAACACTTATATTGTTTCAATTAAATTTTATCAAAATTTAAGGTTTTAAAAAAATTCATGAATCATTTACGACATGTAAATATGATGCAATGTATATGTTGTTTTTAAAAAAGTTATAGCTTATAATGTAAGAAATAAAAACTTGAAATTATTAAACATGTTTTGGTATGATATAAAATTGTGATAATTTTTCAAGATGAAACATAGAATTTTGCAAAATATGTACACTTTCAAAAATTTGTATTTATTCAAAATTTATTGAAAAAAAAAAATCATATTAGGGCAACTATAAATAAAATACATAAAAAATTTCAAAAAATTTCATTTGAAATTCCTCTTTATAAAAAATTGTTTTTTTGGGCAAAAGGACCCCAAAAAGGACAATAGTCATAAATTCAAAGTAAACATATTGGTTCATTAAATGTCGTTTGGACCCATATGGATGCAAGACACCACACACATTCATAAGAAGTCTACATAAGAAAGAACATGAGTAGAAACACTTGAAACTTTGAGATGATAAACATCCAACGCATAAATCACATCAATGCATCGACATAATTTTATCACAAGTGTAGGCAATTCAAGGTATTTTCATCTTTCACTTTAGTCACTTTATCTTTTTGTCATTCTACAATTACCTTGCCCATGTGATTTGTAATGGATAGCTTGTGTTCCTCGAGAATTGTAACAAAGTTATGAAGCGTTTATAGTCTTTTCCACATGGGTGTCTTTGCCCAAACTTTTTGTATAGCTTTTATGTGCACCTCTCATCCTCAAGAGAAATGTGAAAATGCAAAAAAATGCAAATATGCAAAGAGACGTGAAGCACATTAGACATATAGACAAATAGACAACATTTAAAAAAATAATGAGCTTGTAATTTCTTGAATGTTAGTTCCCATATATTTGAAAATTTAATGAAACTAAATAGCTTTTAATTATATCCCTTGATTATAAATGTAACATAATCAATATTAGACAAGGGTCATTGATTCCAAATTGTTTAAATGTAATTAAAACCCAAAATTGTAAATTGTTTAACCCCATGAGTGTCTTCATACTGAGGTGTGCCACCTAGAATTATATATGGTAGTCCTTTAATAAATTTGATTAATCTTTATTTGAGACTTTAATTGAAATGTATATAATGAAAAATCAATTTTATTTTTTTTACATTCATTAATTCAAATGCATCAGTCACATACATGAAAATGAAAGGCCTTATAATTTTAGAAATTATTTTTAAAGCCTTGTCATGTTTTTCCTTTTACTTTTAATGATCTCTTTTATGACATATTAGGAAAGCCGTAACTTGAATTTTTTTTGAAATTAACCTTGTAACAAATTACCTTGTAATGCATTTGATTAAAAATGAGCTTATACTTATTTAAACACCTAATAAGAAATTATTTTGAAAATTGCAATGATCATGACATCCTTTTTTGTTACAACTTGTCTTGAAGATGCCCCACATAATGATTTTTTATCTATGTATTAAAACATGTGTTTGTTTTGTTTGTGACCACACTTTAACCTTACTAAAGCTTGGGGCCCTTCATTGCACTTTTGCACATTTGCACTTCAATGAGTGGTGTGCATGGTGGTTATTTTGCAACTTTCGGACCAATGGAGCAAAAGTTATTGAATTTAAAGTGTTTTTTTTAATTGGAAATTAATTAACAAATTAAAAGATGGTTTTTCCATCCGATCATTGCCTCTTCATCATATGGGCCCTTTTGTTTGGCCTTTCACATTCCAAAACATTGACACTTGGGGGGCCAATGACACTTGAATTGACACTTGGAACAATAAGGGGTCCTATTCACATTTGTTTCACACTTTGATTGATAACACTTGAACCATTTCAACTAATCAATGCCTCTTCATCACATTTGCCCTAATTTCACATCACATAGGGAATTTCCCATTGACCTTCCTATTTGCCTTTTTCACATCACATGGGGAATTTCCCATTTGCCATCCTTTCTGCTTTTTCACATCAAATGTGGAATTTCCCATTGGCCATCCCATTTAACTTTTCATATGATCACCTTTCACTTCTGTGGTCTCTCTTAAAAGCCTAGAAGAGGAATTTTGCAAAGTTGTATCCCTTTGAACCTTTAAGATTTGTACTTGGGTCAACAAAATTTTGAATCACGAAACATTTGAAAAACTCCAATGTTTTCTTCCATCTTGCCTATTAATCTATATCCACATCACGATCATGCAACAACATGATACATGTTTTGATAGACTTTTTGTTATTGTTCATGCAAGTTGACATAGTAGTTAACATCCAATTAGAATTTTCAAAATATATTAGCACACAAATGAAAACCCATACTAAAAAATTGTCTATCAAATCACTTTTTTGGGTTACCATATCCAAAATAATCAACCAATATTAGTTCTATGTAAAGTGGATAGAATTTAAACCAATACATAAATTGCATTTCAACAATGCCTTGTTAAATAATTGTTAATGTGCATGTAAAAAAAAGTTTTAATAAAAAAGAAAAGAAAAATCATCCATAATTAGATTAGCTTTAATGTTAGACAATATTATGATGATGCACATCTTTAATTTAAAAAAACTAAATATTATAAATTTCCCTTTGTATATTTCTACACCTTAACAACATTTAAAAACCTTCAATTAACAAAATTGTCACTAGTAATGTGCAGCATAGTGAAACATTAACTCCTTATATGAAATGTACCTAAGAGGGAATCTTGGGTACATTTCATATATGAAATGAATGTTTCATTGATTTGATTTATGTTTAATACGTTCATTGCATGCAAAAAAATAGGTCAAAGAGTTACCATAGTGTTGAAGCAACATTGTCCTCCCACCACACATTTGCTTGATTCAAATCATGACATAAATGTCAATCCAAGGATGAACATGATAAGTGTGTGTTGGTGTTTTGTTTTCCAATTATTTAGAGCAATAGGAGGCACAAAACACCTCAAAGTAGATTTAGCATTCATTGGGCGACAATTTTAAAATACCATCCATAGTTTCTTTGAAACAATAGCAAGGTAATGACATACTTTTGGGGGCAATAAAAAAAATGGTGATATTTTCTCAAGAATCAAAATTTTACTCAATTTTGGGGTAAAACATTAGGCATCTACAACACAATATTTCCATTATGTCTTTTTGTGTCAATGTAATGTGAAAATTTGCCACAAATTAAAAAAAAAAGAAAAAACTAAACATAATGATGAACAAACTAGAAATCCTAACACATGAAAATTGTTCTCATTCCACAAAAAGGATCAAATGTTATAACCTTTGTTCATGGGATTAAATGTTTTCATATGTGTTACAGAACAAAATAAGTCATTTAAAAAACTTGTTATTTGGCATAAAATCAAACAACACAACAAAATTTTCCTTCTCGTTGTCAAAACTATTTTGATGTAATTGTGAATAAGATTATAAGAGCCTTCATTATGCCAAAATCTAATTTTTGTGATGACACGATCAATTACATTTGTAATCATTTATGGTGTTTTGGACTACATGACTAATACCCAATGTAAACATACGTTGCTTTTGCCATTAATTGTCTTCATGGTTGTAATCACAAATGTCATTAAAAATTAAGCATTGCAACTACTTTCATGAAGAACAAACCTACCTACTAACTTACCCTGTATATTTGCCTACTTAATTATCTACCTAGTATTGTAGTTTAACAACTTAGCCTAGGCAACCTAAGTTAAGCTAAAAATTTAAGCAAGGTTACAAACTTAGCCTCACCTAGATAAGCATATACATACATAGGGTTCAAGTATGAGAACTTCAACCCTTCACCTCCACGCCAAAAGACCAAGTCCTTAATCATTGCACCACGCATTCAGCAAATAATATATTTTGTCATGATATTACTATGAACATTTAAAAAACCCACTTCAATAATCTAGCAACCTACCTAACCTACTTACTTAACCTAACTAGCTACCTAGCCCAACTGCCTACTTAACCTAACATAGTTCCTTACTTAACCTAATTATATACTACATGACCTACCTACCTAGACTAGATACACTTCTTTCAAAATGACTATTATAATTGTAATCATAATCACGTGATCATAATCATGATTGAAATTACATTAATAGCATAGATTCAAAAGGCATGTTGTATATGCCTACATGACTAAATTTGCACAAATAATCATAAAATGTCAATCATGTGTTCCGTGTTTTGGTGTAATGCTTTTTGAAACATCACCTACATAATTAAGTAAAGACATGGATTGATTTTTTCAATCTAATAAGAAAGCACCTTACATAGCATAATGTTTCCCTTTGTTGTTTTATGAGGTGCTTTGACTAATGACTACTTTGATGATGGGCATTTGATTTTTTGAAATCATAATATGTTTTGCAATGTAATGATAATACATATGGCCACTTGTTTCATGATGGGCCCTTCATTTTGGGAATACCCTCACCCTAGTGATTTAACCCTAACAAACTCATGATTCTGCATACAATTGTTGCAAACTCTTTAAGGGATCTGTAATGAATGCCAATCAACAAAAAAATTTAAAAATTCCTATTCCCAAGTCCATTAAGGAAGTTCCCTGCTTTGCATTCATGTCCATTTTACATAACAAAGCTAGAGAAATTGCAAAACAGAAGGCAACAGAATGAAACAAAATTATACAATTTGTGTGTAATGGTGTACGACCCACGTGTGTTGTTGACAGAGTTGAATTCAAATCACAGCCTTGCCTTGTGTGAACACTAGAGACCATGGTTCACAGATTTATGCAAACATTAGATTGGGGTGCTTCATCGTCATCATCATCATCTTCTTCTTTTTCTTCCCTGAAAAAGCTTGCAAATCCCATGAACTTCTGGCAATATTCAAGTTTTGCAACTGTGCACACATCTGATCAGCCCTCAGAGATGTGCAAATGCTCAGCCCATGAGGAAAAGGAAGAGCAACTTGAGTTCATAGTTTTGACTACCTCTAGGAAAAAGAATGTTTTTTACTCCAACATCTGGCATTCAGGGAATTCCCGTGCAGCATCAAGAATTATGATGCTGCTGCTTAAGGAAATGCTGACAAAGAAGAACAGATTTTATTTAACTAAGAATTTAGGAAACTTTGTAAGTGTTTTCTGTTACCATCCCTGCAGTTTGAGCTTTGAAGCTTTGCCTGCTTAATTTCTAGAGCATCTGCTGTTGGGTGCTGCTGAACAAGGATCTCTCACAATGCTGCTGCGGTGAACCAAACTCTCCAAACTCTCCATTCAAAGAGTTTGTCTGTGTTTGTAGATGCACACTAGCATGCACCTCATGGAGATGGTACTGATGATGATGCACCTGCAAGCTTGGTGTGTGCACCAAATCACTGGTGGCCTTTGAGATCTGATGAGCGCTCCTGGACACTCCACAAATCGGAATTCCTTCCAACTCATTGCTCGACTGGAAAAGTGCCAACATGGAGTTTGCAGCATCCAACCCCAACCCACCGAGAGATGAAAGAAAGTGGCCTGAGGTTGTCCCACCAGCATGCTGCAGCTGAGTGGATTGTTCCAGAGGATGGCTGTCTGTGATTCTGCTGCTTTCACTGACGTCCATGCCCCCTAGACCTGCAGATTGCACTTGATAGAGCTTCTCAAGTGCAAGATATTGCTCTTGTGGCTGCTGCTGTTGGTGCTGCAGATGATGTGTGAAAGAAGAAGCTAAGTTGCTGCAGGTGTTATCAGCTACAAGGTACTCCAAGTTTGAATGGTCAATACTGAGGTCAAGAGCAGCAGCAGCAGGGGGACAAGGAGTCCCCCATGACAGAAGAGAAAGAGCACGGCCAGAAATTTGAGAGTCGTCACATCCCAGGTTATGGTAGTCATCTTCCAAACCGTCAAGGGACAAATTTTGACCTAAAGAAGAAGGAGGCCGCTTGTTGGCTCCTCCATCCACAAACTCATGTGAAGAACCCAGAGGAGGAGGACTCAGGTTGCTGAAGGCCACATCTAGTGAAGGGTACAAACCTCCTTGCATTTGGCTGTCAGGGCTCTGGAGAAACATGAGCAGACGATTGGATGGGGAAGAAAAATGGTGGTGGTGGTGTTGGTCCAAGAAGATTGAATGCCCCTCCTCTTTACCTCCAACCTGCTGCACTCAAAAACAGAACAAACAAAACAACAAAAACCTTGATAGTGAGCAGTTGACTCTGATGGGCAGGCATCATCAACAGAAAAGTTTTTCTCCATTTTTCAATCAACACTTCACAGAAAGTTGTCCACAACTCTCTCTCTAAAAGAAAAAAAGACCCAAGACAACAAAAAGCACCACCAAGTTCCATTTACTCCCAGAAACAGTCACAAGGTTCCTGAGGCTTCTGTTTCATATGGGACTGACTGACAACATTCTAGTCTGAATTTTTTGCATAGATTAAAGTTGCAGCAAAAGAAAGCTCTCCAAACTTACACTCAGGAAACTCTTGCTGTCAGGGAAGGAAATCTTGAAATCCAGCATGACAATGATCAACAAACCCACCTGATGCTGCTGGGATGGTGCTCGTACATTCTCATCCGAACTCCAAGGAGGGCAAGAAGAGAGATTCGCCCCATTCATGAAAGGGATAGAGCGTTCCTCATCATCATCCAAAGTTGCCGGAATACCTCCTGTGCCTCTAATTTGCTGCAAAAGCTGTGTGTGTCTACAGTCTGCTTCACAAAAGAAGAAGAAAAAGAAAACCATTACTTTAACTGTAGAATCTGCTTGCTCTACAGAGAAGAAGAAGAAGAAGAAGAGAACCATTACTTGCTTCCTCTACAATCTGCTTCACAGAAGAATACGAACAAGAGCAAGAAGAGAACTGCAACAGGCATTTTGTATACCTTCAAGGGAAAGAGAAACTGCTGCTCCATGCATGTGAAAGGCATCAGTGTGCATGGGTGATGAGCTTCGACTGCTGAGAGCAGCAGGGTTCTGAGCGTCAGGCTGGAGCTTCCGGCGACGCTCATTGTGGCCTGCTAGTCTCCTCCGGCAGCTACGCTTGCCTTCATCAAACTCGGATAACACATGAAACCTGCAGCAGCAACAAAAGACAGAGAGGACGAACAGAAGAGTTGAGAGTTTCTGTCGGTCAGTCTTCTCTCAGGGCGAGCTTGTGCAGAAAAGAGAGAGAGAGTATAGTTGTAGTCTAGTGCACTCGGAGGTGTACCTACCGGGAGCATTGTTGACAGAAGCGTTGCTCGCGTCCTCCTGCCATAGCTCTGGAAGCTTTGGAATGCATCTCGCAGACTTTGTGTTTGCGATGATACTCTTTGGAGGCGCTCAAGTCCGCCGTGCACCCTTCCACTTGACAGCGAGGGTTTTGACTCCCAGGAGACATCACCCGCTGCTTCTTGCTCGACGGATGTGAAGGAGAGGAGGAAGAAGAAGGAACTACTGCTACTACCGGAGGAGGAGGAGGAGCAACGGCCGCCACTGCCACCGAGGTTGCTGTTGTTGTTTCTGCAGCAACAGCAGCAACAGAAGAAGAAGAAGAACAGCCTTTGAAAACAACCTCCTCCTCCTCATTCTTCTCCGACAGACGAAGTCCAAGCTTGAGAGCTGCAGGAGCAGCTTCATGCAGCTGATGACCAGTGTCAGGCTCGGATTTCACCATGGAGAAAACCTCGTGCAAAATGCTGCAATTCTCGTTTGCATTTCCTCCTCCTCCGCAAGAAGCAGCAGGAGCAGGCGCCGTCATCGTCGTAGTGGTGGGAGCATACAGCAGGGTTATAGAATCCCAGTCCTTAAGCTCCCATCCTCCACCTCCTCCATCACCATCTCTCAACAGCCCGTCGGTCTTCGGTTGCTGCTCCCACGCTGCTACGTTACCCCACCGACTCTCATGAGGAGAAGCTCCAGTAATCGCCATAGCCATCTCTTCTTCTCTTTTCTTCTCTGTTTGTTTGCTTGCAAAACCGAAGGCCGGACAAAAACCAAAAGCAGCTCACAAACTCCTGTTCTCTCTCTCTTTTCTCTCTCAAACCTCAAACACTGCAACAAACTTCCAAGCACTTGGCCACCAAAAAAAAACAACAACAACAACCACCATACAACCATACAACAATAACAAATTGCCTTCACACGACAACAACTTCTTCCCGGAAACCAAAAAAAACAAAGAAAGAAAAACAAAAACAAAAACAAAAGGCTGGAGAGAGGAGAAATTTCATGAGCTTATTATGAAGAAGAAGAAGAAGCCACAATGAGCCATTGGAAATAATGGCAAATCTTTCTTCCTTCTTCATTACACTCGGTTGCCATTAGTTACTTACCAGCATTCTATAGAACAAGAGAAAAAGAAGAAGAAGAAGAACTTCAGAAACACCAAAAAGACATGAAGAGCTTAGGGGGTTCAAGCTTTGCTCACAAGAGAGAGAGAGAAAGAGAGAGAGCAAGAAAGAGACTCAAACCATCGTCTACTACAACACAGGCGTGAAGTGCTGAAAAAGAAAATCATGCACACAAGAGAGACAGACGAGAGAGAGAAGAGAACACAGAAAATCACCAAAAAAAGCAACAAAAATGCAAAGTCTGAGGAAAACCCACAAATTCCAACACAATTTAACAAAATTTCATACAAGAAGCTTTTTTAAGAACAGTTAAGAGAAGAAAATAAGAAGAAAAGTATTGAGAAATTAGCAAAATTTGTATAGAATATAATAGGTACTTATTATTCTTCACACACTAAAACAAAAAAATTATTCAAAAAAAAATAAAATTAACAATTTTTTTATTAAAACTTTTATAAAACCAAAATTACCATATTTATTGCCAAAAACAAAAACAAAAAAAAATAAAAATAAAAGTTTTATATATATATATATATATATATATATATATATATACACAACACATAAATTGCATCATGCTTACACCAACACTATTTTAGAAAATTTTACACAAAGGAAGCTTTTAAGAAGAATAAAGTAAGAAAAAGTATTTGAGAAATTAGCAAAATTATATTAGGTACTTATTTCAGATACTAAAACAACTTTAAAAATAAAAGTACCAAATTTATTGCCAAAAAAAAAAAAAAAAAAAAAAAAAAAAATTATTATC
>Ga0116227_10003454_pt1 | contig 35085 bp, 30 predicted proteins | sample S1TSphgellanicum_FD_89693 | JGI IMG/M metagenome (GOLD analysis project Ga0116227, IMG submission 89693) | Host-associated microbial communities from peat moss isolated from Minnesota, USA - S1T2_Fb - Sphagnum magellanicum MG | ecosystem: Host-associated > Plants > Peat moss > Unclassified...
GTCCAAAAGGAAAAGGAGGAGAAAAATCTTTTGGTACTTTCTGATCTTTTCCATGGGACTTTGGTGTGAATTGCTAACATTTATAAACAAAGTCCAAAAGGAAAAGGAGGAGAAAAATCTTTTCATACACTTTCAGCTTTTTTTATGGATTTGGTGTGAATGCAAATATCTAGTTCTTGCTATATTTGTTGGGGTCATATTTCACAGTCTATGCTCTTGCGACCCTCTGCTCTTGTGTCCCAACTTAGCATACTATGATTTGAAGTAGGCAGGGATGCAAGTGGTGGTCCAAAAAGCCTATTGAAACGCTTGTCAACTAGCTCAAATAATGGAATGGAAGATTCTAGGAGAATTATTTGGAGAAAAATGGACTCTAGTGCTTATAACATTTGAGGTGGTTCATCCCCTTGCCTTTTATAGAGGGTGCATGGAATATCTCCATGCATATAGACATGATCAACTAGCTCCAGGCAGATATACAGAGAATATGATTTAAGTTCAGTATACATGTCATAGTATAACTCAGAAAACAATAAGTGTGTACACATACTATATCCTCTTTGGGGGAGTAAGTGTTATATGAATAGATAGTAATCAAACTTACTCATCGCTCTTCTTGAATATATGTATAAATCATGAGTCATGACACAGCTGAAAAGGATGAAATGACACAAAAACTATCATTCGGTTCTAGGTGCAAACCTGGATTGAAAGCTCCAAACAATGCATAACACTCCAGAAATTTCATGGTGTATTTTGGAGGGTGCTTAATTATATCCAAGAAGTGTTGATCAGTATTCATGAATGCTCTCATAGCAAATACATTACATGTTATATCAATGGCACTTTCGTGGAATTCGTTAAAATGACTACAGTAATCCTTCAAATGCTGCTGATCACTTGCAGCTGGAGGTTTCTAGTCTGGAGGCACTTTGAGGAGATGGGAAATTAGCTGAGTACTGATCCCTAGTCACGAAACATAGCGAAATTTTCTGGAGCTAATTTGCGTAGGAAGTTTTAAAAGCTTACGATTTAAGGAAGTTTTCGTGTGTTGAAGGTTGTAATCTGCCCTTGTGATCTGAAGAACAGAAGCCGCCCTGCTTATTTGCAGTCGCCGTGCGAAGAACATCGACCTTACGGACGTGTGCAGGTAATTCCTGTTGCATGATGCTCATCCACTTCGGCCTCACTATGCTTCACAATTTCAAGCTCGCCCTTGAAGCAATATGAAATCATGTCGTTGTCAGGCGATTTAGAGATTACAACACGAAAAAACAAACTAATCATGTTGAAACCTGATTGCAATATGGCATGACTGTGAAAGCTGTTAATGAATGCCGCCTTATAATGGTGGCTTTGAGCTTCTTTAATGATCTCTGCTTCTGCATTCATGTATATCGAAATCCTAGTACTGGCTGCTCAGCTGCTTTCATGAAGACTGTTCAGATTTTCTTCTGAAGAAAAGGAACGTTCTGAAATAATACTGCCATATCAACGTCCTAGGAGTTGGCCATAAAAACTGGCCTCATGGCGTTCTCCCTGGAGAAACTACTGGAAAGAACGCCTTATGAAGAACGCCCGATGTCTTGCAAGCCGCATTTGCTTACGTTCATGTGAGTGGTAAGAAGGAAGATTCCTGGACCGGCCTTTCTCCCCATTGTCGAAAGCCATGCGGAGTACTGTTGGAAGTTTGAATGCCCATGACAGGGGGGACCTTAACTTGCCTTCGAGTCCCATATCGTCTGCAACCAGTTGCAAGCACGGAAAACCTGTCTCATCACTGCACAGGAGTTATACTAGGCTATCAAGCTCGTAAATAGTACTATCATGCTTTCGTGGAAAATTATGTATTCGTGTCTTTGCATCTTAGCGGATAGAGACCGTGTGATCCATACTCAACGGAACTTTGAATGGTCATGCACCCACCATCCAAGATAGAACGGGAATCTCTTGAATACCAGCAAAAGGAAGGAGCGAACCTACAAGAGATGACGCCTGAGGAAGCGGAGATGCTTCATGATGCTCTTTCAAATGTTCCACTGTCCACCAAGCATCTTATAACTACAGGTACCTCATCCACTGCCAATATCTCAAAGCACATCGTTATTTTACAGTGTACCGCGCGCGTGCGTCTCCAAGGCGCCCATGAAGATCTTGGTAAGTGCTGCAAATTTCAAACCTACGACTGTGTGGAAGTTCGAGTGGCGACTCTCCGCTGTGTTATGGTCATGGACAAACGCACCATTATAAGATGTCAACAAAATTGCACACAAGAATGAAGAAAAATCATGTACCATAGGAAAAGAAGACACAATGTTGGTGGTAGAGTAAGAAATATAAGTATGAACCGACTTGTTATTAGTTCCGAGACTGAGACATGACCCTTAAAGTCAATGATGGAGTGGTGATAGTCCAGCATTTGAAGCTCATCAGCTCTGCAAATTATTACTGAGACATCACCGGCTGGACTCAAGAGCGATGAGGCGCCCAACAGACTTAAAAAGAGAGCAGATGTTTCTTGCGCTCCCGCAGAGGCTTCTAACACATTGCGAATCAAACCCATGACGTGCTAGAAACCATTGAGGGAGCGGAACAAACCGCTGCCTCGAAAGCGCCGGTTCTCTATCGACTCTGCCAACACCTGATATATATAAATACTAGTGTGGCCTGGGCCGCTGGCTCAAGTGTGAATAGGACTATTGCTCCAAGACTGAAGTGTGAACAAGACCTAGTGATGATAGAGCTCAATTGTGAAAAAAAACTATTTTTTAAATTTAAATTAAATTCCAATGACAAAAATGACTCAAAATTCAATATCTCCACCACCGTAGGGCTCAAAATTATGAAATCACCTCCAAGAAGGAAACCTCACTCATCAAGGACTTTCCAACAATACCAATTGTTTGTTTCAATTTCATTGATTTTAATTTTGTTGACCTTTTTTGACAAAATTGTCCAATATTCAATAACTCTTGCATTGTAGGTGAAGCTCTAAACCAATGTCCTATTGCTAAGTCCACTTTGACTTACCAAACTTGGTTGATCTTTTAAGAACTTAGAAAATTAGTTACCTGGGTAATGCATACTATGGTGCATCAAAAAATGAACAAAATATATATATATTTACATTTTTTTTAATGTTGTCATCATTTTTTTAATGATTTTTTCTGATTACAAATTAAGTTTTTGCAAGAACTATGTGTTGTACATTTTTTTTAAAGACATTATAAAACACATTCAATGTAAACACTTAAATCAAACTCAAAAAATACATATTGAAAAACTTATGAATTTTGACCTTTCAAAAAAAAAAATTCAAATGATCATTTTCATTAATAATGACATCCATAATAAAAAATTTAGTTTTCATTTTGATCATGCAACTTGTGACAAAATATTATCAAACAAATAATTTAATAGCTCAAGATCTATAAATCCATTTATAATTATTTGGAGACTAAATAAAAATTATGACAGAATTCAAAACAAAAGTCTTAAAGTCCCCTTAAATCAAAAAATGAACATATTAAATTTTTTTTAATATGTCATTTTATGACAATATGGATCATATATGTGAGTCTTTTTTTCAAAAAAATTTAAAAATTCTAACTTAAAAAACATCATGTAATTAGAGTCTTTTTTTCAAAAAAATTTAAAAGTTCTAACTTAAAAAACATCATGTAATTAGAAGGTCAGAAATTTTTTAATTGTGACACAAAAAAAGAGACACCATAATATGCATTTACTCACCTGATGATTTTTGGTATGTTATTATGATTTTTTTTCCATTTTCAATCTAATAACATTAGTTTCTTACTTTTCACAAACTTGAATGGTATGAATATTCGAGCCATTTCAAATGTCCTATTAGGAGATAAGTATATTGGTTTGGTAATTGAAATTTGAGATGCACTTCAATACAAATCACAAAATTGGATTAACAAATTGCTTAAGTAATGAAAAATGCACAAAAATAAAATGAAAAAATGTATTTAAGTAGTGAAAAGGTCAATAAAATCTTGGTTCCAAATTATTCTCACAATCTCGCACCTTCAGTACTTTTATTCTTAAAATCTATCTGAAATTTCATTGTGAAACTTTAAACTCTTACCTTGGCCAACACAACCACAAAACGTGAATACTAGTAAGAAGAAGCATGGTTTTGCAAGATGAAAGACCAATTTAATTAATCAGATAACATTTGAAATAAGGTCAAGATGTCTTATTGAGTGCAATATGTGTAAACCCTAGATATATTAGTGAGATCATATGCTCTAAGAGTATGACATATAGAAACTCTTACTAATATCAGATACCAAAATATAACCTATATAGTACAACAACACTAGTCTAAACACTGCCAAACCATCATGGTGCACCCCTACTTACCAAGAAGGGCTTTACAACAATACCAAGAGCATGATAGGGGCAAAGTGATTTGGGAGATCTGAGCCTGACAAACAAAACAAGGGGTGTGTCACACTGTGGCCTTGCCCTTTACATTAAAAAGTATCTTATGGCAGAAGAAGAATTATGAAAACTCAGATATTTCACTGGATGCAAAAATACAATCTTAACACAACTCCTCTAAAAGACACCAAAATCCTATAACTATCTCAAGTTTCTACACAAGCCAAAATATCATCTTTCAAAAATCCTCTTATAAAATAGACCTACTACCTAGTGGCCAAAATCCCTTAAGCTGCTACTACACTCTATAATGAATCTAAACAAAATATCCTTGCCTTGGTAGGCAAGACCAACAAATAAACAATCTCACTTCCTTCATACATAGGTCTCTCAAAGAAGCCACAATACACCCTTTTTTTCCTTTTAAAGAAAAGTAGATGCATGCGTCTCGAACTGCTTTGGAATTATCCCCTTATTATATATTGCAGTTACGAAGATGATCTACACAAGTTTAGTCTTGATTCCACATGAGTGTGTGATGACCAATATAGCTAGTGCTCGAGTGCTAAGATTGCTTAATTAGATGGATGGCCTCCGCAAGGTTGCAGTGAAGGCAGTTCGGAAATGAATTGCATTAAAGAATGTGGGGTTAGCAGGAGATTATAAATAAGGCCGAGAGCGAAGACCGGGTTGCAGCAGATGGGTGGAGTTGCAAGAGATGCTGGGAGATGCTGCAGCTAGTGATCTAGGCATGCAGGCGGGTTGCAACTTGCAACTTGGCGTCTAGATGATGAGCTCAGAATGAGGCAAAAAACATGCATGAGTGTGTGGCGATGTAGATCGTTATAATTACTGCGAACTTACGACTAAATTATAAATAGCCAGAGAAACGTCAAATACAGCCTGCTCATTGTATTTTGTTCTTTGCCTAATCAGCAGGGCGCACTGACAGCGACGACTGCAGATGGTCCAGAAATTTCTCCAAAAGGAGACATTCTCCCGTGGAAGCCTTCAAAGTTCAAATCTGTCCCTGGTCCAGATCATGGAGCTTTCCTCAATGTCCCAGCCAGGAGAGAAGATCAGGTCCCTCGACACTCACGCGTGCTGCTCCCTGGAACCCAAAAGTCAGTGTTTTTTGGATCTCGATTGCACAAGTTGCTGCATGGACCAGTCATTGCGCTCCTTTTTTTCCTCCTTGTCAAGTTGCCCCTTTTTGCAGCCATCGTAGCTGGTAGCTAGCAGAATGTTGTGATGGCGTCATCGAGACATCAGCGATCACATATGCATACATGTATTCACATATATGTACAATGTACATGTATATGTGTATGAGTTCCACACGACGGGTAAGGGAGTAAATACTCGGACTGATAACCTGAGGGTACACACGGCTGGTTCTGATACTCGTACAACGTCAGTCGAGACCACTGCGCATTCGGGGTGGTTGGAGTGGTGTAACCATGGGTGTCCGAAGGTCACGGGTACCACTAGTAAAGGATGTATGATAAAAAGTGCTACATTAGCCTTTGAGGCACATTGAGTGTAGGGCAAAGATGATGAAACCCTGCCATGCCAATCATAAATAAACCAAAGCACCCAAAAAAAAAAGGGGAAAACAAGGAACAAAATGGAAGGACCCACGAAAAGACAAAAGAACCAGTGTTGGGCGGTTCTCACTTTTCGTGAGAACCGCTGGTTCTGGTTATCACAACCATTTAAAAGAACCTTTAAAGTTCTCATTGATCATTTTGATAAGCTTTAAGGGTTTCAGAGTTTTGGAAAAAAGAATTTCCCAACGGTTTTCAGCCCTGCTGGTTCTCATAAAAATTACTACCCCCGGTTTTCAACGCCGGTTCTCATGAGCCAGTGATCAAAATTTTTGAAAATCCAATATTTTAATTATTTAATTTAATGTGAAATAGTAATTAATTTTTTTAATTAATTAATTACTTGCAAATTACGAAACAAATGCAGAAAATTTAACTTTATATTTAAATTTTCTTCTTGTTCAAATTCACCTTCAAATTTGTGGAACTCTTTTTCTAATTGTTCATCTATCTCAATAAACTTTACTAAATCATTAGGAGATTTACAACCAATTTTGGTCTCATTAGACCATTTTTGCTAACAAAAATTAATTTCTTCAAGTTTTCTAATTGTAAACAACATGTTTGAAGATTGGTGAGTATGCCAACTAAAGAAAAAATATTTTCTATCTCTATTTGTGATCCAACAATTTTTAATATTTATCGAACAACAAAACCAACAATGGGGAACATAGATTCATTTTTTTGCCACCATTGCAAAAGACATTTGATCTCCTTAAAATCCACTTGAAATCTCCTATAAATCAAGAGTTTTCTATTAACCAATTTTGTCATTGGTTCACTTGTGCTAAGAATCATTTCAAAAATATCTAAGTTGTTATCTTCATAAGATTTGCGTTTTGTAAATTCAACATCACAATCTTCCACATGATGTAAATGATAATAACATTTCAAAAGCATAGGTTGCAAAGACTTCCAATCATAGTCTTTTACAATAGAAATGTTTTGCTCACAACCAACAAATGAAGATACCAAAGGAAGGTTTTTAACCCATGGATCTAACATCAATGAAAACATGTTATTGGCTTTTTCTTTCTTCATATTTTCTTAGAAATGAAATAGAATTAAGGATACCAAAAACTTCTTTCTTAATGTTAGAAGCAAACAAAAACAATTCAAGAATAATTGCAAAATCATTGTCCATAAACTAGTCTAAGTTCTATACAATTCTAACATCTTGTTTTTAACTTGAACTCATTGTGATGGCACTATTTAAGGCATCATTAAGTAACCAATGATCCTTGGATTAGTTTAGAACACAAGCAATAACAAGTGTTTGACAAACAATCAACAATTGCTTGACAAATATGTCAAGTGATGATAGGGGGAATTCGGCCAAAAACACAATCATCAATCTGTGAACTATAACATAATACAATGGCCTTTTGAAATAATAAGGCCTCTTGAAACAAGATTACATTGCTTGCAAACTTGCACAATATTTAACAAATTGTTAGTATTCTACAAAAAAAAAAACAAATTGCAAACTTGCAAGGCAAATCATTAACTTTTTTCTTTTTTTTAATTACCAAAAAAATACCTTGTTTTGATAGGGGTGTTTAACTTTAGTCCATTCATGTTTTCCTTTTCCAGATTTATTTGGTCAAGTTATACACTTTTGTAAATCAAATTGGGTTGACTTAATGGCAATATGTTTCAAATTTTTACAAAGAAAAAATTAGTTATCCCATATTGACATGCTTTAGAAAATGCATGACCAAAGCAAGTGCCTTGGAAACTTTCTTCCATACCAACAACTTCACAATTCACCACAAATTTTAGAATTGTTCTCATAGCATTCAAATTTGCACCTTCATCGCAACAATTTTTTTCCTTAAATCATATTGATCTAACAATTTAAGCAATTTTTTTGCCATAACCTACCTTGTAGTTTCATTTGCCTCAAACAATCCTATTATAATATGTTAAGGTTACCACTTTTCACTCAAAAAGCTAATCACCAATGCAACAACATCATGTGCACCCTTTGACATAAACAAATCAAAACTAGTTGTTGTAGAATAACATTGTTTCAATTTAGGCAACACATATTTTTGTTTTGTCTTTTCCACTAAATCAACCACAACCTCTTGTGAAAACATTTTTCTTGGTGGAAATACAACTTTTGGGCATAAATGCATTATAAAATGCTTCAACCAAATGCCCTCAAAAAATTGAATAGGGAGATGATTTTTAACAACCAATAGGACAAGGTTTTGCAAAAATTATTTTTATTGCATAACATCTTTCTTAAAAGGATTTTTTGCACCAAAAAACTTTGATATTTCAAATTTAGACACATTTGGTCTCTTTTTTGCAAGTTGTCTTTCAAGTACATTTCTTAATGGAAAGTTCATTTCTTCCTCTAGTTTCTTTGCAAGTACAGCATGACCTGCATTTACATTTTTTCCAAAGTTTTTATGCTATTCTTTTTGGAATATGTTATAATTCCTCTCCTTTCTTTTGTTTTTGGATTATAAAAGACAAATTTACATGACACATCATACACCTCATGATTTGTGGTTTGTTTCCATGAACAATGTTATTATCATTTACAATGAAAAATGACCAACACAATGCATTCCTACCATGCCCTTTCCATTTTTCTCTTTGCAAATGTAATTTTTATAAATTTGTTTGCATTTTATCTTCTTCACTCTAAATGGCACTAGACTGCGTTTGTAGATTTCAATTTTTTTCCATAATTTCAATAAAAAATACCTCTTCCATAGAAACTCGATTGGGGAAAATATCACAATATTCATTTTCTATTAATATTTCATTAATCCTTGAAGATTCCATTTTACAAGAATTTGATATGATTATAATGGAGAAGATGAAACAAGAAATATTGTGAATTATAAAATGGTTTAAGTTAAAGGGTTTTTAAGATTTAGCTGATGGTCTCAAAATCATCTAAACATTTACAAAGATCCAAATCCATTTACACTTAAGCATTTACAAGCAATTATAAGAAAGCTCAATTATAACCATGGCAAAAATAAATAAATAAATCCAAGACTCCTTCAAAAAATCCTTGCAAAATAACAAAAAAAATAAAAAAATCTAAAAGTAAATCAAGGAAGGAAAACCAAAAAAAAGTAATTCAAAAAAACAAGTGAAGAACTAAAAAAAATTATTGTTAACTTGGATGCTTCCTCCTAAACAATTTCGAATCTCCAACAAATTGCAAAAAAAAAGAGGGGGCAAGGGGTTTACCAATATGGGCAATGAAATAGTGAAACACTAAGCAATAATGAAGCACGAAGGAACAACAAATTAACAAGGGGTAGAAAGGTACCTAGGAAAGCAAAGGAGCAACGAAGCACCACGCAGCAATGATGCATGATAGAGAAGCAATGAAATAGTAAAAACAACAAAGTGGAACAATAAAAGCAACAGTGAAACATGAGAAGTAGCAACAAAGTGAAGCATTTTGAGTAGTAATGAAACACAAAAGGCAATAATGAAACACGAACAGCAACAACAAAGCACAAGGAATAGGAGGAAAACAAAAGGAGCAACAATGAAGCACAAGGAATAGCAACAAAGCACAAAAAGGAACAATGAAGCACAAGGAATAGTAACAAGGCACAAAAAGCAATAACGAAGCATGAGGAACAACAATGAAGCATGAGGAACAACAATGAAGCATGAAGAGTAAGAGCGAAGCAAAAGAAGCAATAGTAAAGCACGAGGAACAGTGAGCCAAGAGGAATAGTGAAGCGAAATGAGAACAATAATGAAGTAAGAAAAGTAGCGAAGCAAAACACGAAGAGCAGCAACGAAACAAAAGGAATAACGAAAGGATGGGGCCAAGTTGGCCCCATTTTGTAGAGGAGGAAGAAGTTTTTTGTGAAGCTCCCACCAAAGGAGGTGCTAAAGAAGTTGTTGAAAGGCTATGTTGCCTAGAGCCCAAACTAAAACCTAAACCTAACTAAACCCTAAATTGAAAACTAACACCCTTTTTTTTAATACCCTAGAAGATTATCACCTTCAGCCTCCAAGTGATAACCTTTAAGGTTTTCAAAAAGCTAATTCTCACTTGGGAGAGTACCGACAAGTAGGTTATCATTAAGGTCATCATTAAAGTTACCAAGTTTTATGAAAGCAGTCGATTTCATTTTGAGAACCAGATTGAAAACCTTTAAGGTTCTCACCAAAAAAATAAAAACTACCCAACACTGTAAAGAACCACCTAAAAAGACGAACCACAAGGGGAACATCAAGTTCATGAATGCCCTCCTATTGCAAAAAGCACATCAAATAAGAAAATGTGAGGGCCTCTTGAAAAGACACCTAGCCTAGTAGAACCCTCACTTTCTGCAATAGCACGCCTCAAAATAAAAATTGTCTACGCACACTATAATGCCATTGACACCCTTTGTTTATAAAATGCATGCAAAATTGAGAGAGGAGGTCCTCTAGTGCCACTTGCTCCCTACGAGGGCAAAGGGGCCTGAGACTCTGGGCTTTACCAGAATAAGGGCACACCTGAAGCAAAGCTGACCACATGCCCAATTTTGTTAGCCCAAGGGTTTACAAAGCATAAAAACCTAAATCAATTTTTTTAATAAAAATTTCCAAAGATAGCCACTAGGTATCATGGGGCAGGGAAAAAATGAAAGGTGGCCGCATAAGCAAGAATTACATTTTTCCAAATTCCCATCCTTCATGAAGGAACAATTTTTGGCCTATAATGTGCCCTACAACCATATGCACAGGCCTTTACACGTCTATAATGTGCCTCAAAGGTGGCAAATTCAACCTAGGAACCAGGATTTTATGTCAAGGAAGGGCAGGCCTCATTGGATGTTTTATTGTTCTTGGGCTTGAAAACTTCGGCCAATGCACTCGGTGTCATGCCTTCACATAACATAACCCTTTGGACTTACCTTTCCTCTTACACATTGAAGCCTTACTCTGGTTTGAATGGCAATTATGATAATGATATGGACACAAACAAATCCAAGTCTCATGAATTCTAAGTCGGGTAGCAGTTGAAGACTTTGCTACCTCCCCCACATTCACTACTTGTTTCCATGACTCCATCAAATTCTATATGCTAAGTACTGTAAGTAGCTGAAGGCTAATGTTTGGTTTAGACCTAGATCATTGGCATTTCAAACATAGTAATTTGTTGTGAACCATTCCATTCCCTTCTTTCCTACCTTTTTTTCTTTTCCTCTTCTTTTGTCATCTCCCACCTTTTTGTATTGGAATAAACTCTCACATCAATTACCACATGCAACTTTAGTTACACATGAACCATGACTAAGAAGTTCTAATACGTAGTTTTGCTTTATGGAGTTTTTATTCCCTCTGTTAACATGCAACGTGATAATAATTAATTAATAAGGTGATGGGTCAACATCTCCTCGACAGGAATTATTCTCCATTGCTAGGTAACAGTCTCTTTTGCGATCAGTATTACACAGATCACAGCAACCTAATGGAAAGCCACTGAAATACGGAGTCACTTTTTGCTGCAAGGGAGAATTGCTTTCCATTAGAGAGCTACAAGAAAGTTGAAAATATGTAATTAATCATGTTAAGAACTTTTGGAACACATGCTCTCAAGAAAAAAAAGACATACCATTTCATGTTGAATCTGGGTAACATGAGTTTTACTCACAGCGCTTCCAATAGGTCAATGCTTGACAGGAGGTAGAGCTGCAAGATGATTGTGATCACACTTCGTTGGAAAAACATAATGGAAAGATGTTATGATCATAGAATCCATGACTGCAGCAGCCCAATGGAAAGATGTCCTGATTGTTTAACAAGTTATCCTTTTTCAAAAAAAAATTCCACTAGTTAATAACAAAAGGTTGTCACATTATTATCATCTATAGCCAGGTTGAGTCTGGCAACCACCTTGGCCTTTGTTACAATGGTTCAAATGTCACCACTTGAAAATAACAAGCTCATAAACATATAGTCAAACAGTCAACTATGCTTAGTTTACATACCTAAGTAAATAAACTAAATGTTTTCCCATACTAGCCCAAGTCTAGCAAATCATTGACCCCCCATCCATCAATTGTCATGACTTGTTCTGTGAGGATTAAGAAAAATCAAAAGTAATATCCTTCATCCATCAAACATGTAGGTCTAACATTTCTTATCATGAAAGAAAGTCTTTAGTTTACTTCTATTAGAAACCTAGTTGCAATAGTTTCCCTTGGTAATCAAATGAAAAAAATAAAATCTAATCTTAACCTTGACAAAGCATTTTTTCACCAAGCTTGAAACATCAGGTACATCGTGTCAAAATTGACCTCACAAGTATATACTCTTTCATAAATTGACCTATATGTGCTAAATGTCAGCTCAATGTTTTATACCCGCCTAATTGCTTAATGCCAGATTCTATAATAATTTTGGAACAATGAATTCTAGCTCTACAACTAAATCTTCCTGTCATTTAGGAAGAAAAACAAAGGAAAAATTAGATCTCAGATTTTTCATGTTTAGAATTTACCCATCGGCCCAATTTTTTGGTTCCTCTTCTCCTTCTCAACACCTCTCTAAGACACAACTTGCTAGATTGGCCAATCTATTTTTCAGCAAATTGCCATTACCATTACAGTCACTGGTATGTCCCCAACTCTGATGACAAATTAGAGAAATTGAAAAATCTTTTCTCTTCAAAAGTGAAATGTTCTTCCCCTTTTCTGCATGTATAGTTGATGATTGTAGCTGACACCAAGGTTGAAATCTACAGAGAATTAAAATCATTTGAAAAGACCAAATCTTTCTAAAGTTAGGGTTTAGGGTTTAATGTTTTAGGGTTTATGGTTCAATTGCTGACAATAAATGGTTTCAACTCAAAACCCATTGTTAGTCATGTACATACAGGAAAGAAAACAGTAGCAAAAATGGTAACTTACAGGTTTTGGAGCTCTCACAGGAAGGGAAGGTCCTATGACACAAATGATCACATCCCAGATGCTACCAATAATCCCACACCAATGCTGGCAATGTCCAAGAAGTACTTCATACAACTTCAGACAGATTGTACAACTGCCAATGCGTTCACATATTGAGCAGATTGGAGAGAAAACACAAGAATAACGCTTTTAAAGGTAAGCATTGTACCACTTCCATCAAAAACCAAAATGAACATCACAGGAATGAGCCTGGTGGTCACAACCTGTGAGTGTCACAAAATATCAAACCATCACCTTGATCATGAATTGTCGTTCTAGCTGCTGTTACTCCCCATTGACTTCATCAGCTCCTGATGCTGGGAGTAGATAAGTTGTAATAATCTGCTCAAATTTTCAGTTGACCAAAGTCTGTTGCTTGAACAAGCTGAGCTCCATCTTCTCAATCAAGTTATCAAGCTCAGCATGTATGTATATCAGTGATTTGTGGGCGTCAAGTATCTCCAGAGACAAAAATAATGTGTCTTACTTTTCCACCTCAATCCGGCTGCACCCTCATTGCTTCTTCATGCCTCTCTCACTCACCAGCTTGCTCAACAATGTAGCCTTCTATTATGCACCAGCATGGTAGACATGTTACCAGTAACATAAAGAACCAGTAGAATTTTTCTAGTGTATGTGGAGGTTGTGTTGCCCTCAATAAAATTTCTCCCACCACAGAGGATGGCACCTTCCACATGAGGTTCCTCAAAAATGAAGAACCTTAGAATGCATAAGGTGCCTCCTCTCCTCTCAAATGAATCACAGCTTTCCATTTACACAAAAGCAAAACTCAACCAGTTCTTTACACCAGGCAAGGACTAATGGGGCTGTTCTGGGAATTCAGGTGCCACACTCATTGCTCAGCTCCCACCTCATGCAGGGTCCTCATTCCCAGAACAGTCCCATCCTCACTCCTTACCCTACAAATCTAACACTGCAGCTTTTTGTGCTGCATGTTCTGCGAGCTTGACATATCCATGAAATCTTCACACAGCTAGCTAGCTAGCAAGGCTCTCAACGTCTTCAAACTCACCTAAGCACAGACATGTGAGAGAGAGAAGGAGAAGGCAGCTCATGAAACTTATCTCACTTGGCTTGGGAGCATATTATGCAAAATTACAGTCCCGTTGTGAGCACATCCTGTCCAAAATTTCGCAAGCTCACTAGAAGCAAGCTTTCCACCAAACTCCCATACCTCCCTCACATCTGGCCTGAAACTGCTGCTGCTCTCAAATAATGAAATGTGGCATGCACCCTTCCTTGCCTCAGCCAGATTCCTTATTGGTTGTGCAAGTGCATCATCATGTTTGCTCTAAGGGTTTTTGATTTCTGTAACACTTGCTTGCATATTCTACTCTTCCATACGTTTGAAATAGTGTAAGTCTGACGGACACCAAGAAACATCATGAGACTTTGCTCCTGTTATTTGTTTTCTATGGATATGAGGAAAGATCATGAGACCTTGCTATTGTTGTTTGTTTTGCATGGACAGGAAGAAAACATCATGAGAACTTTGGTGTTGTTGTTTGTTTTTCCATGGACATGAAGAAAACATCATGAGACTCTGCTGTTGTTGTTTGCTTTTGCATGGACATGAAGAAGACATCATGAGACTTTTGTTGTTGTTTGTTTGGTTTTCCATGCACAAAGGAAAGGAGGAGGGCAAGTCGCACACCACACATCGATAAAACACCCCCATGCAATTGCACAAACCACGATCATTATTGAGAAAAGAAATACCCATGCAACCGAAGACAAAGAACAGCCCCAAACCAACAAGCTACCTTCGCAAAGAAAACACTTCGATTATCCAAAAAATTGCTCCAACTACCTTCGAACTCCAAACCCTAGAAATCCCGTCGTGCTCCAAACCCTAGGATATTGTGTGCAGCGTGTCCTTTTGCGACAAGAGAGACGAGAAGAGATTCCTCCTCCATTCTCGGCTTCTTCCTCGCTGGGCCGTCCCTCGCGAGTAGCCGTCGCGTTGGGAGTTCTCATCCTTGTTCTTTCCCGTCGTTGCTACGTCGACATCTTTGAACAGCAGCACTTCCTTTCCTCTCTTTTTTGTCTGATTTTCTCTCTCCGGAAGGTCATTGCACTTGTTTTCAGATTGTTTTGTTTTTTTGTCTAGCTTGGTTTTTTGTTTTATGGTGCTTCTTCTTCCAGACGTCTGTGGTGTCGAGATCCGAGTGTTGACGATCTGATGCGGCATATGTGAAGAAGGAAGGATTCGACATCCAGCACACATCTGAAGAAAGCAAAGCTTGCTTGTTTGCTTTCTAGGTGGCGAATTGTGCGCAGCCATGGACAGTAACAAGGACGAGGGATTGAAGTGTTTGAGGATCGGAAAGGCGGCTATGGAGGCAGGAGACAAGGGCAGAGCTCTCAAGTTCCTGAAAATGGCGCAACGGCTGTACCCTAGTGCACAGGTAGAGGAGATGCTGGCTAGCTTGCTTGAAACTAAAAGAGAGGAGGAAGCAACAGCAGCCGAGAAAGATTCACCAAGCGACAAGCAGACGAGGAGCAATGGTGAGCAAGCCAATGGTATGCAGCAGCAGCAGCATCATCATCGCTCAACAAATTCCTCCTCTTCTTCTTCTTCAGCTGCTGCAGAACAATTTTCTGCAGAACAAGTTGAGGTCGTTCAACGCATAAGAAGGACAAGGGATTACTACCAGATTCTAGGGTTGAGTAAGAATTGCACAGAAGACGAGGTACGGAAAGCTTACAGGAAACTCTCTCTCAAGGTCCATCCTGATAAGAATCAAGCTTCTGGTGCAGAAGAAGCATTCAAAGCTGTTTCCAAGGCCTTCCAGGTTCTAAGTGATTCAGAGCTTAGGGGGAAGTATGATCTTCATGGTCCTGAGGAGGAGTTGTCCCAACAGCGAGTGCGGCGGAGACATACAGGCCATGGTGCTCCTGTTTATTATGAGGACGTTTTTGATGCGAATGACATCTTCAACTCATTCTTTGGCATGCATCATCAAGCAAATGGAAGCTTTCAGCGAACCCATTTCGTGCGCACGCAAGTGCCTCAGTGGAACACAGCAGGAGCAAGGGGGGAGACGCATTCTGTGAACCTTCTTGGCTTATTGCAGCTGCTTCCTATTCTTATTTTGCTCATCGTTGCCTTGTTCCCCTTCTCTCAACCAGTCTACAGCTTAACTTCAGTAGCACCTTATCAGATTCCACAAAAGACAAAGCACCATGAGGTCAGATACTATGTCAAGTCTCATAATTTTGATAAGGAGTATGCTCCTGGCAGTTATGCCCGGCAGCAGTTGGAAGCACAGATTGAAAGAGAATATAAGGATGTTCTTGTTCAGAATTGTCGGATGGAGCTCGGTTTGCGGAGATGGGGCCAAGGCTTGGCAACACCTAATTGTGACAGGCTCGAGCGATTTCAGCGTGTCTGATATACATGCAATGGCCGAAGTCCTTTTTCCATGGAAAATTTCAAAGCAAGACACACACCTTTATCTTGTTATGACGTACAAGGTTCTAATATTAGAACAAAAAATTTCAGGTTTTTTAGGTCAGTGCACTGTCTACCAGTATATTTTAGGGTTTAGGGTTTCTTCAGAGAATTTCTTTTGTTCTCATATTGGTTCTTGAGTTGGTGAAGTCCAGGGAGAGGCTTCTATTGGGGTGCCTGGTGTATTCCTGGTAAGCACGTACACAACTTGCTGTGTTGCAGTGACAAGGCTATCGGAGCATACATTGAGGGTGAGGCCTCTTAGGAGAATAAATTAAAGAGTGATGAACTCAGGTGGTGCTGGGCCACTGAGATTTGTCCAAAAAAGGGAATGTACAACCATCTAGTGCCATGTTGTCTGCAATCTAGAGAAGGGTATGAAGATCCCTCTCAGAAATGTTTGCAAAACCATGCAACACATTCAACTAAACTTTCAAGAAACAGATAAATGTTCATTTCTCAATTCTTTTGTAGTTCTTTGTTGATTAAACTATGCATCATGAGTGCTAGCTGACACTGCAACTGGGTCTCCCTGTGGCTCCTGGAAATTTTACAGAAACTCAGTGCACAAATGTTTGATCTAATTGGTTGCCCTGAGTTTTGAGCAGATTTTTAGATCCTTAACCACAGCCACTGTCAGGAGCAGGTGAAGTCATTGGGAAGCAATGGAGGCTAGTCACTACCACTGGTAATGAAAGTGAAGGTCTGATGCTTTGTGAGTTGCAAGCATAAGGTTATGACTGCACCTGTTCTTGTTGTGTTTTCTTTCAATCTTTTGACAGAAACTGAGTGTGATGGTTGATGTATGACATTTGACTTCCACCCACTGCCAGGGGCTGATGAAGTCAGTGAGGATATTATGGTAACTGGTCACCACCATACGCACACACCAATATTGACTACTCTCATTCCCATTGTGTTGGTTTTGCTGGAACCAACGCAAGAGCTACCTTCAGAACTCTGTTGTGGGATTTTTTTCTGCAGTCTAGGAGATATGTTGCTATTGAAGGGCACTAAACATGCATGTGAAAGTTGCTATTATCTGTCTTTTGATGGTTGGTGGTTGGGTTTCCCCTCCCTGTTAATATGTTGTTGGATCTGAAACCTCTTTAGACTTATGATCAGGTCATTCCCAATTGGAAGTGATAGGAATGACCTGATCATAAGTATCTCACTGGTAAATAAACATGACACTGGATGCATCTAGATACAGCAGCTTGTGGGAAGATCATGTGAATGTGACAGAGGAAAGAAGGCAAGGATCAGCTGGATGACAATTCTAAACTGGAATCTATTCAACCAATTCCAAAGTAAAAGGGAATGAAAAGGTGTCTTTGGATCTATATCATTTTTTTTAGTCAATCCCCAAGTAAAAAGGAATGAAAAGGTGTCTTCAGAATTATGTCTTCTCAGAGCTTTTTTTTTTTTTCCCAGTGCCATAATCAGGAGCAAATTTCAATACTTCTGAACCAATTTTCATCTCACTTTTCTTCAATGCAATTTAAATTCAAATCACTTCAAGTTGCAAGCATTGTCATTCAAGTTCGACATTCAAATATGGAACTTAATTCCCATAAAATCAATTCATTGTTTCCAATCAGTTGATGGTCGGTCACTGGTGGTGCACAGCAACACAGGTTTGTCATAACCTTTATGAAAGGATGCTTTCCTGAAACTGCAGATATGCTTGTGTTTGACCCATGTATGCAGAAACGCAAGTGTTTGACCCACGTATGTATGATATAGCATGTTGGGACTTTCACATCTAGCATGAAGAGCAAGGGTACGATGGAACATCATGGTATTGTGACTCCTTGGGAGAACATCCATCCAGACAAGAATATCTGCAGAAAAGGTGAGTGAATTTGACTCCTTGTACTTTGTGTGCAGTTTGCCCTTATGGGTGATTTCTGTTTATTACTTGTTTCAAAGAATAGGAACTCATCAGTTACACCCAAGCATGGCTCTTTCTCATTGAACATTGTCTCAGGTCATGGTCACTAAACTAATTCGCTGGAGTTGTAAAGCTTCAACCTGTGTGTGCAAGACTCTGTGCATATGCATGTGTGTGTGTGTGTGAGAGAGAGAGAGAGACACACACACACACACACCCAGAACTTCTTTGAGCTGCTTTTAATTTATGAACCTCCTTTAAACCCAAGCAGGCCTAAAAAAGCATATACTATATATTTGATCTCTCAGCCATAATTGGTTAGTGTGTCTGAATCTCGGATGATTTCAGATGGGAGAAAACTTTCACAAGATTTCTGTGATTAAAAATGGGCATTTGTTGCAGCACTGTGCACATCACACAGCCTCACACAGTTGGATTTGGATCATTGGAGTAAATTGCATTTCTGTCCTTAATATGTTTTCCATTTGCCCATTCAGACATTTTAATTGTAAACCCAAACTCTAATATTTTATTACCTTGTCAGAAATTTTTTTTTTTTTGCCTTTTTTTTCCCCAGGAAAGATGGAATTGCTTGGGGAGCAAACTGCTTGCTGACCCTAGCATTCGAGTCTTGGGATCTCATACAATGGGTATGAGATCACACAGTAAAGCATGGACACATGGGGGAGGGAGAGCCATTTAAGTTTTTGTCTTCTTACAGTACTTAGCTTTGGCAAGCTGTTTCCAACTCTGGAGCCTAAGCTGTCAAAGTACTTTTCAATTCGTTCCTGAGTGTTTTGCAACTGACAACACACCAAGGTGAGCACCATCACCACACAACAAACAAGTACTTTTTTTCTTTAAAGTACAAGTTCCTTTGGAGTTGTAGTAGGTAAAAATGGGTTTGCTGTCATCTTTTTCTCTCTTTCCGTGTTGTTGGGTTGGGTGTGATTTTCCATATGGGATGGGACCCAGGTGACAAATCTTTCTCACATCATAGTCAAATTTCTCTCTCACTCACATAGCGAGCAATGATATTTTATTGATCACCTCGTTGTTGGCTATGAATGAAGTGAACATCAATGGGTAGTAAGTAACCATCCAAACTTGAAGGACTTTCTCCGATTTTACTTACATGCTCAAACCCATTATCATCATCATCATCATCTGTCTGGAGTCTGGTGTGAATTTTTTGCCGCGTGGTTGCAATTCCTTTTGTTCACTCTGAATGAGGTCATGATCAATCACCCAAGCCACAAAATGCTGATGATTTATATCAAACAAAAAGCCTGTGTGTGACAACATCTTTGATGTCATGGACACAAGATTCGTATGTACCATTGTTGTGTGGTTCTTTGATTTTGTTAATAACCTCCAGTTCCAGTTTCTTTTTCTTAATGTTAGAAATTACAGAACCTCCAGTTCCAGTTTTTCTTAAACATTTTCACTATAACAAAACCCTCTCTGGGTTCCATTTTTTTGAAATTTTTCAAAATAACAAAATCTCGAGTTCTGGTTTTCTGAAAATTTATACATGTATTTAGTTAATTTTGGATTAAATTGTTAATTCTGGATTTCTTTTATCCTAATAGTTGAGATCAAATTTGAGACAAAACATTGTTAATATTTATTTGTTGGATCATCTAGCAAGACAAAACATTATTAATATTTATTGTTACATCATTTGGTGATCCCAAATGAAAAAAATTCTTTAGTTTTTCAATTTTCAAATGATCAATTGTTAATTCTCAATTTTTCAAAAATTCAAAATTAATTAAATACATGAATTATTTATATATTTAAAATTACAAAACCGTAGGTTCTGGTTTTTTGAAAGTTTTCAGACTTTTTTTTTGGTGTTTTTTAAAACTCTCTGGTTTCAATGGAAGAACCGGAGGTTTTCATGAAAGAACCGCCAAAGAGCCAGTGGTAATTGGGATGGGTAGGTCCTTTCACCTCCCGGTTCTTTGGTTTATTAAAAAATCCCCCAGTTAAGGGTCAAAACCCTTAACTTCTACGATCTTCTTTTTAGGACCACTGGTCAAAGGGTCAGCCGGTTCTTCTTCGGTTTTTTAAGAACCAAAAGTCAAGTGTCCGTGTATATCCGCCGGTTCTTACTTCCGAAGAAACAAAAGACCGCCCAATCTGGTTCTTGTTTCTTTTTTCCATTTTTCAGAACCGAAAAAAATACCAACAACGCGGTTCCACGGTTTTTTATTTTTGAATTTTTCAAAGAACTTCCGAAGAAACAAAAGACCGCCCGATCTGGTTCTGGTTTCTTTTTTCCATTTTTCAGAACCGAAAAAAAACCAACAACGCGGTTGCACGGTTTTTTATTCTTGAATTTTTCAAAGAACTTCCGAAGAAACAAAAGACCGGCCGATCTGGTTCTGGTTTCTTTTTTCCATTTTTCAAAACCGAAAAAAAACTAACAACGCGGTTCCACAGTTTTTTCTTTTTGTGAATTTTTCAAAGAACCGACGGGTAACATGAAAGAACTGCAAAAGAAGCAAAGCAGTAAGTCGATGGTAGTAAGTTCCTTGACCCAGTTCTTTGAATTCTTTTTCAACCTTAACCCAGGTTAAGGGTCAAGAAACCACTTCTATGTTTTTTGAAACTCAAGTCAAGTCAAGTTAGCTCAAGTGTCCATATATCCAACCCTCAACTTACTTGCCGGTTCTTTCTTTTACTCTCTCTACCTCTTAGGTACTACAATTTTTTTGTTATTTATTTATTTATCTATTTTTTGGCCTTGCCCTACCAAGGCAAGGATATTGTGTTTAGATTCATTATAGAGTATAGTAGGTTAAGGGATTTCGGCCCGCTAGGTAATAATAGGTCTTATTTTATATAAGGATTTTTGAAAGATGATATTTTGGGCTTGTGTTGAAACTTGAGATTAGTTATAGAGTTATAATATCTTGAAGGATTTTTGGTTTGTTTTAGAGGGTTTTTTGAAGACTATATTTTTGCATGGTGAAAGTATTTGAGTTTTCATAATTCTTCTTTTTGCCTTAAGATACCTTTTAATGTAAATGGCAAGGCCAAAGTGTGGCACACCAATTGTTTTGTTTGCTTTTTTTTTACTAAAGAGCGGGGGAAAGAAAAAACCTCGAACCTTCATGCTCCTTCCCCCTTCACAGCCACAAGTTGTATTCTCATTCAGACAGGCTTACCTTTCGCAGCAATCCGCCTTTTTTTTGCAAAGAAAGAGAAGTGCAAAACAAAACAAATCTTGTGGATTTTTATTTGTCTTTTGAAGAAACAAGATGCTTGCCATGTGGATAAACTTGCACCAAGTTGCTTACCTTGGAGGGATTTCAACGACCTTTCCAACCTTGTTAGAAATGCTCACACCATCAAACTTGTCGTTATTGTATGTAAGGTACTCACACCTCATCAAAACATCAGCATGTACAAGACGCACGGAACAAAGAAGAAAGATAAAAGCTTGTCTAGAAAACACCTTCCATGACCATAAATCATTGCTCACAACTTGTGTCACCAAATCTTGGCCTCTCTCTCTCTCTCTCTCTCTCTATATATATATATATATATATATATATATATATATAATCTCTTCTCTCTATATATATTAATATTTTAATTATTTATTTATTTATTTATTTATTTTTATGTGTATGTAAATGTATATTAGTGAAACCTTGCCAAACTTTATAAAAGAAAAAGCACCCGTCTGAAATGGGGAAGTAAGAAACAACAAAAGAGGACCAACATCACCAAGAGTTAGTACCCAAAAACCCCAAACCCACAAAATTGGGGCCAAAAAATGTATTTTTATATTTGTATTTTTTATTTATATGAGTTTTATATATGTATAGGGTTTAGGGTTCCAGGTTTAGGGTTTATTAATCCTAAACCCTAAATGTGTGAGTATGCAAGAATTGTATCTAAGAATGTTTTTGTAAGAATCTTTAGGGGGTGACAATCCCCTTTAAGAAATAGAAGACTTCAGAGGTGACATCCAACTTTGTTAGATATTTGTTTACATATTGAGTTTCCTTCACATTTGAAGAGGATGAAAGGTTGTTATTGTTGGATGAAAAATGGGTTGTTGTGAAGATGGGTCACATGGCATCACATTCCATCCATCCACACAAATTTTAAAGTCATACAAAGTTGCAAAATAATTTATTATGTTAGTTAGTTTGTGTGATTAGAATTCATTAGTTCGAGCGGGGCACAATTGGATTGTGTGGGAACACAATTAATTGGGTTGTGTGGGAACGGTCAAGACTTTTTCTTTCATTTGGTGATGGAGCTTTTTGAATGGCCACTTACCCCAAAGAAAAAACACTCTTTTGCTGACTCCGAAAATAGAACCTCTTCACATGGCATAGTCATGTACATGTGGTACTATGGTGAAGCTTTTGCCAACCCCAAAATGGACATAATCTAGTGTTCTCTTTTAGGCTACCTATATAGTTTACAAGAGAATGACTTTGGGCAAAAACATATGGGATAAAGTGTTCTTTTATTGGGAACTTGGGGAACAAATTGCAAACACAACAATTTAAACCATTGGGCATTTGGTGACAACATGAAGGAACCCTACAGAATGTTATTTGGGAACACCAAATTCTCTTAGTGTGCACTTCATTGGTATTTAATTCTACATCTTTTTATGTTTTTTTTTTGGTGTCCCAACTTTCAAGCCCTCTAAACTTCATCTTAGGTATTCATTTTCTTTTTAAAATTTTGCTTACTTTAAGAATAACCCTCATTTGGGGAGGATCTAGGGATAAAGAATGAAATTAAAGCTCAAAGACAAGGTGACTTTATGGATAAGCTATCCACCATTCTTGAGTCGATTGCCTTATTATATGCATGTTTTAACTCTTTAATCAATTTCTATTGAGATTTTTGAAGAGCAATGTAATATTTTTTCCTCATTTGTAACAAGACTTGAAAAGGTTGATAATGTGTAGCATGATGCCATTTATAAATTCCACCACTATCACATGATTACAACCAAAATTTCATCTTTTCTTATTGAAGTATTGTCTAGTTTTTTATTATTTAAAATAAATCTTGTATGTATATTAATAAGGGTTATAATATCAGTATATTAATATACTTATGGTATAAAATAAGCTTGTGCATAGGTGTGTATAAAAAATGTTATGGCCCATGAAATTGTTGGATTTGGTGTTTTTATTTTTATTTTTATTATTTTGAGTAAATTGACAATTAAATGTGTAACAAGGTTTGGTAGGTTTGTGAGAATTTTAAAAGACCAATGGAAATGGTAGAAAGGGATCATTATTTGCAATGTTCAATAGAATGAGGTTGTGTGTAGGTTTGAAGATTTTTTTCAAGTTAATGGGATTGTTGGATTTGGCAATTAAAATTTTTTTTCTTATTTATTTTGAATGAACTAATAATTCAATGTTTGATAACTATATACAAATAAGGTTTAGCACGTTACTTGTGCACTTTGTTTTGTTTTTGTTGGATTTTAGTGAAAAATTAAAAAATGTATATCACGTTGAATGAAAAGTTCATAAGCATGTCACACATGTTTTGCAATCCAATTAGATTTTGCGAGTGGGTCATTGGCATGACAAGTTAAAAAATTGGAAAACAAATGATTAAGTAAGTTTGAAAGAATTTTGAATCTTCAACATTCCCTTTAACCTTGGACTCCAAAAGCTTAAAACAAAAGACATGGAGAGGTGTCTAAAGAGTGAGAGTGTGTTCAAGGTAACACTCATTCTTTAGACAAAGGTGCAAACCCTCAAAGCATCCAAACAACCCCTTTTTGACATCCACTAGGTGGAAGTGGGGGAGGTAACTAATAACTCTTGCAAGCACAAACCTTCACTTCATTTTTTCAATTTGGAGACATGAACAAGGTAACAATAATACCAAATTATTTACTAATGTGGATAAATTTTATTTTTATTAGTTTGGAGACACTAGAGTGATGTAAATATAGGAATGAGAATAAATCATTGAAATTCATTTACAAATATTTGAATTTCAATAAAATGCTTTAAATAAAGGATGAAATTATTCATAAGGGGTCCAAACTAGGATTGAAAAGTTTGATGGCCATTAAATTATTACATTAATTTGCGTTAGTGTCACACTCAAAACCAAATTCGTATAAGTTCCTTACTAGAGCACCAAAAGCAAATCTTGAGGCAATCAACCTTCCTATATTTGCCAACACACCTTTAGCAACCACATTAAATCATTTGGTCCTTAATTTTATGAGTTTGTATGAATTTTGCCCCATTTAATAGATAATTTCATGTTACAAGTTAGATTGGAATTTAATATTCAACACCATTTTGTGGATAATTTTGCAAATAACTTTAATTTTGTAGTGTTTTTGTGCTCTTGTGTTTTGCACAAACCCACTGTGTCGCATTCATTGGAAGCAACTCCATCAAAATCAAATATAATTTTTAAAAATACATACACCATCTCTAAGCCTATGAACTTAAGGAATAGTTGTCATGCATATTCTACTTTTGAATTGCAACTCATAAACAAAGCTAAAAACCCAAGTTGCAATTCAAAAGTAGAATACGCATGACAACTATTCCTTAAGTTGAACCTTCCAAGTGGATATGTAACATAAACAAAGCTAAAAACTCATGCTTCACAATGGATGATGATATCATGCTAGATACCTAAACATTTCACATTTATCCTTTTTGTTCCCCATTGTGAATGTCAATTCAAGATTTGGTCATGGTGATATAGGATTGCAAATTTTCTTTCATACAAACTTCCAACTTAAATTGTATAGCATTGTTGCGTGCTTTTAAATTCCAACATTGTTCAACTTCAACTCAAATGAACAATTCTTATGCATAAATGTTACAAATCAAATTGAACCTATCAATTGAGATACATCAGAGACAACAAATAAAATTGATGATAAATGTGAAGAAATGGGCTACAAATATTGGTAGCAACAATGCCAACCTCATACCACCAAAGTAACAACTTTGACATTAAAAATAAGGAACTTACTGAAAATAATGTAAATTCATCTACAAAAGGTATAATGCATTGATGTGTGCAAATCTAACTAATGTTAGCACATTCATGTCATGATATTGTTGTAACATTTTCCCTCATTATTTGAATTAATGTATGGGGAACTTGAAAACATTTCATGCAAGAGAATTAATGTGAATGGAAAAAAATGGTATTCCCACACAATGTACTAAACATGATCCACAACTCTTGGGGTATAGCCAACCAAACATCGAAACCCTATTCACATTTATTTAATATTGAACAAAAACATTTTCTTTGACAAAAATTGTAAATTACTTGTACATTGAAATATCCCAACTTTTCATGGACATGCCAAATATTGTTCTCTTGTTACTTTAAATCAAGTATCACTTTTGCACACACTCACAATAATGTTGATTCATAGTTGGATTTGGAAAATGGAAGTTTACAATGATGCAATTTGACATTTTATTAAATTTTTAAACTACATTCTTCAACCCAAAATAAGGGTAATTGAAATGAAGAAAACTATCCATGACAAATTTTTAAACTAATAATATGAAATATAGTTTATGCACTTGTGGTAACGTATTCACATTTACCATCTCGTTTGCAACCATTGTCACCCTAATAAGGTGCACACCGTGTTTGATTAATATAAGTAGAAGGGCCTTCAAGATGGACATGTGAAAATATTTATGCCCAAGATATGGTTTCCACACTAACCTTTTTGTGTCCAATAACTTCTTGACTAAGAGAAGTCACATTCTTGTAGAATAGCCATTGAGTTTTGCTACTATTGTTGATGTTATCAATTCATGAAAAAGGGGCAAAGAAGGACGAAACCAAAGATGGTGATTAACAACTCAAGTGGAAGAAAAAAAGAAACAAAACAATGAAAAAACAAAGTCACCCACTTGTAATTTGTTGATGCATCAAATGTGTTGAAGCTAGGTGCACCCGTCTATTTAGTTATTCACAATCGTTTGAATGAACATTGAAAGATTGAATGATATAGAAAGAAGATTGTAAAAAGAAATATGGCCAAGGAATAAAGCAAAAGCTTGATAATTCATTTCAAAATGGCAAAACGAAAAATGAGGTTTGAAAATCTTGAAAAAATGATCATAGTGACGATGGATTCATCCATGCAATGAAATTTTAAGGTGGATTGCCACTTGTCCATGTTAGGTGCAAATATACATTGATTAATATTCAACTATCTTTGATCATTTTCGCCGAACTGAAGGTCAATTAATTTTCACATGTAAATGTTGTATTGCAAATCACATGATTTCATTTTATTCCAATGTACCTACAAATCTTAAAAATTGATATTTTATATTTCACTATTACAAACATGAGTTGTAGTTTTTATGCAAATGAAAAATGTGCAACACCTACTTATATATCATCCTTTTAGGTAAGGATGAAGAGATGATAACTTATAGCATAGATAGGAAAATGGGCATAAGAACATGGATTATTACACATAGCATGTCCATGCATTTATGTAAAGGAGGTAGGCAAGGAATAATTGTCTCAAATGTGAAAAACATTACTTCCACAAACATAGTGTACAACATTACACTCTAGTTAGGCCATAGTTGCAATATGAGCAATGGATTGAAAGTTGGTAGCTTGCTTGTGATTATAAAATAATTATTAAATACTGAAACATTTTAATAATCATGAAACATTTTATATCATCATGCATTTCATCCATTTCTTGGTCAAACCATAGCCCAATATATGAATGAAATTCAACAAAGTAGTCGAACATTTGATGTTCCTTACCACAACATCAAAGTTATTTGATGTAAAGTATGGATGGTGCCATGTTTGACATCAATGTGGACATGTGCAATTGACACACCAATTTTTGTTCAATTGTATATTTTTTAATATAACAATGATCAAAAAATCAAATTCCACATCTATTCAATGAATATGTTTACATGTTCAATGGGGTTGCAAAGTTTTTGGTGAGTTCAACATGCCACATGGAATTTTTAGGAAATCAAAATTGAAAGTCATCATATGCAATTGAAAACTATATGAAATCGCAAATTGGTTTATTAAAAACGAATTGATCCCTCTTAGTGAAAATTTTGCCACATTTTCTAGCTCCTCATGATTAAGATAAAAGGGTGTAAGCTTTGGGATGACCAAGATGAAATGAGACATTTCATAGACACTTCTCAATTACTTCAAATGCATGAACCATATACATTTGGCATTAGTGAAATTGAAGCCAAAACTAGGTTTGGGAATAGTCTTTTTTTTGGTGAAAAATTGCCATCGTTTAATAATGTTTGAAAATTTCTCTTTTCTTTCCAAAAAAATTAATCAAATTTCACCCATTTTAAACATTTTTGGGGAAAGTGAAACAACATGTTTGTTTACTAGTTGCTTTTTTAATGATTTTGTACAAAATTTTCACCAATTAAATCAAAATCTATTTATGATGGTTCATCACTATTGCTACACTATATATATATAAGAAAAAAAAAACACATTGTTTGGGACCCACCATAAATTTAGACCAAATTTACCATGGCCTAGATTCCTATAGCACAAACTCTCTTTATAATATATATGTACTAAGTACCTTTTAATGAAGACTACATTGAAATATAATATTTCCAAAATTCCCAAAGTCCACTTTAAATTATGACATTTTTGTGTCTTGTGATTTTAGGGGTTCATTACTTGTAAAGACTTGATCATTTTGAACATGCAAGACTTTCATTGTATACCCTTCAATCAAAGGTTTATAAGACAATAACATCTTTTGAATTAAAAACAAAATTTGCCTTATAAGTCATGGTAAATGGGTGGTTGGGACTTAATTTTGTTTTCAACTTAAAAAACACCTATGCTTTTAGGTATGTGAACCATCCATCTAAAGCCCTAATTGAGATTTTTTTCTTGGCATACTAAGATCAAGTTATTTAGAGATGTTTAAATTCCTTGAACATCACTTTAATGGATAATTCTTAAAATGAGAATTTATGTCAAGAGTGCCTCCCCCACAATCCCCAAACACTTCCACTTTGTTTGGGTAAATGTTCCATTTCTATAATACCTTTCTAGGTTTGGCAATAATTAAATTATTTTTACAAATGTCCAAAGTGTTAGAATTTATCTCTTTGAAATGTTCAAATTTAAGGAAATAATTAGATTAAATGTCAAAATTTTGGGAACTAGGCCAATTTTCTCCAATGTTTAAATTCTCTATCACACCACCTAGTTTTTTTTTTCCCCTTCATAATGACAAGAGTTTGTGAATTGTAAAAATGATGTTTTTGCATTAAATAGATGTGGTTAAAGACTTAGAATTGAAGAAGAGGGTCTTTACAAGGTGTTTCCAAAAAAGACATGTAAAAGCAAAGCTTGAAAATAAAGTTTTAAAGGCCAAAGCATGAAAACAAGACTTGAAAATGCAAGTTTTCAAGGGAAACAACTAAATTAACTTTAAACATAAAGGTAAAAGGAGTAAGCAACCTTGAGTCAAAATTGACAACATTTAGAGAAGAATTAAAGAAGGAACAACAAGGCCATGTTGGCAAAACAATATAAGGAAAGCAAAATACAAAACTTGGTGGAAAGTCGAGAGCTTTTTGCTTTGGGCCAATCCACCATTGCAAAACAAGTATCCGATAATTGATAACAATTTTACAATTTGGTGGACCATTATTTTTCCCCATTTTTTCACAAAGAAACATTAGCCAATGCTATAATTTAGGTCTCATTATTTAGATGTTTAGAATCCAAAGCACTTGCCAAAGAACTAGTCTACATATATTGTGGAAATTCCCTCTTTTTTTTTTTGTTTGCTACCAAAGTGGATTTTGAAAAAGAAAACCAATTATTCAACACCTAAGTGTTAAACATGAACATGAAAAGGTACAACAATATCTTTTAACCTTCACCATGTGTCTTCAATTTTGTACCATGTCACACAATACACTTATTCAAGAGATTTATTTGTAGTTTTGTATTATGATTTTGTTTATATAGGAACACATCTCAATAGTGGCAAAACTTGATTATCCTATATAATTGCAACAAAACATATAATTAGTCTTAATTGTGGATATATGTTTATGAACAACAAATGTTTCCTTCGTGAAAGCAAATATTCCATCTCTTGATGTAAACATGGTTTCTAAATGACAACATGCATAGGCATGATCAAGTTCTTATTAACACTTCACAAGAATAAAATAATTACCATGTAAACCAAACAAACTAATTAATTGGACAAAGTATAAATTAGAACAAATTAGATTTTTGTAGCACAGCTATGCAATTATACTAGAATTGCCTCATTGCCTTCCATAGTAGTTAGATGCATGGCCTATTACTAATGTTAAATCTAAATAAATATAGATGGCACTTAGTAAAAACCTACCTTGGACCCATAATGCTAGAAAATTAGAATCCAATTCCTAATCCATCCTTACTATAAAATCTAAATATTCCAAACTGAATACATGAGGCCCACCACGTGAAAAAATCTTATTCATCACCAAAATAGAAGCATAGACCAAAAACAAAAAAAAATTGAAAGAGAAAAAGACAAAAATATGGAAAAATACCATGCTATTAATTAATTAAATTTGAATATTTCATAAATTTAAATGAATTTTGAATAATACACCATTATGAATGTTTTAAACCCTAGTCATTTCAATGCAATTCACAATCCTAAAAAGTGACTACTTTTTAATTCAATTTGTACTTATGTTTTGAATTCTTTGCTATTTTGTACAAGTCTTTAACACATATCTAATATGATAAATATAAAACTCGTGGTATTTTAACCAATTTTATTCAACACTTCAATCTATGTAATGTCCTTTTATGGATACCTTGTCAAATACCTAACTTCTAGGTACATGTTTAGCAAACCCTAGATTGGTGCCTTATTGATCACCTAGTGATTTGTTGGTTGGTTGATACACAAAAAAACTCATTGGGATGGTTGATAGTTGATACCCCCCAAAAACTTGACAAGGATCAACTATTACCATGACAAGGATCCCCAGCTTTAATTTACATTAAATGGCGACTGTCCTAAGCGGACAATAGAGTCTAGGCGAGCTACACGGACTCACTGCCTAAATCTGGTTTGAGCATCCGCAGCGTCTGTACTCCACTGTTTTCTTCGCCCGTCGGAGTAAACAGACCATGACGGGATGGAAGATGGGACCGATTCAGGGGAAGCTTCATTTCTCATTCTGACATCCTTTACAATATATGATGATGTCTATTATGATGTGGGAGAGAACCATTTGATATAAAGGTTCCTACCCATCAATTCAGCAAAGTCCTATCTCAAGTATTGAAAATTGGGGACATCTAAAATTGGGTGAAAGGGGAGGGAGTCTTGTGATACTTTTTTGTGTTTTTTTATTAGTTTGAATTTTGGATAGCTTTTAAACCCAAGGGTCAAACTTACCCTACCTAGTGTCTATCTATTAACTACCCTACACTAGGAAAGGTAGTTTGTTTGTCAAGTTGAGATATCTCCTCAACCATGGCATCCCTCGCCGCGTTGCGATCTCCTCAACCATGGCATCCTTCACCGCGTTGAGATCTCCTAAACCATGGCATCCCTTGCCATGTTCTTGGTACCACTGAAACGCCCTCGATGAATAGGTGTGGCGCAAGGTGGTTTTGTAATGTTTAGACCGACGATAAACGAGTTATTGAATATTGAATATTTTTTATGAATGAAAAGTCAACCAAATCAAAATTAAAACTTTGAAAGGAAATTGGGTTGTCCACTTGGTACATGGGGAAGCTTTTGAGGAGTGTAATTTATTGGGGGGAGATAATAAAATTTGAGTAAATTTTCATCACTCAAAATTCAACTAAAATTCAATTAATTTTTTTTTTTTTTTCACAATTGGGCTCTATTGTCAGGGTCAGGTTAAACACTTGGAGTAGCAGCACAAAGCCAACCACACTGGTAACCTCTTAAAGAAAGAGGTTTGTTCATTGTCATGTCAGCTGGGTGATAGCCATTAAAAAAAAAAATTGTTTGGTTTTTGGGTGGTGTCTAGGAATCAATAGGATGGCATCCAATCAAAATGGAAATAAGAATCAAGTTCATCCCAACAATTTATCATCTCTAGTGTGAGATTTTGTGTTTGTTCTTTGTACACTTAGCAACCAAATGGGAGCCAACACATGAAACCTTGGCCCAAGATAAGACCCAATCAAAGGAAATAGTTGTTTTGAAGAAGAACTAATAATATAGAATGAGCCACATGATAAGTCCCAAGAGTCCTATTGATTGCAATGGCCATAGCTCAAAGCATGGAAAACACTACTAGTATGAATCTTACACAACCCACTTGCAAAACTATGCCCACCCACACAACAACAACAACAACAACCACTTGCCCGACAATTAGCCCTTGCCATGAGGCACACAACAAGGCAAATTGCTCAAAGCATAATAGCACTAATAATGTCCCCCACAATTCATGCCCTTGCCACTAGCCAAAGGCTCTAAATAGGTGATGACCGCAATTGGGAATAGAAATTCTTCTCAACCAATGAGAAAAATGGGCATGCACCTAATAGAAACCCCCCTTTCTTTTGGGGGGGTCTTTTGGGAAGGGTGAAGAGGTGTTGGATTTTTATTTTTATTTTGGTTCCCAATGTGTTCCCAATGAGTTCTCAACACATTCCTCAAGTTCTCAATGCATTCCTCAACATGGATGCACTTTACATTAATTAATAAGTTAGCCCGGAATGTGTAATTGTTTAGGTCCTTTCAAAACTTAATCGAACTCGGTGCCACCAAGTTCGATTAAGTTTTGAAAGGACCTAAACAATTGAGAATTCTTTAGAAAAAAATTTTAAATTTTTTTTATCAAGACTCAATGTGGGCTTTGCAAGGGGAAAACAACAACAACAACAAATCTATCACCGATAGATACGTACACACGTGAAGATTTATTAACCGATTGGGCAAAGAGGGGAAGCTTCATCGATTTGGCTACTTGGCTAACGCGTACATAGTACGTGTATGCGTCAATATGACTCGATTTTCAACTAGATTTTCTTCTTGTGGTGGTAAGGAATGGGGAAATTGGGGGGAAGGACATGATGAGGAAGTGCGGGCGTGGGCATGCTTGGTCGTCATTCTCATGATCGGGGGACCCCACAAGAGGTACTTTGCGGGCAATTTATTATTGACACTAGTTGAGTTCGTGACACTACCATGACGACAATTTGGTTGACCACTATATACACCACCTCGATGATGAGGATGACACACCCAAGGGGGGGAGGGGAGCTTCGTTGACACTAAGATAAAGTCCGGAGACGGAGACGATGATGATGATGGTGTTTTGTTGTTGCTCCGGTTATTTTTTGATCCGTTGCACATGGATGGAAATGGGGCAATGTATGTCACCACCGCCATTTTGGTTGCTTGTGTCAAACACGCGTCTCCTCCGTATATTTCTCTCTAAATTTCATGCTATGCTTTTTCTTTCCTTTTTTTCTCTCACACTCTCTCTTTCTCTCTTTTGTTTGTTTTTAAAGCTATTTATTTATTTGTTTGTTTGAAATTTTTTCTCTCTTTTCTTTGTCTTCTCCCCCTTGTTTCCTTGTCCGAGACTAGAGGCTTGGCCATGCCATGTTCAACACATGTCTCACTAGCTCGTGTTTTTTTTTTTCCTTTGTTGTTCGAGTAATAACTTATTAAGATTTGATCCGTGTGTGCCCCCCCACAAGTGATTTTTTTGAGGGTGAAAATTCGCCACTTGGTGACTTGGAAACTTTTTTTGTCAAGCAATGATTTTTTCAGTTTTGGAAAAAAAAAAAAAAAACAAGTGCGAAATTGGACAAAGGGTTTTTTTGGGAAAAAATTTCTCGCCATATTTTGACTTTAAAAGTCCCATTTTGCCATATTTAGATAGCGAGTTCCGCCAGAACTAGGCAGGATTCTTAAAAACTTCTACTTTGCTCTCTCACCATTAGCCAAATTTCGCCCCTTTCTCTCCTGGATGATTGGGTATCCACTTGCTTGAGAAAAAATATTTTAAAATAAAAAAGTTAAATAAAATTTTTAAAAAAAAACACTGTTGCCAAGGTGCAATGGATTTTTTGGGGGAAAAAATGCACCAAGTTTGTCATATTTAGAGGGAAAAAAACCTCTCAATTTTGCCATATTTAGACATTATCTTCTAGCTTGTAGCCAAAACATAAAGGGATTTCTAAAAGCTTTGAATTCCCTCTCTGACTAGACCACCAACCCACCTACCCCCACAAAAGTGGAGAAAAAAAACCCTACTACCTGCATGCCTTTTTTTTTTCTTCTTTTGCCCGTTCCTTTGTTTTAGAGACTTGAGTTACAAAAAATAAATACCGAGACTTTGTAAAATTTGATTAATTATGACAAATTAGGCATTTTCCAATATCATTAGTGTTTTATTTCTGTTTTTTTAAATTAAAAAATGTTCAATAAAAATTTTCAATTATTTTTTCAAGTACTTTATGTTCAATAAGTTGAGCTCACTAAAATAAATAAATAAATAAATAAATAAAGTCACTAGCTTTGACTTATTGGATCCGAGGACCAACAAAAGTCCGGTAAAATTGTTGTGCTATTCGGACCTGCACACATAGGTACACAGAAAACATCCACTCGGCCAATTTTTTTTTAAAAAAAAGATGGCACTCAGGCCAACTTGCATATTCCGCTCAGCCCACCCCAAGCCTTCTCCCACTTCGTCAAGAACAAAAAATTATTGGCCAAAGAAAGCAATCCGAACAGGACGCAAATAGCTGGCAAAGCGGTGAACGGACAAGAGCAACCTCGGGTGTCAGTAGTGTCGCTAAGCCTCCGTATTAGCCACTGACCGACCTGGCTGGCAAGCTTTGGAAAATGTCCAGCCGAACATGGTTAAACTTGTGTGCAAAATGTGTGCAGCCCTCGAGTCTCCCCCGTCGTAGATGGTGGGTAACGATGGGATGAGGAATAAACGACCATTGCTCACACATTTATTAACCCACGAGATAACGGATTCCATACCAAGTCATTTTTTCACGTTTTTTCCCCCAACAGTCACCCCCATGCATGTCACAATGGAAAAAAAAAAAACAAAAAAACTAAAGGAGGTTTTTTAAGTCTATGCATTCGATGAAGCAAGCGCTTGGTTGTGGGGCCTTACTCGACACTTTTGTTCTTCATATAAGGTATTTAATTAGGGTTTGCCCCCAAAGCCTTGTTCTTCATATTAGGTATTTAATTAGGGTTGGCCAATGCCTTAAAGTTGTAATATTTTTATTTTATTTTTTTGATTTGAAATTTTTTAATTTTATGAATCAAGAATTGGTTACAAAGGTTATGGTCGATGTGAATGTGGGTTAAGTGTGGACGGGATTTTGAAAGTCTAAAAGTCGACAAGGTAGTAAGTTAAGGTCACAACACTTGTAGGCTTATGTTTCATGTGATAATACTGGGTAGTAAGCATTAACTTAATATGTTTCAAACAATATTAAATGCGAGTGTTTTTTTCCCCCTTTTTTCTTTTCTTTTTCGTTTTTGTAATTTTGAAAATTTGGCAAAATTTTGTCAACATTTTTTCAACTATTTTGAAGTTATACCCAAAAAAAAATAGTGCAAAAAATTGCCTCCCCACCCCCCCCCACCAATAAACAACCCTCTAACACACATTCAAAAACATCAAACATTAAAACAATTACACCAACCTTATAACCATATTCAAAACACAAAAC
>Ga0116227_10003455_pt1 | contig 35082 bp, 30 predicted proteins | sample S1TSphgellanicum_FD_89693 | JGI IMG/M metagenome (GOLD analysis project Ga0116227, IMG submission 89693) | Host-associated microbial communities from peat moss isolated from Minnesota, USA - S1T2_Fb - Sphagnum magellanicum MG | ecosystem: Host-associated > Plants > Peat moss > Unclassified...
AAAATAAATAAAATAAAAAAAATAATAAACATTGGGAAAGCAAATTTATTTTGGGGGGAAATTTCAAAATTTTTAAATTTTTTTTTGAAAAGAAAAAAAAAAAGGAAAAAATTAAAAAAAAAAAAAAAAAAAAAAAAACTTGAGAAGTAACCCTCAACGTGCATTGAAGATGCCCAACTTTTTTCCCATCGCAGGGGGGGAGGGCAAATGGGAATAATAACATGTATCATATGCAATATGGTGAGGGGTATCACTTTAAATGTGATGTGATTTGTTTTTCGATGGGTTCAAAATGTTACAAATTTCTGCGGGTCGGACAGTCGTTCATTCGCGTGCACGCACCCACCCGGGACCGTCACGAATCGAAGATGAGCCAAAATGTTGTGGTCAGTGTTACGACCAACGAAACACCTTTGTTTCCTTTCTCTGCACGATCGAGGCAAAACATAAACATACCCAAAGTGGCTGTTGCTCAAAGAAAACTCCGGAGGCTCTTAGTTTTACAAAGATTTCAGCGATCGAAGGATGGTATGGATCAGGCTGTAAAATTTTTTGCACCTCATCAGCTCATAAAGAACAATTAGACCTTCCGCGGTATAATTAGAGGGCATCCTACCCTTGGTTAACTGCAAGCATGCTAGAAAGCCACCCGTCCTTTCGAGATCGTGCATTACCTCGAAGAGATTGTTTTGGATGGACCCTTAAGGTATGCATCCCCTCGAAGTTCGGAAGCTAAAAGAGAATGACATAAAGCACGAACTACCACATGCTGCAATGCAATGTCCGGTCATTCTCTGCTGCAGCTTGATCGATCAAGTTGTATGCAAAGAGCTGCAAGAACTCGGTGCTGGGCTACTTCTTCTTCGAGGTGGTGCGATCCCGAGAGTTCACCCATCGGACTGCCGAAACGAACATCAACGGAGATCGGTAACAAGAAGTAAAGTAGTTCCAGTCAATGCCAATCATGTTCAGTTCGCAAGGGATGACTTGGGGTCATCGGTTTTATCCTCTCCCCATCAGACTTAGCCAGGTCTCAGAGATTCTACTGTTCCAAGTTTCTCGCGTGGAACCTTCGTTCATTTCCAGACACGACCGCATGTTTGTTTCTTCGACCAACCATGCGTTCGGTTACATTCGATCGATCACCGCTGCGTAACACGTACATATTGCAGCTGTCTCCTCCCCTAGCATTGCTACACCAAAGAAGAATGGAAATAAGCAAATAAGGTATGTAGTTACAGCCTACAAACCAAATCTAAAGCATCACACATTTACAATGCGAGTCGGGTCAAAAGAGAAACTTAAGCCCTCTACAGGTGAATGATTGATCATGAGAGTGTTACGGTATGTTTCCATGCATTGGGTGCTTGTGCCTTTTGCCTAACCTTTCGCCCACTCAATTAAAACTTAATCTGTTTTTCCTTTAAGTTGAAAGAACTTGGATAAACACAAGATTCACCCATCATTGGGATACTTCACTTGATGCATCGGGGCAGGCTTTAGTCCGAATGGTCAAAAAAATGCTCTTCAACCTCTGAGAAGAAAATCATGATCAAATATGAACAAGCAGCATGGCCTCACCGGCATCCAGTGTTTTGAAGTGTGATCACAGCCTCCTCCTCAACAACACCGATTTGAAACAAAAACCTGGAGAAAAGAAAACCAGAACAGTTTCTTCCAGATCTAGAATTCCAGTCCTTGATTCAACTCACGATGGGTTTACCACACAAATTTAAATTGATGCAAGGCTTAGTTAATTTTAGGACCTAGTAAACCTTTTTAAGTGCATTATCCTTTTATGTTATAGAGAAGGGAAAGAGGAAGTAGAATTAGATGTGATTTATTGATATATTGGGAATACAAGCCCATATTTGACAATAACATTTCGCCATGACAATATTAAATTAATCTGTATAATCTTCAAGCACGAATGATATACTTGATGTAGTCCTAATACATTTTTATTCAGTCTTCATTTTTATTAGATTCTTAAATATAATCAAAATCAAACTTAGGTATTAACATTTCCACCTGAATGGCCTCAGGTGAATTACAATTTAGTAAACAACTTTAAAGGGATAGAGCACAATTGCAAAAACTTTAGAATGCGACAAATGGTGCGAATTACGTATCTGACTCGATGTTCCATGGAAAGGGGATTGATTGGGCCTCGTAGCCAATGATAATGGCCATCACCGAAAACCCAAGTTTGACAATGAAAACAAACATTGTCGTCTTCACATTGACACTCTTCAAACCTTTTTGGTGCTGCTGCACAAGCAGGAATAAATTTTAAATAGATTGCTAACGCATGTGGGTTAGGAAATAATCAACGATCCCATGCCGAACGATCAACTGGAATGTGCACCACTCTTCAGGATGATTTTTCTTCACACAACCATTTAAAGACATTCACGTCAAGCGGTGCTTTTTCAAGCTCTTCCTTTTGTACTAGTGAAATTAAAGGATTCGAAGGCGTAGTAACATCGTTCGCCATGACTAAATTCTTACCTACATCAACAAAAACCAAGAAGGTAGCAAAAACAATGGGGTACTTGCGTTCAAAAGGGGTCGAGGTTTTTTTATTTAACAAATTATGGTAGGCGTAATGTGTGGGAGTGATGACAAAACCCCATGAAAACTCGAACATCCTAGATCTAATGGATTCATCGAACCCTAATTTCGACGGTGGATCTAGAAGTATGTGGGGTTTTTTGGTGATGCAAATTTTAATTCTAATTTACTATGTAGTACATAGTTAATTAGTGCATGGAAGAAAAAATAAGTAGCGGATATCAAAAGAGTAAATGGTACGCGGGGATGTTACTTCAACCATTGAATTGATTTAGTCAAGTAAGGACTCAAGGATGTTTACTTATTACTACCGATAAATTGTTCTAGTAATGAGTTACTTGAAATAATTAGGATGAAAAATTAGGATGTGAGGGTCAACGGACGAAAAAGATAAGGATCAAACTCAAGAACCTCATCAAAATATCCAAGATAAGGGGAAGGACGAGTCCTCTAATCCCATTAGTCATAAGGATTGTCATCCTATTTGATTGGAGGATGGAATATTTTTTGTGTCTCATTGGGCCTAATAATTCTCATCCTAAAATCAATTGAAGGGCAAATCATTTTCAATTCTCATTGGCTCTTGAAGGATGAAAAGGCCATTGATTGGAGGGAAGGATTTCAAAGCTTCCATTGGACAAGGGGAACACATTCAAAGAAAGGTCATGGAAGCTTACTTAGGGAGAGAGGAATATCTTGTGTTGGGGGAAGGGGAAAGGAAGAGAATGAATGTGTGAGGAAAAAATTAGTTCTTATGTGTGGAAAGGTGTTATTCATGGAAAATATGTGTGCAAGAAATAAACATGGAACGATTTCCATGACAAAGCCTTTGGAGTTTTATTTCAAATAGTTGTTCCTCCCAAGTCCACCAATGGATTTGTGTCAAACTTAAAACAATTCTTGTTTAGGAGGTGTAGAAAGTTCTCTTCAAATTTCAGCATTATCAAGTTTGTTCTAAGGGAGCTATGCTTGCTGGAAGTAGAGGGTGTTTCTAGTGGAATTCATGGAAGGATTTTCATGACAAAGCTTTTGGAGTTTTATTTCAAATAATTGTTCCTCTCAAATCCACCATTGGATTTGTGTCAAACTTAAAATAATTCTTATTTAGAAAATGTAGAAGGTTCTCTCCAAATTTTAGCATCATGGGGTTTGTTGTAAAGGAGCTTCACTCGCCGGAAGTAGAGGGGATTGAAAGTGTTTGTTTTTTTCTCAATTTAAGCAAAGTGATTTTTAGTCTCAAGGTTTAACTCTTGATCAAAAAATAAAATAAAAACTTATAAGATTTTGTAACATTGCTCCTTTTTAGATTAGCTTTAAAAAAAATCCAATGCATGTTAGATTAAAAGGTTGTATGTAGATGTTATGACGAATGGAACAAAAGGGGTTCAATCATCAAGCGTGACATTGAATGAACATCAACATAATGCCCCTTCACATTTCATTATGATGAGTTACGATTCTCCCATAATGTCTTTGTATCTTCCATAATTTCAAGGAAAGGAAAAAAAAATCAGATCTTCAATCAAAATCAAATCGACAGTGAAGGTGTGAAAGACTTATTACATCGAGATGTGCAGTCGTAGTTTATAAATCAAAGAAAAGGAAGGAAAGGCATGAATAAAGGCCTAGAACCATGGTAAAGTAAAACCTTAAGGTCAAAGGAAAAAATTGAAAGTTTAAGTAAAGTTTATTGAGAAAAAAATGGGAAAAGTGGGAAAAGGTGAAAAGGTGTTTTTCCTTCACCTTCCATTGGCCACCAAGCTTGGAAAATTCCATTAGCCACCAAACTTAGAACATTCCATCGGCCACCAAGCTTTGGAACGTTCCATTGGCCACCAAATTTTGGATCTACTTTCACCTCCATTCTCCTTCTCTTTAAAAGGTGGACTCGAATCATTGAAGGGTCTTTTTTCCCTAGACATAATTTTCAATTTAATTTTGAATACTTGTTCCCACAAGCTTCTTAAAGAGAAAGAGAATGATAAGTTTTGATAGATGGGAAAAGGAAGGAAAGTAAAATGAAAATCTTGTAACAATTTTGAAAGAATGGAAGTGAATAATGATAGTGTTGGGAGGTTGGAACTTAGAAAAATCTCATAAGCCTTCTCAGGTTTGGTAACGTAACTTACTACTGGTTTAGTTGTAGAGTTTAGGATTTAGTAACAATTTACGCCTTGTAGTTAATTTTTTTATGAACTAAAACAAGTCGGATTTGAATAATGTATGTGTTAAAAATGATATTTCAAGTGACTGATGGTTTGCAATCAAATTGAACCAACTGCCTTCATAAACCCTCTTAGGTAGGTAATATAACTCCTTACTGGTTTAGTTACAGATCTTAAAATTTGGTAGGACGATGCGCCTTGTAGTTAGTTTCCTAGTGAGCTAAGGCAAGCTGGATTTGAATAACCTATGTGTTAGAATCAATATTTCAATTGACTAGTGGTCCGCAACGAAGTTGAATTTATCACCTTCATAAAACCCTCTTGGGTTTCATAGCATAACTTCTTGTTGGTTTAGCTATAGAGCTTAGGATTTGGTAGCAAGGTGTACCTTGTAGTTAGTTTTTTAATGAGCTAAAACAAGCTGGATTTGAATAACTTATGTGTTAGAAATAATATTTCAAGTGACTAATGGTCTGTAGCTAAGTTGAACATGGTGTTGAGTCCTTAAATGTTGGTTTAAATGAATGACAATTTGACATGAAGTTCTAAGATGTGCAGTGTTTGAACTTGAAAAATATATCTATCAATTCTAATCATAAACGATGCATAGGAGGCAAACTACTTAATTTTAACTACAAATGTAATATAACATCTAGAAATACACTTGCATTTTTCTTTCATCGGTAGCAGCTGCATTTTCAAGTATAGTCACTTCGTAGAACCAAAAGTAAAAGGACGGGAAGTCGCCTCATAATATGATGAGATGATTTATAAGGTGAAATTTGGGGTTGAATTGTCATAGTGCAAAATTAGGTCATGTGCCTAATTTGCTTATACATAGTGGATCACAATCTAAAAAAATGCATGTGTAATTCATGTAATAGTGGCTTAGGGTTAGGATCCTAGTTTTTAACAAGACAAAACATTTGTTCAATCATGGCCTACGAAGCTTCTATAATCTCACCTTTCAATATTTTGTTGATCTCCTTTAACTTTGATCGGAACTCATGAAATTGAGTTTCCATTAAAAATGGGTTGGTAACATTAAACTTTAATGGGACAGAACTACCATAGGTATTGGTGTGACGACAATTTAAATCGAAGATTTCATGATTAACGATTTAAGTTGCAATTTCATTTAAGATTCCATAGGTTAATGATATAATGTGATAAACTTAGGAATTAGATTTTTTTCACACCTCCACATATGTTCATTCTTTTGGTTTATCACATCTACTCCTAATGTTATATTGATATTATCATTCAAAGTAGTGAGGTGATGGTTCAAGATATCTTGAATGGTAGAGTTTTTATTGAACCTTTGAATGAAATATTGTCTAATGGTGTCATCAGTAAACATTTGATTTACAAACCTAATGCAAACCACTTTGAAATATTGGACATATGAAGTGATGTCCTCATAAGCACATTATCTTCTGTTTGACATGGCCATTAAGTCATTTTGTTGCCCACCTCAAGGTGAATTTACCTTAGAAAAATCACTTAAAATTTTTGTCACAAAGCAAAAGTTTGGGCATTGTGTGACTTATATCAAACGTATGTAAAACCATCTAAAGTGGTAGGGAACTATATCAAATATTAATTTGGGTTTGTGATGAAGCTTATGATAAAGACTTTCACGAATCGTTTGACATGGGCAATTAGGTCTTCATTTCAAATTTCAAAAAACTTAGGTATAATTTTTAAGCACAATAGTTGACATAAGATTTTATGGGATGAAAATGGGTAAACTTTTTGATAACATCATGGGATCCATAATTGGATTAGGAGATGGCGATAGGTTCACCACATGAGGAGGTTGTGAGCCATATCAACACAACCATGTGCGGTCGTCTCAATTTTTTAAGAGTTGCATTAGAAATACTCGAATGTGGTATGGTTATTAGGGGTTTTTAATAACTTCATGTTAGAATGATGAATGCACATGGTTGCGTGGGGTGCTTGTTTTTTTTTTTTTGAAATATGATATTAGTGAATAAGGTGTTGAGTTAGTTTTTTTTTTCAACAAAAAGCTAGTAACCATAGTTATAAAACCTCAGTTGTATAATTAGGGGTGAGAAATTTTTAGAAGGTTGGGGGTAGAAACAAACATCAAAATTTGTGATGTTTAACAAAACACTAATTTTATTTTAATATTTAGTGAGTAACAAGGATGTTTGAGATTCATGAAGTAGTTAAAGAGGTGTCAATGAAAGGTCCAATAGAGATAGAACAACTATTTAATTATTTCCATATGCCTTTATTATTATTATTATTATTATTATTTAAATTTAGATCATTTACCCTTTTATGCAATTATAATCAATCCAAAATTTCCCTCCTCTCAAAATGATAAGAAATTAATACAATAGGTGTTACAAGTTTGGGAATATATGAAGAAAATATTGAAACTTTCCAATGAACCCTCATACGAAATGTCCCCATGTTTTTTTAACTTAATCAAGCCATTGATGTGAAGTGCCTTCAAGGACTAACATTTGAACAACATAGGCAGAAAATTTTGTTACCTTTTTATAAATGGTATTAAATAGAAGGGTTTTTTAATAAATGTGAAAATATTTATTTACATTATATCATAACATAAAAAAGATGTTATGATTTGGAATCTAGGTTCTTTTCATAAGACATTTCAAGCTTGATTCCCGACATGGTAGATAGTTTGCATGTTACTCCAATTAATATGTGTTCATATATATTACAAATTTTGCTAGAGTTTGTATCATAATGCACTTGGGATTGGATAAGAATAATTGGAAAACAATACATATGACAACAATTCAAAATAAGTAGACAATAACCAAAAACATTACTTGGCATAATTGGACATCCTTATTGATGGATAATAGACATTTGCAATACTACATTTAAAATGGTCATATGTAATGATCCAAGATTCAATTCAACATTAAAATTTATCAATTATTTTGAGGCTTTTATCACAATAAAAAAATCAACATTGCTAAATGCTACCCATTATAGTCACTACTTTTTTTGAATTAAAAGACTTAGGAAAACACATTACGTTAATATTGCTATCAAATTATTTTTATTAATTTTTTTCATTCTAAGTTTCTTGATGGATAACATTCATTTTTTTTTTTCAAAAATGTCGTTTATTGTAATTAAACTAGAATATTTAATATAAATAATTAAATAATTAAAATTGCATGTTATTATTATTACACGTTAGAATGATTTTGCCAAACAATCAAAATAGCATCAAGTTATAAAAAATCGCTCCATTGATGTGGTGAGACAAATCTAAATGAATTGTTTTCACCTTTAGCTCTTCAAAAGCAAGAACATTAATTTGTTGACATGTGTCACTAAAATAGATTGGATTAGATTAAAAATAATGATGTCGTGTGAAGTTTCAACATAAGAAAAATTAAGGGTTCATTTTTTATGTTAAATAATGGTCTCAATTTAAAATATATCTTGCTTTTGATCAAGAGTTCTTAGACATGTCCATTTGAATATACTAGGAAAAAATATCATTAACAACTCAAATCCAATTATGTTCACATTGTTTAAGCATAATTTATATTGAAAAAATTGTATTTAACTAATTTAATGTATGAAAATAAGTGCTCACAAACATGTATGAACTTGACAATGCAACAAAATATTAGATTCAATTTTGACCAAACAACTATTAACAACAAAATTTTAAAACACTAGACTCAAATGAATATCAACATTTTATGTAATGTTTTAAGATTTGAAACATGAATCCCATAAATAAATTACATGAAAGTTTTGTAATGTAGAACAAACTACAATATTTGTCGCAAACAAATTTTGACCCATCATGTATGTTTATTCTTGATGATAATTAATCATAAATTCCAAATCACCAATGATGAAGCTTCCATTTCATATGTAGTGCATGAATGGAAAATATTATCCATTCATGGAACAATCTACATGTTTTGGACTACAATTAATTAACAAAAATTGTAAATGGGTTGCATACAAAACCAAGCTTTGGTAATCAAACCCCATACCAATAACAAAGTTGCAAAAAAGTCATCCAAACACCTCAGAAATTTGAGCTTGAAATTTCAAAAGGGCCATGCTTCATTAAGGTAGATTTTAGAACCATGAAGCCTTGACATAGGTCCAAAAGGAGCTTGTAAACCTTAAATCATTTCAAGAATCAAAAGATTTAGAAAAGAATGATTGATGGCCATCAAGAGGTAAATGTTTCTTTATAATACATTAGGAGATAGTTATCAATCATGTGAATAACCACTCTATATAAGAGCACCCAAAATTGGCACTAAAGATTACCATTGCTTGCATGATGTTACTTACATGTGTATCCATACAAAACACTAAGTGGTCATCAAAGGTGATTGCATCATTTCATTACCCAATACCATAAATGTAGTTATTGAAAATCTTGACATTTATTGATCATGATTTTTGAATAAATCAATAAACATGTAAGGCAGACATTCACACATCCAATTTGAATTCAAGGTGTTGAATTTTGTTTAACATTTGTTTGCATTCAAAATGTTGTCACATTGTTTTGAAGAAAATGGTCAACTCCACACATGGCATTGAACAAATAAAAATAAAATTTGAATCAATACAAATACATTCAAATACATTGATTGGAATTTGAATTGAATTGAAAAAAATGGGATGCAAATTGATGGATAATTTGCTTGTGAATATAGTGTTGGAATTTTTATTTTTATTTTGAAAAGACACCTTTCCATGGCTCTTTGCTTAGGATTTTAAGTTGGAATTTTATAAGATGAAACATTATGAAACTTATAGTCATCCTACCTAAACTAGTTCCAATAAATCATCATTGTTGGAATCAATGAATTATGTAAATATTGCTGAATTTTCATAATCAACTTCAACTTGAAATATTGTCACACTAAAAAAGTATAATGAAAAAATTACAATGAATTATAGATAATGAGATTTTTCCACATGTTTTCCTTATGATACCAATTTTCAAGTTTAAAAACAAAAATCATTTTTTTAATAACTACTTCCTCTTTCTATTAACTTTAAAAATAATTATGTCCCACCTTTCTTAAAAACTACCTTCATTTTATAACTACCTCACTTTTTTTCCCTATCCACCAATGGGTGAAAGCATGGTAAATTAGATTGCAAATGTTCCTTGTAGCATAAATGAAAAATAACTAGGAAGTATGCTTTGATGTATTGAACTTTAAAATATTATTTAATTCAAGGATAAATGTGAACATTTTTTTCAACTTTGTTAAAACTTTAAATAAAGAACACATGTTTAAAGTATGTTTAAATAGATTTATGGGAATTCAAACAAAGGTCATAGTCTACTTTATAGTCTTTATGTAGATTATAAATAGATGAAATATTACATTTTTAAACATTTTGAATTAATGGGGCCTTAAAATGTACTTGTGACTTTTCATCTTTTTCACATTAATAAAAAATATATCTAGCTTGTAGGATAAAAATAGGTTTGGAAAAAATATTTACCAGTTAATTTCAAACCTATTTGTTACTTAATTTTATTATACTAAAAAATTTCAAATTTTATGTTCAACTTATCATAATCCCAATGTAAGCATAGATGTTTTCAAAATGAAATAAAAAATTTTCCAATCTATTTTTTAATTTTTTGTAGAAAAATTATCATATTTTAAAATGTGATTTTAGATGGAGATACTTTTTGATCTAATTGACAATGCTTTCACCCCAACATGGATATGAAAAAACAAATTAACATGTGTTTTTTCATGTCCATGAAATATATATTAATTAAAATTAAATTTGACATTGACATAAATAACAATGAATTATACAAAACCATATGAAAACATGAGAAAAAAAAGAAAGTTGATCATCACTAGTAGTGTGTAGTAACGTGAAACTCAAAAATTTTAAGAAAATTTTGCAAGTAGAATTAATCATTAAAAATTGAAAAATGTTTAGTGGGTTTCATTAGGGTAGCCAGCAATATAAAAGAAATCATGATTAAACTTTTTTTCAATTTCATATGCTGCTACATCCAAATTTTCTTTGGATGAAATTACCATCTTCTCATGGATGAGTGCCATTTTGGCTATGTCACAAAATTGACAGAAAAATAAAAATCATCAAGTGGATGAAAGAACTCAGTCCTTTGGATTCTCTCATAACTAAGTGAAGTTCATCCATGGGGTTCATCCATTATGCTCGAACCAGTGGTAGGTGTGGTTACCGTGTGGATTTGACGATTTGGTCAGGAGAATAAAGATCTGAGTCCCCTGGAAACTCTTGGTAACTAAAGTGGGATTCATCCATGGGATCCATCCACGATGGTCGGACAGAAGGATATCATGTCCAGGACCAGAGGTAGGCGTGGTTGTCGTTAGGATTTGGAGATTTCAACCAGAGAATGAAGGTCTCCCAGTCAGATGGAAACTCTCATAACTATGTGCGGTTCATCCATGGGGTCCATCCACCATGGTTGGACCAGCGGATATTATATGGGACTGGAGGTAGTGTGGTTATCCTTTGGATTTCACGATTTTAAGACCCCAGATAATAGAGGTCTTATTTAATCGCTTGGAAAGTCTCACACCTAACTGCGGTTCATCGATCGGGTCCATCCATAATGGTCAGACCAGAGGACATTATGTGGGACCGAAGGCAAGTGTAGTTGTCCTTTGGATTTTGGAGTTTTGAACCGGAGTATAAAATGTCATGTGAACCTCATCCAGAGCTATTGCACAGCGGGTAATACGACGAATGGCAGCGCTGGGAGGGGTCGCTTGCAGCCACGCCTCTTTCCTTTCAGAGTGTCGCTCGGTCGCTTGCTCGCTCGCGCGGGCGCACGCATTTTCTGCACCGATGATGCAACTGTGTACACTCCGTTGCAAGAGCTGATCTAAATTGATATCGAGTTGCAATGAGACTTGATTTCCTTGTCCGTTATTGTTTGTTATTACCTTTTGTTGTCTGAGAAGGAGCAAAAGAAGGAGGAGGAGGAGGAGGAAATCAAGCTTGACGCTGTTTTGTATCTGTTTTGCAAACAGAAGGTGGAGAGAGTAGAAATAGGAAATCCGCAGGTAACGAACATTTCTGTATCCTGTCGTTTGGTGACCTTGAATGATTTGGTGAGATTTCAGGTTATCCAGGCAGGAGTGTTTTTGGAAGTCTAGTTAAGGGAGATTTTGCGGGGAGACAAGTGAAAGAAGGAATCGCTCAAGATTTCGGTTGCACAGCAACGCGAAGGAAGAAGAATCAGAAGAAGGGCGAAATGGCGGAAGGTATGTGTGCAGCTAGTATGCGCGGGGCAGCATCGACACTACTGTCTAGTTCTAGGTCAATGCGGGGAGTCGTCGTACAATTCCATGCAACAAAGCGGCTTGTGAATGCTGAACCATTTAGGACGATTGTAAAAGCTGCGACTGAATCCAGACGCCCGGGCAGCTCTGGCACGCGCTATGTTGGCGGCAAAAGGGTATGTCCATAGCCAAATCGCTTCCTCTTCTCCTCGCCAAAAAAAAGTACAATCCTTCTTCCGCCTCTACAAGGCGAGGCGGAAGAAGGATCGCATTTTTTTGTCACGCATCGACAACGGAGTAGACTCAATCAGTTTTGCCTCTTGACAGGCAAAAGTAGTATTGTGGTTTGGATGCATTATACATGTCAGGAAGTGGCATTGCGAGATTATTATTAGGAGCCTGAACTTATGAGAAATGCATCCTCAATTGCACTCTTAGAAATGTACTAACAAAGGAGGCCATTAGGGTTCAGAATCTCAGGAGTTCTTGGATGTCATGCACTGGACGATGATACAATATCCAGTCTCAATGAATGGCTACTAAAGTGCTTCCAACAGCATATCTAGCAACAAGCATGTTGGCCAAGAGAGTGGGCATGGATGTAGAAAGCCAGGACTACATACTGTTGCATGAACTAGCATTGTTGCAACATAAGGCATGTGATCTATTACAAAATTTATGTGCAGTCTTTCCACCGCAGAGCTAGGGCATGGATATTGGGACATTCAAATGTGTTCTCTAGGTATGACATAATAGAACCAGTTTGCCCCAGCTAACCCTTTGTGATACCAGTGATACAACACAGGACTGAAGAACTCTTTTCATATTCTCCACAGAAACTGACTTGAGTTGAATGAGAACAGTTTGGAACTTTGCATGATCCTTTTGTTTGAGGTCTGCCAGGCTGACTTTAGGAGAATGTTGCCTGTGATGATGCATCACTGGTTCTGATTTTGGTTTGTTGAAAATGCCATAGGTGAAGGTAATCCAGGATGGTGACAAATCTGCAAAAATTCGTGATAAGGTGTTAGAGCAACCAGAGGCTATAAAACTGTTATCGCGAGTGGAGCAACTGAGATTGCTTTCAAAGGCAGAGAAAGCAGGCCTTCTTTCCACTGCAGAAAACTTGGGTCTGTCTCTCTCATCCATTGAGAAGTTGGGTCTTCTGTCGAAGGCTGAAGACTTGGGGGTGCTATCAGCAGCTACTAACCCCAAGACACCTGGGAACCTTTTGGCAACTGCATTAGTGCTCTTTCTCTTAGGACCAGCTTTTGTGTATCTTGTCCCTGAAGATTCTACTCCCTTGGTAGTGCTTCAAGTGCTTGTTGCTGCTATTTCTGTCATTGGAGGATCAGCTGCTTTTGCTGCTTCAAGTTTTGTTTCAACTTTGCAGAGGTCTGAATAGAGATCTCCTTTAGGATTATGTCATGTTGGTCTTTGCTACATTTTCTTTTCCTTTCTTTTGTGGAATACACATCCATTCATGCTTGTATTGATCAATTTTGTTTTCTGTCAGGTTTTTAAAAAACTTCAAGTGTGTCGTTCCAACGAAATTATTCCAAGACAGAGCCTTTTGCTCAAGCTTAAAATTTTACCTCCATAGTCACTTCATGAGGGCCCTGACTCTCAGATCTTTTAGGTTCTTGTGATGCTGGTGGCTCTACAGAACCATGGTAACAGTAATCTTCAACTAGCAGCCATTGACTACTGGAGTTTGTAACCAGCCCCTTCTGATGCTTCTTATGCAGGAAAAGAGCATAGGTACTGACTGTTTCACTGCAGGTTATTGGCATCAACACAAGCATTGACAAATTCACAACATTGAGACCAAGTGAATGCAGGCAGAGTGTTGGCAGGTACCAAGCATTTCCTCTCATCATGTGCAGTTTCAGTTCTGTTCTGTTAGTTTTGAGAATCTGCACACTAATATGCAGTAGCAAACATTACTGTGTGTGTGGGGGCAAGCTTTGAACTTCATGGCTGTGAGCTGATATCACCTCATTGATGAAGTTGGTGGAGTTGATGTGCCAGATTTTGGGCTGCAATTCCAATGCATTTCACTGATACTGCCCTGTCCATCAGAGAAAAGGAAGAAATCTCTTTTCTTGTTGGTGTCAGAATTCTCACCACACTACTATGTTGAGCATGCATTCAGACCCCCTGTGGCGTATCTGCTGTGGCAGTATTGGGAGGTAGAATCAGCCACTGCAGCCAATTCTGTCACCTTTCTTTTTTCTGAGCACACCTCCCATTTTATTTTGCAACCTACTTTTGTTCAACAACCATTGTTTTGGTCTGACCTGCCTACCTGTAATTTCAGAGAACTGGATCTGCTGGTCTAATTTTCCAGGTGCGCTCATGCAATTTTCATCTTGACAGGCACACTTGGCAGAATTGCTTGCCCAGCTAAAAACCAGTGTTGTCCAGTTATCCAATTTTAGACATATCCTCTGGATACCAATAAAGTATATATATAAAAACGCTAAACCCATATATATATATATATAAAACGAAGGATATATATTGGGAAAAAAATTTCAAGTTATTAGACCAGCTGGTTACCCATTCATTTGAAAGAAAAACCTTTTGTTAGTTATGAATAGGGAGTTGGTTTTTAATTTAAAAAATACAATGAATATGCACAAAGGTTATACATATCAAATTTACAATTATGGTTGCTTAAAGAAGAAATTACAAGAGTACAATGTAGCTCTGAGAATAAAACCAACAAGAACAAAATACAATACAAAGTAATGTTTGGGAAAATTGAACCCTAGTTCTATGAAGAATTTTGCTTAAATATAGCACAAGTTTTTTGCCCCAACCTCACATACAACACCAAACCATCAACCTTAATCATTATCAAGATGTAACCCCTTGAAATATTCAACTTCTTCAATCAAATCATAGTCATCCACCAAAAATGCATCTGTTTTCATGTATTTTTTCAGATCCACTATCTTTCTGCAATTAAGGTGTGGATCATTAGGCCAATCATAGTGATGATCCACTCAAGCTTCTTTGTTTGTAAGTGACAACATTGCAAATGTTGACACCCAACAAAGTTAAAATGCTCTATCTATTTCAATTTGTAACCTTGGAATGCAAAAAATTTGTTTGGCCAGGAATGTAACATTTGTCTGGAAATTGTCCCTCATTGATGTAGCACCAAACAAGAGGATCACCACATGTAGTTGTGAATATGGGCGCAATCTTTTGAACAAAGATAATTCTCCAATAATAAGTGCATGTGAAGACTTTTCAATAGATGCTCCAACATCAAATATGTTAGTGTCATCCTTATTGAGTTCTTCACTAGGTCCATTAGCTTTGCATTCTTGAACAATAGGGTTTAGTCAATGAAAGCATATCATAGGAATGGGAATGATTGCCTTCACATCATATTTAAAAACAAGATGAATTATATTCCCATGACTCACATAATTATCCACAACATGCAAATGCTTGTTTTGAAGATCCAACATTATGGCAACATGTTATGAATTTGAATTGCATCATAACCTTTCAATGTCTTTTAAAACACTACCATTTTATTGGCAAATATGGTTTTCATCAAAGTTTTCAATTTCTAGTGTTCATCCCAAATTCAACACATGCCTTCTCCACGTTTGCCTCCCCTTTTTTGATTTTTTTTGTCCATGTGATTGTTTTTTTCAAACTAACTTCAGGATTCTTCATAGTTTACATATTTCAAATCTCCAACAATCTTGTTATCATTTGTAGCATTATAACAAGAACCTTCATAAACTTGTTGAAGTTTCAAAGGATGACAATTTAGAATAGAATGTAGTGTTGCCCTAGATGTCAAGTTGCTACTTTTATCTTTCACAAAGGCAAACACACAATGCATTGCTTCAAACTTTTCAAATGAAGCTTGTAATTGTCTAGCCATGGCCCATGGAAAGCCCCATTGTGTCATGCACTTTAAACAAACTAACAATAACATGCATAGGGATCCAATATTCATTTAGATAGTTGATTGCCAAAGCAAATGTATCCACTCTACTTTTAAAAATCAAGACATCGAACTTGCAAATATAATTGTTGTAGATGTAAGATTAAGTAACACATATCAGTCCATAATTTTTTTTATCATTACAAGAGTCATTTTTCCCACCAAGATAGAGCATAAAGGAAACACAACATGGAGGCATTGGTGTAATATTAACCTCCATAACCAAATATTTTTGCAAGTGGAAAGTGGCTTGGAACCCTTGCATATATATAACAGTAGATCCTAAATAATATATTATTGTGCTACATCATTTTTTTTGTAAGGATTTGTGGCCCCAAAAATTGGGGTGATCAACCTCGAGATTAGCAACTTTAGGAGCTTTTAGATGCACATTTTCCACATTTGACACATTGTCTTGTACATGATTAGAAATCACTAAAGTCCTTTATATTTGAAACCCCACCAAAAAATTCAATAATGAAAACATCTATTTCATCCATTGCAAAATAAAATAACCTACATATCTTATGTAACAACACATTTGATGTAACAAAAGACCAAGTGCATAAGATTTAGAAATAGAAGACCAATAACAGAAGATCAAAAATAAAAGACTAGGAACAAAAGATTTGGCACCAAGGCATCAAGTGACATGTGGGCCCTACCAATAGAAAGATTCAAAATAATGGAAAAGAAAAATGAGATTTTGACAAACTTTTTTATGACAATCAATTTAACAATGGATGGAAAAATAAATTGAGGAATTTTTTATGTATTTGAAGATTTGATAAGCCAAAAAAAAAATTCATGAATTTTTGAATCTCTATAAAAAGTAAATGATTTTTTTAAAAAAAATGTAATATGTAAATCTTTTATTGATTTGGTGTTATAATGAAGGGAAAATACTATATAAATGTTTTAGATGCGATTGTAAGATTATAAATGGTGATGAATAGTTATTTAATAAGTGATATTCATGTTGCAATAGTTTTTTTTGGTTTTTAATTTTATTTCATGTGGTAAGTTGACAATACATGCACATTTATATTTATATCATTGAAGTATTAGAAATCATAAGAATTTGTTCAAGGAATTAAAAGTTTTTGTAATTTAATTCAGATTGGAATTTATTTCTTGTTCAAAGTTAATTCAACAATGGATGGTACAATAAATTGAAACTATATGGGTAGGTAATTTGAATGCAAAGTATATAGGGTTATGATTTGTCCAATAAGCTTGTGTTGATCTAGTATGACATTGTTGAGTTGGGGCATTAGTCCATATATGGTTGATTTGTGTATTATTAGGCGTTGCACTTTCTATAAATGTAATATGGAAACCATGGGTGTTCATGTAGTTTTGTAATGTTATTGATTCAATTGTATTTGTCAACATGTTTATGTTAAAATCTCCAATTATTATGGTTGGACAATTTGTAGGGATTTTTGTAATGTTTTCTAGAATGGAAAATGAAAAAAGTTACCTTCATTTGTGGAGGTTTGTAAATTGCAATTATGTATAAAGCTTGTCATGTGTTTTCACTAAACAAAGCAATGAGAAATTCAATGCCTAAATTTGTTTTTGAAAATGTATGTGATAATAACATATTTGTATCGTAGAATATCATTGTACCATGTTGGCCATAACATGAAAGAATTTTGAATTTATTTAAAATAACATTATAAATTTCTTGATGTGTTTGAATATTTTGTATTTTTGTTTCATTTAAACAAAGAATACGTGATGCAAGTAGATTTGGATCATTAAGAATGTCTTGAAAGTGTAATTTTAAAGAACGAATATTTAAGGACTATATGATAATAAATTCTTTATGATAGGATTTTAAAGAGGCAATTGTTATTTTGTATTATGCAATTGTTTTTAAAGGATGCATTTCTTCTTGTATTAAAACATCTACTTGGAAAATATTGTTTGACAATGGAGAAAGTATTTATAAATGTTCTTTAAAACAAATTTGAAATAATGCAGTAACCATGTTTTGTTACACCACTTGGATCAAATGCAAGACAATCAAGAGTTAAACCTTGTGTTCAATAAGTAGTGTGTGTTGTGGCTAATTGGATGGGAAATTGAATTATTGCGATGATATGAGCAAGGATTACTACCAATTTGTATTTTTGCAATTTTTGTTCTATTGGTGTCCATTTCTTGTCAATTGTAGTGAATTGTTCGTAAATGTGAGAGTTTTTGAATCTTGTATTAATTCCAATTTGTGGATTATGGAAATGTATCATAATTAGTTTGTTAATCAGCAACAGTGTGGATTATTCTAAAATGTTCTAGAATGTTGTAGAATTTAAGATTATATATATCTATATAAATTTTGCATGTGGTATATGGTTGTAAAAATGGCACCTATCAATTGTATAAGATGTTTATTGCTAAGTGTCTTCATAGGAATTTTTTGTACCAAGAACCCTAAAATGAAGCTTAACCTAGAAATAACGTACTGTCTTTTAATTAATAGTTGTGGCTTAAACCCTAATTAATAGACCTAAGGTGCAGACCTAACCTATTATGAAAGCAAAACCCTAACTTTTTATTAATTCTTGTGGAAGAAAGTTGAAACTTCCAAATGTAATGCTAGTTTTCAGAAAAACCCTAATCCTTAACCTTGTGTGTATATAATGTTGGTATTGGAAGTTATTTGTATGGTCTTTTGTACACACAATCTTGCTTATACAAATTCTTCTCTTATAACCTTGTAGAGTTTTTTTGCAGTATTGTAAGTGTTCTAAAGATTTAGAGGTATTGTATTTTCCTTTCATTATGGATGGTTGTGATGTTTATCTTTTGATTTTGTATGGTTTGTTTCTTTTTGGTTTTTATTTCATCTTCTTTATGTTTGTTCTTTTTGTTTTGGTAGCATTATGTTTATGGAGTGTGAAAAGGGTTAACTTCATTTTTGTGTTTTAAGGTTGTTTATAATGCAAGTTCTTTCCAAAATATATCTATAGACTTAATTTCAATACAATTTGTTTATATATAGTTATTTTTGTCTATTTGAAAATAATTTATTTTTATGGAGTTTTGCTGCATCTATTTCTGTTGTATTTTTTTGTTTTGTTGTTCTATTTGTATTCAATGGTAGAGATTGTTGCTAGCCCAAGCAAAAAAAGAACACCACCTATTTCTATTGTAGGTGTGATTGACATACAACAAAGAATGTTGAGTGGATGTTTGAAGGTTATATATTAAATAGATATGGCTTGTATGATGTTGTAGGTAGTGGTTACAAGTTCATACATTGTGATCTTATAGATAAGGTTGGATTTTTTATTGTCACCCTTACTATAGGGGCTGCGTTTGTGACAACGTTTTCACCTCGTCTTAATGTTGGATCTTTCATTCGAGTGCAAAACTTTGAGGTGACATTCCAAAACAAATTTGAGAAAGGTGATTGGTCATTTGTTTTGAGGGTTGGAGCGATTACAATCATTGAACAAATTGATCCATTTTCCATTTGATCTTTGTTTTGTTGCTATTCATTCCATTTAGAGTTTCATCCAATGACAAGATTTGCACGAACTTGGAACAATTGAACTTGTGGTCATTGGGATATATGGCAGGTTTTCAAAGAGTTTTATTTTGATTGTTGTTGATGGTCTGGCACCTAATGACATATAAATGTTGTTTATTTTCTTAGAGTTTTACCCACAATATGTATAGCTGGTTGAAACTCACAACACCGAAAGACTTACAACATTTTTGGCTAAGAATGTTGGCAATTTTATGTTTGGCGAAGAACTTTTGTCAAACTTTTCAACCATTTTTGTGATTCATGTGCCTGATGTTGGAGCTTGTGAAAGAGTAGTGGAAGTCAACTACATACACACTAAAGGGCAAGATTTTGAAGTATGTATAATAAACTTCTTTTCATTTGTCTTGTTTTGATTTAGCTTTGCAAATGTCTTTATGGAATTTCCAGTTTAATTGTTTTCATTTTGTTATTGTTGTGATGGTCTTTTGTGGGTTATTTGTTGCAATGCACTTTTGTAGGTTATTGGCAAACTAGTTATTCCAATTGGAGCTAGTTGCTTTGAGAATGTTTATGCACATTGCCACTTCCCATTTGTGACAATTCAGATTGATGGCCATTACTGTTATAATTGCAAGAACGTAGTTGGAATTCAAAGTTAGCTTCACATTTCTTGCAAAATGAAGCAACAAAATGGTGATGATTGTGATTGCATTCTTATTGGAGCATGGATCAAATCCTTGTTTGGTCATGATTTGATCAACTTTCATGGATGAACAACTGGACTTTCATAAAACTTATCATGAAATCAAGGTCCTTAGAAGGGACATCCTTGGCTAAGGACTTCAATAAGTGTCATGGGCTTCAATAATTCACCAAAAGTCAAAAATAATTTTAGAAATAAAAGGAAAGAAGGAAGGAAAGGGGGTTCGGTGGGGTAGGCACTAAGCATCCTATGAAATGAAAACATCAAGTACAGCTTGTTTTTTTGGGGCAAAATATTTAGTAGATTGGGAAAAATAAAACAAAAATTTGGCATTTAAAAATAAGCCAAAATTTTTATTAATTTTTGGGTAGTTTGAAACTCATTCAAGTAATCCACAAGGTGAAATGCACTTGGCAATTTGGCAATGTGGTGTTACTAATTGAACTTTACGATTGCTTGGGAACATGGCCTTGGTAATGAAAAATTAATAATTTGACAATGTGGACAAGTGAAATATTAGTAAAGTCAACTTGGCAATAACTAAATAACAATATGGACTTGTGCAATTTAGCAAAATGGAGTTGAACTTAGCAAATTACATAAGCATAAAGCATTGTTGTCATGCCCGTATGCATGGCCTTATACATGATGGCCAATTATAGGCATGCCAATGATGCATTTAGGGTTAATGTACGTTCTTAGATTATTGTACATCATGAGGTGTTTTAGGGTTATGACTTGTTTAAGGTTTCAGCTTTGTTAACAACTGTATAAAAGGCCAAGCTCATCCCTTCTCTTGTTAGTTTTTCTAGAATTCTTTTGTTAGGGAGAGTTTTTTCCATAGTCTGACTGAATTTCTAGATGTTCACGACGACTATTACACAACCATCATTTACATACACTACGTTTTCTTTCCTTCTTTCTAATTTAATTCTAGAAAAATTACTTTCTATCATTTAATGTTGAAAGCGGTAGATTTTTCCTGGCTTTGAGTTTCTTGGGTTTCTTTTGCTTGTTGATTTCTTGTGTTCTTGAGTTGCTATTACTTCTTTTTCTTTTTCTACTATTGTACTACAGCTACAACATGAACAATAACCATAACTAGCAATAATGTAAACAAGGGAAAAGGCACACCGGAAACATGTTATAAGTTGTGAAGTTCTAAGTTTCGAAGCTTCGAAGCGAGGAAGGAGCGAACAGTTCCAAAGCTTGTTTTACTACCAGCTTTAGGTCTTGAAAGCGTGCACACACACACACACACACACAAGGTTTGATTACAGTACAAGATTTACACCAGGTGATGCAACCCTACATACATTTACTTTCTTTGTACATGGGTTTTGAGGTTAGTATCTGGGCTGTGCACTCCTATGTGTTTTTGAGCTTGTAGTCATGTAGTGAGTGGCCTTTGTAGCAACTTTGGAAGAAGAAAAAGAAGAGGAGAATAATAAATTAAAAAAACACAAAGTAAAAGAAAAAAATTTCTCTTTTATCTTTTGCATGCCATTGTTGCAGAATTCGCGGACATAGATCGTTTTGCAATGTTGTCGTTGGCACAGTTTGTTGTAGTCGCCATTCGTTTCGTTTCATCGTTCCATTCAATGTTCAATTGTTATTCTGTTCGACGTCCGTCTTTGTTTCATTGGACGTTCGTTGCCATTCCATTTGATGTCCGTCCTCATTCTGTTTGACATCCATTGCTGTCCAATCGTCCAGTTTCGTCCATCTGACATCTGTTAGTTTAGTTTCGTCCATCTGACGTCCGTCGTTGTTTGTTTGTCCAGTTTCGTCTGTCAACCTTTTCCATCCATTGACATCCATCCATTAATGTCTATCCATGGACATCCGTCCAGAGACATCCATCCAGAGACATCCATCCATCGACGTCCGTCCGTCATTGTTCATCCTCGTCGACACACCGTATTTTTCAAAACGTATGTTGTGTTAGAACTTTGTAGCTAGTGCTATGTATTGTTACAAAATTTTGGGGCATGGGACAACACCATGTCTTCGAATGATGAAAGCACTACCGCTCAGCCAGAGCTAAGGTATCAGCTACAAAATAACACATAATCATTTGAGTCGATTTTTTTGAATTCACGATCTTCATGATGGTATCATCAAACATCTATAGCGTCATCATCATCCAGTACAACTCCTACTAAGAATTCAGGTTTAGGTTACACTACATCAATGGTACATCAAAATACATTTGGAGGGGTTAGTCAGTGGGGTATACTTGCTGCCACACCAGCTTTCACACCATCACCGTATATTCCGATGCAAACTGTGACCTCTACACCCATATACATCATGGAGGTCAGCATTTCCTCTTAGAGAATTGAGAAATTCAGTGGAAAGCTAGGTACCATTTCTTTGATGGAATTCAAGGCAACTTTTTCAACTATGCTTTGTGAATTGGAGTTCAAGTATGGCATTAATTACACCAAGGTGTTCGCATTCAAATAACTGGCCCATTATGTGCACTATGAGGCATGGATGTCTATGAGCAACATTCTCCGAGGATTTTGGGTGTCATTTAGATCCTCAATCCAACTTATGCCACAGCCATCGCCACTACCTCTTAAACTGCACTATAAGCTACCATTGCACATCATGGGACTATGCCCAATAATCCAAATCAGGTACCTATTTCAATAAACCTTTCTCCTCAACTGACGCGCTCCCAAGTCCCTAGTTAGCCCCAAGTTGAGGCTAAGTCACTCAAGTTGCGAAATTTCTGGGACTCAAGGCACGCTCCCAACTTCCAGCATTAAAGGGGGTGAGAGGGGCGTGCTGAAAGCTCTAGGATTAGACTACGAAGAGGGACAAGCTTACTCGATTATTCGGTCCCGCATCCAAATCCAACCAACAAGTTGGTTAGAATTCATTCTGCACACTTTCAATGTTGGGACAAGCCACGGGCGACCTTGGAGTCATTTGACTCACCACGGCCCGGACTCGGGGGAAGCCACCACCTTCCCCCATATAGTATTCTCTGCAACTCTTCGCCGCACTTGTATCCAAATGGTTTTTTTTCCCGGGACTCCCAAAGTGGAGTCTCGAAACTGTCCCGGTTTGGAGTCCCAGGACTTTAGGCACTCATAACTTCTCGCCCCAAACTTGGATTGGGACAAGGTCTAAACCAAAGTTGTAGCTCTCCTTGAGAGCTTTCCAATGGTGTATCACACTTCACCTGTACGCACCAGAATCAGGTCGATTCCCGACTTTTAGTGGTCGGGAGTCAAACTGCTAGTTCGACTCCCAGCCCTTCTTTTGACCATAACTTGTGCTACAAACGTCCAAATGGCTCATGCAAGGCCATTTGGACATCTACCGTTCAAGACTTTTCCAACGGTATAAAGAACGCCTCAATGCAAGGTGTTTTGACCTCTGCAATCGCGCTCTGAGTTTTTGGGAGTCTCGGAGGACTCCCAAGTCCCATTTTCGGGAGTGTGAGTGGCGACCTCCCACTCCCTCAAAGTGGGGTTGCGACATCAACGATTCATTGCTGCTACCACAAACATTCCTCCCACCATCGATGCACCAACTTTTGCTAATCCAATGGGGGAATTCTTTCGAGTTCTTGAGTTGGAATTTCCGGTTAAGAGTTCTGAATTTTTTTTGTAGTTCGCCATCTTCTCTCGGCAAAAGGATGAAACCCTCAAGATGCTCTACAGGAGGCTTCTCAAATGTAAAGAGGATATTCAGAGCATCACAGACCTGGAAGTTGCCCATTAGTATTTTCGTTTGTTGGAAAGTACTCCGACACTCCATGTGCAGGTTTTGCAACAGGATTTTGTAGAATTTAAAGATTCGTACACTTTGCTGGATGTGTACAACATTTCTGAAAAGTTGGAATTGGCTCATGCACATTATGAGGCCAATATTATGAGGCCTCCATCACGTTCAAGGCTTCAACTTCCACCAATTGTACCAACCAAATCATCACATTCTTCTTCAAGGTCTAAAGTGATGCATTCGGCTGCACCCATCGTACCTTCTTGTAACTAATGTGGTAATCCTACCCACAAAGTTAGTGAGTGCAACATTCCTTCCGAACATCTCTTTTGTGATTATTGTGGGTAGGAAGGACATTAGAAAACTATCGTGGAACAAAAGCAACTCCAATTACCACTACAAAATATGCCAACATCTTCTGCTACCCCTCAACCAAAAGCCAAGGCAGTTCAGCCTTCCATTTAGGCTTTCCCCACCAACGGTAATTTTAGTAAGAACGCTAAAAAGAAGGAACATAATGCTAATAATAGCGAGGTGCTTCAAGCCCATGCTATTCAAGTTCAAACTTTGCAAAATGAACTTGAATCATTGAAGGCCCAACTTACTAATCTAAAAGGCAAGTCTTCCCAACCAGCTAGTCATGCCTAACCTGTACAGGGTTCAGCATCATGGGAGGGACCTCCTAGGTCATTCTATGATGTCTCACACGATGCCATGGTTGGGGAGTATATTCTTTCCAATGCACAAAATTCTAGTCTCACACCAAAATTTACCTTTTTTTTTGTCACAACCCTACTTGGAAGAGTGTGAGGATGAGACTCACACTCCCAAAATTTGGGACTTGGGAGTCCTCCGGGACTTCCAAAACTTCAGAGTTTGATTTTGGGGGTCAAAACACCTTGCATTTAAGTGTTCTTTATATCATTGGAAAGCTATTGAAGTGTAAATGTCGAAAATGGCCTCATATGGGCCATTTGGACATCTGCAGCACAAGTTATGGCAAAAAGAAGAGCCAAGAGTCAAACTACTAATTTGACTCTCGACCACTAAAAGTCAGGAATTGACCCAACCTCGATGTGTGCAGGTGAAGTGCAACACACCTTTGAAAAGCTCTCAAGGAGAGCTACAAAATTCTTTAGATCTCATCCCAATCGGAGGTCTGAGCAAAGAATTATGATCGCTCAAAGTCTCAGGAGTCCAAACTGGGACAATTTCGGGACTCCTCCTTGGGAGTCCCGGGACAAAAAGCCATTCGGATGTGGGTGCTGCGGAAAGGCACAGAGTATACTATGTGGGGGAAGGTGGTGGCTTCCCCCAAGTCCGGGCTATGGTGAGTCAAGTGAGTCCAGAGTTGCCCGTGGCTTGTCCTAGCATCAAGGGTGTTCTAGAATGTGAACTAACCAACTTGTTGGTTGGTTTGATGTAGGTTCGAGTAAGTGAATAGCTTGTCACTCTTCCTAGTCCCATCCCGGAGCTTCAGCACGCCCTTCTACCCCTTTTAGTGCTAAGAGTTGGACGTGTGCCTCGAGTCCCCAACAATTCCGCAATTTGAGTAACTTAGGCCCAACTTGGGGTTAACTAGGGACTTGGGAGTGCGTCATTTTTAGCCTTCCTACTTCGCGACACAAAAGGCTAATGTGGCACCCAAAGTTTTTACCATTAGGCAAGTAATTCAAACTGATGGACTTGTATTTAGTTCAAGTCCTATTACCAGGGCTAGAGGAGCTTGAGAAGTCATGTCATAATCTTTTTGTCCTCTCAACATGGAAGAAGAACACACCTTGTTGGTGAGGGGGGAAGAGACTACTACACCACAAGTTGTTTGGGCATTAAATTCTTGTGTCCTAGGAATACATGTACATTGGGAAAACACACAATTTTCCGCTGATCAACTTATGGAGTGCCAACTTCAAATGCATGAAGTGGCGTAAAAGGTTGTGAGTACATTGTTGTTTAGTTTTCAAGATTTGAAGCTAAGCACCAGGGACATAATTTTAGTACTAAAGGATACCTTGAACACTACATCAGGTCCTCTACCAACCCCTGATCCACATGCTACAGGGGTCCCATCCAACACCTTGGAGAGACACTCAATTGGCTCACATGTTGGAAATGGCGTTCGTAATTTGGTCATTAGTTCTAGCATGGTTAAATTAATGGGCTCTCTTACCTTTGATTCTGCATTCACATATTAGAAGGGAGTTAAGAACACTTCACTTGTGGATTTGTTACTCATCAAAGGTGTTGTGGATAACCATTCCCTCCATAAAGTCTTGCACTCATTTCCGAAGGTGGTGTCTAATGAGAAAACTTCCATCACCACCGAAGTTGCCATTGTCGACAATACTGAATGGGCAATTTAGGTGGGATGACATACACCCAGAGTGGTACTTTTTGATACAGGTGACCAACCAGTGATTCTTGGAGTTCAATTCCTATGAAGATGGGCATGTTCGATTCCAAACTATGGAAATCTATGTGGCAATTCGCATCGCTAGTGGGAGCGTAAAGGAGGTACTTGGGGAGAGCTCGGATTTGATTGCATTTAACTTCAATGAAGGTATAGATCAGGAGCTTTGCCTACATGTCAGATGTTTAGTCACCAAACCCACTAGTTAGATGTGTTCATTGGGCAAGAGGACATGTTTCCACCAGGTTTCATAATTGACAACTAGTTTGAGCATGCGTACTATGAGTGGATTATGAGACTAGTGGCCACCACCTGGGATACATACCCCTTGATTTACATGGGAACCATAGTCCTATGGTTCACCATTGTATGCTCAAGGAAGCACACACTATTTCCTACATCCAACAAACTAACCACGAATGGATAGGGGGAGATGAAGAGGATATAGCTTACGCCCAAGCTACTGAAAGCTTGAGGGTGGTTCCTACCAACATTCAACACGGACAAGAGGTTTTATAGAAGTTCAAAGCAGCTCACGAGCCCTTGGTCAAAGCTCTGTCTAGTTTTGAGAACATGGAGAACCATGGCAAACTGATTAAGCTAATATTTCATCAACTAATTACCTAGACACCGCCTAAGGAGGGGATTACATTATTAAAGCTTTTTGGTGGCATTGGTATAGGTCTCGAAGCCCTACTATAGTCAAGGATGGTGGTTCAGAGGTATTTTTATGTAGACATTGATCCTATTGTAAGGCAAGTGGTGGCATCGAGAATGATGGAGCTCACAGCCAAATTTCCATAACAATTTGCAACCACCGCATGGAAGGCTAATTTCACTTTCTTGCCCTCTAACATACAACTGATTCAAAAGAAGCATATGGAATTATTTGGCCTTGTGGACCTCATCATTTTAGGTTGGGAGTGTCAAGGATTTTTAGTAGCTAGATTTGGAGAAGGCTTGAGTGACACAAGATCCAGTCTCTTCATGGACATGGTACAATCACCTGGGCTCAATCCATTTCTCTTATGCTTGGTTACGTAATTGAGAACACCCATTCTTAGCTTGATTAGAGGGAGAAAGTCCAGGAGCACTACACGCTAATCAAACATTACCTTGGAGAGCTGATTTTATTCGATGCGACACAATGTGGTTCCTATGCGCATCAGCTGTGCAACTGGTGGACTAACCTTGCATCACTCTCAGTTCTACAATTGGTTCTGAGATACACCATCAAAGACCCCAACCTACAGGTTTCTCACATATTAGATGATTTGAGCTCTTGCCAACCAGTTGCAAGGTAAGAGAAACCTCCTTGGTTTCATGGGAACACACTAGGAAAACCAAAAGGTGTTTGGCCCACCTTTTTCTCTTTCCTAGGAGCACATTCCTTTCAAGGAGATGGAGCAGGCCTGGTGTATTGTCATGCTTCAGCCACTTGGGATGAACCAAGCCCAGAAGAAAGAGAAAGGGCTATGGGGTTCCAAACTAACACTACTAATCACACCAAGGTGACTAGATTGGAGCGTAACGCTCTACTGGGAAGAGGCATGGACCTGAACTCCCTTACATGGTTATTGGTAACCTATGTACTTTTTCAAATGTACACAACATCAACACTGATTCAATTAGCTTGCAGTTCTGGTGATACGACTACATGGCACTTCGACCAAGTACACTTGCTTATCTTCAACACTCTACACTTCATTCTTAGTGTTGGGAGGAAGAGGTACCATGTAATTTGACTCAAGTTGTTTTTCATACACTTGGAGGTACATCAGCTTCTGGAGAAACAATTACAACCTTTTATAAATCTGCGTAGTTAGATAGTGGAGAACCCAATACACTACGTTTTTCAAAGACATTTTCTAACTCCATTCCATGTGTTTCTAACTACCCTTTTGTTATGGGGAACCAGTTCACCAAGAAGGAAAGAAACTAGGTCATAGACTTGCTAATTAAATATGAGAATGTGTTCGCATTTTCAATGAAAGATTTAGGTAGGTGTAAGACCATGCAGTTCCTTATAGACCTTACAGATGAGACACCCATCTATCGGAGGAGGCACAGGTTGAGCAAGCATGGGTGGGAACAGGTAGATGAAAGATGCAAAAAGCTCCATGAGGCTGGTCCCATTCAATCATCAAGTTCTGATTTTGCAACCACTATAGTAATGCCAACAAAAAAAGATTCAGCTAGATTATGGACTGAGAAAAGGATGTGTGGGGATTATAGGCCTTTGAACCTAGTTACACCTTAGGATAGGTACCCCATGCCCATCCCTAAAGAATTGTTTGATAACATTGGAGACCTAAACACCTTCACAATTGTGGATTTGAGGCAAGGCTTTAACCAGATTGTGTTTGTTGCAAAAGATCACAAGAAAACGACATTCTATGGAAGCAACAAGTTGTGGGGATGGCTTGTGATGCCTTTTGGATTAAACAATGCACCCATCTTCTTTCGGAAAAACGAAATAAATAGTAAATTTTTGTTTTTTTTATGAAAAACTCTAAGCACTATATAAATAAATAAATAATCATAAAGAGAAATCATCGAGTGATAAGGAATATATGGATTTTCGAGAAGGGAGGAGCCTCGGATGACTAGTCCCCCCTGGACTGCCCAGATCCCACGAGTGAATGGCGAGTTGAATTTCCATTAGATCTCACTAACTATTGCGAGTTTCCTTGTCCGGAAATATTAAAAACGAAAAAATCGGATCCGTATATTGGAGAGGTACCAAAACCAAATAGCCATTTTATTCGAACCCAAAGCCGAATGATGGGAAACTATCATGTACGGCTTCGAGGGAGGGAAAAAATACCCTACCCGCCGTGACCATTGTCATTGTTACTTTTTCTAAGTTCTGCTTTGGTAGAAGTGGGATGGAGTCTTACCCACGATGATTTAATAGAATTGGGAGAAGCAGTAGGTATTATTGCGGGTTAATCCATCGGAGAACTCGGGACTCAGTTAACATTAAGAATTTTTCATAGTGGTGGAGTATTTACGGGTGACATTACGGAACACGTGTGAACTACGAGGCTTGGACTAGGTTTTCGAAAAGGCAAATTTCTTGAAATGCTAAATAGATGACGTCCTAATGCATAACAAGGGATTCTTGCAACATTTGGCTCATCTTGAAGAGTTATTCAAGAGGCTCCACGAAGTCAATATGAAGACCCATCCTAGAAAGTGTGAGTTTGCTATCACATTAATAGTCCACCTTGGACACAAAATTTTGCTAAATGGTATTATAGTTCATTGGGCCAAAGTAGTAGCCATTTTGGAGATGCCCAATCCTACTAATGTTCACACTTTGAGGAGCTTCATTGGACTATGTAATTACTATTGGATTTATGTCCAAGACTTTAGTACTGTTGCTCATCCTCTCTATGCATTATTAAAAAAGGATGTTACTTGGACATGGAGTGAAGAAGCTCAAGAAGCTTTTAACACATTCAAGGAAAAGCTTTCAGAATTCCCCATTCTAAAAAGACCTGATTTTAGCAAGGTCTTCATTCTACATGTTGACTAGAGTGTTCTTAGTATTGGTGCTATTTTTGGCCAACTTGATGAGGAAGGTAAAAAATATGTTATCGCCTATGCATCCCGAAGCAACAACAAGGCTAAAAAGCAACTGCTTTTCATACGAGGGGGAGTGTCTTGCTGTTGTATGGGTCGTCATACATTTCAGGCCTTATCTTTATTGCACCAAGTTTATTTTGTATATCGACCACCAGCCTATCAAATGGTTGATGACTAACGATAAGTTTACTAGTAAGTTAGTTCGTTGGGTGTTTATACTTCAGGAGTATACGTTCAAGGTTATTCACCGACCTGGTATTACACATTAAAACGCGGATACCATGTCGCGGAGACCCTTCACTACCTTTGAAGATTTTTCAGAAGCCAAGCAAGATTTCGACCAGATTCCAGTAATACATGTATCTTATGCATCTAGTTATCTTACAATATTCCAATGTTACCTAGTTGAGCATCCCATTATGGATATATGGGAGGGCTTAGACACTATGAAGTTTCTTTAGCATGGGGAATACCTTCCCCAATTAGTTACATCAAGTCAACGAGATCGCATACAACAGCAGTCCAAACGCTACTCATGGAGGGATAATCACCTCGTTTGATGCTTACCACAAGGCAACAGAGTGGTTCTTCCACCACATGAATGGCTTGGTCTTATTCAAAAGGTACATCAGAGCTTGGACATTTTGGAGTTAAGTGTACTTATAGCCTTTTCGCTCTTCATTACCATTGGAGAGGTATGTATGCTCAAGTCCGAAACATCATTGCTAAGTGTGAACAATGTGATAGAGTGAGAACTTCCTTCTCCTTTCAACAGTTCACGCTTTCTCCACTCCCTATTCAGGGCATGTTCTATCATTGGTCATGTGATTTAACTGGAGAATTACCACAAACCTCCAAAGGTAATGTCTACATCAGAGCTTATTATGCTGCTGAACAAGTCATCACATAGCACCAGCCAAGTTTTCTTACAATAGGTCTTAAGTAGGTTTGGGGCTTATGTTAAGTGCTTTATTAATCAAGGATCAAAATTTAGAGGAGAATTCCAAGACCTACTTAATCATGCTCTCATTGACCATCGTCGAACTTCAAGGGATCATCCCCAAGCTGATGGCCTTGCGAAGAGGATGGTTAAGACATGCAAGAAGGGAACTCGGAAGATTTGCCTCATCGAGAACAAAGAGGATTGGGACCTAGCCCTACCTTACATCGCCATGGGTTCCAGGATGTCCAAACACGCCTCTTTGTTTCATTTCGCTCCTTACTTTCTACTTTTTGGGAGACATCCCATTCCACCTTCTTCCATTATTGCTCAAATGGACCAGGTTGTGGACTTGGACTTTCCAGCCACTTGGGTTAGGGTCATCGCAGAAAGGGCTATTCTATTCAGGAGGGTTATGCCCATGGCCATGGAGAACTTGTCCATTACACAACATCGAAACACTTTATAGTATGCACACACACGAAGGTGGTAATTATAAACCTAAGGTGAAACAATTTGATGTTAGTGATTTGGTGTATCTCTAATGGCAACCTAATGATACTCTAGACACTTCTTCCGATCACATTATCTTGAGGATTAAGGCGATCAGGCCTTTAGGTGTGTTGGAATTGTAAGGAGTTAACAGACGCATAATTCAGGATCACTCCAAAAACTATGCGCCTTGCCACCTGTTGAACTTAGATCTTACCATCATCACATTGACTTGGATTCCTCCATTTGACTATCCATGTCAAGTATGTCAGAGGAGAAACGATCCTGATTAGATGTTGTTTTGTGATAATTGTAATGGTGGATACCATTTATTCTACCTCAAGCCGAAACTCATTCAAGTTTTTGCCGACATTTGGTATTGTTCATCATGTTTTTTTGTAACACCTTGATTTCTACTCAAACCATGCCACACTTTTCCTAGCTCACGTCTTGGGGGGGATACATAAGAATTTCATCTCAACCTCCTCTTGTGCATTGTATATATATGTGTGTGCATATCTTTAATTGATTAGTTTCTACCTTTGACTGGTTTTAGTCTTTTTGTTCAGTAGAGTTTACTATGGATTTACACCCTTACGAGACCGAACGTCATGACACTACATGTCACGACAGTTGTCATGCTTGTATGCATGGCCTCATACATGAGGGTTAATTATGAGCATGCCAGTCATGCCTTTAAGGTTAATGTACACTCTTAGGGTTAATGTATGTTTTAGGTTATTGTACATTATTAGGTGTTTTAGGGTTATGGCTTGTTTAGGGTTTCAGCTTGTTGACATATGTATAAAAGGCCAAGTTCTTCCCTTTTCTTGTTAGTTTTCCTAAAATTCCTTTGTTAGGGAGAGTTTCTTCCATAATGAGACTAGATTTCTAAATGTTCATGGCGGCTATTGCATGGCCACCGTTTCCATACATTACGTTTTCTTTCCTTTTTTTCAATTTATATACATGAAAATTTCATCTTAGCCTCCTCTTGTGCATTATATATATATGTGCATGCATTTCTTTTTGGTTGATTAGTTTTTACCTTTGACTGGTTTTAGTCTTTTTGTTTAGTAAAGTTTACTATGGATTTACACCCTTATAACACCGAACATCACGATAGGACCTTTGGACATTACCTTTTAAAAGGCTCTATCTTATTTAATAACTTGGTTTGTGGTTTTATTACCGTACTCTTTGTTATATTTTGTTTCAATGGTTTGTTGTTTGTTGGGTTTCATTAGTTGGGTGGTTTGGACCTAGGTGAACACATTGAGAACTTGACGATAAACTGATGGGAACACATTGGGAACATTGATATCCAAAATATGTAAAAAAATTGTGTCCCCTCCCCCAAAGGAAAAAGAATTGGGCTTCATGGGTGCATGCTACATAACCTTAGTGGCCTAAACTAACACCTCCTTTCTTTTATTATTGTGAGTACCTATGCTATTCACCTCTCCTATTCGCAAAAGCCATGATTTCAGGTCTTTACAAGTTTTTGTTTTTGTGTCATTGACCAATCCCTATTATTGCAACCTTGAGGGAGGGGGGATTTCCCAGGCAAGCAGGCAAGCAATGAAATACTTGATACTGAGAAATTTGATACTCTACCTACTTACATAGCCTCTTGATTTTCTTTCTTTACTTGGCTATTTCATGGGTGTGAGCTCCTTAGTTTAACATCTATGATTGGAACCACCCATTAAGCTAGTTCATGAAGGAAACAAGTTTGTTGCTCTTTGGTGGTCTCCTTCCTTCTTTCCTTTTGTTTGTGTACGAAGTTTAAGTTTCACTTCTATTTTTCAAAAATCTTGAATTGAATTCACATGGTTTTTCTAAGGTAGTGCATATGTTGTTCATTTTTATGGTTTTTGGTAGGATGTGTATGGAATTTGGAAAGAGATTGCTCTTCAACATATTATGAACCTATGAATGACTATGGAAATATGCTAGATATGGGACACATGATGATAGCACTTGGTTCACATAGATTTTTATATATAGTATGTGTGGCCATATGGAAATGGTAGTCTAAGCTGTTTTTATAACTGAACATGTCTCCCTTGTGGTGATGATGTACTTGGCTGGTATAGTTTTTGATCTATAACTATGTGCTAGTTGAAATTGATAGTTGTTATAATAGAACATGTTTCTCCTGTGATGGCACTGTTGATCAATGGTATGAAAAAAATGACACCTAATGGACTATTCATTCACAAAATTAATGCATGCAACAACATTTTTGTTGCATGTTCAGTGTTATGTCATCTATTCAACATTTGTCTAGTTCTTTTTAGTTTGGGAATGTTTGATAATCACATGTCATATCAACAAGTTGGGAGGCGCAAGCTATAAGCTTGGGTGCCTTTGAATGGTCAGGGCTACATTTAGGGTAATGAATGGCTAAATTGTTAATTTTTCTTGGTGAACTATTAAACAAGAGAAGTGTCTCTATGGTGGACCATGCATAGAATCCTATAATTACATCCAAATGTATGTTGCATGTATATTGTTTTGAATTGGTGGAGTGGGTTGAATGTAGAGAAAATTATTTATAAAAAATTCAAAGTTCAATTTGGTTACATCAATGAAATTTTTAATATCACATACCAAGGTCAAACAAAATCATATTTAATAATCATTATATTTATTATAATTTTAAAGAATGAGTTCTTTTTTATTCATATGTTGAAAGAACAATTGCTTTTCAGATGCCATACACCTTAAATCAAAAACTATAATTGAACACCATTGTATCAAAATTTTGTTTCAAATGTGCATGCTCAACAGGATTGATGGTTGATAACACAATGACAACTTCATAAAACAAGTGCATTTTACATTGAACAAATAGCGTACATTGACTTGAGTCATGGTTTGCATCTTTAAAACAAAATGCATAGGATTCCAATTGTAATGACATTTACATATTCTTGTTACACATTTGTAATTTTGCAAACTTTTCAAAAAAATTATAATATGTGGGGGCAATTCATTCGTGCATGATTTGATCTTTTTTAGCTTTGTCACTTACAAAAACTCATGCATCAATGCCCCGTAAGCTTGATGCCATTTTTTTAAAAGCATACTAGTAGGTACTTGGATTGTGCAATTAGCGTGAGTTTTTTGTGGCATTGTGAATGTATTGGGGAAACATTAGGTAACATTTTCAACATTGAGACATGGAGAGCAGTTCATCCATCATGTGAAGTCCCATGATGCAGGTTTCATCACAATGGAAATACTCTGAAAAGGTGTACATTACTAAGTATTTTTGAATTTCTTGTCCTCCTCGTATAGAGCCAACATTTTTATTAGGTTTAGTGGTTGCAGAAAACACCATAATGGGTTGTGCCAACAGACTCTTGCTATCATCTCAACACTTAGATGCTACCAACTCCATCCAATCACTGGGTTTTGAGCAAAACCAGAAATGTAGTAATAATGCATCATCACAGCAGTAAGTGGGTTGTGTCACCACAAGAGTTGTACACAAATGTCAATTTGAATTCAAATATTTGATTGACATGGTGGTGCATGCACCCAAGTGAACAATAATGAATTATCAATTCATCTAGAATAGGATGCATTAATCAAATTGTCCATCAATCTTTGTTTGGAACAAAGAAAGCCCCAGCCAAATCACTTTTTCATTTGACAGAAACCTCTTCCAAG
>Ga0116227_10003456_pt1 | contig 35074 bp, 34 predicted proteins | sample S1TSphgellanicum_FD_89693 | JGI IMG/M metagenome (GOLD analysis project Ga0116227, IMG submission 89693) | Host-associated microbial communities from peat moss isolated from Minnesota, USA - S1T2_Fb - Sphagnum magellanicum MG | ecosystem: Host-associated > Plants > Peat moss > Unclassified...
CTACTACGGGATCAATCTCAACGTCGTCAACATCGGCTTCGACTTGTATCTAAGCGTCTTCACCAACGGCTTGGTGGAGATTCCTGCATACGCCATCACAGCTTTGCTTCTACAAAGACTTGGCAGACGGAACCTGCTCGTCGCATCCATGCTCTTGCCTGGCGTTTGTTGTATCATGGGAAGCTTACTCTCTGTCCATGAGCAGCTGCAAGTAGTCTCCCATGCAAACAACCTTCAAGGGACTCCTGCAGCTTCTGCTGCATTCGGATCACATGAGTCCAAGACTTTCTCGCAGTCTAGGATGGAAGATGCAGCAAGTTCTTTCTTTGCTGCAATTGTTGAATCAATTGGTCGCTTGTACAGTTACGACCAGAGCAGCAATTCTTTATTTTCTTCTTCTTCTTCTTCTTCTTGGACTCTGAACTGGGTGGGTTTTGCTCGGCTTCTTTGTGGGGTGATTGGGATCTTCGGCATAGCTGGAGCTTACAACCTCGTCTACATCTACACTTTGGAGTTGTTTCCCACTGTGGTGCGAAATGCAGCTCTAGGGTTGGCGACCCAAGCAGCAGGGATAGGAGCTGTAATTGCTCCCACAATTGTTGCTCTGGATCACTACAACTCCGCCATTCCTTTCGGCCTCTTTGCAGCTGCTGCTCTTGTGGGTGCTTTGCTGGCCTTGTGGCTTCCTGAAACTCTCAACCAACCTCTGTGGGAGACTCTGCAAGGCATGGAAAATGCCAGCACTTTGTAACTCTACTCTGGTGTAGAATGGGGAACATAACCTACCCACCCACCAACACAGCCCACCCACGCACACACACAACCTACCCACACTACCCACCCACATGTATTGAAGAGCAGACTCTCCTTCTTTTCTTGGCAAAACCCATTTTTTGTTGCCTCTTCTTCTACTTACTTCAATTTCAATTCTTGCATTAACTAAGCTAACACTCTCAATGTCCAGACATCCATTTATCCATTCAACTCTGAATTCTTCTCCTCCTCATAGCCTGCTAACTTTCTCTAAACTTAGCAATTCTAAACTGGATTTTGTAAATTGGGTTGCATTTTTAAAAAATCATTCTCTCTATATTATAGCTGCTGTTGATTTTCAGAATCTGTCATCAACCATTTTCAAGCTTCCTGCAGCCATGAATTCAAACTCTCAATTCTTACACAAGATTCTGGAGTCACTACTACTTCCATATGCTATCTAGTCCAATTCCGTGTGGATCCTTTCAATGCTCTGATATTTCTGTTGAAATTGTCAAAAAGAATTCATCAATCTTCACCCTCTTTACCATCTTCAAAAAATAGGAAGAAAGTAAAACTGAAAGACCAGATTCTTAGTATCAGAACATCACCAGAGCAGGTGTTTTCTTTCCCTCCAATTTTGTGATATAGCCAAACCAGAGATCATCCACAAGAAGATTTACCCAAATTTGGCTTTACAGGCTCAATATGAAAGTTTTAAAAATAGGGATTCCTTTTTATATTTTGGCTATTTGCTGGAACCTGTTGTAGAAATCTAGCAATTTTAAATTCTTTTGGTTTTTGAAATCTGGCGAATTAGAGTTTTTTTTTTCAAAAAAGAAATCCATTGTATCTATCGAAATCGGTTTTTTTTAGGTCAATTAAAAAAACACTGTACCAAAGTAAATACTTTATATTAATAATACAGCTCTCCGGCTGTGCACTGTATCTGTGATGTCTGATGGTCGTTGTAGTATAGTGGTAAGTATTCCCGCCTGTCACGCGGGTGACCCGGGTTCGATCCCCGGCAGCGGCGCCTCAATACCAATAGCAACCCCTTTTTTCTTATATAACCTTTTCTTTTGATTACTGTGAAGAAAGCAAATGATACTTTTGTTTAAAACCCACCAGGTCCTGAATCCATCTCCAGAATTATGGAGAAAGAGGGAGTATACAACATGTCAAGGATTGAATAGTAATACGGTTGTGGGCAATGCAGTGCAATTTTTTGGTTTATAATGAAAGATGGGGAATGGATGGAATTTGAAAGCTTTTTGACAGTCCAGTATATAAGTCCTCTTCGTGTCTGACTCAAGATGTCACAAATCACAAAGCTTTAATGAATCTCTAAGCGGGTATTATGGTCGTGTAGCAAACAAATTATGGAGGTGAGCAGTTACTGTTCCTCCACTAATATTCTGAGTAGTAATATTATCCATTCACTGAATGGACTACACTCTGTGTCTGCATTTGCTGCCTGGCTTCTCTGATCATACACCCATTGTCCACCCTCAGCTAGATGGATCACTTTGTCTCCCTACACATGACTTACCAGGCTCTCTCTATACATACACTCAGTTCTTGCTTCCTCTCGCTTGTTACTAGAACCCAGCTTGGATTGACCAATGCTTGATTGTCCATCTGCATCCACATCCAGATCATTACAGATCGTTTCTGGTGAAACCCTATCAAGTTTTATAAAAGAGAAAAAGCACGCATCTGGAAGGGGAAAGTAATGAACAACAAGAGAGGACCAACATCAAACCAAGAGACAGCACCCAAAAAGTGCAAATGTTTCTCCTCTGCCTAGAGCCCATGATCCGGTGATCCTGTTCATCATCATCACAACCACTTCAGTTATCATGTGGATATAGTCTGTTGTACATCATATTCGGGTGACTAGGTGCAGAAACTGATTCACACCATAACTTGATGACCTGAGACCTGATCAATTCTGAAAATGGGAAACCAAGGTGACATACATCTCAAGAGCATGGAGCAGAAAATGTAAGTTCTATGAGTGCACATTGTCATCAGCCATCAAAACAGATAACCGATAATCTCTTTACTGATCACTCTGCCCATATGTAGACCTAAGATAGATATAAGATCACCAAGACTCAGAGTTGTCCTTCTACCCTAAGCCAACTGCTCTCCACATTAAAGAAAACCCTAGTTTCTAATCACCCCCAATTTAACTTGTTTAGCCTCCTTATCATAGTTGCCAGAATCCACCTTTGGATGTTTCCAGAAGCATCTACAAAGCTTCTCACATTTCTTCCTGAACAACCTTCTCAAAGCTTAATTACTTCCTGAATTAAACCCAGCTGCCAAAACAAATCAGCAGAGTTGATTTATTGGTCGCTTCACCCAACACTGCATTCAAAAATTTGTTCAGCAGGAGCTTAAGTAGACCTGATTCAGTGTTACAGTTGAACTTATTCTTTGTAATCCTAAATCTGCAATAAGGTCAGATACTAGGGATATCAAACATGGGATTTTCATGATCAGGGTTTTGAAGCGCAGTCTTCACAGTTCATTCACCACTTCATGTGATGAGCTTTTCCATTTTATACAATCTTTCTTAAAATATTTTTCCATCTGGAAATTTCTTTTTCCTGATCTGACCATTTGGGTTTTCAGGTTTGGCCTCATCAATTTTTTGATTAATGAAACCACCTTGGCACCAACTTCCTCCATCTCTTGTTATTCCATCTTCTTTTTCTTATCAATGAAGCTTATCATCAATGTTAGTTAAGGTTAATATCAATGTTTTGCTTTTCTTTCTTTCTTCTTGAAACTCAAACAATTGACAACCATTGACCGCCATTGAAATGGAATTCCTGCAATAAGATGTGCAATAAAAACCTTGTGCTATATATTGCTCCAATACCATATTCACTTCTTTCTATAAACTTCGTAACATGATGAATTCTTCAGTGTTTGAAATGTATAAGTCTGCAAAAATTCTCTAACATGGATGTAAAGACACTAATGTTGCATAATGTCGTCAACTATAAAAACAAAAGCATTTTATTTTCTTTCCATTGGAAGTTTATGCTTTTGTGTAGTTAGGGCCACTTTAGACAACCTTAAGGGATTCAACCTTAAGGGTACAAAGACACCCAAAAAATGCTAAATTTTATACAATTATCATACTTGAAACAATAGTTTCATGAAAAACCAAAAGATGTGCATCAAAATTTACTGGAAGGTGTACTAAAAATGAAGTCAAAACAACCGGACATGCATCCCTTATTTCACATTTCATTACAACCCACAAACCAATAGCCCATACGATTGGGACCAATGTTGGGAGGGTAGGAATATTGATTTGCCTACTGGGGTAAGGGTTTACATATGATTTTTCTTTTAAATTACCTTCAAGGTAGAGAGTATTTATGCTATCATATTCAAAATTACCCTGACTTGAGGTTTTAAAAAAAGGTAAAACTGATGAGATGGAGTTTACTTTGGAACATTTGTGAATTTGACATCGGTTTTCTTTGGATGTAGATTGCAGTTTCTATCTAGTAGATTGACATAGTTGCTTAAATTCATCATGTGATAATCAATTGATTCTTGTGCATCTTGGCATTATTGTGAATTATTGCTTGGATGGTTGTTTTCTAGGTTGGTGATCTAGGTTTGTCAAAAGTCAAGCATCAAACTATGGTGTCAGGAGGTGTATGAGGAACACTTTGATGATGGCATCAAAATTACTAAATAGTACCAGCACCATGGTCACAAAAAAAGTGAGTGAATGGGTTAAAAGTCTAAAAGTGTGACAAATGATGTTCTAACAAAAATAACTGGACAAAGTTCAAGCTAGTGGGGTCATTGGGATGGTTCATGATTCAATAGTTCTTGCTTTCAAGTTTTTGTTCATGTTGGCGCGGAGGTTGATGTCTTCTCCTTTGGAATAGTAACGTGGGAGCTTCTAATAAGGGAGGAGACTTATGCAAATTTGCATTATGGTGCCATCATAGGTTAGGTTTGAATTCCAAATGTTTGTAATAACACTTAAAGCAAAAAATTGTCAATTTGAATTGCCAATTAAAAACCCCATCAATCTTCAAATTTTTTTCCGTTATTGCATCTAACAGAATAACAACAACAACATTTGTATGATTTTATAGCCAACAATAAATAGGAGTAGAAAACTTTTGTTGTTTCACTTTTTCAATCCCTTTGAGATTAAACTTGAAGCAAAACCCCTAGACCTTAAACCCTAAATGTTTACTTTTCATCCTATCTATGAATCTTAAATTGCAACTTTGATTCTAGAACCTTGAAACTTTAATCCCACCTTGTTGATTGATCTCTAATAACTCAAATATGTGTTTTGCTATTATTTATTATGAAAATTTCTTCTCTTGATTTAAGGTATAATGATACCTTTTGCAAACTATTGACAATATTGCAATTAATTCAAGCATGTGGTACTCATCCATTTCATGTGCTTCACACAACTATCAATATTAGTGAAAAAACAAATTGGGAGTTACATTTGAAAGTTTTATACGATGATGAAAAATTAAAAAATTTCTCAATTGTGTCCAACTTTGTGAATACATGAAGTCTATCTTCACTCCCAAGTTGGGATTAGCAACTTGTGATTTTTGCAAATGAATAAGATAAAATGTGTTAATTTTATTAGCATCACCTTGTCATATTGAAATCCAACAAATGTCTTCATTATGCTTGTTTAAACACCTTTGGCAAATGGGTTTCAAATTTTGCGAGGATTAGTCCAATATCAACTATTTTTTGCATTCAAGTGTTTAGTCGTTTGATTTTGTGGCTTTATTTGGTAGAAAGCTAGGGAAATCTATTGTGAGTTGTAAAAATTGACTCATTACAAAAGTAAAAAAATAATTTTTTACAAGTAATTTTTATGTTATAATAATGGAATGTATTAGGACGCATTCAATTTTGTGATAAAGAGGTTTTTCAAGCTATTAACACCATGGTCTGAAAGTCTAGTCTTACTTATTATGTTCAGGCCACAGAATATGGCAACAAACACATGTGTGATTGTTATTATTGTTTTGGGGTGTAGAGGTTGAAATCACATTTCTTTGGCAATCAATGTAGGCATCACCTCTTGATATGAATTTCTAGTCTTATGGTTCAAATTTGATTACAAATCTATCAAAAGATCCAATTAGTCATGAATCCAACCAATCAAATGTAGCCATAATCAAAAGTGTTGTGAAATTTATTTATTTTTAAATTGAAAGTAAGATTCAGCCATCAAATGACAAATGTTAAAACCAAAATAGATTTTGAATGTTTTGATGGAGGCAAATGGAAAAAATTATCCTCAAACAATTAGGGTCCATTGAAAACAATAGCCTCATTGGGTGACTTATAATCTTGCATAATGGAATCATCACCCCCAGCAACCTCAAACAATACCATGAAGGTTTTTTCATGGAATGTGTATGGTTTACAAACACTAACTATGAGAAAATCATGTCCATTGCAACTTATCTATCTAGTTGTAATCCAGTTCCATCAGACATTTTTTAGTTGTAATTTAGTTGCATCGGACAAGTTGCAACGAACACAATATTCTCATAGTGACTCTTGAAAAATAAAGGTGTTAAACATGCACAAGGTTCATTGATTGGTCACCTAGCCTTTCAAGAAAGTTTTGACATTCTTCAACAAGAGACGAAATTACAATTACATAAGTTTTTTCCTGAATTTTTTTTTATGTTTCAAATGAATCCTTGGACATTTTTGACAATTAAAAACCTATTTATTATTGTTTGTCCTTTGTGTTGAACATGTGGGGTTTGCTTGGAATATGACATTAAATATATGTTTAGTTTTGAATTATGAATAATGTTCTTGTGTTGCCATGTGCCCTTTGACCTTATGTGAACATACTATGAACATGGTTCGTGTGGATAATTTGTTGGGTTTATTTTTTAAATGTATTTTTTTTTTTTTATTTCCTTTTTTCGTTCTTATGGATTTTCTTGTAATTTTTACACTTCTTGTGATTGTTATCCTTTGAGTATTTTTGTTGAAGATCTTGTGGAGTTTTATTTTTTAAAATTTAAGTTTTATTATTTTGCTTTCCTCTTTCATATAATGCCTTACTGTGAAGTAGTGCAAATGTACTACATGGACAAGAGAAGCATGTCAAAGAAATACAAAAGTCTTTGTCAAAAAACTATGCAAAAATCAGTTGGAAATGCAGGGATTACAATCATCTCTCGTTTAAAGACTATTTGTATTATATTGTTTTTTGGTTAGGTTTGTTAAAGATATATGTGTTAACAACCTATAATGGCTTCTTATTGATTTTAATGAAGCATATAATAAACATTTATTCATGCAATATGGATTGGGCATTCTAGAACATGATATGGAAGGCCAAAAAATTATGGCAGAATTCAATGTCTTGTTATATCATTATCAATTACGTCCCAACTTTGGCAATAATAGATTGGTGTTTCCACATTTCTTATATTATTTTTGAAAGAGATTGAAGAGATTAAAGTGACCCAATGGACCTATAGAATCAATATGTGTTACAAATATCATATTTTTCAATCTAAAAGTTGAAGATTTGTTTGTTTACAATTTTTTTTGTGAAATATAAATATTGCAAATCCATTTCCACCATATAAGTATGTACATGTGAGTGAAAAATAAATCAACTTACATTTCTAAATGTGAATGTTGATGAACATTAGATAGGATGCCACTTTTTAGTCTTCATTCACAACATGCATATTTTGGGAGGAACTACTTGTTGAAGATGCTATTGGTAAGCACAAGAATCATGTTTTCAAATTCTCTGTCATGCATTAGATTTGTGAAACTTGAAAGTAATCATTCTTTACTTTCAAAATAAAGGTTGTGATGACAAGAGAGTGATTCTAAGACATTTAAACTTTTTTTCTTAAATACCTATCTTTCAGATGTCTCTTTAATGAAACAACTAAAGGTTATAATTTATGAAACAATGGATTACAATTAGATGGGAAGCAAATGGAATTGGGAGTAGTTAAACACCAATGTTTTTAAACATTATTTGAAAAAATTAAAATTGCAAAGATTTTTTGAACATAACATATTTTGGGGGAGATTCTTTAAACATCTATTTATATAATAATGTATTGCAACATGTTTTTTGATTAGATTTTTTAAAATAAAATTTAAATGAAATATTTTGGAATAAGAAATCAACCATGGAAATGACCTTGGCTTCTATTGTCATGTTTGAACCCATGTGTCCTTTTCTCGCCTTCCTTGTTGGCCAACAACTTTGTGTAACATTCAAGTTATTAACGATTTGTAATGAAGTTTAGCAAGTTTTGATGATTTTAATGCCAATGGGTTAGTTGAAACAATCTTCCTTTGAGTGTAAAAACCATTGCTATATTGTTTTAGTGCTTCAAGATAATTAATTCTCTAAGTTGTTGTCATGAATCCTTTTATGTTTTTCCTCATTGAGGGGAACATTTGACAACTTATTAAGAGGTGTTGTGCAACTAGGATACTCCATTGGAAATGGAACTAAACTATTTTGTTGACACCCTATGAAATTAGAAATATTTTAAATGGATGGTAGAAGGTAGATTTGTAAGAAATAAGAACCTAGCAGAGTTTATTGCTATTTGTATTTACTTTAATAAATGACATTGGGAATTGAAATTTGTGTGTGATTTTGTATTTCATTGCATTTGAAGGTTGAAATCAGGACAAGCAAAAGGCCACATTTTTCCTAGGAGAAATTCCAAGTTTTGGGTTTTCATTTTTCTTATCTGGGTGATGAGGAATATTATTAGTTTAAAAAAACAATGGTAGCAACATTTTTGTTGGAAGGGAAGCTCAAATCCCTTGGGAAACAATGACTTTCTTTGGTATCTTTTTAATTTATGCAATATGAAACGGTTTAGAAAATCAAAAAAATTTCAAAACTTCATCATGTCTGTATGTTTTATGTTTGTAAAGTTAACACATTGTCATGCCCGTACATGGCCTCATACATGATGGCCAGTTATGGGCATGTCCGTCATGCCTTTTAGGGTTATGTACGCTTTTAGGGTAAGTGTACGTTCATAGGTGACTATACGTTATTAGGTACTTAGAGTTTCAATTTGTTGGCGGCTGTATAAAAGGCTAAGCCCTTCCTTTTTCTTTTTAATTTTTCTAGAATTCTTTTGTCAGGAGAGTTTCATCCATAATGAGATAGGATTTCTAGATGCTCTTAGTGGCCATTGCACGGTCACTGTCTACATACATTACATGTTCTTTTTTCTTTGCAATTCAATATACATGAGAATTTCATCTCAACTTCCTTTTGTGCATTATATATATATATATATATATATATGCATGCATCTCTTTTTGGTTGATTAATTTATACCTTTGATTGGCTTTAGTCTTTTTGTTTAGTAGAATTTACTATGGATTTACACCCTTACGACACCATACGTTACTACATTACATGTCACGACAACACGAAAAAAAAGTGAAATAAACTACACATTGGAATTGGCCCTTTGAACAATAACATAACTAGCTCAAAAACTAATTGTGTGACAAAAAAACTTGGGCACACAATAATCAAAACAAGGAACACATATATTAAATGGTAAAGCCACTCTCAGAATTACCCATTGGCTTTGAGTCTGTGGCCACCTAAATTCTTGTTATTGCTAACAAAGAAAAATTTGAGGTCTCTAAGGGGTTAAATCTCTCTAATCTTTCTCTCTTGAGCCCATTGGTCTTCAATCTCTTCTCAAATACTTTAGACCACATAAACCTAGAACAACATTAAACTTTCAAAAGAACCTAAGTCCCATATTACACTTTGTAACATCGAAGACCCCTTAGTCCAATAGATTGCATAAACCAGTATTCATGACACCACCCTTCAAATTGACAATACATAAAAAAAAGAAAATAACACACTTCAACTCCCCATTGATTGCTTCTCAAGTTTTACAAAGAACCATAACCCCCTTGCATGATCCACCTTGTAAAATTTGACAAAATGTGACTATTCTTCGGAGTTCCTAGTAATTAGGGTGTTCTTTCATGATATGTAAATCAACAACATTCACACACAAATCAACATGACACACACACATTGAAAAGATTCCATACCACTTTTGAGAACCTTAAAATCTTCATCATCCCCTTCGTCATCAACCTTCAAATCCACCTCTTAGACTAAATTCTTGTTTCTCAAAGTACATTGCACAGCGGATTCCTTAGTACTTCTCTTAGAGCCCCCAAAAATCTAGCCTTTTTTCCTTTTCTTCTCTCTTCTTTATCCTAGCCCAAAAACCCCAAAAAAATCCATCCTCCCGTCTCCCACTTATTTGCCATCATGTTCTTCTTTCTTCAGCTCCATAGCAAGAATTCTGCTAACTCTCCATCGCTTGGCAACTTCCTTGCCTCACATTCAACCAATGTTCAATAATATCCACTCCAACTCACTCATCCCAAATAAAATAACACAAAAACATCAAAGCAATAAACACCATCATATCTCCATCACTTTTTTTCCTTGTCTGCATCGTTGTTATGCGTAAACACCCCTAGCCAAAAACAAGAAAAAACGTTTTTCCTTGAAACCCTAAGATTTCTTCCTATTCACATCCAAACCCTAAAGTTAAAAAATTGTTATAGCTGAACCTGGCCTTGTCCTAACCCCATTAGAAAGAAGGGGTGCGTCACACTGTGGCCTTGCCATTCACATTTAAAAGTATCTTAAGGCAAAAGAAGAAACTTAAATATTTCACCATGTCTTCAAAATATCCTCTAAAAGAAATCAAAATCCTTCAAGATAGTACAACTCTATAACTAATCTCAAGTTTCAAACACAAGCCAAAATATCATCTTTCAAAAATCCTTATATAAAAGTAAGCCTATTATGACCTAGGAGCCAAAATCCCTTAAGCTACTATACTTTATAATGAATCTAAACACAATATCCTTGCCTTGGTAGGCCAGGACAACAAAACCATCAACCAGAAACTGGCATTGATTAAAAAAGAAATAAAAAACCAAAACAGATGGTTTCAAATTTTTTAAAAAATTAAAGAACTGGAACTGAAGGTTTTCCCTCATGCAGAAAATTTGGCTTAACCAGAACCAGCCAACACTGGTTTTGTTCATCACATCTTCCCAATAATGTTCTCAGTGGCCTGATACTTTCTGTTGGTGTTCCAAATGTGGCTCCCATGTTCTTCCAATAACCCCACATTTTATCCCAGTTTGCTTACATTATTTCTAAACATTGCAAATATCCCATGCATGGTCTAAATCACAGACTCAGAGCTCAATTCTAACAATTTTTGGGCTTAATATGACCACTAAAAGGACTCAGTCAGAAAGCTGAAGGTACGAATGTGGGTTTGGTGGTTCACCGAGGCATTTTGAAGCCTACACCTATGAATTCTAATTCTCAATTCTCAAACAAAAAGCTGATACTACTACCACAAGTTATCAAGACTTCCATTTCCTTGTGCATTCTTGAATCCTCTTATATTTCTGTTGAAATTTTCCAAAGAATCCATCATTGCACCCTGAAATTCGAAAAACAGGAAGGAAAACCTTGAACCAAATTTTGTTTTGATATAAATAATACAACTCTGGTACCCGACCTCATAAGCAGGGTTCTTGAAAGTCGTTGTAGTATAGTGGTAAGTATTCCCGCCTGTCACGCGGGTGACCCGGGTTCGATCCCCGGCAGCGGCGCAGTAAAGTTCCTCTACACTTTTTTCCTCCCTGTTTGTCTCCCTTGTATGGGCCCACTGCAGTGCAAGGAATGCTGTTGTAAAAGAACGTTTGTTTGCAGTGGTGGACTGTATCAATATATTTGTGCAGCGGTGCTCTGAAAACGCCCTGCCTTTTTTAGCTCTTTCTTTGTCTCTCTTCTCTGGGTTTTACAGCTAGAGGCGAAGCAAGCAACGAATGTATTTTGTAAAAGAACAGTAAATGTGGACTAAGCAATGTGTCAATAAATTGGAGAAAGAAAAGTGGTACAGTACTGTGAAACTGTAGGTGGCGGAAGACTTATCACTATGTTGGATACTGAACAGCTCAAACGAAGGGCACTGCTGGAGAAGCTGAAGGTTTCAAATTGTCATTAACAGTGTACCTTCTTAAGCCCCTTGCCCAGCTTTCATTAGTTCATAGCATACTAGTGTAGCCTCTGCCATTGCCACAAGCGTGAACACATGCTTTATCTTTTACATTTTCAAAATCAAAAATTTCTAAATTCAGCAATGTGAATACATTAACAGGCTCAATTGATATTTCCTTCCAAACCCAATTTTTGCACTTTGTTTGAAGATGAAAGGGGATCACAATGGCAAAATGGAAAGAAAATCCTGGAAGCCTTACAACCACAACCTTATTCAAGGCTTCACAACTAAATGATCAACATCATATATCAAGCCATGTATAATCTATATATAAAAATAACCATGGCTTACCTACTCAAAGTACCTCCATATGATGCTGCAAGATAACTAGTTAGATGAGGAGCATGAAAACCATTAGAACTAGGATAGTGATAGGCAGTCATTAACATATAAAACTTGAGGAACCCCCGGATTGTTGATTTGATCCATCTGGTATATTCACATGGAGTTACCAAAGATACCCACTTTGCATATGAGGGCAGAAGCAATGGAAGGGGTTCTTTGCTGGAAATTATTGCTGCTGTTTCCTGCCTTGTCTTTAGCTGCATCCTATTGTCACCATGGAAAATACATATCGTTTCAAACATGTAAATTCAAAACTCTTCTCTAAGCACTCTTGATCATAACACTCTTGATTCAGCTCCAAAATTCTTAAGGTCTTCATGCCAATGTTGATTTTCTTTTATTGTTAGGAAAAAAGTTGAACAATCAATGTTTTTTTGGTTTTTTATTTATGTGGAGACTAATTTTTTTAATATTTGGGGGATGTGTTTTGAATATCTCATTGAATTATAACCACTTCAATTGAATTGTGAACAAAAAAGAGTCAATACATATTGTGCATTGTAATTGTCATGTGTTCGGGTGGTTTATATAAATCAACAATTAGCTTATCAAAGGTTTGACCTTGTCTTTTATAATTTGTCAAAACAAAAAGCAAATTTAACGAAATTTGTCCATGCTTGATAAAAAGAAAATTTAATATTTTAAAGTCCATATGTGTCATATTGATAATCGGAATTTTAAGAAATCAAGGCAATAGGAATGATATTCTTAGGGAAGCCATTACGATTTATGTTTTAAAATAGAATGATTAGTAATGAATGTGTTGAAATTTACAAATACATATAGAAAAGGGTTTGTAAAAGTTGAGTTGTTTGTTTTTATCAGAATTTTATGAATGATACTTGTTGTCCCATTTATGAGTCCAAATTTAAGGTATAAATTATTTATTAACATAACCTTCATGTCTCTGTATAATTTTAAGAATGTATATAATTTATTAATGTTAGAGTTTGGAACATATTTCCTTATATTGAATTGTATAAGTTCATGTAAAATTTTGTTTTTATAATTATCCTGTGCAACAATTGTATAACACAAACAACATTTCTTTTTTGAATTATATTCAATCTGAATGTGGTTGTTAATCATTTCTTTTAACTCATTGCAGGGAACAATGTATGTAAGTTCATCCCAATAGTGCTGAAACAAATTAATTTGTCATTTTGATAGAAATCAAGATTTGAATAATGAAAAATCATTTTCAACAATTTTATTCTTTCATAAATTATTGAGTAACTGAGCATATTCGATGTCTTCATTTTTTCACATTTTTTGTGTATTAAAAACCCATTAGATCCTGAAACTCAAAGAAATTGACATCATTTGAATACTTTTGCAAGAATGTTTTGCCAAAAGATGGAGAAAGATGGAATTCCCACAACCAGATGTGCATTAAAATCTTGTGCTATATATTGCTCCAATACCATATTTACTTCTTTCTTTAAATGTGGTAACACGATTCTTTCCAAATGGATGAATCTATAATAAACCTCTATATATAATCCTCTAACATGGATGTACAAATACTAAAGTTGCCTAATATCATCAATTATGAAAACACAAACATTTTATTTTCTTTCCATTGGTAATGTATTTTTTTTCATAGCTAGGAGCACTTTAGACTATGGATTCAAAATCGCCATATTAAGACAATAATTTGCAACAAGTCACGAAAGTATAGCCGGATTCTTAAATTGTTTTTACTTTCCTCTCTGACCTGTACCCAAATTTGGCAAATTCCTCTCGTGCATGATCACCAGTGTGGCTACATCACAGATTAAAACCCTGGTTGTAGCTGCAATCCAAAGTTGTTGCACTGCTACAAACCCATCAAGCCAATTTCCTGCTACCCTTTTGGCACAGATTCTAAGGCCCACTTTAAACGAGGGTCCACGGTCCAATTTCCTAGGAACCAATTTGGAATGATTTGAAGCAAACTCTTTTGAAACCTTGAGTTGGACTATCTATACCTTGGTCCCTAGCCTGATTCTTGGTTCTCCAAATGAGGAGCTGTCCTTTCTAGGACCGTTTTTTGGTCTGAACCAATTGATTTTCCCTCTAAAACAGGTGCCATGTAGGATTAACCTCAATTTGCCACTTTTTGGTCTTGGACCCTTGTTTAAAGGCCTTGGGACCAATTTAAAGCTTTCGACCAACAAGATTGCTTGATTTCATTCGTCCTTGGACCTTGGACCCTCCTCTAAAGTCGCCCTAAATGGGAGCTACAGTAGTACAATGGATAACAAGGATCAGTTTCAGAGAAGAGGCTCAATGGTGTAGTAATTCCCCTTAAAGCAAGGAGATATGGAGCGGCACAGCCAGGTAGCTAGCTATCTTTTCAACCCTGATTCATCCACCATCCACAGCATTGCAGTTCCCTGGCCGCATGACTAGGATAATCCGGACTCAGAGAGGAGAGAGGTTGCTGTTGAGATTCAAAGAGCATTTAAACTAGGGGAGAAGCAAAGCCTGAAGGACATTCAAGGGGATTAACAAAAGTCTAGCGGAAATTTATTGTTTGTGAGGTCGGTCGTCATGGGGAACTTGGTGAAAGGATTGACCGGTATTACTGTTGTCGGCTCCACTAACCGCTCCTCCCCATGTTATCTTCTGTTGCATGCTCTTTGCAACTCCCCTTGCCTTGCTCCTTCTCTCACCCCGAACAACTCTTACACCCACCAGCAGCTAAATTTTGCAAATGTCACAAGCAGCTTCCTGAAGTCCTCCATAACCAATGTATAAGCATACCTCCTCGAGTTTCCTGTCTGATCTGAGTGCCCATGATCAAGACTGGAAGTTGTTTCCGAAATTTGCTCAAAGCACAAATTTCCTCATGCACCTTGCTCAAAGCACAAGGTGATGCATTTGCTAAGTAGTCAAGATTCTGACAATGCCATATTGAGAGGTACTAAGGGACCCACTGCTTTGATGTCTCCTAGACAAGTCCAGGCGTTGCAATCTCTAGCTTTGAGCATGGGGTAAATGTGAGGAGTCTCTGCTATCCATCTGTTTTCTATTTGGAAGGAAATTTTTCGTTTCTAACAGACTTTGGCATGACAAGTTTATGGGGATGGCCACATTTCAAGGTTGCCTGCTGTGAAGTCATATTTCTAGAATCCATTTTGGGCTGATGCAAACTATGTGTTAGTTTCAGAATCTTAGTAGCAAGTGCACAACATGATGGATGCAGTCCAGCTTTGTTGGCATTTGAAGGTGCTAGTTGTCATTACAACTCTGTTGTTTGAGTTTGCTTCTGAATCTTGTCTGAATCTACTTTCATATGATCATTTGATCCATCTGTTTTCAATATTAACCTCCAAACCCTATCATGCATCATCATTGTTTATGTTCAGATCAATGTCTGATTTCATGTCTGTTCTCAAATCAAGGAGTATTCATGGGTTTTGGGATAATGGATTTCTGTAAGGAAATTAGGTTTCTATGGGTTTTGACGCACACAACCCATTTTGTCAGATTTGTCCACAATATCTCTCATAATGGAGTTTCACAAAGTCATCACACTTGTTCTCTCCAGAACATTGATCAAGGGTGACAATTGACAAGTGGAAAAAAATTACGATATCTATCCTTGCGAAAAAAAAACTGGACTGGGTTAAGTCAAACATGCTCAAATGGTGCATAAGGCTCCCAGAGTGAAGAATTGAAGGCCTGAATATAGCAACAAGTGATATGCAACAATCAAAAAAATCAAGCTGCAACTAATGGGGCAAAAAGACATAGAAACATTGAAGTTGTTGGATTATGTGTCTTTCATGAATCAAGATTTCAATAGCAATGGGAATTGGACAAACAACATTCGTAAAAATATTCACTCAAAGGCAACTCCTTCAATCAACAAAGTTGTGGGAACATATCAAAGTAGTGATCGACCTAGAAGAATTGAAATTGGTAGGTCAGATCTTCCTACTCTCAATCTCACAAAAGTTCGCCGAAACCTTGAGGAACAAGCAGAGCTTGCCACAAGTATCTATGATGAAGTAGGCCCCTTGATAAACAAAAAAGATGACATATCTTTTGATCTTGCTGGAGTTCAAGCTCTCGTTTCTGCAAGGTTTGGATGTGGGTTAGAGAGTAGAATTGATAAGGTGAAAAATATACTCCTATCAGAAAGGACTCAAAGAAATGGAGGTCTTAATACCATTCATGCATCTCATGGAGGAGAAACAAGAGTGTTGAAAAATAAAGGTGATATTCTAAGTGAAGCCACTCCAAGACCGAATCATGGTTTAAAATGCGAAAAGAATAATATGATAAGACATTCAAAAAACTCACATCCTATTGTTCTTGCAACCCATTTGGCTTCACCATCTAAACAAAATTCCAAGCAAACGCAAAAAGTTGATACACAAGCCTTCAACCAAAACAGGAACAAGAATGTGACCTTCACATGTAGGAGTGTAACAACCCCAAGAAAAACAAACATCAACAATCTTACAAAAAACACAATAGAAGGATCAAATGACATAGGGCTAAATGTTGGTTCAACTTTGATCAACAAGTTAAATCCATCATGTGATCCTCAAAATCTTGAAAGCTCAGAGGGATCAATGAAGTCAAATTCAAGTCCATGTGATTATAAGAAAATTGTCCATTCCCATCAAACCAACAATTACTCCAAGTTGGACTCACATATAAGGGGTAAAAATGTACAAGATTGCATAATGAGTATTGGAAATCAAATGACAAGGGCACTTCCAACTTCAGAGAGATTCCAAGTTGAAGAGAAAAATGAACAAAAGATCAAAATGACAAGACAAGTAGAACTTGAAACAAATGTGGAATCTGAAGTTAACCACAGGCAATGTTTTCATGACTCTTGCATATTTTGTATCATGATGCATTTTTATTTGGTAAACCTACTTTGGACAATCTCAATCATCCACATTTAGGGCTTTGCAAATCAAATTGTTCCCTTTTGTTAAATGTCTATTTTTATCAAAGTTTTATTACATGCTATCTACATATAGAATCAAACGTGCAATATGAGAATTTCGCATTGCAATCTTGCAGATATGTTAATGATGAAAGTCATGCAAACAATGGCATTGTGGTCAATGCACATAAAGAAGGACTTGAAATTAACAACCAAGTGCAAACAAACAAAATAAAACCACCTAAACTCAATCTTGGTTTTTGTCAAACCTCTCTTCCTCTTGGTAATGCCCATTTGTCTTCCTAATATCTCTTCCATATGTGCCATTTCCATCAAATGTATACATCCACAATGTCACATTTTTCTTATATGCACATTAATGTTTGCTAACAAAAAGATTGTCTCGGGTATTTAATATGATGATTTGATGTAATCTTAATAACAATGTTTAAAATTTTTGCTCCACACATTTTGCCAATTTAATGACCATATTGGAAGAAACATATTTCAAGGTTGTTTCACATGGTGAACATGTACCAAAAGTTTTATGAAATATTTTGTGTCTGCATAGTTTTGCCATGCAAATTAGAGAGGTTACTTTAAACAAACTATTGGAGAACATGAATAAATTCCTTTGAATGTGAATAATTTAAACTTGGCCAAATTTTGAAATGTGACATGCAATTTGTTGTAGTAAGTTGTTTGAAGACATTATCTAAAAGTGGCCAAATAGAAGGGATTCAATCCCTTGGGAATGATGAGATGGACAATTGTAGGAAGTGGATGTTTTTTAACATTTATGGTGAGGGAAAACAAAAATAATCAACGTTGGTTTAGAAGGCACTTCCTGACATGGTTTTTGAAACAGTGTGTTTAAATATAATATTCAATTAATGTCAAAAGTTCAACAAATGAATGTTGGTGTATTTACACAAGTTTGAACTAAGATTTTACAGGATTTGGTGGAAACCCAATTGAAACCATCCAAACTTCCCGAATTTCAAACACTGTGAGTTTACATTGATTATTTGTCTTTAAACAATTCTTAAATCTGAATTTGAATTTTTACCTTTCCCAAGTTCATGATTTTAATGGTCAATATGTTTTTGGTGTGTCAAGATTTTGTTTGTCATTATTTGAAGACCTTGACTCCATTTATCACAATTTTTTATCCTATTAAAATTGAAAAACATTTTAACAAATTGAACATGAAGTGGGCAAAAATAATAAAAAATTTCATTTGAATGTTGGAGAAACAATTGAGAATTTCAAAGGATTCTGCACATGAAATATATTATTGGCATTGGTTTTGTGCTATTTCAATGAACACTTGCATATGTTATGGTTTAGCAAGTTGTAGGTGAGAATAGCCCCAGATTAGCATTAACGGAGAGGGGCTCATCCAAGAAAAACACAATTGTATCAACATACCAAAAGTGTGAGGTGAAAATCCTTGTCCATTTCATCATTTTATGTCTAGTTTTCCCTAATATTCTCCAATGTTGATTGATCCTTTTACATTATGTACTATGTAATTAGATTCAACACAATATTTACTTCTAGAATTTAAATGTGCATGAACACACTTACTAATGCCATTTGTTTCTCCTAAATTGATATTTGATTTTGAGTTGTAATTTAAAATTAGTGTAAACATAATTGAACTTTGTGATTCTTGATATGCAGAAAATAGATGCAATGACACTCCCTACTCAATGTTTTCCTACTACCCCAACCACCTCTGAAAGTACATATACACCTTATTTTTGTTAGGGATGTCAATCGAACATTTTTTTTCCAAAACAAAAATTGTAATGCATGTCAACTAATATGGAAATATATGAAACAATTGTTGAAATATTCAAATAATGAATGTACATGCATGTTACTCTAATTGACCATAACACTACAATTTTATTTTAACAAAATGAAACTTGATTTCATGAATCTATATGTGGGTGCAGTTGTATTGAAGCAATGTGCATCAAACATGACAGAATTTGAGCGACAAGAAATCTTACCATACATGGACATTTTTTTTCTTGGTTTAGATTGTCAAAAAATTCGTCCTTCAAGTACCCCTGGCAATTGCAATTTTGGTTAGTGACATCCTAAACCACTATATGAACATACACAATAATGTGTGACTCGCTTTATAAAACTAAAGGATTTGAAGAGGTAATTATGATGACTTTGGTGGTTGTTGGTGACCCGTGTAGGTTTTGATGATGAAAGAGGTGATTATAATGTGGTGGAACATGATCATTTGGCCTATCGATATGAGGTCTTAGGAATTTTAGGGAAAGGGAGTTTTGGGCAAGTTTTAAAATGTAGTGACCACAAGTACAAGGTGTTACGAGCAGTCAAAATGATACGAAACAAACGACGTTTTCATCAACAAGCATTAGTTGAAGTCAAAATCTTGGAACATTTGCGCAACAAGGTTCTTCTTGCTTCTCAAATTTCTTGTGTTTTTTTTTTGAAATTTTTTATTGATTAGGCCTTTGATTAAGGTTGTTTGATCCTTTAAGTGTAAAAAATAAATAACTGTGATGTTCATTACAATTATTAATGTAATTGAAAAACTTAGAACTTCCTCCACATTATGTTACAAGCATTGCCTACTTTGAAAGGTGGGCTTCATGAATCTTTGTAGTGCCATCACCTTGCATGGTTATGAGATAATAGACATGCTTGTCCATTTTCACCTACACAATTAGAATAATCAAGGATATTATTTTATTAGTAATTTATGTGATGATTTTAAGTAAAACTTCAAGTTTATTAATCTCAACCAAGAGTTATAGTAAATGTTTTAAAATTGTCTTAACATGGGCTTAAGTAACAAGGTTATGGAACTTGATGAAGAGAGATCTATTAAACCAAATGGTTGTTCCAAGAAGGTGGAGCTGAAAGTAGCCAATGACGTGGGGAAGGGAAGGTGAGGTGTGACAGGCGACGATGGAGGCAACTAGCACAAACATTGTCACCATCTATGAATCATTTTACTTTAGAGGCCATCTTTGCATTACCTTTGCTTTGCATGACATATCCCTCTATGAATTAATCAAACGAAACAATTTTCAGGTTCATTCCAAGACCTACATATATGCACATTTATACATACCACATGGGACTACACAAAGTTTTACAATTTAAACATTATTTTATTTTAGTTCTTCAATTGATACCTTCCTTTCAAAAGGAAATAAATATAATTGGGGGTTTTTTTTTTCTTGTATCCTTTGAAATTTACTTGTTCATGAAGATGTTACTAATCACATTTGCTCAATTAATAGGTTCATTTGTGGGCACAATCTATTATTGTGCAGGGTATTAGCCCAATTGTTATTAAGAGCTTTGCAAGCCAACTTTTGTCCACACTTCGATTCCTTAACAAGTTACATGTTATACATTGTGATTTGAAGCCTGAGAATATATTGTTGCAACACCCTGCTATGTCTAAAATCAAAGTCATTGACTTTGGGTCTAGTTGTTTCAACCATGAAAGAAGTAAGTTCCTCTATTTGAAATAACCCAAGATTACCTTTTGAAATGGAAGACTTTACCAAGATAGGTCTTGAAGAGCAAATAAAATTGACTCTAAACAATAAAAAATTTGGGTAAATTTCCTTTTGACTATTGAAATGATATTGGTGATGTCAAATAAAGTGAACCTTAAACATTTAAATATGGGCTTTTTTTTGTTGTTGAATAATGAAATGTTACAATGGAAGTGCACATACAAATAAACATTGAACAATTTGCACATGAAATCATACATGACTACATGCATTATGCAATGAAATCAAAATATCAAAGTCCCAACCCAACTTACTTTCTTCTAAAGACTTTGCCTTAGCAAAGTGTGGATTTATCAATTCAGTAGTGTTGTCAATGTGATCACTTGCAACACATGATGTCAAAAAGCTTGCACAAAAAGATTTGAAGTCATGTATGAACAACCTCAATGTGACATTCCTACATATCCTTTCTCAAACTTTGAAGAACACCTAAATGTGTGGTTGATTTGAATGTTTGGGTTGTAGTTTACACCTATATACAAAGTCGCTTCTACCGTTCTCCTGAAGTGATCCTAGGTGAGTATTAACCATAAACTCATGGGGAGCCTTTAAAGTTCAATGTAGTTTTCAAGTCGTTCTAAGTCAAGTAAACACAACTTTGAAACATATCAATGAATAATTTCAAAAAGGATTTTGAAATTGACCATTGAAGCATGTATAGCATGTATATACGTTAAATGTTATTAAAAATTTATTTGTCATCACCAAAACAATATGCAATAATGCTTCCCAGCAAGTTTGATTATTGAAATTAGTTAAATATTTGATTTGAAAAGGGGAATTACAAGACTAGATTGGCTTATGTTCACAGGGTTGCCGTATGACATGATGATTGACATTTGGAGTTTTGGCTGCATCCTTGCAGAATTATTTTCAGGTACAACACTTTGTATACTAGGAATTGTGTTCTGTATTCCAGTGTCTAAGATAAATCTATCAAATTTTGAGATGAATGACTAACATTTTGTTTAAATTACTTGAGAAGAATCTTAATCTATTTTGATGTATTTTGTTGCTAGTTGAAGAATTCCCACCACCATTAATCTCCAAAGGAAAATGTGAACAGGATTATGTTTATGGGTCTGTAGAAATCACCCTTAATGTTTGAAGTCTCCTCTAACTCACACAAGACAGGGGATAGCAGGCTACCCATTATTTCCTGGGGAGAATGAGGTTGAACAATTGGCCTGCATGATGGAAGTTCTTGGTGTCCCTCCAAATGCAGTCCTTGAAAATGCCACAAGGAAAAAAATGTTCTTTGGTAAACATATGTTTCTTGCAACGATTGTTGAATTTTTCTTACAATGATCAAGCTTGAGACACCAAGACCAAACCCTTCCAATGTTCTCTTGAAACCAAGTCGAATATGGGGTTGTGGCATTTTAACATATTTCATTGTCTCATCAGATAGTAACAACAGCCCAAGGATAGTGGCAAATTCATGGGGCAAGAAACATTGGCCGGGAACCAAGGACATTTCAGTTGCAATTGGTTGCAACGATCCCACATTTGTCAACTTTTTAGAAGGTTGCTTGCGGTGGGACAAAAATCAGCGATTGAGTCCAGATGAACTCATGCAACATTCATGGATTGTTGGGGTGAGTATATTCACTTCTAGACTTGAATAGTACCAACCCTTAAAATTCAGTTTTTTAAAATAAAATAAAATAAAATATTATGAAAACACACAACCTTGTGAAAAAAATGTTTCCCCCAAGCCTTTTTCAGAAATTAAAATAATATGTATCTTTGAAAAACTACACATCTTTGTAAACAAATTGTTTGTCAAAAGCTCAAAACATGATTTCATACTTATGTTGAACCCAAATGAACACAAGGGTTTTGAGCTAAAGTTTTTGCTACTTTAAAATAAGTGAATGTAGCGTGTAAATGTTTTGTTGGATCTCTTCCTAACATCGTAGCTTTCCAACTTTTGTTTGTAGGCTCCCTCACCCATGACTCCACAAAGGTCCCCACTTCGACCTTCAAATCAAGACACCACCAAAAGAAGGCAAGTCCCTTCTCTCCACTCCCCCAACCCCCTCATCATCATGAGCTGCTCCTCCTCTCTTGACCTCTCCAAAGCCTCAACTCATTGACACCTACATTCATCTTCAGAAAAGCTGGAGGAACCTTGGAATATTGGTGGTCTATTGCAGGTCATTAAAATCTTCGGACACACCACACCGTTCTTCCAAGCAATCGAAACAAAACTCATCATCGACTCAAGCCACCGTCAATGTCAAGCCTCATCCCAACAACAAAATGCATGGTTTCGGTGTGGTAAAGTTCACTCATGGAGGAGAGCTTTCAGTGTTACCTCCAATTGGGGAAGGGATGTCTATCAAAGATGCCCAAGAAAAGAAGAGGAATAATTAGGGACTAAGAGACAATGGATAGATTCATTGAAATTGTCCAAAGACATTTGCATCAATTTGCATGTGTCATTAGCATTGGACCATGAATATTTGTGAAATGGATGAGAATGGATTTTGGAATTCTCACACTATTACATGTTTATAAAAAAACAAATGGTCCATTAGCTCCTTGGTAGAAAAATAGGATGCAACATGAACATGTTCCTGCGAAAGCTATTAGGAAATTATAACCAAATGCCATAAAACTCTGTATCACAATCTTACCTTTAATTACCTTCCCTTTTTCTATAGGATTCAAAAACTTAATACCATGACCTTAACACACCTGGAACTTTAAGATCAATGCAAAACCTTCTCATATGGACATGAAATTGGCAAATGTGAACCTTAAATTATGAATATCAATGTACAAAGACCAGCATTTTTTTTTGTGTGAAATTTCACAATATTGCGAAATTTGAAAAAAATTGTCGCAAATTCAATGTTTTTTTCACAAAAATAAAAAAAACTCAGAAAATCTTTGAAAATCTCCAGATTTGTATATGTGGTTCAAGTAGATAGTCAAAAACATACAAGTATGTTAAAATTCTACCTTTCATATTTTTGTTAATAGCAAATTTGGCTAAATCAGGGTATGGATGATTGCCACCTTGGCTACATCGCAAATTTGGCTAAATTAGCGTATGGATGATTGCCACCTTGGCTACATTGGAAATTTGAAAAAAGAAAACCACCGATGATAAGTGAAATTATTTTTCTCATGAAAAACAAGATCGATGAAAATCCCAGAAATAAGAACTCATACTTCAAAATAGGTAACACCTAGTGAAATTTCCACAAAATGCGGGACCAAATGAAAACTATTGTACCAGGTTTTTTTTCTCAATTTTGGGATATTGGTTTTTTTTTCCAAAAAAAAGTAGAATTATTCGAATTTATGCTAGGAAAAAAAAAGTCCAAAATTTTCCCTTTATGCTGAATAAAAGACAAAAAGCTGTAGCAAGAAAAAAAACAAAAAAAAACTGAATAAGGGGGTACATTGTTCTGCAGCCAAGGACCATTGGAAAAAAAAGCTGATACTCTTGTCTGCACAGTTTCATTGGCTGCCAAGAATTTTATGTTCTTAACTATGTTGGTCACCTATTCTTGCATACACAAATACGGCCCCCCCTTAGTGAGTGTGGGTCCGTATAGGAAGGATCCAAGTTTGGAGTTTGGAGTCCAATATTTTCAAGGAAAAGAAAACAATGAGTGACCCACTCGTAGTCTGTGTCCCCATAATTCATGCCCCTCCCATTAGTGTAAATTTGATTCTGGGGAGGGAAAGGGAGAACTCGCCTCTTGGGGCCTCTTGGGGTTGGGAGAGAGGGGGGGGGGAGGGGTGTTGTGAGTGAAGAAAACAAGAAGCCCCACCAGGCCCCGCCCCCTCCATGAGTAAGGAAGGAGGACCCAAATGATCCGAAATTTGCTCGATTCATGAGTGGGGCTATTTTGAAGGAAAAGAAAACAATGAGTGGCTGACCATGCAAGATATGGCGAAGTTTTTTTTTTTAATTTCAAAAATCCCTTTGTTGGATACGCCAGGCCTTGTTTTTGTTTGTCACCAGGTTGTGAAAATTTCCCCCCCAAAAAAAAAAAAAAAAAAAAAAAAAACACTGACTAGGTGATCGGGGAGAAGACACTGGCTATTGGATATAGTCATGGAGCTCGCTAGACCGTCAAGAAGACAATATTCTGCCAGTGGCCTCAAGCTGGGTACGGGACAAAATCAAGGGGGAAGGCAAATCAAGCTGACTGCTATTTCTCATAACCAGCCCTCTTCACACACACACATAAAGAAACTCTTCATGGATGAAAAGTAGATAATTCATCTATGTTCAAGAAGACCGTAGTTACTAACCAAAAAAAATAGCACTCATTTGTAAGACGAACATAACATAACCGGCGAGACCTTTTTTCCTATAACCGGCCAGCTCAAGCCATGTCATGGAACATAACCGGTGACCCATAAGACATCACCGGACAGAACGGACATAGTGGACAGGCGGGATTTCATGTGCCTGTAACCGGCGAGTATGCCAACCACCCGATTGGAGCTTGTAGTCACTATCGCCGTTGCCAGGCTGTACCCGTCTGGCCAACTCAGTACTGGATGGATTATGACTTGTAACCCGCCCGCTCTAAACGAATGGGGTGACGCCACATCACCGAAAACCCCCCCTAGAACCGCTTATGATCTGAAATTGGCTCGATTCTTCCTGAGTGGAATATTTTCAACGAAAAGAAAATACTGAGTGGCCCACTTGGGTGGCGTGGGTCGAAGAGAGCAAAAAAGAAAGGTGCCAAAGGACGGTGCTGCGCACTTGTCCATTCGTGTTTCGTCCGAGACCCGACCGTCGTTGTTGGAGAGCTCAGCGGCGGCGGCAGCAGCAGGAGCCGTAGCAAATAAGCCTACATGCAATTCCAATAAACGCAACACACCTTGGAACTGAAAACAAATTCCAAGTTCTCTCTCTCTCTCTCTTTCTCTCGGTTTTCCTCACGGACAAAAATTTGTAGCCATGGCTGCTTCTTCGTTGCATAAGAATGATCGTCAACATGTGTGGAGTTTGCTGCTGTTTCTCTTTGTGGCCACGCTCTTGCTTGTTTCCGTGGAAGGCCTCAAGGTGAAACCACCCGGTATGTATGAGTTGGAAATCTCTCTCTCTCTCTCTCTCTCTCTCTCTCTCTCTCAAACAATCAACCTTATTCAATTCATTTGTCTTGATTGATTGACATCTCAAGATTGCTAGGGTTTGTGGAGGGGGCAAATTTTGGTAGTTGGTATTGATTTGATTTGATTTTATCTTGGGGTTGTTTCTCTAGCTAGATATTGTCGTGGATGGAATTAGGGTTGGTGTTTTGTTGCTGTTCAGGTGTTTTTTTTTTTTTTTTTTTTTTTTTTGGTGTGTGTGCATGTCGAATTTTGTTCTGTTTTGAGATGTGAGAACTTTAGCTTTGAGGGTGGGAGAATTGGTAGCAGGGAAGTGGATTTTGGATAATCTTTGTACCAGGGTTTGATAGTTGGGAGAATTCTGCATTTGGAATGATGGGGTTAAATCACTCACTTTTAGGTCTTTTGGTTTTTGGGATGTGTTTTTCAAGGCATAGTTTCCACCTTGAGGAGATCTGCGGGGAAGGAATTAGGCTTTGTAGCCAAGGATGTGAAGAACTATGTGTGCGACACATGCATGCAGCTTTCACAGAAAGCACAGTTGGTACTAGCAAACCCTGACACAGTGCAGGAGGTGATCAGCTTGGTGGAGGACCATATGTGCAGGCCCCTTCAACCAGGCCTGCAGACCAAGGTCATAACACATGTCTCATTTTCACTATCCCTGTCTTGAAAGGGAGAAGAGGATGTAGATTATTCTGTATGTGTTTTTTTGGAGTGTCATCTTTGCAGAGAGGTTTAGGGCCTCATGAGTTTTGTCTTTTTTGACTCTGGTGTTTTTGCAGTGTGAGAATATGGCTGAGGCATATGTGCCTGCAATGCTTTTGGAGCTAGAGGCAGAATTGGGACCTGACAAACTTTGCTTTGAAACAGGCCTTTGCACTTCCACTGCTGTGGAAGCTGCCATGGGCAATAAGAAGGCTTGTACAGTATGCCAGGATTTTGCCACAGATGCACTGACCTACTTGGAAAAGAATAAAACCCGGGAAGAGATTATCATAGCTCTTCATCTTGCATGCTCTCGCCTTCAAGACCTCAGCAAGCAGGTGTGTTGCTACTCTGGTTCTGTTGTGTTTCCTTTTTCTTCTTTTCAAGATAGCTTACAGATGTAGAACTAGATCATGCATGTAAACTCTTGATGACTGTGGATTTGAAATTGGAAGCAGTGTGATCTCCTTGTGGATCTATACACCCCACGCATGATGCAACAGCTGGACGACATCACACCCCAGGAGTTCTGTGAAATGACCAAGCTCTGCAAACCACCCAAGCTGACATGGAAACGCAATGACTGTGCAACCTGCCAGTTTGTTATCCTAGAAATCAAGCTCAAGCTTCAGGACCCCAAAGTACAGGTTTGTGTTCTTGACATTTCCATAAGTCAAAGACAACATGCTTGCAGCTTTCATCCATGTTCTTGGCAATTGATCACTCTGTGTCTGTCTCACATTTAGTTGTAAAACAGTTCTTTCTTGTATTGTGCAATGTTGTGTGGATTGTTGCAGGCAAAGCTGCTTGAGGTCCTTCTCAAAGGGTGCAACAGAGTCACTAACCATGTTGAAGAGGTTAGTTCAGCAATTCCCTCTCTCTTGCCCTCAATATGTGACACTTGTAAGTTCTGGAGTATTGGGAAAATGTTTGCTCCTGTATCACCTTTTTCAATTCTAAGTTAGCAGTTCTGGACTGGATCCACCCAGTCCACTGGCATGAAAAAGAAGGCCTGGCCTCTTATGACCTGAATTTTGGATATCCTGCTCCAAGTTCTCCCATGAGTCCTCCATTGAATTCATGGGAACTTGAATGTTTGGTCTTCAGTGGTGTTAAAGAGAACTTTAGAGCATCACTTGCAAGGAATTTCCAAAACATCTCAATCTGATGTTGAAACTTGAAAGGATTTCAATTTGGAGGCATTAAGAGGCTTGTTGGAAGATTTGGTTGATGCTAGTGGTTCTGCTTTGTCTGTATTACTGACCCTCCTAAAGAAAGATCAAAATGAAACATCATCAGGTAAGAAGGGCATTCAAAATTCTGACACAGATTTTCATCAATCCCTACCGAATCCCATCAATGGTTGTTGCTTGTGTTGACATGAGGAAGGTAGTACTAGCATTTGCAACCTTGTGCAATTCATTGTCATAGCAACTGCTACCACAAGGAAGGCCTTCTTGGCAGCTTGTGTCCTTTATCTACATGGTGATAGGTTTAAACCAATTTGGATCTTGCTGACTTTGCAAGAACAGCAGCAGGTGATTCAACAACTGCTATGAAGAAGCTGTTGTGAGCCTTCCAATTTCACTTGGTCATGGTGACCGTAGGGGTGGTTTTGAGGCTTGGTTTGTGTTCTAATCTTGGCTGGAGCTTTTACTAGCAACCCCTTCGGAAATAGGCTTGTTATATGGGTACCAGGAATGGCATATACAAGAGATTTGATGATGTGATGTTGGTTAATTGAGGACTCTTTGTTTTCTGTGGTATGCAGTGCAAGGGAATAGTGGAACAGTATGGTCCCTTTATCCTGGAAAACCTGGATCAAATGCTGGACTCAAAGGCAGTGTGCTGCAAGATTGGCGTGTGCCCGGCAATGCCTTGCCCTCATGTTATTGCATGGGACAAGTTGAGTGAGCAACCAAAGCCTGTCATTGAGTTGCCCCAGGCAGATTTAATGGCATAAAGCATTGATGAAAGTAGTGGCCTGGTAGAAAATAAGATGCAGAGTGTGCTCTTGTAGCATAATTACAGGGTAGGTAGACTTTTTTTGCTTGTTAAAATATGTTTGTAGGGACTTCCTTCAACTGCTTGTTTGTAGATATTTGGTGTTGGGGTAATCAGACGGGCAATAGAGTGTCTGTACATCATCATCAATTATTCATCCCTAATACATCCAGAAGGACAAGCTGCTGTAGATGTCATATTTGACATTGTGGGACCAATATCCTCCTTTACTGTTCAATCATGTTTAAATGTGCAGTACTTGTGTACATGGCCACGATGAATTCATATTTAGCAGCAGTTCTTGTACTGTGATTTCTGTAAAGTTTTATTGCCCAAGCTCCTTCAATCACACCATGTTTAGTAATGATCCCAAACTGTGATGGGCAGATTGCTGCTGTCAGAGTGGTTTAGGTTTTTGGGCTTTTGTGACATTCTTCATGTTGTACTGACATTTGTAAGAAATGTACAACAACACAGCAATATACTTTTGATGTCAGGGTTGAATTATATCATCTTAGTTAAAGCTGGCCTCTTGGTTATGGCATATTTTTCAATGGCATCAGCAGCTCGACCATCCACAGGCTCAAGGCATCTAACATGTCCTCTGGGTGTGTGGTGGCCAATCAATCCTTACCCAAATTTCTTCCTCAGATGTTATGGCCATGGTGTAGGCTTGGGAATCTTTTGTGCTTTGTTTTGGCACTGATCTCGGAACCAGTAAACAAATCCCTGATAGTTAATCAACTCCACCGTTTTCAAGTGCACATGCTTTGTATTAGTCCAGAAAACACATACATTAGTGCACTGAGGAGTTGCAACCACCATCATAAATTTGTTTTAGGGTGCAAAGTGAGGTTAATTTCTAGAAAAGAGTAAGGTTTTTAGAATTGTTGTTAGGCTTCTTCTAGAAAAAGAGTACTTGAGAATTGTTGACCCATCGCAGTCTTGGTACTGTTGTGTTTGTGAAGAATAGTTGACCCATCACATTTCAAAGCACTGGGATTGTGACTTCCCCCCCAGTCATGATGTCTGGGTCACAGCAAGGGCATGAGGAAGAAGAAAAAGGTTTATGGTAAGCAGCTTTATCTGGTAGGTGGAGTAGTAGTAATATTTGAGGGCGGTGCCATTCTAATAATTGCTGTAAAAACTCAGAACTGTTCACATTTTTCTGGTCTAATCCTGGATAATTTCCAATTGACAAGAAGCTTGAGATATCATGGTCCCCACTCTGATCAAGGCTGTAACCATTTGTTAATTTGCAATAAAACGTATTCTCTAATCTAGTTCTACCAACAATTTCTGATGCATCTGGAGTTTGCTGCATCATGAATAAATTTGCTAAAATGCTTACTTACCTTGGAACAGAATTGAGATGAAGAAATATTCACAAGAAATTCTGATTAGTTGAAGATGAAGCACTCACGGAGACTACAATTGTGCAGCTGGTAATGAAGAAGGATTACTGCCGTTATGATTCAATCCAAGGAAATTTGATTTCAGGAGGATTGAGATGAAGGATTGAGTTCAAAAATTAGTTAAGGGTTCAGATGATGATTTCTTGATAAAAAATTGATCAGTGACAGATCTCTTTAGTGGAGTGAAAATCAGAACTCTCAAGAGATCATACAAACAATGAAGAATATTATGATGGGATTATAGAGTTTAGAGGTCAAGATTCCAGAACTCTGATCATTTTCTGGTCGATGAACCTGATCCCACACAAACTGTGTTTTGTGGTAGGCCGGCACAATCATCATCATCAGCAGGATCATCACATTGGAGCTTGAATCTGATCATGGGCCATGGCTGGGCATAATTTGGATTCTAGTGGCCGCTACTCCTGTTTTTCTGGTCAGTAATTAATCACAGCAAGAACTCGTGGTTTTTGCACTCAACATGATGGGCGCAGCTGTGGATAAAGAAACCCAATTATCTGCACAGAGGTTTTGCACAAAAAAGAAGCTTTTCTAATCGCCATGATGATTTCGCTCTTGATCATGATCCATGTGCCATGAAGTTGTAGCCATTGAGCAAATCGTGTCTTGAAGGAGCTAATTTAATGGCGATCGAGCTTTGACGCTGATCGAGCTCTCGCGCTTGACAGCCGGTCCCACTTAAGATAGATTAGGACTAGGTCACTAGAGACGCTTATCTGCCTGGTAATGTACGCTAGCTGCTGCTGTTAACACTGCTGCTAGAAATCCACCAATGGAAGTTACAAAGCTGATTACATTATGCTCGGAGATCAATGGAGTGACAGAGAATCAAGCTTTTGCAAATCAAGATGATTTCTTCTTCTTCTTCTTCTTCTTCTTCTTCTTCTGATCGGTGAGCATTTTGGAACCTTGATTGTAGAGCATTAAGCATGATCTTCTCCAAGCTTCCACAAACATTGCTTGCGAGTCCGGCTAGGATATTTAGCGGTTTTACAACTTACGAGGGATCAGACTTATTGCAGAGCAATTTACTTTGCGAGCTTAGAATACATCAATTCCATGTGCTAATGATGATTGGAAAAACAATATTTGTCGTCATCACAGGTCATGACTCATGCGATGAGAACTTTGTAGGATTTGATTCTTTGCTAGACATGCTCCTAGTTAAGTTTGGATTCGGAGAGTCGCTAGCTGCTAAGGTGGAATGTAGAGCTTCAAGGGCCTGATTCCAGCTTCTTGTGCTCCAAATGCTGATCAGCTATGAAGCTCAGTGCTATAATCAGCTCGTGTGATCAAGAGTTGTCTGTAATTTGAGAGTGTTGGAAGATCATGACATGAACGCAGCATTTCAATCCCAAGTCCTTGCATTGTTTTGACTCTGAATTAAGGGTTTGTGGTGGATCAAAGCTTGGTCATGTTGCAATCAGTTTCATGTACGTCGAGGTAGTACTTCATGCGCTCAGACGTTGTCGAAAGGCTTCCTGCGTGTATGAACGGTCTACTACGTCCTCCCTCTCTCTAGTAGCTAGTGCGGTCGTGCAGTCCTCTAGTGCGCAGGACTTCGTGCAGTCTCAGAGTACAGAAAAGACTTTTGTTGCCATAATGGATCAGAAGATGTCAGAAAACTCACAATGTACAAATCCATTGAACTCAAAACTCGGCACTGGCTTGATCAGTAGTCGTGGTGATCACAGCACTGGTGGCTTGCAGGTTTACGATCAGATTGCTGCTCACTCGAGCATGCTGCGGGCGCCTCTTCTAACTGCCTCTCGCGGCCGGCCGTTCGACAAGCTGCTGTGCTCAACTATGGCGGAAGCCGATCATATTCCTGCAACTACTCCCGCAGTAATTACGTCATATCTCAACATTCTCAAACGGGTACAAAGAACAAATTGTTCTGGCGAGAGCAGCTCCTAAGACCCTTCTTCTTCTTCTTCTTCTTCTTCTTCTTCTTCTTCTTCACACAGACAATATTGCAAGGATCTGCAGATCATTGAAGTTACACAGTCGACAACAGTAGTGTATATGTGACCTTCTTCTGCAGTGACTGACTAACTGACTTTCTTCCGAAAGACGTGGCTGATTGCAGGCTGGAGCTGAGTTCATGGCAGTGTTTCTGGTAGTCTTCATGGCGGGTGGGACGACGATTGTGAACACACAGATCAATGGAGATCTCACTTTGATGGGTCTGGCCATTGCTGGAGGTATACCTGTGATGCTTATGATTTATGCAATCGGTGGCATCTCTGGTGCACATATGAATCCTGCTATCAGTCTTGCGTTTGCATCAAAAGGCGTCTTTCCATTTGCAATGGTACGTACTGCGCACACTACTTGTCTTGAACCTGATTTCTCCATCTTCTATTTGATCAGATTCCTTCCATTTGCAACAACAAGATCATCAGCTGCGTGTTGTGCACAATAGTGAGAATGAGATGGTCCCTGGAGATGCTTGGAAGGGAAGCTGGAAGCAGTAGTATACACTTTTGTGATCCATACTGTGCCTGAACCATGGATGCATCAGCTCTCAAACCTCAGGTTGTTGCAAATGTCACACAGAAATTTTATCAGAACTTTTGTTTGTACAGGTGCCTGTCTACGCATTCGCGCAAGTGCTTGGATCCATAACTGCAGCTGCACTTCTGAGAGGTTTGTTCAATGATCCTCAGGCATTGATGACATTTCCATACATGGGCTCTGGCAAAGCTTTTATTGTCGAGGCAATTTCTGGATTCAATCTGGCATATGTGGCAACTGCTGTGACCACAGGTTTTTACACTGTAAGAATCGGATCTCTTTTTCTCTCTTTTGCAATATTGCTTGCAGAATGTTTCTTGTTTTCTCCTTGATATGTACTATCGCAGTTCTTATTCATCTGCTATAAGCAAAATAAGTATCTGCAGCTCCTGGTGAAAATTGTTGAAAGTATTGTTGTCTACAACTCGGATCAAAGAGTTCTTGCATCCATGGCATCTACAGGACTTGTAAAATGCTCTTGTGATTTAGTCCCATGTAATTCACCTGTATTCTCCATGTGCAACTCCAAGAGAAATTTCTTTCCTCCCCCATTTTCTTGACTTAGAAACTCAAGGGGCTCCATCCACCTTTCCTCCCTTAGAAAAAAAAAAGATGGAAAAAACAAAAGAAGAAGAAGAAGAAGATGATCATGGTAAGGTTTCAGCACCAGCTGGGGATACATGTCTATGTTTCTGGTTGTGAAACAGAGTGGAGAGCTGGCTGGTATTGCTGTAGCTGCAACTGTCATAATCAACATACTCTTTGCTGGGTATGAACTATGAACCCCAATGCTTATCACATCCATAGATTTTTTTGGCAGAAAATCAAAGAGGTTTTGTTGGATTGAGTACTGGAAGCTAGTTTCATAGACAACAAATGTGTTTTGTGAAAGTAAACTTGGGTTAATTAAGCTAAACTGGAAAACAAACTGCTTTACATACAGTTCAAGCCTGATACACCCAAGTCTGTTTGAGCTATATCATCATAATTTCCAGATTTTGCAGCTTTGTTCAAAGTATGGATATGAGGGAACTTGTTTACATTGTCCTCTCCTTCTATATTTACATCTAAAACCTTCAGGTTATTATCTTGAGTGTCCTTCTATTGATCATCAAGCCCTAAGATTATGGTCTCATATTCTCCTTCAACTATATATCAAATATATCAAACCCTTTGGATTTCTGTTTTTTTTTCTTTTTTTTGCTCATTGCGTCCATTCTATTGATCATGAAACCTTTGTGGGTACTGTGTTGTGGCAATTTCATGTTTGTGCACAGGCCTGTATCTGGAGCTTCCATGAACCCAGCAAGAAGCTTGGGTGCTGCTATAGTTGCCAATTCGTATCACGGGATTTGGATCTACATGCTTGCACCAACCATAGGTGCTTTGGCTGGAGCTTGGATTCACAAATTGGTTCAGATCCAGTGATTACATATACCATTCATATCATACCAGTACTGCTAACTAGTAGTCGACATGTAATATTTAGACCCAACAATGTTCATGCATGTGTACAAATCAGACAATGCAGGATGTTTAAACTCTCTCTTCCTTGCATCATCCACCACATGCATATGCTACGCCAGAAACTTTCCATTACAATTTGATTTTCTTGGAGGCAAGCACTTTGAAGATTCAGCTAGTTCCAATGTCAGAGAATCATCCTTCAATTGCAACACCTTGTAATCAAGAGGGATTTTCACAGGCGTGACAAAAATTCAATCAAATAAACAGCATGAGAGAAGTAATGATTTGCTGTTGGGATGCTTTCAATTGTCAAACGCGCAATCTTTGATTCAACCACAATGGGTACATATGTAGTCCTTTTGGATTGGGATTGTCTTGCCAGCTTTGGGTAGGTTTGAAAATGCTTAAAATCCTTCCAAGTATACATGATGATCCATATGATCAAACTTTCACAACTCATTCAGTAGTTGAACTATTCTTATTGAAAATTATTGAGATAAAAGAAGAGGACAAACCGCATACTGACTTTCCCTTTAGGGAAGAGACTTGTGCCAAATTTTTTTTCCATCCCTTTTTTCTCATGTCTGCACACACGCCTTTTTAGAACAAAAACACGGAAAACATACATTCCTCTAGGCTCGTCATAATCCCTGTCTTATCATTTTAGATCAAAGATTGGAAATAATACCAAGATGAATATTTCGTCACGCAAACTTCAGGGAAAATTTTTGAAACTTTTTTCATCACATTAAGACTCTGATTTTAGTTTGGTAGCAATTTTTTAACTATTTAGATAGGTTCTAAAAACATGTCACCATTTAATGTTAAATCCGTCTTTGGATGCTAGCCAACAACACAACATCAAAGAAAAATTGAAAAAAAACATCACTGCAACAAATTCTTCCCTTCACTGAAACCCAAAAAGAAAATCTCATTTAGTTCTGTTTTTTTTTTTTTTTTTTGGTCCCCTAAATTAATTTTACAAAATAAAAAAATGATTTTGAAATTTTTCCATAAAACACAGGTAGTTTTTTTTTTCCCCTTGGGTGGTTGTTTTTTTGTTGTGGGACAAATTTTTTTTTTTTTTGGGTA
>Ga0116227_10003457_pt1 | contig 35072 bp, 31 predicted proteins | sample S1TSphgellanicum_FD_89693 | JGI IMG/M metagenome (GOLD analysis project Ga0116227, IMG submission 89693) | Host-associated microbial communities from peat moss isolated from Minnesota, USA - S1T2_Fb - Sphagnum magellanicum MG | ecosystem: Host-associated > Plants > Peat moss > Unclassified...
GAGCGCGGGCGACATCGTCTGCGTTTCCGGCATCGAAGGCCTCAACATCGGCGACACGATCGCCGACGCCGCGGCACCCGAGGGCCTGACGGCCGTCGCCGTCGACGAGCCGACGGTCTCGATGTTCTTCATGGTCAACGCGTCGCCGTTCGCGGGCAAAGAAGGCAAATTCTTGACGTCGCGCCAGATCCGCGAGCGTCTGATGCGCGAGCTCGAATCGAACGTCGCCCTACGCGTCGCCGATACCGAGAGCGCCGACACGTTCGAAGTCCGCGGCCGTGGCGAACTCCATCTCTCGATCCTGATCGAGACGATGCGTCGCGAAGGCTACGAGATCGCGGTCTCCAAACCGCAGGTCATCATCACGGAACGCGACGGAAAGAAGTTCGAACCCGTCGAGTACGTGGTCGTCGACGTTCAGGAAGAATACGCGGGAGCCGTCATCGAGTCGCTCGGTCGCCGCAAAGCGCAAATGTCGAACATGTTCAACGTCGGCGACTCGCGGCGTCTCGAATACACGATGCCGACGCGCGCGATCTTCGGGCTACGCGGCGAATTGCTCACGCTCTCGCGCGGCACGGCGATCATGTCGCACACGTATTACGACCACCAGCCGTACTCGGGTGACCTTCCCGGCCGCTCGGTCGGCGCGCTCGTCACGAGCGATTCCGGTGTTACGACGGCCTATGCGATGTCGGGTCTCGAAGCGCGCGGACGTTTCTTCGTCGGCGAAGGCGTCGAGGTCTACGAGGGCATGATCGTCGGCCGCGCCAACGACGACAAGGACATCGCGCTCAACGTCGTGCGCGCCAAGAAGCTCACGAACATGCGCGCCTCCGGCACCGACGACAGCAACAAGCTCTCGCCGCCCGAAGAGATGTCGCTCGAACGCGCGATCGAGTTCATCGAGGACGACGAACTCGTCGAAGTGACGCCCAAATCGATCCGCATCCGGAAGCGCGAGCTCGTCGAAACGAACCGCCTGCGCAATCGCAAGCGCGAGAAGGCGCTCGTCTAAATCAGGGGGACGCCGCTGCAGCTCGAATCCCCGAAATCGCTCTTCGTCGCCATTGCTCCGATGGCGCTCACGCTCGAGGCGTGGATTCGCTGGCGCACCAGCGGGGCCGAACCTGACGCGGACGGCGGCATCGCGCTCGGGCAAGGCGACGACACGCCGGACTTAACGACGCTCGAAGACCCGACGCCGCCGTGGACGATCGCCATCCAAACGGCCTTCCATCGGTCCCGCTGCTTTCGGGGCGCCATGCTCCCCATTCCGGCCGTCGAAGGGAAATTCGCAGACGCGCTCGCGAAGCGTTTCCCCGCGGGCAGCACGTCGAGCGCGCTCTGGCTGATCGTGGCTTCGGATATCGGCCCGTGTCTGCTTGCCGGTTGCGCGTTCGGCGGCTCGCCGCCGCAGGAAGCCGACGTCGCGGCCGCGCTCCAGGCTTCCCTCGGCGAGATCTCCGCGGCGGTCCTCTCCGCCGCGTTCAAGGCCGTCGCGCCCGAGAATCTCGGCTGGCTCGAGAATCTTGCAATCCGGACCGATCGGACGCACCTCGTCGCCTGCTATCTCGACGGCGGCGAAGTACGGCGGGACGGCGACGTTTCGCGCGCGCTGTACACGAAGAGCCACGGTTTGGAAGAAGGCGACATCACGAACCAAGCCGCCGACTACCGCTTCGAGGGATCGACGCTCGCCTACGCGCACGTCGGCTGGGACTACACGACGTTCGCGGGGACGACGTTCTCGGACATCGTCTTTCTCTTGCCGAGCTGCGTCATGGCACAGCTGTCGTGGGCGGCGCAACGCGCCTTCGAAGACGCGCTGCGCGAACGAAAGTGGCGGCCCTCCGCCGACACGACCGCCGCACGATCGCTCAAGACGTTCGAAAACGTCAAACTCGAACTCAAGCTGCTCGAGATCGACCGCCAAGCGTTTCGCGAAGCGCTGCGACCCTGGCAGCAACGGTTGTTCGACCGGTTCGTCGACGTGTGGCATATCGACGGTTCGAGCCGGCTCTCGCAAGAAGCCACGGAGCGGATCGCGAGTTACCTCAACGCGCGCGTGCAAGTTCGCACGCTGGAGGCGAACGACCGTCAGTCGTTCATCCTCAACGTGGTCGCGCTGCTCGGCGTCCTCGGCCTCGCCTCCACCGCCGCCTCGTACGTCGACCTGCTCCAGCACGTCGATCGCGTCCAGCAACTCGCGACGACGCCGCCCTATCTCATCGCCGTGGCGCTCCTCTTCGGACTCACGGTCCTCATGACGATTTACGGAATCGTGTTCGGCTTGCGGCCGCGAGCGTGAACGGCTTGGTTAGCGCCGCATTAGAAGGGCGCTCCGCTCCGCAACGTCACCCTGAGCTTGTCGAAGGGACGCCCATGCTGGTTCGCTTTGCGCGGCTTTTCGTGATTTCGGCAACGCTGGCTGCGTCGCTCGCTGCCGGCGCGTCCGCCGCCCTTCGACAAGCCCCGGGTGACGGGGGGCGCACGATAGACCGGTTACCGCGACCGGCATTTAGGCATTATATCGTTCCCGCTCATGCCGGGGCACCGGACATGACCGCCGGGCCCGACGGTGCCGTGTGGTTTACGGCAGGCGACCAGATCGACCGCATCACCACGACGAGTTTTTCGTCGTTCTCGATCGGTTTCAAGAATAGCGTGGCCAGGGGCATCGTCAGCGGTCCGGATGGCGCCCTCTGGTTCACCGACATCGGCACCAACAGCATCGGGCGCATCACGATCGCCGGCACGGTCTCCGAATATCCGATTCCGACGGCGCTCGCAGACCCCGCCGGAATCGCCGCCGGCTCCGACGGGAATCTCTGGTTCACCGAACTGCTCGCGAACAAAATCGGACGCATCACGCCGGGCGGCAAGATCGTCGAATTTTCGCTTTCCGAAAAGGCGGCCAACCCCGAGCCCTCGGCGATCGTAACGGGACCCGATGGCGCACTCTGGTTTACGAACGCCAACGCCAATCTGATCGGTCGCATCACGACCGAGGGAAAAGTCACGCTCTACGGGCTCGGTAAGGACACGGTCGCCAACAATATTGCGGCAGGCCCGGATGGCGCGCTCTGGTTTACGGATATGTTCGGGTCCTTCATCGACCGTTTGAGCCCGAACGGCGTCGTGACGAGATTTCGCGTACCGCACGTCAACGTCAAGACGGCCGGCGTGTACGGCATTGCCGCCGGCCCCGACGGCGCATTATGGTTTACGTTCATCTCCGGGAGGGTGAGCCTCGGGCGCATGACGACGAGCGGTGAATTTACGTTGTATGATCCTCAACCGTACGACTACCTCTACGCGATCACGGCCGGGCCGGATGGCGCACTCTGGTATTCGAACTTCGACCCCACGCGTAACGGCTACGCACATCACATCACGATCGGACGCGCCTTACCGTAATCGTGCATCGCGTCGGCCGCACGGGGTGACGGAAGCAGGAGTGCCGTCCTCTTCGGCTTAGATCACGGCAGCCGGGAGGCGCTCGAATAACACTTCGTCATAGTGGAGATTGTCGTGTCGGTGAAGCCGAGAGACTTGCCGGATCCGTCGGGACAGATCGACCGGCTCATTGCCGAGATCGCGGACTGGCGCGGCGAAACGTTCGCTCGCGTCCGCAAGATCATCCGCGAGGCGGATCCCGAAATCGTCGAGGAATTCAAGTGGATGGGGAGCCCGGTGTGGTCGCGCGACGGAATCATCGCGGTCGGCAACGCTTTCAAGGGAAGAGTAAACCTCACGTTTGCGTACGGCGCGAGCCTACCGGACCCGCAGAAGCTCTTCAACGCGGGCTTCGAGGGAAACGCGAGACGCGTCATCAATTTTTTCCAGAACGATACGATCGATGAACGTGCTCTACAAACGCTCGTCCGTGCCGCGATCGAATACAATCAGACGCATTTGAAGAAGAATCAGAAGAAAAAGCCCGCGGCCGCTCGGAAGAAGGCGCCCGTAGCGGCGGCGGCACGAGCGGCTAAGAAGGCTGCTACGAAGTAACGCCCGCCGGCGCCGCTACGCGAACTCGCCTCGGCGAATCGGCCTGCGAGCGAGCCACGATCCTACCCCGGGAGCGCGGGCAGCTCCGGGAATTTCGGCAGACCGGTCGTGAACGTGATCGAACCGCGATGCTCGTCGTAATCGACGTACACGCGGTCGCCCTCGCGCACGTCGCCGCCGAGGATCTTGCGGCCGAGCGGCGTCTCGAGTTCGCGTTGCACGGCGCGCTTGATGGGCCGCGCGCCGTACACCGGATCGTATCCGACCTTCACGAGGTGCCGGATCGCGCCGTCCGTGATGTCGAGTTCGATCCGCCGATCCGTCAGCCGCGCGCGCAGGCGGTCGAGTTGAATGCTCACGATCTTCTCGAGTTGCCCTTCGGTCAGGGCTTGGAACACGACGATCTCATCGACGCGGTTGAGGAACTCGGGCCGGAAGTGACGCCGCAATTCGTCGAGCACGGTCGCCCGCATCACCGCGTATTCGGCTCCGCCGCCCGTCGCCGAGGCGTCGAGGATCCGGTTGCTGCCGATGTTCGAGGTCATGATCAGGATCGTGTTCTTGAAGTCGATCGTGCGGCCCTGACCGTCGGTCAGCCGGCCGTCGTCGAGAATCTGCAAGAAGACGTTGAACACGTCGGGTGCGGCTTTCTCGATTTCGTCGAAGAGCACGACCGAAAAGGGACGGCGCCGCACCGCTTCGGTGAGCTGTCCGCCTTCATCGTATCCCACGTACCCCGGCGGCGCGCCGATCAGGCGCGACACCGAATGCTTCTCGCCGTATTCGGACATGTCGATGCGGACCATCGCGCGTTCGTCGTCGAAGAGATAGCCTGCGAGCGCCCGCGCGAGTTCCGTCTTGCCGACGCCGGTGGGACCGAGAAAGATGAACGAACCGATCGGACGGTTCGGGTCCGAGAGGCCGCTGCGCGCGCGGATGACGGCTTCCGCAACCGCGGTCACGGCCTCGTCCTGACCGATGACGCGCCGGTGTAATTCCTCGTCGAGACGCAGCAGCTTGCGCATCTCGCCTTCGAGCAACTTGGAAACCGGCACGCCCGTCCACCGGCTCACGATATCGGCCACGTCTTCTTCGGTGACTTCTTCCTTGACGAGGCGCGACTGGCCGTCGCCGATGGCCGCTTCGTCCGCGACGAGCTGCCGTTCGAGATCGGCGAGTTTTCCGTATCGTAGCGCAGCCGCGCGGTTAAGGTCGTATTGCCGCTCGGCCTGCTCGATCTCCACGCGCGTCTGGTCGGCTTCCTGACGGAGCGCGCGCATGCGCTGGACCGCGTCCTTTTCGGCCTGCCAGCGCGCCGAAATGCCGTCGGTCTGCGAGCGCAGTTCCGCGATCTCGTGTTCGATTCGGCCGAGGCGCTGCTTCGAGGCTTCGTCTTCCTCTTTCTTCAGTGCTTCACGTTCGATCTCGAGTTGCATGATCCGGCGCGACGCCTCGTCGAGTTCTTGCGGCATCGAGTCGATCTCGGTCCGCAGCTTCGCTGCGGCTTCGTCGACGAGATCGATCGCCTTGTCCGGTAGGAACCGGTCCGCGATGTAGCGGTTGGAAAGCGTCGCTGCCGCAACGAGCGCGGAGTCCTTGATCCGCACGCCGTGATGCACTTCGTACCGGTCCCGTAGACCGCGCAGGATCGAGATCGTGTCCTCGACACTCGGCTGGTCGACGAAAACCGGCTGAAAGCGACGCTCGAGCGCGGCATCCTTTTCGATGTACTTGCGATACTCGTCGAGGGTCGTCGCGCCGATCAGATGCAGTTCGCCGCGCGCCAGCATCGGCTTGAGGAGATTGCCCGCGTCCATCGAGCCCTCGGCCTTGCCCGCGCCGACGACGTTGTGCAACTCGTCGATGAACAACAGCACCGTGCCCTCGGACGATGAAACGTCCTTGAGCACCGCTTTGAGCCGCTCTTCGAATTCGCCGCGGAACTTCGCACCCGCTATGAGGGCGCCCATGTCGAGCGAGATGATCCGCTTGTTCTTCAGCGACTCCGGCACGTCGCCGCGGACGATACGCTGCGCGAGACCCTCGACGATCGCGGTCTTTCCGACGCCGGGCTCGCCGATGAGCACGGGGTTGTTTTTCGTCCGGCGCGAGAGCACTTGAACGACGCGGCGAATTTCGTCGTCGCGGCCGATGACCGGATCCAGTTTCCCCTGCTCGGCCGATTGCGTGAGGTCTTGACCGTAGCGCTGTAGCGACCCGTAGGTGCCTTCGGGGTTCTGCGTGGTCACGCGTTGATTGCCGCGCACGTCGCGCAGCGCTTGCAGCACCTTGTCGCGCGAGGCGCCCGCGCCCCGCAAGAGCTTGCCGGCGGCGCCCGCATCTTCGAGAAGCGCCAGCAACAGGTGCTCGACCGACACGTAGTCGTCGGTGAGCTTCGAGGCTTCGTCGGCGGCCTGAACCATCACGCGGCCGGCCTTCCCGCCGAATTGCGGTTGCACGTCCGAGGAACCGGAAAGCCGCGGCAGGGCATCGACGGCATCGTTCGCGCTCTTCGCGACCGCGTTGAGGTCGAGGCCCGCGCGCTTGAGCAGCGCCGAAGCCACGCCGTCGGTCTGCTCGAGGAGCGCGACCAACAGGTGCTCGGGTTCGACACTGGTGTTTCGTTCGCGGAGCGCGCGAGCGTAGGCATCGTTGAGCGCCTCACGCACGCGCTCCGTCATCTTTTCGGCGTTCATTGTACCCCGCTATAACCCGCCGTACGGGCCCAATCGTTGCGCGATTCCGTTCGCCGGGGGACGACCCGCCCCCTAAGCGCGAACCGTGCGAGATGGAACTCGCCGAACGCCGCGCGCCGGCCGTCCCACCCGCGGTCCGCGAGGGTGCGTTCCACGCCTATTTCGTGTTCGACGTGGCGGATACGATCGATCTCGCCCGGCTCGCGAGCGTGGCCGGCGCAGGGGTGTCCCGCGCGCCGCTCCAGCTGCGTCCCGAAGCGTCGTCCGGGTTCATCGAGTTCGAAACCCAGCCGATCGTGGCGCGGATCCCCTCGACCCCGAGCGGCATCGCCGTGCGGGCCAAGATCTTCGATTACGGCGTCGTTTCCATCCGCCTCAGCGTCCCCTTTGCCGGCAGCTGGGGCGCCTACGCGGCCTTCACTCGCCGGCTCCGTGCCGACGACGAACTGCCACGCCTCGCCCGGATCACGCTCGACGGTGTCGTCGCCGAAATCGCACCCGCGATCGAGGAACCGCACGAACCGCTCGTCGAGGACTATTTCGTTTTCGAAGTCGATTCGTTCGTCACGCCCGTCGTGGGCACGCATCTGCTCGGCGAATACGCAGACGCCTTGGCAAGCCTCGTGCTCTGCGAAGAACGGCGCCTGATGCCCGCCGAGGCACTGGAAGCGTTACGCGTCAACTTCGCATACTTCGACGACGATCTCTCGATCGTGCAGTGGGACACGGCCTTCGTCTTCGACCGGCGCGACAGCGCGAACGCAACCCTCGACATCTTGGAATTTGCCAACACGCAGTTGGTCGAGCTGCGCACGTACGACAAGCGGCTCGACGAAGAACTCGACACGATCTACGCGCTCGATCCCAAGCGCCCCACGCGGCGTTTCGGACGTCGACAAGCGCAAGACGCCGCGGACCGGTTGCGCTATCTCATCGTCGACATCGCCGAGCTCACGGACCGCTCGTCGAACGCGCTCAAGATCATCGGCGACGCCTACTACGCGCGCCTCTTCCGAGGCGCCGCCGGCCGGCTCGGCCTCAAGGATTGGCAGAAACAGATCGATTCGAAACTGGAGACGGTCAACGAGATGTACCGCTTCTTCACCGATCAAGCGCAAGCGTCGCGTAGTGAGTTCCTCGAGATCGTCGTGATCCTCTTGATCGCCTTGGAAGCCGTGATCGGCGTGCTCGCGCTACGGCACTAAACTCCGTCGATCATTGCGTTTCGCGGCGCCGTCTTTATGGAAGGTGTTCTGCGAGCGCGAACGCGATCAATGCGTCGCCGCGTTTGTATCCGAAGAGGGCGTTGCCGCCGGCCGCGACGGCGACGTATTGTTTGCCCGCGACGCTGTACGTAATCGGCGGTGCGTTCGCGCCGGCGTCGCAGGCGTAGGTCCACAGTTTCGTGCCGGTCGCCGAATCGAGGGCTTCGAACGTGCCGTCACCCTCGCCGAAGAACGTTAGTCCGCCGGCCGTCGCGAGCACGCCGCCGACGAGCGGCTGGGCCGTCTTGTGTTGCCAGCGAATCGAGCCCGTCCGCGGATCGATCGCGCTGAGCGTTCCCCAGCGTGGCGAATTGTCGTCGGGAGTCGCTTCCGTATAATCGATGCTCGTGCCGTCGGCTGCGGTCGACGTACGCGAGCGGTAGAGCATCGGCAGATGCGCCGCGGCGACGAACGCAAGCTGCCGTACCGGATCGTACGCGACCGGAGACCAGGAGGCGCCCCCGAACGCGCCCGGAGCGATGACGACGCCCGCCGCGGTCGGCCGCGCGAAGAGATTTTGCTGCGGAACGAATGCCTCCGACCGCCGGAGCAACGCGCCGGTCGTCCGATCGAGGACGTAAAGCCAGCCGGTCTTCCCGGCCTGCATCACGGCGGGAATCGTCCGGCCGGCGACCTCGACGTCCAACAGCACGGGCGGACTCGCGACGTCGTAGCCCCAGAGGTCGTGCGGCACCTCTTGGTACGCCCAGCGAACGCTGCCCGTTCTTACGTCGAGCGCCACGAGCGACACGCTATAGAGGTTGTCGCCGGGCCGGGTCGTGTCTTCGAATTGCGGCGACGGGTTCCCCACGCCAACGTACATGAGGCCGCGCTCGACATCGATTGCCGGCGTCGTCCAAGCGGAGCCGCCGCCGCTGCGCCACGCATCGGGATGTTGCGCGAGCGCGGCCTTTTCCGCGGCGACATCCCGCGCCAAGGGGGCGCCATCGGGAGTCGTCGTTCGAAACACGCCTTCCCAACCGCGTTCGGGGACCGTGAACCAGCGCCAACGCCGCGTACCCGTTTTCACGTCGAAGGCGGCGTAGTAGCCGCGCGTTCCATACTTGCCGGCCACGCCGACCACACCGCTCGTGAGATCGCTCGTCGTTCCCGTGGCGACGTGGAGTCCGTAGCCGGCGCCCGTTATGCCGACGATCACTTCGTCCCGGTAAATCTGCGGCGCCATGTTCGCAAAGATGCCGCTCTGTCCGATCACGGTACCGCCGCGCAAAGCGTCGGCCGAGTTCAGATCGCTTGCGTGCTCCACGTCGCCACCGGCTTCCGTCGCAAGCGGAACGTCCCATAGGACGGCCCCCGAAGCGCGATCGAGCGCGATCAGCCGCGCGTCCGCCGTCGCGATGAAGACGCGCCCGCCGGAAACCGCAACTCCGCGATTTGCAACCCCGCAACACGGCGTGTTGCGAAGCTTGTGATGATATCGCCAGCGTGCTACGCCCGTTGCCGCGTTCAAGGCGACGACGTCGTCGCCGGCGGTCGAGAGATACATGACGCCGTCGATGACGATCGGCGTCGCTTCGAATCCGCCGCGCATGCCCGTATGGATCGTCCACTGCGGTTGCAGCGCCGCGACGTTCGATACGTCGATCGTCGCAAGCGCGGAATAGTGGCTGTTCGCAAGATCGGCGCCGGGGAGCGCCCAATCCGACGGCACCGGGTCGGCTCCGGCTCGACCCGCCGGCGACGCCGCCGCCAAAATCGTGAAGGCGATCGCTACGAGGCAAATCGAGCAGCGCGTCTTGCGTACGGAAGGCACTACGTCTTCCGCTTCTCTTTCTTAAGCGACTCCTCCTTAAGCGAGTCCTCGACGGCGGGCAGGACGCGAACCTTCGTCGCGGCTTCGCCGTCGGGCGATTGCATCGCGTCGTAGAGATCGATCGCCATCTGCATGTTCAGCCACATTTGCACGCTCGTCCCGACCGCGTTGCCGATGCGGATCGCAAGGCTCGGCGAGAGATCGCGTTCCCCGCGCACGAACGCGTCGATCTCGGCCACCGAAACGCCGACGTGGGCGGCGAAGGCCTGCGTCGGAATGCCGAGCGGCGTGAGGAACTCGTTCTGCAACATGACGCCGGGATGGATCGGACGCCGGAATTTCTTATTGGGGACGACTTTGTCATTCACGTTAATGCGATTCGACGGTCTCTCGGGAATGCCGTCCGATCGGCATCGCTCGGCCCGACCGGTGACCCGAGCAGCGCCGCCACAGCGCGGTCCGGGACCGGATTCCGAATTTCGCCATTACGTCAACCACGGGTTCTTATGGGTTCCCTAGGCGCCCCCCGGCCTCGCTCGCGGAACGACGGCCGGTTTCTTTGAGCACGCGGAGGTCGCCCGCGCGGATCGTCACGCCCGTCGCGTCGAAGAACTCGAGGAGCGGGACCGCGTATTTGCGCGACGTGCCGATCAGATCGCGAAACCCGGACATCGCGATCTGCCGGTCGCGCCGCAGCGCCGTTTCGAGCTTGCCGCGGATCTCGTCGAGTTGCGTGCCGCGATAGACCGCATCGTGTACCTTCACGAGGGTCGCGCTCGCGAGGAGCGTGTCGAGCGCCTGCGAGATGCCTGCGATTTTCGAAACGCGCAGTGCGGACACGAGCTCGTCGAAGGCGACCGGGACGTACGGCGTCTCCGCCTGAGGCGCGAAGATGCCGTCGAAGAATGCACGCTGCTCGTCCGAAAGCCGCGGCACGAATTCGGGTGTCGCGTAATAGCCGCTGCGGAACGCGAGGCGGCCATCCTCGACGATGGCCGCCAACACCCGCGTGAGAACGGGCTCCGGGAGCGCGAGCGCGCGGGAGAGGGCCAGGGCGGTTGCGCCGAGCGCCCACGGGGCATCGCGCTCCATCGTCTCGAGGCGCTCGCGCGCGCGACCGTAGACGTCGTCCGCGCGCGTGGCGTCGAGATACGCGGCGGGTTTTTGCAACCGCAGCACGCGTCCGTCCTCGACGAGACGGTCGAGGATCGCGGCGGCGACGTCCTCCCGCACGTTCGCGACCGCGCCCACGCGCGCAGCCGTCGAACCGGCGAGGTCGGCGGCATGTAACGCGCGGAGCACGGCCGCAACGTCCGGCGCGTCCGCGTCGTCGCATCCGAATTCGCTCCCGTCGGCGGCAGCATCGTCTATCCCGGCGATCGTCCCGCCGCCGAGCAGCGTTTTCGGCGAGAGGCGGCGCACGACGAATGCGGCGCCGGGAAACACGACGGCGGGCTCCCGCAGCGTGAGGCCGGCACGCGTCTCGGCCGCGCTCTCCGGCACGCGCTCGAAGCGAAGCGTGCCGAGGATTTCGGCGGAACCGAGATAGACGCGCACGGGCGAACGGCGTTTGAGGATCGGCAGGGCGGCGGGCAGTGGGCGGAAACGTACGGGCACGCTCGTCCGCGTGACGAATTGCGGGCTCGCGAGTACGGTGCCGCGGGCGATCTCGCTCGTCTCGATACCGGGCAGATTGATCGCGACGCGCGATCCCCCGCTCGCACGTTCGCGCTTCGCCCCGAAGACCTGTAGGCTGCGTACGCGGACGTCGCGCCCGGACGGTTCGAGCCGCAGCGCGTCGCCGAGCGCGATGCGGCCCTGCATCAGCGTGCCGGTCACGATCGTACCGTGGCCGGGCAGCGCGAAGACGCGATCGATCGGCAGGTACGCGGGGGCGTCGGGCGCCCGCGCGGGCAGCGCCACGAGCGCGGCGTGGATCGCTTCTTTCAACGAATCCAGACCCGCGCCCGTGACGACGGAGACGGGCACGTACGGCGCGCCGTCCGCGAGCGTCCCGCGTAGGGTCTCGCGCGTAAGTTCTTCCGCGAAGGCGAGCTCTTCCGGATCGACCGTGTCGGACTTCGTCAGCACGACGATCGTCTTCTTGACGTTCAAGTACTGTAGGATCGCGAGGTGCTCGATCGTTTGCGGACGCGGACCTTCGTTTGCGGCGACGACGAGGAGCAGTAACTCCATCCCCGCCGCACCCGCGAGCATGTTATGCAGGAAGCGTTCGTGTCCCGGAACGTCGACGATACCCGCCTCGATGCCGTCCGGAAAGGCGAGGTGTGCGAAGCCGAGATCGAGCGTCATGCCGCGGAGCTGCTCTTCGATCCAGCGATCGGGATTCGTCCCCGTGAGCGCGCGCACGAGCGACGACTTGCCGTGATCGACGTGACCCGCCGTCCCCAAGACGTGCATCGCCGCTACGCCGTCGCGCGCACGACCGCGTCGACCACGTCCGCGTCGCGCGCCGAAGGGATCGCGCGCAAATCCACGACGACTTCGTCGCCTTCCACTCGACCGATCAGACGCGGCGGCGTCCGGCGCAGCGTCGCTGCGAGCGCGTTCGCCGAAACACCGTCACGCCGGATCGCGACCGCGTGCGACGGGATGGTCGCGAGGGGCGCACTCCCGCCGCCGGCATATGCCTGCGTTGCGAGATCGCGAACGGTTCCCGGCGCCGTGTCCGCACCGGCCCAAATCGATTGGATCGCGGAAGCGACCGTGCGCGCGCGAAACATCAAATCGCCTTGCGACCACGCGAGCATCCCGTAGAACGGGATCGTTTCGAGATCCTCGTCGCGCAGATAGAGCCGCAGCGTGGCGGCCAGCGCCGCGAGCGTGGCCTTGTCGACGCGGAGGGCGCGGAGGAGCGGATTCGCGCGCAGCCGAGCGATTGCGGCGGTCGTCCCGGCAACGATGCCGCACTGCGGACCGCCGAGTAGCTTGTCGCCGGAAAACGCGACGAGGTCGACGCCGTCGGCGACCGCTTCGCGCACGGTTCGCTCGTGCGGCAGACCGTACCGCGCGAGGTCGACCAGCGCTCCGCCGCCGAGGTCTTCGACGACCGGAACGCCGGCGCGTTTGCCGAGCGCCGCCAGATCAGCCGCGGCCACGTCGGCCGTGAATCCTTCGATGCGATAGTTCGACGTGTGGCTGCGCATGAGCAGCGCCGTATTCGGCGTGAGCGCGCGCTCGAAATCGCGCAAGTACACCTTATTCGTCGCGCCGACTTCGACGAGCGTCGCGCCGCTGCGCGCGAGCACGTCGGGCAACCGAAAGCCGCCGCCGATCTCGATCAGCTGGTTGCGCGACACGACGACCTCGCGACCCTTGCCGAACGTATCGAGGATCAACAGAACCGCGGCCGCGCAATTGTTGACCACGAGCGCGTCTTCGGCGCCGGTCGTCTCGCGCAAGAGCGTCGAGACGCGCGCGTAGCGCGAGCCCCGCGTGCCGGCATCGAGGTCGAACTCCAGATTCGAATAGCCGGCGGCGATCGACGTCATGGCCGCGAGGGCCGCGGGCGCGAGCGGCGCGCGCCCGAGATTCGTATGCAACAGAATCCCCGTGCCGTTGAGCACCTCGACCAGCTCGTTCGACTCGACGCGCGCCAGCGCGCGTCGCGCGCGATCCAAGAGTTCGCCGAAGGCGGGCACGCCGCGTCGCGCATCGTCGCGTACGGCCGCCGCGCGAGCGCCGCGCAAAACGGCATCGACCGTCGTTTTCACGACGGTCGTACCGAAGAGCGCCGAGAACGCCGCGATGTCGGGTTCCGCGAGGAACCGGTTCATTGCGGGAACGTCGCGGAGAGACACCGCGCCGCGCGTCAGTCGATCAGGCGACGTGCTTCGAAAGCATCGACGTGATCTGTCCTTCGGGAACGAAACCGACGATCCGGTCGACGACCTTGCCGCCCTTGAAGAGGATCAGGCACGGAATGCCGGACACGTGATACTCTCCCGACAGGCCCGGATTTTCGTCGGTGTTCAGTTTCATGAACTTCGCCTTGCCGGCGTGTGCGGCGGCGACCTTTTCGACGACCGGCGCCAGCATACGGCACGGGCCGCACCAGGGAGCCCAAAAATCGACGAGGACCGGTTGTTCGCTCGAAAGCACGTCCGCTTGGAACGTGGCCTGCGAGACTTCGGGAAGAGCGCTCATGTGGTTTCAAATACCTCCTCGCCGTAGGACCGGCTCGCCCAGGCCCCGGTTGCGACCGGCCGCCTCCCGTGTCACCCTGAGCTTGTCGAAGGGCGCGCGACGGCGCTCCGCTGAACGCCGGCCCTTCCGTGCTCGCCCTTCGACAAGCTCAGGGTGACGAGGAGCGTAGCGCCCCGCCACCCCGCCCGCGACGGTGAGCGCGCGAGTGCGCGCTCGGAGGGCGTCGGGGGGTCGTGCCTCCCCGACTTCTACGCTCCGCCCACCACCGGTGGTTCGCCCGTGATGTCCTCGATTTGTTTGACTTGGACGCCGAGGTTCGTGATCGCGATGACTTCGTCGCCCGGCTCGAGCTTCTGCAACCGGACGCCCTTCGTCGAGCGGCCGGCTTTGCGGATGTCGGCGACGCGGATGCGGATCACCTGATTGCCCGACGTGATCAGCAGCACCTCATCGTCCGGATTCACGAGGATCTGATCGACGACCGAGCCGATGTCCTTCTCTTTCGCGAACGCCTTGACGCCCTTGCCGCCGCGCGAGGTGTGGCGGTAATCGTCGATCGGCGTGCGTTTCCCGAACGCTTGGGACGTCACGATGAGGACCTCCCGGCGATCGGCCTCCTCGACGTCCATCGCGACGACGGAGTCGCCCGGCGCGAGCGTGATCGCGCGGACGCCGCGGGCGTTGCGGCCCATCGGCCGGACGTCCTTTTCGGAGAAGTGCACGGCCATGCCGTCTTTGGTGCCGAGGATGATGTCGTCCGAACCGTCGGAGAGATCGACGCCGAGCAGTTCGTCGTTCTCGTCGAGACCGACCGCATTGAGGCCGTTGCGGCGGATGTTCGCGAACTCGCGCAGCGACGTCTTCTTGATGACGCCGCGCCGCGTGATCATGACGAGGTAGCTGTCCTCGTCGAAGCTGCGGACCGGAAAGACCGCCGAGACGTTTTCGCCCGGCGGCAACGTCAAGAGGTTGACGAGCGCCGTGCCGCGCGCCTGACGCGTCGAGTCGGGGATTTCGTACGCTCGTAAACGATACGCGCGCCCCTTGTTCGTGAAGAACATCACGAACTGGTGGGTCGAGGCCATGAAGAAGTTCTGGACGACGTCTTCACGTTTGAGGTTCGCGATGCCGATCACGCCGCGTCCGCCGCGGTTCTGCGCGCGGAACGTATCGACCGACACGCGCTTGATGTACCCACCGACGGTCGACGTCACGACGACCGGCGTATCCGGGATCACATCGAGCATGTTGAGCTCGTCTTCGAGCGGGACGATCTGGGTGCGGCGCGGGTCGCCGAAGCGCTTCTTGATGTCCTCGCAATCCGTCTTGATGATGCCCGCGATGCGCGGCGAACCGGGGGCGAGGATGTCTTTGAGATCGGCGATCGTGGCGAGCAACGCGTTGTACTCGTCCTCGATCTTCTGACGCTCGAGACCCGTCAGCGTCCGCAGACGCATATCGAGAATGGCGTTGGCCTGGATCACCGAGAGTTTGAAACGATCGATGAGCGCTTCGCGCGCGGTCTCGGTCGAATCGCTTTCGCGGATGATCCGGATCACTTCGTCGATCGCATCGAGCGCGATGCGGAAACCTTCGAGGATGTGCGCGCGCTCTTCGGCTTTGCGCAAATCGTATTCCGTCCGGCGCCGGATCACGACCATGCGATGCGCGATGAAATGCATCAGCATCTGCCGCAGCGACAGTACCTGCGGTTCGAGCGTCTGCACGATGCCCGGGATCGTCGACTGCGCGGGCACGAGCGCGAGCATATTGAAGCCGAAACTCGTCTGTAGCGGCGTGTGCTTGTAGAGCTGGTTGAGCACGACGTTCGGCGTCGCCGACCGCTGGAGCTCCACGACGATCCGGGTGCCCTTGCGATCGCTCTCGTTCTTGAGATCCGCAATCCCGGCGATCGACTTCTCGGCATGCGCCTCGGCGATCGCCTCGACGATCCGCGCGGTCGTCACCTGGAACGGCACCTCGGTGATCACGATGCGGAAGCGGCCCTTGTCGTCCTCGACGATCTCCGCCTTGCCGCGCATCACGACCGAACCGCGGCCGGTGCGATAGGCCGTCCGGATGATCTCCTTGCCCATGAGCGTGCCGCCGGTCGGGAAGTCCGGGCCTTGCACGATGTCGGCGAGCGCTTCGTCGACGACGGCCTCGTCCTCGTCCGCATGATCGAGCATGTAGGCGATGGCGTCCGCGATTTCGCCCACGTTATGCGGGGGGATGTTCGTCGCCATACCGACCGCGATGCCGGACGAACCGTTCACGAGCAGTTGCGGCAAGCGCGCGGGAAGGACGATGGGCTCCGTGCCCTGGTTGTCGAAATTGGGAATGAAATCGACCGTGTCTTTGTCGATATCCGCGAGCATCTCCATGGCGATGCGGGCCAGGCGCGCTTCCGTGTACCGGTATGCGGCCGGCGGATCGCCGTCGATCGAACCGAAATTCCCGTGACCGTCGACGAGCGGATAGCGCAACGTAAAATCTTGGGCCATCCGAACGAGTGCGTCGTACACCGAACTGTCGCCGTGCGGATGATAACTCTTGAGGACTTCACCGATGACGCCCGCGCACTTGCGGTGCTGCTTGTCGGGCGTCAGGTTCATTTCGCGCATCGCGTACAGGATGCGCCGCTGCACGGGCTTGAAGCCGTCGCGAACGTCGGGCAAGGCCCGCGACGCGATGACCGACATCGCATACGAGAGGTAGCTCTCCCGCATCTCGTCTTCGACGTTGACCTGTGAAACTCGATCTCTATTCAAATGCTAAGTCCTAGACGCGGGGCGCACGCCGTTCGAGCGGCGAATCCCTGCGGAATGAAGGCGAACCGGCCTATCGAGGCTGCGGGCGCGGCTTGATGACCGCCCCCACGAAAAATCCGACGATCCCGCCGACGATCGCTCCGACGATCGCGATGAAGAAGATCTTACTGCCGATTCCGCCGCCGTGCTGGCCGAGCGAGAGGAAGCGCGTCGTCACGAAAAAGGCTTCGAACAGCGCCGCGACGACCGCCGAGAAGACGCCCGTTATGACGCCGACCACCACGTCGTTCGCTCTCCACCACATCAGGTCACCCTTCGCGTTGCGAGCCGGGAGTTCTTCTGCCGTGCGGGCGACCGGCTCCCCATCGCCGTGGCGCTGACGTCCCGGCGGCACGTCGCCGCGCCCGATCTCGCCGCTTTCGAACGCGCGGCCGGCGACTTCGCCCGAACGCTGCGGGCGGGCGACGTGGTCGCACTCGAAGGGGAACTCGGCGCCGGGAAAACGACCTTTGTCGCGGCGGCCGCCCGTGCGCTCGGGACGACCGGCGACGTCGCAAGCCCCACCTTCGTGTTTCGACATCGTTACGACGGTCCGTCGCCGATCGAGCACCTGGACCTCTACCGCATCGACGACCCGGCAGAGGCGACGGAACTCGGATTGCACGAAGCGTTCGGCGGCGACGCGATCGTCTTCGTCGAATGGCCCGGTCGCTTGCCCGAGCTCATTCCCGCGCACGCCGTCCGGGTTCGGATCGCGGGCTGCGGCGACGCGCCGCGCCACATCGAGATCGACCGCCCGTGAGCCGCACGTGGCTCGGCATCGACGGAGCGCTCGGCGCGTTTTCCGCAGCCCTCGTGGAATCGCCGGACGGCGGCCGCGTCCGCGAGCGGACCGCGGTTTCGTCCGGCAACGACGCGCTCGAACGCGGCATTTCCGTCGTCGAAGAAGTCCTCGCCGCCGTGCCGTTCGGCGCGCTTTCGGGAATCGCGGTCGGCGTCGGTCCGGGGTCCTTCACGGGTCTGCGCATCGCGCTCAGCTATGCGAAGAGTTTTGCGTTCGCGGCAAACCTGCCGCTCGTCGGCATCTCGTCCTACGATGCGCTAACTCCCTTCGAGCCCGCGCCGCCCGCCGTTCACGCGACCTTCGTACACGGCCGGGCCGGTATCGCGTGTGTGCGTTTCCGCACACCGGACGACGACTTCGTCACGTGCGGTACCTACGACGCGCTCGCAGCGGCGCTCGCAGAGCGGCTGCCGCACGGCGCGGAACTCGTTTCCTACGGAGCGTCGAAGGGCGTGGCTCCCGCGCTTGGCGAACGGGGAATCGTCGTGCATAGCATGAGAACTCCAAGCGAGGTTCCGGCGCTGCAGGTCGTGCGCCGTGCCATGCGAGCGCCGGCCGCTGATAACGCGCACGCCGCGCGCGCCGATTACGGCGAACCGCACTATGCCGAACGCGGTCCGAACGCACGGTCGTCCGGGTGAGAGCGGATCTCGATCCGCGCTCGGCGGATCGCCCGGAACGGATGACGATCGCCCGCATGACGACTGCCGACATCCGCGCCGTCATGCGCATCGAAGCCCTCTCGTTCACGACATCGTGGCCGCCGAGCGCGTTCGCAAGCGAACTCAGCGACAACAAGCTCGCGCACTATTTCGTCGGCCGCGTCCCGGGCGGCGACATCGTCGCCTACGGCGGCATCTGGGTGATCCTCGAGGACTCGCACATCACCACGATCGCCGTCCATCCCGATTGGCGCGGAAAAAAATACGGCGAAGAGATTTTGGTGCATCTGCTTCACGAGGCGATCGAACGTGGTGCGTCGTGGATCACGCTCGAAGCGCGCGAATCCAACGACGTCGCGCAAAATCTTTATCGTAAGTACGGCTTCACGACCGTCTCGACGCGGCGCGCGTATTACAGCGACAACGGCGAGAACGCGGTCGTGATGTGGGCCGGAAACCTGCGGGGCGATCTGTATCGCAATCGGCTCGAAACGCTCGAACGCGACCTCCGCGCGGCAATCGCGGGTGACGGAGACCGTTGAACCGCGACCTCCGATTTGCGGAACTCGCCCGCGGCGTCCGCGAGGCGCTCGGGCAAGATTATCGGTACGCTCACGTGGTCCGCGTCGCGCGGCTCGCAGACCGGCTCGCGCAACGGCACGGCGAGAGCCCGGCGCGCGCGCGGCTGGCCGGCCTTCTGCACGATCTCGCGCGGCTCCATTCCATGGATGCATTGGTCGCCGAATGCGAAGCGCGCGGGCTCGCGATCGACGCGTTCGAGCGGCGCAACCCGATCGTGCTTCACGCGCGACTCGGGGCGGAACTGGCACGCGAGCGCTTCAGCGTCGACGACGAAGGCGTTCTCGACGCGATTCGGCATCACACCTTGGGGGCGCCGGAGATGTCCCGGCTCGACGCGATCGTGTACGTCGCCGACGGCCTGGAACCGGGGCGCGATTTCCCCGAGCGCGAAGCCATGGAACGCCTAGCATTTGAAGATCTGGACCGCGCCCTCGAAGCCGTCCTGCGGTCGTCGCTGCGCTACCTCCGGAAACGCGGTCTGGAAGCCGCACCGCAGACGCTCGCCGCCCTCACCCGCTACGACTCTCTCGAAAGGACACCGCTCTCTGCCTGAATTGATCGATATCGTCCGGGACGCCGCACTCGACCTCAAAGCCGAAGACGTCCTCGTCCTGCCTCTGGAAGGCCGCACGATCGTCGCCGACGCGTTCGTGATCGCGACCGGCCGCTCCAAGATCCAGACCCGCGCCATCGCCGACTCCGTGGTGGAGCGCGCGCGTGAGGCCGGGTTCCGCGTCGCCCGCACCGAGGGGTACGCCGACGGCGGCTGGATCCTCATCGATGCCGGCTCCGTCGTCTGCCACGTCTTCACGCCGGATCAGCGCTCGTTCTACAACCTCGAACGCCTGTGGGGCGCGCCCGAAGCGCAGCAGGCGCGCTCCTCGTGAAGCTCCGAACGCGTCGCGAACGCCGCACGATCGAGTTTCTCAAACGCGCCGGAATCGGCGTTTTCGTGCTGATCTTCATCGCGAGCGTCGTCGGCGTCGCGGTCGTTTCGCTGTCGGCGCGGTAGCATCCGGAAACAATCGACGGTGGCCCGGGTAGTACGTGGCGTGACTCGATTGAGGAGAAACATGAAGCTGATGAGTGCCGTCGCGGCCGCCGCGATGGTTTTTTCCACGCTCGCGCTGCCGGCGTCGGCGCGCGACACGTTCGTGCAGGACGGCGCGTCGCTGTTCGGCGCGTCGACCGTGTCCAGCCTCAACCAGACGATCGGCGACTTCAACCGGACGACCGGAAAAGAAGTCGTCGTCGTGACGGTGCCCTCACTCGCCGGAAGCACCGCTCAAGCGGCTGCCGAGAAAGTCTTCGCCGAGCAGCAAGTCAACGGCGTGCTGATCTTCCTCGCGAAATCGGAGAAAAAGGACGGCATCATCTCCGACCGCGCCGCACAGGCCTTCTTCCCGCCCGGCACGTTCGCGAGCATCCGGCAAGCGATGCGCGGGTACTTCCGGAGCGGCGACTACGACGAAGGCATCACGACCGGCGTCAACTTGGTCATCGATCAGTATCGTAGTCACGAGCGGGCCATGCCGGGTTCGACCGTGCGCAAGACGTCCTATGCGCCCAGTACCTCATCGCTCGGAGGCGGTATGTCACTCTTTTGGATCATCCTCATCCTCATCGCAGGCTTCCTGATCATCCGCGCGATCTTTCGCGCGATGGCCGGCCCGCGGATGATGCCGCCCGGCTACGGCGGCCCCGGTTATGGCGGCCCCGGCTACGGCGGCGGACCGATGGGTTACGGCGGCGGCATGGGCGGAGGCGGCGGCAGCTTCTTCAGCGGCCTCCTCGGCGGACTCGGCGGCGCCTTCCTCGGCAACGAGCTCTTCGGCCGCAATGAAGGCAACAACATGATCGACGGCAATACCGCCGGGATCGTGGGCGGCGACGCCGCGTCCCAGCAAGATGCGAGCGGTTGGCAGTCCGATCCGGGCCAGGCCGACACCGGCAACTCGTCCTTCGGCGACTTCGGCTCGTCCGGCGGCGGCTTCGGTGGCGACGGCGGCGGCTTTGGCGGTGGTGACGGCGGCGGAGGCGGCGACGGCGGCGGCTGGTAGACCCGACCTTGTCACCCTGAGCTTGTCGAAGGGCGCGTGACGGGACTCGCCGACGATAAACGGTGCAGACCGCCCTTCGACAAGCTCGGGGTGACGAGGGGCGTTTAGCGAGTCGTTACGTACGGGGCGATCGCATCGAGGCGGCTTTGCGTCATTCCGCCGACGTCGAGCAGGTCGTCGGGCGAGCCGAAGGGGCCGTTGAGTTCGCGAAAAGCGACGATGCGCTCCGCAAGCGCCGCGCCGATCCCGGGCAGCGTTTCGAGTTCGTTCTCGTCGGCGGAATTGAGATCGATCGTTTCCATCGGAGCGTCGCCCTCCTGGGCCGCGGCCCCGGGCGCAGCGGCGTTCGTCGCGGCTCCGGCAGACGCGGCGGCATCGGTGCCGGCCGCCGCTCGATGCGCGTGATGTTTGCGGTGTCGCCGCTTCGCACGGCGAGCTGCGTGGGTGCGCCGTCCGGGCGAGGCTGCCGGGGCACCGTCGGGCGGCTCCGCGCCCTTGGCGGGAACGACGATCTCTTCGCCGTCGGTAAGCGGCTCCGCGAGGTTGACCGCGACGAGGTCGGCGCCGCCCGTGGCGCCGCCCGCCGCCTTCAGCGCGTCGACGCCCCGCGAGCCGCCCGGTAGCGCGTAGACGCCGGCGCGAGCGACGTCGCCCGCCACGTACACCGTGAGGGAAGGTGCGTCGCGGCCCGGCTCCCGGCGCCCGTGCGACGGCGCCGGACCGGGCGAAGAAGCGGCGACGTCCGCGCTCGTAAACGGCGCCGGATCGTGGCGAAATCCGCGCACGCTCGCGACGAGGGCCGCGGCGGTGACGACCGTGGCGATGACACCCAGACGAAGATCCATCGGCCGTGTATCGCGACGACGGGCGTACCCGGCAAGTCCGCGGAATGAGGGCGCATGTCCGAACCGACCACCCAGATCGCGCCGCCCGGCGACGCGAAATCGTACGATTTCCGCAGCATCGAACGGCGCTGGCAGGACGCCTGGGAACGAAGCGGCCTCTACCGAGCGAACGATGACGACCCGCGCGAGAAACGCTACATCCTCGAAATGTTGCCGTATCCCTCAGGCGATCTCCACGTCGGACACGCGAAGAATTACACGCTCGGCGACGCGATCTCGCGCATGACCCGGATGCGCGGCTTCAACGTCGTGCATCCGATGGGATTCGACGCGTTCGGGCTGCCCGCCGAGAATGCGGCGATCGAGCGCGGCATCGATCCGAACGTTTGGACCCGTAGCAATATCGCGAATATGGAACGTCAGATCCGCTTGATGGGCACGGGCTACGACTGGTCGCGCGAAATCGCCACCTGCGATCCCGCGTACTATCGCTGGAACCAGTGGATCTTCTTGCGGCTCTACGACGACGGTCTCGCGTACAAACGCGAAGCGCCCGTCAATTGGTGCCCGAAGGACCAGACGGTGCTCGCGAACGAGCAGGTCGAGGACGGACGCTGCTGGCGCTGCGGCTCGCTCGTCGAACGGCGCAATCTCTCGCAGTGGTTCTTGAAGATTACGGCGTTCGCCGACCGGCTGCTCAGCGATATCGACGGTCTCGACGGCTGGCCCGAAAAGATCCGCGTCATGCAGCGCAATTGGATCGGGCGCAGCGAAGGCGTCACGTTCTCGTTCGACGTCGAAGGAATCGACGCGCGCATCGCCGTGTACACGACGCGCGTCGACACGCTCTTCGGCGTCACGTATCTCGCGCTCGCAGCGGAACACCCGCTGGTCGAACGGATCCTCGAGCGCCATCCCCGGCACCGTGCGGACATCGCGGCGTTCGCCGCCTCGCTGAAGAACAAATCCGAACTCGAGCGCACGAGCCTCATGGAGAAGACGGGGGTCTTCACGGGCGCCTACGCGCGCAATCCGCTCTCGAACGATCTCGTGCCGATCTGGGTGACGAACTACGTGCTCGCGGAGTACGGAACGGGCGCGGTCATGGGCGTGCCCGCCCACGACGAGCGCGACTTCGAATTCGCGAAGAAGATGGGGCTGCCGATCGCCCGCGTGATCGAGGATCCGCACGGCGGAAACGATCTGCCGCCGGCCTCGGCCTACGTGGAAGACGGCCGGTTGATGGCGAGCGGCGACTTTTCCGAGATGCCCTCCGATCTCGCGCGACGCGCGATCGGCGAGCGGCTCGTGGCCCACGGGCGCGGCGAACTGACCGTCAATTATCGGATCCGCGATTGGTTGATCTCGCGGCAACGCTATTGGGGTACGCCGATTCCCATCGTCTATTGCGACGTCGACGGCGAAGTGCCGGTCCCCGACGACGCGCTGCCGGTCGTCCTTCCCGCCGACGTGCCGATCACGGGCGAAGGGTCGCCGCTCGCCCGCGATTTGCGGTTCGTCGAAACCTCGTGTCCGAAATGCGGACGGCCCGCGCGTCGCGAGAGCGACACGATGGACACGTTCTTCGAATCGTCGTGGTATTACGTGCGCTACCTCGATCCGCACAATACGGCGGCGGCGTTCGACAGCCGGCGCGTCGACCCGTGGCTCAACGTCGACCAGTACATCGGCGGGGCGGAGCACGCGGTCCTGCATCTGCTGTACGCGCGATTCTTCTATAAATATTTCCACGACAAGGGGTGGGTGCACGGGCCCGACGAGCCCTTCGCGCGACTTTTCAATCAGGGCATGTTGCTGCGTAACGGCGAGAAGATGTCGAAGAGCCGGGGGAACGTGATCGGGATCGACGAGACCGCCGAGAAAAACGGCGTCGATGCCATGCGTCTCTTCCTGCTAAAAGCGACGCCGCCCGAAGACACGATGGAGTGGACGGACGAAGGGATCGCCGGCCGCGTCCGGTTTCTCGACCGCGTCTGGCGCGCGGCGGAGCCGCTCGCGGTGCGGGCTCGCAGCGTGCCGCTCGACCGGTTGCCGGAGATGCGCGGCGAATCGCAGACGGGCATCGTGCGCGCCGTCCATGCCGCGCTCAAATCCGGATCCGAAGAAACGGAAACCCGCCGCTTCCACTTCAACACGACCCTCGCCCGCCTCGACGAACTGGTGAACGCGATCACGAAATTCGCGCAAACGCCGAACGCGACCGGCGATCCGGCTTTGCTCTACGCCGTGCACGCGTTGCCGGTACTCCTGGCTCCGTTCGCCCCGCACATCGCCGAGGAGCTATGGATGCTCTACGGCTACGAGACCTCGGTGCATCTCGCATCCTGGCCGGCGTACGAGCCCGACGCGCTCGCGCTCGCGACGGTCGAGTTGGTCGTGCAAGTCAACGGGAAGATCCGCGGCCGGCTCGCCGTGTCGCCGAACATCTCCGAGGCGGACGCGCTCGCCCGCGCGCACGCGGATGCGAACGTAAGATCCTATGTCGACGGCAAGACGATCCGCAAGGCGATCTTCGTGCCCGGGAAACTGATCAGCTTCGTCGTCGACTAACGTTCAGACGCGCTCGGTTTCGTAGGTCACGATCGTCGCGCCGCCGGTCGCAAAGTTGGGGACGTCGGCGACGGCGGCCTGACCTTCCGGCGACGCGACCGCCGCGCCGATCGCTTCCATCGAATCGAACTCGAGGACCGCGACCAGAAAGTACGGCGGTTTACCGTCGCCGGCCGAGATCGGGCCTTTGCTCACGGAATAGGACCGCAGTCCCGGCAGCCGCTTCGCGAGCGGGATGTGCGTGCCGTGATAGTGCTGCTCGAACGCGGTCGGGTCCGCGGGTGCACCGTATAATGCTAGAAGCTGAGCTGCCATTTAGACGCCTCCTTGAAATCGGGGCGGCACGGCCCCCCGATGGCCCCCGGGCCCGCACTCGCGGGCCCATGCGCACGCTGGGCTTTCTGCTAGTGGGCCGACCAACCTCCGTCGATGGAGATGGGGGCGCCGTTGATCGAGCGCGCGGCGTCGGTGCAGAGGAACGCGCATAGTTGGCCGACTTCCTGCGGCTCGATGAACGTCTTGCTCGGCATCGCTTCGAGGAACGCGCGTTCGAGTGCGCGCTCTTCGCTGATGCCGCCGCCGTACGACTCCACGAGCTGCGGCGCCTGATTCTTCACGAGATCGGTCAGCACGGCGCCCGGGCACACGGCGTTGACGGTAATGCCGAGCGGCGCGCCTTCGAGCGCGGCCGCCCGCGTCAACCCGAGCACGCCGTGCTTTGCCGCGACGTAGGCGGGTTTGTACGGCGATGCGACCAGCGCGTGAATGCTCGCGATGTTGACGATCCGGCCGCGTTGACGCGCGGCCATGTGCGGCCACACCGCTTTGGTCGCGTAAAATACGCCGTCGAGGTTGATCGAGGTGACGAAATCCCATTTCTCGTCGGGAAACTCCGCCACCGGCGCGACGAACTGGACGCCCGCGTTATTGATGAGATGATCGATGGCGCCGAATTCCTCGGCCACCATCTCACACATCTGTTTGAGCACTTCGGACTTGCGGACGTCCGCCGCGTAGCCGCGCGCTTTGCGTCCCGTCTCGCGCGCGACGAGACCGGCCGCGTGGCCCGCTTCGTCGCCGTCGAGATCGAAGATCGCGACGTCGGAGCCCGCCCGTGCGAGTTCGAGGGCGGCGGCAGCACCGATTCCGCGACTGCCGCCCGTCACGACGCTGACGCGGCCGGAGAGATCGAGAAAGTTGGGCATGCTACGCCGGCAACCGCTGCTTGAAGTAATCGACCGTCTCGCGCATCCCGGCGAGTAACGACGTCGCGGGTATCCAGCCGAGCTCCTTTTTCGCAAGCGATGAATCGAACTGAGCGTCCCGCACGTCGCCCGCGCGGCGTTCGATGCGCTCGACCGGCGCTTCGAAGCCCGTCACCTCGACTAGCGCGCGGTAGATTTCATTCACGCTCGTCTTCTTGCCGGTGCCGATCGCGTATGCCGATCCACCGCCCTTCGTCAGCGCCGCGACGTTGGCCGTCGCGACGTCGCCCACGTAGACGTAATCGCGCGTCTGCTCGCCGTCCCAGGTGATCTTGATGCCCTGCTGCGCGAGGAACTTCGCGACGAAGATCGCGATCACGCCCGCTTCCCCATTCGGATCCTGACGCGGCCCGAACACGTTGCCGTAGCGGAGCGACGTGAAATCGAGACCGTGCTGCGCCCGGTAGAATCGTAAGTAGTATTCCGCCGCCATTTTCGTAATTGCGTAGGGTGACTCCGGGCGTTGCGGCGTCGCTTCGTTTGCGGGCAAGACGTCCGGTTCGCCGTACGTCGCGCCGCTCGACGCGAAGATCACCTTCTTGACCTTCGCTTTGACGCAGTTTTCGAGAATGTTGATGAGACCGAGGATGTTCACTTGCGCGTCGAGCTGCGGATCGCGCGCGCTGATCGAAACGCTGTGCTGGGCCGCGTGGTGACTCACGACGTCCGGCGCGAAATCGCGAAACACGCGCTCGATGCCGGCGTCGCGAATGTCGAGGTGAATGAAGGAGGCCTTCTGCGGAAGGTTGTCGCGGCGACCGCCGCCGTGCGCCCAGAGGCTGTCGAGCACGACCACGTCGTGTCCCGCAGCCAGGTACGCATCGGCAACGTGAGATCCGATGAAGCCGGCCCCGCCGGTGATGATGATCCGCATGAAACTCCTTGACGGTGCGAGCCGGCATCTCTCGCGTCGACGAGGCGCTCCCCGTACGCGGGCGTAGACTCACGCACGCGCGTAACACGCACGTGCCGTACTTTACGATGTTCGAGCGCGCGGCGTGCCGGCCCTCGCGCCGGGCGATGAAGGACCCCGAATCCGTTTGGAACTAGCAGCGAGCAAGCCCTTATCCTGCGAGGTAATCCGGTGCGCTTCGTTCCGAAGGCCGCTCCCATAACCGTTGCGCTACTCGCGGCGACGTGCGGCGGAGCCGGCGCGGCGCCCGCGGCGCCCAGTGCGACGCCGATCCAGCACGTTGTTATCGTCCTCCAAGAGAACCGGACGTTCGAGAACATCTTTCACGGCTATCCGGGCGCGACGACCGTCAACGCCGGGATCGATTCGAACGGAAACGCCGTGACGCTGCAACCGATCCATCTGATGACGGCCTACGACCCCTCGCATCAATACAAGAATTGGCTAACCGAATACGCCGGCGGAAGCATGAACGGCTTCGATAAGGAGACGCTCGATTACGGCAGCGATCCGCCCGCCGATTTCGCGTACGCGTATTCGATGCAAAGCGACGTACAGCCGTACTGGGACATGGCCGCGAACGGCGTGCTCGGCGACGAAACGTTCGCGGACCATCGCTCGCAGAGCTTCGCGGGACATCAATACCCGATCGCCGGGGCCTCCGGGCCGATCTCGAGCGCGCTGCCGAATTATTATGCCGCCGAGAACCCGAGCGGCGGCGACGGCTGCGCGACGGTCGGCACCGGCACGGCCGTCAACATCATGACGGGCGTCGAAGACGAGAAGTACTCGTCGTGCTTCACCTATGCAACGATCGCCGATCTCCTCGGCGCGCAGGGCAAGACGTGGGCGTACTACATTCCCACCGCCGACCGCGACGGGGCGGCAAGCGGCTTCGCCGCCATCAAGAGCATTCGCGAGGGGCCCGCGTGGACGACGAACGTGCTCTCGCCGGAGACCCAATTCTTCACGGATCTCACGAGCGGCAAGCTCGCGAACGTAACGTACGTGGTCGGGCAGTTCGCCAATTCGGATCACGCCGGTCAAACGGTTCCGAGTTCGAACGGCCCCGCGTGGGTGACGATGGTCGAGAACGCGGTCGGGGCGAGTTCCTTCTGGAGTTCGACGGCCATCATCCTGGTGTACGACGACTGGGGCGGCTGGTACGACGAAGTCAAACCGGTGACGTTCGACGCGTTCGAACCGGGCTTCCGCATACCGCTCGTGATCGACTCGCCCTACGCGAAGCGCGGCACGATCGACCACACGACGCACTACATGGGGAGCATCCTCCACTTCATCGAGACGACGTTCGGCTTGGGCAGCCTCGGAACGTCGGACGCGCGCTCCGACGATCTCTCGAGCATGTTCGATTACACGCAGACGCCGCTGCCGTACGTACCGATCACATCGGCCGCGAGCCCGTCGACGCTCTTCCATCAGAACGCGACGCGGCCGCCCGGTTTGGATCGCGATTGAGTCTGATTATTTTGGTTCGACTTGAAAGGCGAAGTCGGTGAACGATTTTACTTTCGGCGCGAGCGCGAACAGCGTCGACATCGTGTAATTGATGACGTTCGCCACGTGGATTCCGAGCGACGGCGGTAAATACGCATCGTCGTTGACGCCGTCCGGCAGCTTGATGTCGGCCTCGATCGTGCCCAGGGCGGCGCCGAATTGGTCGGGCGGGGCGCTCGCGAAATCGTACGCGAACGCGCGCGGATACTGGGCCGCGACAACCGGGGACGGTAGGGGCTCCAGAAACGTGAGGACGATCGGACCGGTGAACGTGCCGGAACAGATGGGCCGGGTTTGGTGGTACGTAACGTCATCGCAGTAGTCGGCCCGCAGATCCGCCGCCTTCGCGAAGTCGTAGTGGGCGAGGATCGTCTGCACGGTTGCGCTGCCTTGGTCGATCGCGATCGGGCTCGTGCCCTTCACCACGGGAAGAAAGAACGCGTTCCAGCGTAGGGTGTTTTCGGACGCCGAGTCCGGTAGCGGAGCGCCGACGGCGACGCGCTGGCCGGGGTTCTTGACGACGACGCCGAGGAGATCGCCGACGAAGGCTTGCGCGCGGTCGTCGTTCGCCGCGAGCAGGACGTACGAATAACGGCCGTAGCGTCGCTTGTCGCTCGGCGAGATCACGCCGCGATTCTCATCGTCGTTGAAAAATCCGATACGCGACGACGTGACGGGGACTGCCGCTGCCGGGGACGGCGCCGCCTCGGTAACCACCACGGGCGCCGGCGGAGGCGGCGGGGGCGCCGGCGGGGGCGCCGCCCCACCAGCAAAAACCGACTGAGGGGCGGGAACGACTGGTACGAGCTTAACGAATATCGGCGGTGAGGTCGGGGGCGGCGTGGGTTCGGCCTTCGCAATGTTCGGCGCGGCCGCGACGAGGCGAACGACCGCGACACGCTTTTCCGAATTCCAATCTACATACCCGCCCAGCCGTGCGACGACCTCGCGTAACGGAACCAGTAGCCGGCCGCCATCTCTCGACAGCGCGCGCGCGTCGAGCACGAACGTCACGTCGGATCCGGATTTGCGGATGCGGATGCTCTCGTTCCGTCGATCGTACGAAAGCGACGCACCCAAATGGCCGAGGATGGAGCGGAGTGCCTCCAATCCGACGAGGACCTTGCCACGCACGATCGCGACGTCTTCGCCCTTCGTTCCCGGTGGGCTCGGACTCACGTAAACGTGCCCGTCGTTGTAGAGAACTCCGGCGCTTTGCGCGATCGCGGGCGATCCGATCGCGAGAAATAGCGCGAGGCACGCGAACGTCGCTTTCATGGCTTCCCTGCCGAATCCGTCCGTTCGCCGCCCGGCGGTTTCTGCGGCTGCGATTTGCGTGCCCGAAGCTCGAGAACGAACTCGACGAGGACCGCAACTGCCACGCCGACGCCGGCGGCAAAACCGTAATAGACGCTCGGATTCGTCGAGAGATCGACGCCGAGCCCCGTCAGCAGCGCGCATACGACGAACCCCACCACGATCGCAACGACGAACGCGCGCGTACCTTTGGTCGCCATCATCCAGCCCCCTCAATCACGTTATCACGCGCCCAGATCACGACGCCGCTCGCATCCCCGAACCGTTCGCGTTTACGGCCCCTCCGTTCCCGGCGACTTGCGGACCACACGCGAAACGTGACCATGACCGAAGGTTTTCCTAAGAGCGATGTATTTCATGCGGGTCCGCGGCCGCCGGCGAGGGGACCGCATCTGCGTACGAGCGTGCTCGAGCCGCTGCGTTCGTCACGCGTTTACCACGGCGGGGCCGATGCAACGACGATGTCGCCCAAGCCCGCGAGCGCTTCGAGAAGATCCCGGGCGTCGACGAGCTGACCGAGCGCGAATGCCCCGGCACGCGCTTGTCGTCCCACGCAGACACGGTCGACCGCCTCAGCGACGATGGGAGCCGTCACGGCGTAGATGTCGCGTCCGGCGGCGGTGATTCGGCGCTCTTCAGCTCCGCGTTCGTTCCAAGCGGCGACATCGATGAGGAAATGTTGATTCGAGCGGCCGCGCTCGTCGACGGCGACCGGGCCGGGAGTGGCGGGATTATCGAGATCGCGGAGCGGCGTCTGATTGATGAAGTTGCGGACCTCGCGCACCGGCAAATGGTGTGCGATGAGAACCGTTTCCGTGAGCGGCACTTCGAGGACGTCCTGCGGCCCGAACGGCTCGGGAAAGTTCCACGACTTCGTCTGCGGCGACTGCAATGGCTCGAGCCGTCCGTCGGAATAGACGACTCGCGGTATGGTATTTCTCTCCCCGGTGCGGCGGGTGCCGTTGGTCGGCCACCAGCTATCGAGCGCGATAGCAATCTCGATCCGATCCGCGCGCGGCATTCCGTGCATTGCCGCCGTAGCCAACAGGTCGCCGAAGCCGCCGTAAAACCCGGCTGCCGGCACGACCGAGATGCCCCGCTCGCGCGCCGCCGCGTCGAAGCGCGCGAGCGTCGAGCGTGCACTCCCCTGTTCCGCCGTGAGGTCGAAATAATGAACTCGGGTCCGTAGCGCCGCTTCGATCAGCGGTTCGGCTGTGTCCAGGAATGGGCCCGCGCAGTGGATTACGGCGCCCGTACCGGCAAGAGCGCGGTCGAGCGAGTTCGGAGAATCGAGGCCGGCAACGCGCCGTTCGACGGCCCCACCGTAGGCGGAAACGGCGGCCGCCAACGTCGATTCGTTTCTCCCAATCGCAACGGGCGCGTGCCCGCGTCGCAGGAGCTCCGCGACCACGAATCGCGCTGTATGTCCCGCGGCACCGTAGACGGCGACTTTCATCCGATGCTCATTTCCTCGCGCGGCGGCGGTTGGACCGGGCCCAGCATCTTCTATGCACGACGAACCGGTCCATGGACATCCCCGGAGAGTTCGGCATGACGCACAGCCACTTCAGCCGCGTCTTCGTACGGCGGGCTCGGCGTCACGCCGACGGAGTTCCGGCAAATCAACCGGCAGCAGCGAACGCGGCGAAATCAGGGCCGCTTTTCCGCGAAGGCAACGACCGGACAATTGACCGTGATTCCCGCCGCCCCAAATGCCTTACCATCGGGCGACGTAACGAGGCCGGCGGTCGCACGTTCTTGTACGTCGTCATTCGAGGTCACCACGGTGTCCTTGCCGGACGATGAGGCAGCCTTCGTCCAAGCGGCCGGGTAGACGCTCCAAAGCGGACTGTAGCCGCTCGCACCATGGTTCGCTGCGGGAAACGTTGCTTGCACGTTGAGCGGTGAGCCGATACTCGACGAATTCTTGGCCGTCGCCGCGACGGCGAGGCTGCCATGCAGCGCCGTGTACGGAATTCCTTGCTTCGATCCGTTGAAGAACACGTCGATGGGAATGGCGCCCGCGCTGAGCTTCTTCAATCGAGGCGCGTAGGTAGAGCGTTCGATGGCAGCCGGAGCGTCCACCGAGGCGTCCGTGCTGATGTACGCGATCGGCTGCCCGTTGGTAAAGCCGCGTGCGAGCACGAGCGTCACGGTCGCGGCGCTCGGATCCTTGGTGTCGATGGCGACGACGCGATCGAGCACGTCGCTGTGTCCGGCGATGTCGTGCGGCGCGATACCCGAGGCGACGATCGGGGCGTTGTAAACCGGACCGCTCGTTCCGATCCGCACGAGGGGCGAATAGTCCGCGTCGCCGATGCTGCCGGGCTTCGCCTCCGTCGGGTTCCCCATCGCGTCCGTCTTGACGATCCGCGTCGGCGAGAAATCTACCGTGCCCGGGTAGGCGAGGGCGGCGATCGTCCCGCTCGCCCGGGCGATGGCGGCTCCGGCGGACGCAATGAGCGGCGAGTAGAGGATCCCGAGTTTTGCCGCCGCGGCAGCATCGGAGACGTCCGTTATGACGTACCATACCGTTTTGCCCTTGGCGCTGCCCTTATGCAGTGGAAGCGTGACGGTATTCGCCGCCAAGTCGACGGACTCGGCGCTCGAGAGGACGATGTTCGCGCGCGGCAACGGCGCCGCGAGCGCGGGCGCACCGACGATTGCGAACGCGCCAAGGACGAGGGTCGAGAGCATCTGCTTCATGAGATCATCCTAATCTTTATCGGCTTCGTGTTGATGTAAGACGCATTGCGTCCGCTGCCGGACCCGTGGCTGTCCCAAGCGTTCCGGCGTAGACGGCCCGCAGGAAGCGGTCCACGTGCGCGGCGATCGTGTCCAGCTCTTCGACGAGTGCGAAGTGGCCCGTGTCGAGCAACACGACATCGGCGCTCGGAACGTCACGCTTATACGCCTCGGCGCCCGGGGGAATGAAGAACGGATCGTTCGCACCCCAAATGGCGAGCAACGGCGGCTGATACGTCCGCAGGTACGATTGCCATTCGGGATATCGCCCGGGGTTGTGCTGATAGTCCCACAAGAGTGCTTCGGCTGCTTCCTTTCGTCCAGGCTGTTCCAGTAGCGCCTGATCGAGCGTCCACATCGCGGGGTCGATTGACGACACGTCGCGCGCGCCCGCTTCCCACTGAAATCTCGTCCCGGCGACCGTGAGAAAGCCGTCGACCGCGGCTTGCCCGGCGGCGCGATCCTTCCACCACTCGGCAAGCGCGGCAACGCCCGGTCCGAAGCCCTCAGTATAGATGTTTCCGTTCTGCGTGACGATGCCGGCGACGCGCTCCGGGTTTGCAGCGGCTATCCGAAAGCCGACCGGCGCCCCGAAGTCGAACATATACATGGCATACCGATCGAGTTGCAATTGCTCGATTAGACCGTTCGTAATTTCCGCAAGCCAGTCGAACGTCCAAGGAGCATCGGCCGGTGTTGCGCTGAAACCGTACCCGGGATAGTCCGGCGCAATGACGTGCCACGCATCCGCCAGACGATCGATGAGCCCGTTATATGCATGGACGCCGCTGGGATGACCCGAGAGCAGTACGATGACCGGAGCCTCGGGATCGCCCGACTCGCGGTAGAACATCTCGACGCCCGCGACGGTGCGGTAGCGATGGCGGATCAACTTTTCCTGAGCCATGTTACGCCACGCTCTCGTCAAGTTCGCCGCGATCGCGTATCGGTGCGACGCCCATCGGGGGTACGCCCGGCGCGTATCGGCGCATCGAAAGCGCGGCGGGAAGCCCTACGAATAACGCGTGGCCGATCAATCCGTGGATAACCGAGAGCGCGCTGAGCGGCGTGGGCGTGACCGCGCTGAGCGGCAACACGAGGAGGTTCATGAAGCACCAAACCACCGCGCCGTAAGCGAGGCCGACGGCCGGCGCGTGATTTCGCACGACGTGCAAACGCGCGTAGAGCGACGCAAATACGGTAACGGCGGCAAACGATATGATGAAGTGGAACACGAGTCCCGCGAACGCGGTGGCGAGCCCGCCGCGATAGGCTGCCGCACCGAATGCGCCGCTTGCAATGTACTGCAAGACCTCGATGGGGTTCAGGTGCGCCGTCAGCCAGAAGTAAATGACGCCGTCAGTCGCATCGAGCAGGGCAACCGCAACGGTGCCGACGGCGACACCGTATATCAGAGATGACTTCATGTCGTTTTCTCCATTCGAAACCGGTAGAGATCGCCGCAACATCTTGCCGGCGGCGGGGCTTGGGGAAGTCGCGCGAGCGTCTTGTTCGTACGCTCTTGATAGATTTTGGCGGCCAAGTCGTGAAAGTGGAAAAAGCCGGAATACTTGAGGTGACCGTCGTTCACGAAGCGGGCGGTCGCGGGATCTGCAAGCATACGCCGGTGGATTGCCGGAATCTCGGCCTCCACGGCTCGACCCGATTGGACCGCGCGGTCGACCTCTTGCGTTACTTTCTTGAAGTAGTACTGCTGCGCGACGATGAGTTCGGGTCCGCCGGCCCGGCCATGCCCCGGCACGACGATCTCGGGGCGTAGGGCGCGAAGATCGTGGAGCACACGGATCCACGAGCCGATCGTGCTGTCGGCAACGGCGTTAAACGGTCCGTTGACGACGAGATCGCCGGTGAAGAGCGCGCGCTTCGCGGGCACCCAGACCACGGCATCCGAGTGCGTATGCCCGACGCCTGGGTGGATGATGGTGATTGCATCATTGCCCGATCCGAACGTCGTTCCGGTCTTTACGTACGCCGGCGACAGGGGGCGAGACGATCGAAGCTCCGGCAGCACGCGGGCCATCTTTTGCCAGAGCCCCGGACCGCCGCCGAAAAGTTCCGGCTCGGATTTCGCAAGTTCCGAACGCAAACCGGCGTAGGCAACGGGTCGCGCACCTCGCTCGCTCCAGTATGCGTTGCCATATGTGTGATCGAGGTGATAGTGTGTATCGATGACGCGGACGATGGGAAGGCCGGTTTGCGCGCGTATCGCCCCGTAGGCGGCCGCTGAGCCCTCGGGAATTGCTGCGTCGACGATCGAGATTTGCCCGCCGCTCGTAATGACGCCGGTGTTGCACGTTAACGATCGTTCGACGTCGCCCGGGACATAGGCGATACCCGGTGCGAGCGACACGAGCTCCGAGGTCGCAGCAGCAACCGCCGGTGTCTCGTACCTCGTGGACATTGCCAACGTCGCCAGAATCCCGATGAAGTCGCTGCGGCGCGGATGTACTTGCATGCTGAAATGGTAATGCCGGACACCGGACCGCGCTGCGAGGAATCGAGGAGCTACGCCGTCACAATTTTAGGCGGAGTTCGGGCTTCGCATCACGCAAAGACGGCGTCAAGGAACAACCTCTTTACCTGTTTGTCCGCGTGCGAGCGCAAGTCGGCCGGCGTTATGTCTCGGGGCGGCCCGTTGTCTCCTCGGACTTCCATGCCCGCAATGCGACGAATCTTCGCGCGCGCGGTGCAGCAGTACACGGACATTGGTCTCGGTGAGCTCGAGATCGTTACACACCTTGGGCGTCGACTTGCCCGCAATATCCCGTAGGAGGACGACGGTGCGCTGAGCGGGCGGTGACGCCTCGCTTGCGAGATCGATCCGTTCTCGCAACTCGCGAGTCATGAGCCGCTCTTCGGTCGTCGGATGCTCGTCCGCGGACGCGCGCCGGCGCCGCACCGTAAGACAGGATCGACCTCCTCTATCTCGAACCCCGGCCAGCCCATGGGCCACCCGATGCTATCTGCCGGTACCGATCGCTACTTAGATCTGCCGCGATACCTCGGCGTACGTGCGCTCATGGCCGGGCGACAGGTTCTGCA
>Ga0116227_10003458_pt1 | contig 35042 bp, 30 predicted proteins | sample S1TSphgellanicum_FD_89693 | JGI IMG/M metagenome (GOLD analysis project Ga0116227, IMG submission 89693) | Host-associated microbial communities from peat moss isolated from Minnesota, USA - S1T2_Fb - Sphagnum magellanicum MG | ecosystem: Host-associated > Plants > Peat moss > Unclassified...
ATCAATTAATATTGTTTTTATTTAATTATTTTTTATTTTATTAATTTATTTTCTAACTGGCCGTATTTTTTTAATTGTGTTTTTTTTTTTTTTTTTTCATCATCTAGTTAAACTTGGTACTAAGAACACTTACGTGTTCTTACCATTTAGTTTATAGTGAACTATTTTACACCTAAAATATTTGCAATTGTTTGTAGCTTGTTTGCAATGGTCCATGTTTAATTATGTTGATTTTAAACTCTTGTTTTTCCCATACTATGTTTATTGTTTGCGATGATGTTCAACAAAAAAATTCCAAGTCATGTTTAATGCAAACATTCATTAAAAATGGAATTTGACAATTTACAAGCACACACACATCTTTGTCAAGCATAAAACATCAAATTTTTTATTATTTGTCTAGTATAAGATGGTTTTTATCATAGTTTTAGTTCATGTTTCCAAATCTATTGTCTTCCTCTTATTGCTATTTTTTAGTGTTTTATTAGTGATATCCTCTTCAAAGGCATTGAAGTGAGCCTTAATGCATTATTAATAATTGGTCATCCACTCCTTTTGAAAACCTCATCATCATTTCCAATATCTCCTTTTTCTCATCATTCCAAGAGCCTTCCCTCCTTTGTGATGACTCATCATCCATGCTCTTCCTTGCACTCATTTTTGAAACTATTGTGACCACCTCTTTGCAATAAACAAATGTTGATGATTCAGATGCATCTTCCTCTAGGTCAATATGGTCTTTTGGCCACTTCTTCTTGATTGCATTATCTAGTGCACCTTTCCATTTTGAAACAAATCCCAACAAGTAGTTGGATTGTCTTTAAATTCATGTTTTATAATTTTGATTCGTCAACTATGTTGGCTAGGGATTATCTCCTAGAACTTGTCATAAATTGTCAAGAAATTTTAGGTGAAACATATGAATTAGAGTCACATAAATTTTATAATTTTGTAAGTAATTGTTTGCTACCCAATATTCAACTTTCACTTTGTATTTTACATCAACCATCACCAATTCTTCTTGGTTGAATGGAGGGTACATGTCTTAGTCCCTAGGAACTTGACAAGAATTGTTTTGATCTACTTCAAACATGTTTGTTTATCCAATACAAGATGAGGCAAATAAGTTATAGTGAAAAACTCATTGTGAAACCTCACAACAAATAATATGGAATGGTGACGAATGAAAAAAAGGTATAACATGCATTACTTGATCAAATATTCATGAAATTTCATGTCATTGTTAGTTCACATTAAAGTGGTGCATGTTTGTAGTTTTAGGACTTGCAACAATCTAACATTTTTATTGAAATATGAATTTCACAATGAATTAATGTATCTTATAATGACCACAAACCCACTTGATTTGATATTAACCTAGGCAATTACATTTGATGTTGATAATGACAATGTTAAATTTTAGAAGTATATCCATATCTTTTGACTTGTCAAAATTTCACATCCTTTTTTAACATTAGCTACATGACATTATTGAATACAAATAATTAATAATCTTTTGAATATAATGTTGACTAAATGTTTTGTAATGAGTGGGATGAATTAAAAATGCTTGCAAATGTTTTGGAATTCAATCAAAGGCTTAGATTATGAAATGAAGGAAATTCAATGCAAGCTACAATTATGAAGTATAGGAAGTGGATTCTAAAACAAGGTGGAAATTAAAATGTGTTTTACTATAAATGAAACACAAGAAAAAAAGAAGCCATTAAAAACAACAAAATAGTTTGAGATTGAAAAATAAGTTTATTCAAGTTTCGTGTTACAACAATGTTTGATGGGAATTCCAATGTCTAAAAACCTAATCATAAGTCTTTTCCAAAAGTAGAATGAAGATCTTCTATCTTTGGGAAAAATCACTTTACCCATATTTTGTTGTCAAATCATTAGCATAACAATAAAAAAACATTACACAAAACTTGGAAATCCTTTAGGCTCAAAGATCCAAGGCTTGTTTCTTTAAATTGCTTGGGCATGGTCAAGGTGAGTCTCTTGCGTAAATTGAAATACAATCAATTATAGAAGTAATTTGGAACCACAAATTGCAAATTTGGAACCTTTCTAATTTAGACTTCCCTCATTATGAGCTCATGTAATATGAGCTTCCACATGCTTTAGTGAGTGTAATCATTAATCACCTTCTTCCATCTTGAATTTCTTTGTTGAAGTGATGAAATTTCTACAATTGTGCATTTACAGTCCACCATTTCTATTTAATTCCATTAATTTTGCAATAACCTAGGGGACATGTGGTCATGAACAATGAAGTTTCGGGAAATGGCAAGAACTCCATTTAGCCAAAAACTAAAAAATGAATTTAAGGAAAAAAACTATAAATAATGAACTTGGAATTTAAGTAAATAAATCAGAAAGAGAAATAATTGTGAAGTAGGAATTAAATGCAAAGACAAGAAATGGAATCTCAAACAAATTGAAACGAATGACAAAATTCAATTTAAAATTTAATTTATTGGATCACAAAAGGGAAAAATCAAAATATAGATGCAACGAACATCAGACAATTCAAATTGCAACATAAAAAATTTGTATCGAATGACTTCAAGATTATAGGATATTGTAGATTAAAACATCAGATGGTTTAGATCGCAATAGAAAAAATCAATATTGAATAACTAAGATTATAAGATGTTACATATTCAACCATCTAACAATTCAACTTGTAATAAAAAGAATTGACATCAAATGGTTGAGATCGTAGGATGTCACATATTTGAACATTGAATGGTGAAACACTTTAATATTATGATGTCGTAGAACATTCAACCCTATTGGCAAATATTCCACCATGTTGGAATTTTTTTGTCAAAAAATATTCCAATGACGTGGATGAAATATACTAAAAATATTTTTCAGTGCTCATGCTCATAGGCTCACATTGACAAGCTCACAATATAACGTCATTGTTATTTTATAAACAAAGGCATTCAAATGCATTGGTGAGTTTTTCAATTTTGAAATAGACCTTCATGCCCATGAAGATGAATTGGGCAAATATGGCTATTTCAAGAAAGATGTGTAATGGTGGCATTTTAGTGATTACAATCATGGCAATCACTTTAAGGTATATTTAATTTTTCATCAATTTTTTTAAAGAATAAATAATAATTTGTGCATGTTCAAATTTGGATAGGTCTTGAAGTTAATGAATAATTATAGGTGAAAATTTTAAAACTTGTAATGAGTGACACACTACTAGGTTTGTCAAATGGTATAAGGGGTAAAGAACCTTACTAATTCACAATTGTGCAACACAATATAAACCCAAGGTGCATTTCTTAACTTTCACAAAGAAAGAAAGAAAGCATAGGAACTTTAGGGCAAAACTAGGATGAGTTTGTTATGATAACTTCAAGGTGAAATCAATTTGCACCCAAATTAAAAAAATTGAAAATGAGTGCAAATTGAAATTAAATTGGTGTAGGAACGGAATCATGGGAAACATACATTCAAATGATTCATCACATCTTGAACTTGGAAAAAATTACCACTCTCCTTCCTAGCCACATTCACAGCCATCTTGGGAAAAAAATTGATGCCGAATTGATATATATATTTTTGAATTCAATGACATACCCTGGTCCTAATACTTTCATCTTTTCCACCATAATATTGGACATATAATATAGCATGATTAACCTAATAAGTGTCAAAACTCAGCATGTGTCAATATTCACATGACATTGGTTTGGACTTATGATTTTTGTAAGATCTAATGGTATCCACAAGGCTTAATAAAAACAAATGGTTTACAAATGGGTTTGAAATTGTGTATTTACACAAGATACAATGGTATGCACAAGGCTTGGTTCTTCTATTAAAAATTATTGCTTGCAATTGGTTGGTCATAACGATTGGGCAAGGTGGTAACATTTGAATAATCTCTCACCTTAGACTGTTCAATTTTTTGTCTTTGTGGATGAAGCTAAGGAAGCAATTAATATTTTGTGTTGGATATGAAAGTTAGTAATAGAGGCCCAAATAAGAGATGTAGGATATTAGGGATGCATGTGAACCTCCTCTAAACCTATCTATGAAAAGAAATTTGTTGATTTTTTATTTTTCATGTTTATTTGTCTCATTGAGATCTTCCAAGACAAGAGACCCCGCCTCATGCTTGGTAGCATTGGAAAGCCCTTGGTGAGTAGGGGTGCAATGAGTTGATTTCATAATGTCTTCACGTATAATGAAGAAGTTATTAAACATTGAACATTTCTTTCATTGAAAATTAGTTTAAATATTAAAAAACCTAAACTTTTGAGTGCACATTTGGTATTGTTGGAAAGCCCTCAACAAGTAGGATTTAAGAAAAGTGATTTTGAAAAAAAAAATTTATTGAATTTTGAATTTTTTTTATCAATGAAAACCCAAATAAATTACAAAAATGGCTTTTAAGGGGGAAATGAGTTGGGTAAGGAGTCCACACTTGGGCCAACAAACAGCATAGGCTAGCCGCAACACTAGTATCTTCAATCTAACAAAACACATTTAAGGATTTGTATGTTAATAGGGCCACAGTGAACCGGCACCCACCAGCGCACCATCCACTGGATGCCTGTTGTGGATGAACCTCCACTGAGTTAGTATATAGTTTCACCTTGGTAACCATTTCTGTCATAAATAGGTCTCATATATAGGTAGATAGGTTAAGAAAATAGATATTTATAAAGTAAGTAGATGGTTGATACATAGGTAAGGGCTGTTTTTAGTACCTACTTACTAACAACTTGCTTGTGGGTTGTTAGTAGGTAGGTAGGCAACAGAGCTAACCTTACCACCATGGTTAGCTAAGGAAGTGGAACCCAACAGAAAACTGTTCCGCGACCACTTTTATTCATTCATCATCCGTCATGGTGCGCTGGCGGGTGCTGGTTCACTGTGGCCTGTTTTGTTGTTAACAGGTGTGATGCAGTTAAGGACTTCCGGGTGAGTACCTATTGTGATTCATTTACCATCTATCATTGGTTAACGAAAATGGTTTAATGCATGAGTTTAAATATATTATGCGGCTGGCACTGTCCGCATACCACCTCTGCAATAAAGTTACAACACGTCCGGACAGGTACCTACTTTATTAACTCATCTTGTAACTTTACAATAATGTCTTAAAATTTTGAAACCTTCTTGTCCTTTCCAAAGGCGGTCTTAATAAATAATGTCTAGTCCTTCAATTCATGGCAGAAAAAGAATTAATGTTCTTCAAATGAAAGGCAATAATCCAATGAATGCTTCAATCCAAAGCACACTTTTTCAAAATAAAAATTTAGTCATAAATATACACACACACACATATATATGTTTAGCAAACACATAAATTTGTATATATACAAGTGATGAATGTATATATATATAATTTATGATAGAATACTATATACATTAGTGTAGTGTGTGTCGTTGGCCCAAGTGTGAACAAATTGAGAGCTCGACTGATTTTTCCTTTCAAACCCAATTTTTGCAATTTGTTTGAATTTCTCAAATTTTGCCAACAAAATCCACTAAAAAATCAATATCTTCCATACCTTAGCTCTGAAAATTGAGAAATAAACTCTATTAAATTTGACTTGTGTAAGGCTTTCCAACAACACCAAGAATGCTTCCAAATTCAGATACAGTTTTCAGTTTCGTAATTCTCATTGAGAAAATAGTTCAATAATCAATAGCTTCCACGCCATAGCTCTAAAACAGACTCAAAGCAAATGGGTGCACCCTTACAAAGATACCAAGAGCACAGCGTGAAGTGTCATGATTTGAGAGATCTCAGCATGACAAAACAAAACAAACTATCTTGCTTCATAGATAGATGACAATTCTTAGTCTTCAAATTGTTGTTTTTTGGATTTTTTTTATACAGGGAAACTCAGAGTCAAATCTTTCCACTTTCAATCTACCACTTGGAAGGAGCCAACCTGCTTTACAAAATTGCCTGCAACAGAAGGCACTAGAAATATTTGCTGTGTGGAGGCGCACTACCCACAATGCGTGTTCTTCATTTAAAATGTGGGATTTGGTGCATAAATGTGGGGAACTCACAACAATCGTCTGTGGGTTAGGGACAATAGTTGGTGAGCTGGGCTGTCAAGAGTCAGAAGCAATAACATTGTATGTACTTACATAAATGACCATTCCATTGAGTTATCAGTTAGCATTTAGAGGTATAAATGTGGCCTATTCAAGTGCCCATTTATTAAAGGCGCCCTTTGGCAGCAAAATGGGTTCCAAAACTTCAATGCAATATTGTTGTGTGTCGACACATCCAGTTCTTTACCTGACTGTTCATCAAAGTCAATGGACTGCAGCGGTTTGTGTTACCAAAGCTTTAATGGGGTTGTAATCAGGAGTACTCTTCTGAAGTGATTAAACTGAACGTATCCTTTGGATTTTATAGTACTAGCCTAGCAGAAAGACATTAGGTAGCCTAATACCATTGGTAGGGTTTTTGAACCAGTGTTGTGAAGGATTCTTCTCACCCTTGTTTTCTTTCTCACCAACAAAGGTGTCTTAGGGCCGTTTTCGACAAGGGGTCCACGGACTAAAAGCCCACGGACCAATTTAAATCAAATTGAACCTTGAATTGGACCCTTCTTCGCATTAGAGAAAAATATTTTTTCCTGTGATACAATGAGTATGTCTAAAGGTTAGGGTTTCAAGGGTTCCAATTCAAGGGTCTAAGATAAAACATTGTGCGATTGACATGGGAGAGGCTTAGGTTAACTTTTGGTCTTTTCTTTTTTTTCATGGTTTTCTTTTCCCTGTTTTTCTTCTTCTTTATTCTTATTATACACAATGGACTTCTTTTTTTTCAGTTTTTTATTTTTATTTTTGTCTTCATTACAATTGTTTTCTTCCTTGGTGTTTTTTTTTGTTTAGAATGGGAATCGGTTTAGGGATTTATTGTAAATCCAAATCTTCTTCCACTTTTGAAAATTAGCATTTCAACCTTTCACTTTTTACCTTATCTTCCAATTCAACTCCATTTCATGCACTTCAAAAAGTTGAAACTGTCCTAACAATCACCTTGCAAGGATACACAAAACCAATCATGTCAACTCTAGAATTAGTCCAAAATGGAGGAGCTGATGTGTTCTCGACAATGTCTTCAATCCATAGCATTTTCATAAAATTTGAGCACCAAGGTAAAAAAAACAACAAAAAGTAAGCAAAAAACAAAGAAATAAACAACCTTGAACCTTGGCTTACACTTTGGTTCTCCAAACCATGAGCTTTCTTTTAAACTCATTTTTTGGGTCTAGATCAATTGGTTTTCCTTCCAAAATGATGCCATGTAAGTTAAATCACAATTTGATTTGTCTAGGTCATGGATCGTTGTCAAAAGTCCTTGGGACCAATTTAATGCTTTCGACCAATAAAAATGTTTGATTATGTTGGACCCTGTTCCTTGGACCCTTGTCTAAAGTGGCCCTTAGATGGTGTGATTATATGTGTGTTTGCAAATTTTTCATATAAATGAAACTTTTCTCTATGTGTTCTTTTGTAAGCATTTTTCATATGAATGTTTTTGATGTCTCCTTAAGGTAGACCTCTAATGGACTATTTATTATGTGACCGTCTCCTCGAAATACATAGGCAACCTATACCTAAATGCTACATGATTAGTTTACACCTAGCCACTTAATACATTATCAATTTTGCTCGTGATTCTATTAAAAATTTTCCTTTCAAATATTGTTGTCAATGGACTTTCCTATCGCCTAATAGGTTGTCCCTCACAATGGTCATTTATGAAAACCTCAAGCCTTGTCAACCTTAATCCCTTTTAGAATGGCAATTTCCATTTACAATTTATAATAAATATGTGACACATGTTTTAAAGCTTCAAATAAAACTAACATGATGCATGTCCATGTTACAAAAAAGCACTCATGCACTAGTACATTGACTATTGATAATATTAACATCATGGCCCATAATAAATTTTCATGGCCTTGACTTTCAAATGAATGGTTCATAAGTAGTGTAGCCTATGTCATTGGTCCAAGTGTGAACACATTCTTTATTTTTTCACATTTTTGGAATTGAAAATTTTGAAATTCGACAGTGTGAACACATTGAAGGCACAATTGATGTTTCCTTCCAAACCCATTTCTGAAATTTGTTTGAATTTATAGCAACAAAATCCATTCAAAAATCAATATCTTCCACACCTTAACTTTGAAAAGTGAGAAATAAACTTTATTAAATATGACTTGTTGAGAGCTTTCCAACAACACCAAGAATGCCTCAAAATTCCAATACAATTTTCAGTTTTGATTTTATTTAATTTTCATTGAAAAAATGGTTCAATAATCAATAGCTTCCAAACCATAATTCTAAACAATCTCAAACCAAGTCAGTGCACACCTTTATTCATTTAGAGCTTTTCGAAGATACCAAGAGCATGGCGTGAAATGTCATGTTTAGGGAAATTTCGATGTGACAAACAATAAAACAAACTACTTCACTTCATAGATAAATATTATCCCTCAATTTACAATCCAATAAAACATCAAAAGATTCTGATACTAATTATTACATGTCCATTATTGTATGGAATGTTGTGCTAGCAATTTGCTTAAATGGTGGTGTTAAGCAACATGATTATTAGGAGAAAGATCAATGATTAAAAAGTTAAATTAGTTGAAACATACATAATCAAAATTACAATTCCCTACAACCAATTGAACTTTATAGTTAATTGAATAATACCAACATGTTGTATTACTACCAAATGATTAACTTAAACAATACTGTGAACATAGTAAAATAGTTAAAGGCAATTATATAATTGTTTTGAGATTTTGGAAATAGAGGAGAAAATTGGGGGGGGTAATTTTTTTGTACTTTTTATTATTGTAAAAGGATTCCTATGGAATGCAATGATGTGCGTGTGAGCTTGCACATAATGTGTATTTATGTGCGTATGTTTATGTGTGTGACTGGAAATAAAAGTATAAATGTACGATTTGTAAGCTTTACATATTGAAATAGTATAATTATATGTAGTAAAAGGTAATCAAAGTATGAATTATGTAAATGATAATCATGGATCTACACGCTAAGATGGTTTAATTTACATGAATAATTATATTATAGTTGTAAAGGTTAATGAAGTTTTTAAAAAAGTTTAAGTCATGCCCTAATTATTCTAACATGTCGTGTTTGGAGTAATGGAATGGGTAAGACAAACCATGGGTGAATAAAACTCACAAAACACACCATGGCATGAACTTGGAAAGGAACCACCACCTCCTCTACTATGATATATTTTGTGATTAGTTGCATGAGCTCCATCAAAATGGCAAAAAAATCATGGGACTTCCAAAAAGGAGTTTTGAAAATTCGTGATTTTGGCCAAATTATGAGTCCTTCAACTTATTGGGCTCATAATTTTCACATATACAATTTCCAAATGAAGAAATTGAAAATGCAAAAGTGTAGTTTATGACAAGAAATTTCCTATGATATATTAGATGTTTAATTTGAATGTCATATATTTTATCCATGTTTCTTAGGTTTTAGTGATTGACAGTGAAGTGATTAATTTGATTTTTCACCTTTTTTTTGGCATAACACCTAACTCCCAAGTTTAAAGGGAGAGTGCAAGTTCATTTTCAATATTTAAAGTTGAAACCTTTTCAATGGTATATTTGGGGTTCAATTTGGATTGCAATTTTTTCCCAAAAATTTGAAACTCTACAAAATTCCAACTTTCAAAATGAGAAAACCACTTGAAAATGTTGGGATTCACTCTTTCATGCTTTGTGAAAGTGTGTTTCAATTCTAAAATAATTTCCTAGCCCATATCCACCCTCATGCCTAGCCTTGGTTACAAGCATTCATGTCTTAAGCTTGGTTAAAGTTAGGGTTGTGACAATTACAATTGATATCGTTATACAATGTCATCATTTTTTTTCAAATTTATAGCTTGTTTTGCAAATTGGGATTAAACTTTAAGGGCTTTCCCTTAGTGTTATAAAAACATCAACATAATATCATGTATTTAGTTAATTCTAGACTTTTGAAAAGTTCAAAATTAACAAATGACTATTTGGAAATTGAAAACTTGATGAAAAACTTTAGTTTGGGGCCACCATATGATGCAACAATAGATATTAATAATGCTTTGCTTCATAAGACGATCCAAAAAATAAATTTTTCTAATGTTTTCCTTCAAATTTAATAGGAAACATGATCCTAACCACCAAATTAATTTTTTTTAAAATTAACTACATACATGTTAAATTTTTTTGAGTGAATATTCTTGATGTTCCTTATAAATTCAAATTAACTAATGAATTAATGAAAAAATCCATGGAAAAAGTTGTAAAAAAACACCAATAGAGTTAATAGGCAACAACCTTGTACAAAGGTTAAAACAATGTGTAGATTGTGATTTTTTACACTCCTCGTCAATCAACATCAATAGGTGCCACAACACCTCAATACAACCAAGTATGGTTTTTATTTTTGAAAAGTGAATGTGGAATGTGGAACTAATATTATTGATGTTAAAATGTTACAAATGAGATAATGTATGTTTTTTCCATCCAATGGCATCAAGTTCCAATTCCTACAACATTCGCATGACATGTTGTAGAAATGACATGGTGTAATACACATCAATTACATTATGAAATGGGTGAGTGCAAGTTATAGTGGTTCGCAAAGTGGCACTTGAAAACATCACCCAAAGCCCATTTCTTTCAATTGTTTTTATCCCTAAAAGGACAAAATAGTTAAATAAAAACAATCTATCCCAAAAAAATATTTTTCATGTATGTTTATGCCACCTTAGAAATAATTGTTTTATACCTATGTGCACAAATCCAATATAATTTCTTTTCATAATGATATGGATTTTTGAAAAAACCTAAGTTTTTAACATTGACAAAATAACAAAACCAAAAACTCCAAATTAAAAATACATACAATTGATATATTATCTAATTAAAATGGAGTTTTTAATAATCACAATATATCACTCATCAAATTGCTTTGTAGCCCATATAAAAACAATATTGTCAAGGTGCATAATTCATTTAGTTCCCTTTATAAATCCATAGGTCTTTTAATTTTGTAAAATATGCATAACAAATGCTTACATCATATGCATACTCAAGTTAATAATCTCAAAGTAAATCCTTATTGAGAAGTTCTAACATATAAAATACAAATTAACCATCATGTTCACATTCATATCATAAAAACTACCATTATGATATGAATACTGAGCCACCTTAGCTTACATCAACCAAAATAACTTCAATGAAAAATCATTTTGAGCATGTTAACACAATAGATTTGAATGACATATATTGACAAAATCAAAAGTTGTAGCAAAAGTTATTGGGATTCATGGAAACAAAAAGGCAACAAATAAAAATTGGTAAATTCAAAAATCATCACAAAGATTTTTGTCTCACACATGCTTTAAAGAAGACTAATCCACAATAACAACTTTTTAATACATTCACATGATTTATAGCAAAGGGAAGCATTGCAATTTCTATGTGAGAATCATTGGTTTCAACACCTAGGGTTAAGTGCAATCCATAAAGGTCAATTTTCCATCTTGAAAATCATTGGTAAAATATCACATTCCATCTATGTTATTAACAACCACTAAAAAATATGTCTTGTCACACAATCCACTTGTGCCATAACAAGCATCACATTTGAGTCATGGATGTTGATTTTGACACATTTGTAATGATTATAAATTTTGTAGACAATTATTGGTTGCCACAACATGTAACCATTAAAGTTTATTTGAATCTCCCAATATTTTTTGGGCAAATCTTGCTAAGGTTTTGAAGTCATTTTAATTTATTTTTTATTAGTTGAAAAGGTATTTGCTTAGTAAGGAACCATATGAATGGGTTGTACCACTAAGAAACAACTTGCCAAAATCAAATGAAAGTTGTACCAAATTTAATTTCATAAGAAAATTAATTATTTTTTAAACACCTATAAACATGTATTACTATACCTATGATTGATGTTCAACACAAAATAATTTTCAAAGGGTCTAGCCAATATATGTGTTTGTGTGTGTGTGTGTATTTACCAAGAATTTTGAAATTTTAACTCCCAACTTACAAAAAATTGTTTATTGTTTCAACCATTGGGTTACTATTACAAATACTCAACACAAGGTGTATTTTACATACTTATTTTTTAGTTGTCAAAATTTTGGAAATTAAAATTGAGATTGTTGAACCTTGTATATAATATTAAAAATGTTTGGCAAAGAATTGTCAACTATCAGTCCTAGGTACAATATCTATTGGCATTTTAAAAAAGTTGATAGGTGATTTATTTTCTTGACATTCTTGACCCCATTCATGACTCCTTATTTTAAAGTGTTTTTGTAACTTTACATATGTTTTGTTTTTCTTATTGCATACAACAATGTATCACCCATATGTTCATTAGTAGAAAAGGGTGAAAACATGGATAGGTGGCTCATTTTTGGCCTTTTGAAAGTCCATTTTCTACACAAACTAAAATTCTTACATTTTGATCATTAACAACTTATGGATCCAATGTACATTTCATTATGCTTCCATTAAAAAAGATGGGTAACCCCAAATGTGTACATGGTTAAACATATATTTGGTAAAAAATTCCATGTACAAAAATGTAGTTTTCAATTAGATTTATGGATTAATAAAACCTAATAATACAATATTAAACTTCAAAAATACAAAAACTATATAGGGAAATTTCAATGCATCTTATTCTTAAACACTTCATTTAATATTATCTTTTTTTTTAGTTGACCTACTATTGCATAATTTTTGAGTCCACATGTCATTTTTTAAACTTTATGATCAAAAGAGTGTCACAATTAATTAAAAAACCATTTTAGAAATATTTGAAGAAAATTTTCCTTATATGAAATTACAAAGAAATTATTCTAACATTATTCTTAATAATTCAAAAAATTTGGATTTCTCACATTTTAAAAAAACAACAAACATAATACATACTCAAATATAATCTATAGACTATTGAAAATACATTATATTACTTTAATATGTAAGGCATTTTTGGTCTTACAAACTACCAATAAATGTAGAATAATTCATTAAAAATATTTCAAGCTTTTCCACTAAAACATTTGCTGATAAATCCACAAGTTCAACATCTTCAAACAAATCTTCCCAATCTTCATGATCATTCTCATTAGTTTGTTTGCCCATTCCATTAAATGTACTAGCAAAAAGTGAACATTTGGTGTTTTTCTCCATAGCAAATGTTTAATAATTCTTTTCAAATGCTTTCACTAAACCACATGTCTCCCATCCTTTCATTATCATGCTATAATTTCATTAGTCATTTGAGGAATTTTGCAAGACATACCAATAGGGGTTTTGGTTTTCACAAGAACATTTTCCTTTTTATTTGCAATTTCCTCAAACAATTACAATGCCATTCTTTGCAAATAAATTAATTTTTCTTTTACAGTAATGGGTTTCAATCAAGAGAACATGTTTAGAGGCCACCTTACCCAAAAAAAGATTAAAATCACTTAATGAATGATAAACCTATGAACTTGAAAATTATTCCCTACTAGAATTAGTTGTTGAATTAGTGTAGACCTTGTCTTTTTTCAAAGATTTGGCTAGCAATTACAATATTTATGTGGTCAATAAACATGTTAGAAAATAATTTATAGCTTGGCAGGTGGGTAAAATGTTCACCATTATTGTGTTAACAAATAGGAGATCTATTCAAGTGCAAACATAAATTTTTATTGAAAGGAAACTAAAACATGATGTTCACAACACGAAACATAACATCAAGAACACCCCAAGGTTCTTGTCACATGAAATACACAAACTTGTGTAATGAAGAAAAAAAAGAACCAAACCATCAACAAGATATTTAACTAAAAGACCAAACCATAAATAACCAAACTAATATAAGTAAAGAAAGTAATTCAACCTTGTGAAAATAACCTATTTACTTTCCTACTCCAATAACTAATGAAACCTAACCAGTTAAGCTTGAATTCTCAACATTTTTGTCCTCTTTGATGTTAATTATTTCAACTTTTTGGCCTTTGTACATGAAGAACCATGGTGTAAAAAACCAATATTTAGGCTAGCAATGGTGTGTGATAATTGTGATTAATGAATAAACACTATGCAATGGGGTCAATTGTATTTGTGGAATGTGTTTTGTTTGGCTAGATTCGAAAATCTTGCGAATTTCTTGGCTTTGATGAAGAGTGGCGTATGTGGAATGCTAATGGCAAAACACAAAAAGATATATCGGAGGACTTTGGATGAAGGAAACGCATTGATTTTTTTGGAGGAAAAAATGTTGAAGTTAAATGAACTTGCTTTTTCTTTGGATGTTGATTGGTGTGCGTTGTGTGTAAAATGTGGATGAAATGAATGTTCATTAATATTTCATTGCATTGATTTTGAGTTCTCCAAAAAAATTCTATTGTGCATGGAAAATCAAGACATGATGCATAAATAGAAGGTTAGAATGCTTAGGAGTAAAGATTCATGTGGAAATGATGAAGATCATTAAGGGAATTGAAAGAGTTGGTATGTGATGGCATTTTCGTCCTTGGGTTTAGTACATGAAGAATTTAAGGCATTTTTCTTTGTCATAGTGGGATAACTATTGAAGGAGGTGAATATTTATCTACCTAGGTGCTTTTAGTGGGTTTCAATTTCCTTTTGGGCATCATGGGTGGGTTGTTGGACTAATTATTACAAAACTAGTATAATACAAGTTGTTGGGAGCTTGAAAGGATTTTTTTTCATTTGTCAAACTTGTAGGATGTTGGAAATTGGAAAATTTTTGTTATAAACTATGGGATTTGGACTTGATGTCAATGGTGGGAAAATGTTATTAGAGGGTTTGGGATTATGGAACCAAAGATTAAGATGCCATGAAGAAGACATAAATAGATCATGATAGTAAATCCGGAGTGATTTGATCCAACATGTGCCTATAGGAATGTATACTTGCACTAGTTTGCTAATAATGTTTAAAGTAAGTTCATCTAAAATAAAAATTCTAACCCAAGATTTCCTTCTTTGTAATGTGAAGCTAAATAATTTGTGTATTGTCAAATTGTCTTTTTTTGGTTACAATACATCTAAATAGATTTTTAAAAATCCAAGTAAATGCAAATAGTTGGTGTTCCATACTACATAATGAATTTCAACAAGAAATATTGGGATTTTTTAAACTTTTAAGTTGATGAAGCTTTAAATTGACATATGTATTTTCAAAATTTGCATATTATAATCATTTAATATATATCAAAATTTAAAGTAAAAGTATACTTGAACACCGCATTCATCAACTAATTTCATATGTGTTTGTTACTAACTATATTACAAAATTTCAAAATGTGTATCTATCTACCATAAACCCAATGGAAGACCCAATCATTTTCTAATGAAACTTAAAGAAATTTGGAACCAACTTTCCAAGGTGTTTGTGTAAAAAATTAGCTCATTTTAAAGTTGGACATTTAAATTTTATTTTTGAATCTACTTTACCATGGTTACACCCAAAGCTTCCAATTATAGGCAAATGTACCTAACAACCCCACTTAAAGGTTATAGGAAGACTTGTCACCAAAATGTTGAATTTGATTGTCCAACAATGAATGAATGATCAATTGTATAGTTATTAACTTTTATTTTATGTTATGATCATTGCAATGTTGATCTTAATAAATTATAAGTTGAACAATAATGGTGTGCAATGTCAAATGCACCATACCAATATAATGATTATATTTGAACATGTAATTTTGTATTCTTGAATGGCTAGCATGGTTACTAAAATCTTTACTCCTTTCTTTTGAGTTTTGATGTAGGTCATTCTTTGTAGTAAATGCACACAACATTTTACAATTATGTTGGACCCCATCACAAAGGGTTGAATGTCAATAACTTTTTGTTGGCCATGATTGTGCGTCAATGCTAGTGCAAAGTTATGATAAGGTGATCATTCTTCCTCTTCTCTTCTCATGAAGGTTTCCTAGTTTGTAGTTTCATCCATGTTGTAACAGTGTGCATGCTTGTAACAACTTTTTATTAGGTGTTATAGCTTCAAATAAGGAGGCAACATATGCTTCATTGATAATGAACTTTTGTTGTTTAAAGGAGTCATTGTCAATGTAGATAAAGTTGCCAGACCTTTTCAATAGTCCATTGAATGATATTCAACAATTTCTTGCAATAAGATGCTCAATGATTTTGAACAAAACTTGACCACCAAATTGAGGTAGAATATGTAGTATTACTAATATTTTAAGTTTATTGTGTCACTATAGGTTGGGTACATCCCATTTAGATTCATTCATCATAATTTATGAAAATTGGCCTACACGGACATGACATTGTTCACATGTAGAACATGATGTACAAGATTTTTTTGCAATCAGGGCGAACTTTCTTAATGAGAATGGTGATGAAATTGAAAAAGCATGCTTGATTTCTTTGGAAAGCTTTTTTTTTATTGGGTTGTAGTTCATATAAGCTAAACTTACACAATTCATTTAGGCTAAAGTTGCATAATTCTTCAATGTGCAAAAATATGCAACTTTAGCATAATTGACTTGCATAGTTCAAGTTTAAGTTGAGTGTTTTGCAATTACATAACTTTCTCTAATTTGCGTTAAAAGTTATAAAAAAGACAAGTTTCAAAGAAAAAAACTATTGCTACTAGTATTGAAATAAGGGTGGTACTAAAACTTCAAAACCAATATTTGCTACTAGTGTCTGATGTTCAAAACTTTGTGTACTTTTGGCACGAGCCTAATACCCAAATTTCAAACCAAAATTTGGCACCAAAATCCAAATGGTCCTAATCTGCTTTCAAACATTGAGGACTAGATGCAACTCGTATCTATGGAGTATGATACACACCCAATGTTGGTCCTTACAAGATATTTTTAAAAGCTAAGAGCATCTCCACTAGGGTTTCATTTTAATAAATCTGTGGTTTTGAAAGTTTGGCAATGTTTTTTTTCATTTTGTAGCTTTTTTTTTTCCCCGAATGTACACTAAAGACAAAACAAAATTCCATAATTTTCCAAACTTTTTGTCATTGCAGTGTGAAATTCGGAAAAGAAAAACAAAAAAAAAAAAAACGTCCAGTCTGCACCACACACGAGCAAGAACTTCTGTGCCAATAACTTCAGATGAAGTATTGTAATCAAACTGTGTGAAATTTGCAATTTTGACACTCAGTCTGCTCAAAGGCAGTGGACACTTGTAAGAGCTGCAGTCAAAGAAAATGCCTGCTTTTGATTGATCAATGATAATGTCTGGTCCAAGTGATGAGACTTAAATATTCTCTCCGTTTAACGTGATAATGTCTAGCTTTTCAGTAGAAGGGGTGAGAGCTTGGAAGGTGAGGAGGTAGGTGTAAACAATTAAGACTGATTCTTGGATGTGATGAAAACTGATAAGCGAGGGCAGTGCTGAAGGTTCTTCTTCTTACAGTTCCGGCTTCTGTGGGTGATCTGCAACTAGTGCACATATTGATGATCTGCAACTAAGTACTGCACATATTGATGGTCTGCTGCTTGCTACACATATTTCACACCAATGATTCACCATGTCCTAGTGCTTTTTGACGAAATGAAATGTCAGTCTAGTGATTAACTAATCTGATGGCTTTCATTGCACTCTCAATGCTTCACTTATGAAGAAGCACTTAGCCATTGTGAGGCTGTACTTATTCACCTTCTTTTGAAATGCTAGGACGAGGAGAGGACAGAGTCTTTTGCACATACACCAGGCAACAGGTGTAGGAAGGAAGAGCTCCTAGTACTTTAGGTACATTGGGCCTCAATAAATAAATAAATGAATGAATAAATGCCCCCAGTTTTATAATGGGGGTATTAGTCCACGTTGAAAAGGGTGACAAACCCTTTTGAAAATAGAAATTCCATGCAACCAATTAGAGAAGGCTCGAGGGAGCTTAGTTGTTTTTTTTTGTCTTTTGAGTTTTGGTGGCGAGGGGGAGAAGGGAGGATTTTTTTAAAAAATAAAATTTCTGTTCCCAAGGTGTTCCCATCAGGTTCTCAAAATGTTCCTCAAGTTTCCAATATGTTTCCTAGGAGGTTCTCGATATCACCTCATTTTTACCCCCATATTGTTTGGTTGTCGTTCAACTTCCATGTATATAAGTTGTAAAGAGGAAAATGGGAGGGGAAGGGCAAAGGGGTGCATATTTAAGCTTCTATGTTGGGGAGTGCACCATGTTCCAGAAATATGGGTGATCAAATGGCTCCTTCTGAAAATGAAAATGAAGAAAAATTCAAAAATAATAACTGTGTGTGGACCCATAACTAATTAATAGAAGCATGTGAGCAAATACCCCCAGTATGGAAATAAGTGAAGAGTTTATATAATAACCCTGTGGATATTAAAGTTAGATGCCACCATTTGACCAGAAACCTAGGTGGGTTTTAAGATGATGTCCTGTGCCTGGCAATTGAAAAACGTCAGTGGAAGACCAACAGGACACTGCATGTCCTATGTAAGAGCATCTCCACCTGCATTAGCATAATGACTAGTAGACAATATATTGTGGATGAACCTCTCTACGTACTGTTCTACGTAACATAATGAAATTTTTGTAAATATGGGTATAATATGTTGAAACTTAGGATTAAATGCATGCGGTTCAAGAATATTTGTAGCTGCAAGAACAGCACCGATTTCTTAGAAATCTCATGTCCTTTATGTCCAAGGAGGGGGTTCTGGTGCTGTGTTTTCATTACTATGTATAAGCATAACTTTAATGTGAAACTTAGTTTAGACCTGTAAATAATTACGTCATGTGGTGTTCTTCAAAAGGGCACTTCGTAAAGAAATTAATTGATTTTTTATTCAGCCAACCATAATGTTTTATTGGCCCCAAGTGGTGGCATTTTCATAATCTCTCGTTTCAAAAATCACCAAAAATGCAAATAAAAAAAAATCGCTGAAAATCATCACAACCGCCTACTACATACAACATGAAATTAAGGGTGATTAAGAATTTATTACTTTCTTATTTTGAATATCACCAAATTTTGGCTAAACATTCTTGCAGGTGATTGTCACTTGAGCAACATTACAAATTTGAAAAAAAGAAAAAAAGCACTGTGAGAATGAGAAAATAATTAACACTCCATGATGAATAAATAAATACATGGTAAACACTAATAGAGGCCCAAATAGCGTGCAGTATAGTGGAGGCGCTCAAAATGTTCATATCTGAAAACTGCCATTTGTCCTTACAGCCAAATGTACTACTTTACGTTGCCCGTAATTGAAGACTGCCTAACCTACTTGTCATAATTCAGAGCAGTATCACAGTCCCTGGACCCTGAGAGCAATTTTCCTTTAGACAAATTCGTTGTACCATCATCATAGGACTGACGCCATGGCTACCCTCTCAACTCTATATCAGCTTCAACAGTTCAACCCTCGCACTCTAAAGAACCTGAGAAGCTCTAGTACATAAAATGAGCACACCATGTACCTCCCAAGATTCAACCCAACAACTACAAGCATTTTTACTACAGGTACGAGCATCTCCAGCGGTGCTCTGTATGTGATCCTGCACAGTAAAATTGGATGAAGAAAATCCAAAATATGCCAGTTTGGCTCAGGAAAATGGTTTGGGCTCCACGTAATTGTGTGTGTTGCCGTGGCTGATAAAAGGTGCAGCAACGCTGTGCACCTGCAGAAAAGAGTGTAATAAATATGATCTAACTTCTGCTCAGTGTTTCTGGTTCGCCCATCATAATGATTCATCTAGGTGGTTTGGTTTTAGTAGTCGCCCACCTATTTGCGGTCCCAGTTTCGGTTTTATGGGTGGGGTTGGAGAAGAGTACATAACTAAACTTAGATGTGAAAAATATTTTCTGTGGGTCACATACTGAGCGCTGCTGGAGACGCTCTAAGTACCTACTACCCATCTGACTCTTCAATAGTATCATATATGTTGAACCAGCTTCTCCCTATGGAAACACTAACCTCAGTGCCCATTTGGTGTAGTTACTACAATCATATCTACATGCCATTTTCCCCATTTACACTCTCCACCACAATATCCTCTGTGACCAATTGGGTGTATCTAGGGGAGGCTGAAGTGCAATATGCATTCGCATCTTGACCCCAACACCCCTAATCGGTGTTTATAACATCCAACATACTATCCACCTATCCTTATTTTCCCCATTCCAATGCAGAAATGTAAAGAACTGTCATCATTTTCCCTTTGTGTTTTTCCATTGCGTCTCAGGCATGACCTCATGTGGGATCTTATAACCCATGGTAAGATCCAGTGTTGGGCAGTTCTCACTTTTTTGTGAGAACTGACCGGTTCTGATTCTCTCATGATGTTATGAGAACCTGATCGGTTCTCTAATATATAAAAAAAATTGGGCTGGTGAGAAACGGTCAGGTTATCAAATTTTTATTTTTTTCAAACTCACCTGGTTCTCAGATAAGTCAGTTCTCATACATACAGCAACAACCGGTTCTCAAATAAGTCGGTTCTCAGATATACAACAATATCCTGATTATTAAAATTTTCATTAATTAAAATCAGTTTTAATAACTAAATAATTAATAATTAAATGACTTCATCACACGAAAAGAGCGACACTATGTGAGAAAAGTAACAGCAACAGGAAAAGAATAATAGCAATGGGAAAAAAGTAAATAGTAATAAAGAGAAGAGTAATACCAATAAAGAGAGAACAGTAATAATGGGAGAACAGCAATAGCATTAAAAAAGAAGAGTAATAGTAATAAAGAGAGAAGAATAATAATGGGAGAAAAGTAATAGCCGTATGAGAAAAAAAGTAATGGCAACAGGAGAAGAGTAGCAGTCCCAAGTGAGAAGAAGAACAAGAGGAACCCAATAAAAATGATACAGAGAACTCTGAGAACCGGATCCGAGTTCTATGAGAGCACCTGTCCGGTTCTCCAAACATATATGTAAACATTTGAACCGGTTCTCGGTCATGTGAGAACCTAAGTTCGGTTTTCATTCCGATTCTCACATTAAAAGTGTCAATAGATTCTCATTATGAGAACCGGGTCAGCATTTGAAAACCGCCCAACACTGGTAAGATCCCACCAACCAGTCGACATGAACGTACCATTTTGTGAGCGTCTTGTTTTCACAGGAAAAAAAAAGAAAGAAATTGGAAGAAATGCCCCAGCGTTTCTTTACATAGGTGAAAGGGTCTGCATTTAGACTCTTTTAAGCATTTTGGTCCTTCCCCTCGGTCTACCAGCTTGGAGACATGAGCCTTAACTCTCAAAAGGGTCTAAATGGAAACCCTTCTCCCATACATGAAAAACTGGACAAAGTAAAGAGAGAGATTCTCTAAATATCCTCATCTGAGTCAATCATTATAATCGACCGATCAAAAACAGTCATACCCTTGTACACTCCCTTGTACTAGTCCTGTTGAGGGGCACTGCAAGTTGTCGACATTCACAGGCCCAAGCTGAGTTTCACACACTTTCACCGCTATACTTCATCCAACATACAGTGTCAAGAGAGACCGATCACCAGTTTTACTTCTGTGAGTAGGAGGGGATGCTGCCATTTTTGAAGACGTGCAATTATAAGATGTGCTTGTCTCTGCAGCTTGAGATTGGGAGCTTGGGGATCAGGTTCAGTATTTATGAGTTCTGGGTATGATCAAAAGAGTATATATGTACCTACCTGTTGTTCATCTATATACTATTGATCTTTCAGCAGACATTCTAGCAGAAACCGAGTTTGTTGGCCTGTCCAATTGTTTTTAGTTTTTACCAGCACAAAGTTTAGAGTGAAGCTGGTGTGGAGCCTAGACGCTGCTCAATGTCATACACGAGTCATCAGTACTTTGAGTATTGCTCATAACACCGTCTGTCTGGGATTTTGTACCCAAATCCATTCTATTTGCCTGTAGGAAGCTTCCCAGTATATGAGCTGAAGCCTGACCACTGACAAGAGTCTTCGCTTTCATATTTGTGGCAGGACATCCAGCGGTGATTTCTTATGAAAAGAATTCCTGCGAATCTTAGCAATTTGTTGACCTGAAAAATATGACTTCAAAGGATTTTTTTAATGAGAAATTGGACCACAATTTTCTAGAAATTACCTGCTTGAAATGCCGAAATTTAAGGAGATTAGTACTACCCTTGATGTCAAAAAATTTGAGAGCTGGGCCAGTTTTCTGTAGTGCCAAAAGTCTCTATCTGTCTTTTTTTTGTTCGCAGTGATTAGAGTTTGGGATACTATATGTGATCTCTTGCATGAAGTAACTGTGGGTATAGTTGAAAAAGGGAGCTGTGAAGGGGGAGCCACAAAAGAAAGTTATAGAGTTAGAACTTGAGAAATGAGTTATCGAGATCAAAGCAAAAGAAATTTAAGAGTTGAAAATGCAGGTTTCTCAAGTGGATACAATTAAATCCATTGTCAAAGTAGAGATGAAAAGAGTAAATAATCTTGAGTTGAAATTAATAACAATGAGAAAAGAACTAGGCTACAACTGGGCTAGTTCATTTCTTTGCACATGGATTAGTTTGTTTGGGAGTTTAAGATGTTGTGTGGTGTGTTGGTTGGGTTTTTGTTTGTGGAATTGCAACTAGGGGGCATTTCTTGATCTACTTCTTGAACTAAAGAAGACACTTGAAATTTTTTGTGATTTTGTATTTGTTTTTGGTTAAAAACTTCATGAGGAGTTGAATCTCAAACATGGCTTAGTACCTTGGAGTTGTGAAATTTTTTCAAAAGCAAACAAGAAAAGGAAGGCGCTTGTTTTTGTCATAGGGCATATTCTACCAAAAGGAAGGTCTAACAGAAAAAGGACTACAAAGGACTTTTATTATTATTATTACATTTACTATTTCATGATTATAGGGGATTGATATATGATTATAATTAGAATGATATCATGTTAATTTATTAAAAAAGTTTTAAAATATATTGGATATAATATAGATGTCCTTTTTAAGTGCTTTTAAGTAAATTGAGTCCTTGTCTTAATTGCAATTTGCATATTTAAAAAATCAAAAGGAATGTATTAAATAATGCAATTGATTTCAATTTTCTTTCATGGATAAGTAGTGCATACATCTATGTCTAGCAATGTTCATATAATGCATTTAATTAAATAATATACGATATAAGAAATTTGAAAGCTATAGAATCCATTTTGAAAGGGCAACAAAAAAAACTAATTCCTTTTTTTCCATTTGATTTTTTACATTCACTAGGCTTAAAATTTGTGGCCCCAAGTGTTGGCAAAATGTGTAGGAAATTTTTCATGCAAAAAAAATGTTAAGTTGTATATAAAAGCTTATGTATTTATTTTTTGCATTTTTGATTTTTTACCAAAATATTTATGCATAATTACAAATGCATGTGAAAAATCACCACCACCATGAAAATTATCATAATTTGAATTATCCAAAATTTCTCACTTTAATTTATTCCATTTAGATTCTATATTTGGAAAATAACAAAAACAAACTGCTTGAATCTTGTGGTCAACAAATGGTACCCTAATTGTGAATATGCCCCACAAGGCCACCTTTTATTATTATTATTATTTGCATCTTGTTCTTTCCCATTCCCACATTCTCCAAATCAACACTACTAACAATTGTAGGCACCAACATCAACGATATCTAATTACCAATCAATCATCATTGCCATTGCTTATTGTCAATCTTCACCAACTATAAGGTGAGATGGGACATCATCAACAATAGGCATGCATAGCTATAATAGCAATAAGAAGTTTTTTTTAAAAAATTTTTAAAAAGAGAATAAGAAGGAAAAAAAAAGGAAAAAAAGGGCAAGCAAGGGTGGAGATTAATGAAATCTTCCAAACCTCTCCAAACCTTCAAAGTTTTGGGGAGGCTTCGAGGTTTAGGCTCCCCTAAAGGCTCACATGCTTGGACAAAGGTTTGAAATAAAGGACTTGGGGGCTCCAATTTGGGCCTTTTTTTTTAATTTTTTAAATCTTGAATTTAATGGACATGTTCAGCATTACTTTGAACTTGCCAATTATTATTATTATTATTTGGAAATTTTGGGGTTATTTTTGTTATTTTTACTTTTATTTTTGTAATTTTCATCCATGTAGGGGTCTTTTCATCCATCATTAAGATGATTTTCTTGTTTCATCCATATTGTTTTCATTTAATGTATTAATGAACATTTAATTAGTGAATGTTTGGGTAGGATAGTAGATGGACACCTTTATGATCAAACATTTTTTACACATTGTTGACTTTATAACCAAACAACAAGGTATTTTAAAATTTTCATCCACTTGGGTATTTTTTCATCCATTATTTGGATGTGGGAAATTTCATCCATCCAAAACTTTAAAGGGTTACATTTTCTATATAATTTGGTAGATTGAGGAAATCTTTGCATCATTGGATTTGTTTCAATGAAGACTACACACATCCAAATGCAAATTGTGTTTGGAATCAACAATTGAAGAAATTCATAAACTAATTTCCTAAATTTGGGAATTAATTGACCTTTAATTTTTGGAAATTTATATTTTGCACATATGAAGGTTGAATCACACGTTGTTTAAACCAACAAGTTCCCACAAAGGAACATGATCTATGTGGGAATTGGTGGTTGCACAATAGGTTGTTGACAACCAAGTTCCAATGTGTGGGTAAACATTATTTATTATATTCACAAGTGGTGGAGTGCTATTCCATCAACTTTTCCTTTTTTGCAATAATTTGTTATAATAGGTCAAATAATTTTGGCCTATGGAATGGGGGGTAATAATGCATGTCATTTTTTTTATTATGGAGTAAATCCTCCCCATTAGTGTTGCTAGGTTATGTGCATCATCACAAATTTAACATGTGACAAATTAATAATGAAAATCGTGCAAAGTTTGCTCATAGGTTTGTACATTTTACATCCGGATATCATGTGTGTCATAGACATGAAAAGAACTAAACAACAAGATTTTCAAACCACATGAACAAAAGGAGGCCTAATCCTAAATCTAGGTCATGGAATAAAAAAAATCAAAAGCAAAAACATGACGTGTGCATGATGTGAATGCAAAAAAAATTTATTCCAAAAACATGACAACAATACATACGCAAAATTGATGTTGCATATATTAAAAATAATGTGAAAATTTATCTTTATTTACATCTACTGGGAACATAGCTCAAGAAAGCTTTTAAAAAAACCTCCAATCTATATGTGATTCATGTTCACCCATGTGTGACCATGTGCACCTGTGTGTGGCCCATGTCCATCCATGTGGAAACTAATAATGAAATATGGGTTAATTAAAAGTGAATTAGAAATGAATTGAAATTTAACTATGAATTAACTAAAAATTAACTAAAAGTGAACTAAAACTTAATTAAAAGTTAACTGAAAGTGAACTAGAAATGAATTAATGGATAATTACAAGTGAATTAAAAATAACCAAAAGTTAATTGAGAATTAACTAAAAGTTAATTAAAATTAAATTAGAAGTTAAATATAAGTTAATTACAAATCATGGATGAACATTCATATGAATGAATTCCATAGTGTTGACATCCGTGATAATGTGTTGAAAACACATTTAACACATATAAATGTATTGATGAATAAAATACAAACCTATAAATGGATTAATGTCACATGAACTTTGCATTTTCTTATAAATTTGTGTCAAATGTGTTTTTAATGCATAATATCAATGTGTGAAATTATGAATGAATGAATTTTACACAATTTCCATTACTAAATCATGAGATATTAAGTTTGTGATTATGTTTTCTATCATTATGTTAGTTGGTTGTCATTTATTTTTAAGAAGTAAAGGGGTTTATTGAATTGTGTGCCATTGATCAACACCCTTAAATAAACATACATTTATGAATTGATATCTTAAAAACTTGTGCACTCTATTCAGTGGAAAACCTAAGGTGAAAATCTATGAACCTTCCCATGTGTGTTAACTGCCATAAGGAATTTTGGGTTGTAATTAGTGTGGTTAATGGTTGAACACGAGACAAAACTACACACCAATTCTAACCATTTTGTAGGTCTTACTTAATTTTTAATTTACCAAAACATAGTCATTAAGGTTTAACAAAGATAGGTTTGAATATTTACAAATATAATTCATATTAATTATAACATGGAATTCATGTGATTTTTGAACGAACCTATGAAATTCAAATTTCGCACAAAATTTGTACAAACATATGAAACATGGTATGTTTGTGATGGTAGCAAATAAACATGTTTTGTTGTTTCATGTTAAGCCTTTATACTAAGGCATAAACATGTTCTTGATTAGGACAGTGGGTGCATCACAAATATAGTATGCGACAAATTAATGATGAAAATCATGCAAAGTTCGTTCATTCATAGGTTTATACATTTAACACACAAATATCATGTGTTGAAAACATGTTTGACACATGGATAAATGTGTTTACGAATGAAATACGAGAATGAGTGAATGTCACATGAATTTTGTATCTTCTTATAAATTTGTGTGTCAAATGTGTTTTCAATGCACGATATTAGTGCATGAAACATACGAATTATGAATGAATGAATTTTGCACGATTTTCATTATTAAGTCATGAGTTGTTAAGTTTATGACGCAATTCAAGGAAGGTTGGAATTTGGCTAAACATGAGGGATTGGAGTTAGATGATTAATGACAATGCTCACTTGACTAAATCTTCTTATGGATGATGGTCACTTTGGCTACATCACAAAATTGAAAAAAATATTCATACCTATCCAAACATTATTGTTTTCAAATAATTGTGGGTATCCTTTGTCCATCCATGGTGTCAAAAACAATCTTGCCCATACGAATGTTTGGAATTTGTTTATATATGTAACACATTTTGTATTAAAAGCTTTGCAATATTGATAGTTTGAAATATTAATAATACATTAGACATACACTAATATGGCCATTAGATAGTTGAATCACTCATCCAAATGAAAATGCTTTTGCATCCCACATTCGGAGTTGGACTTTTAAGGAACTATAAATATTTGGGGGCAAAGTTTAAGGAGACAAAGCTTATCGAAAACAAGTTGTTGCCTCATTGAAAAGGTTTCAAGGAAAAACAACAACAAAGTGGGCATGCATTTCAAAAACTAGCAACACATCCATTTAATCATGAATAAAGTGACACACATTACCAAAAAGAATCCCAACTACTCATGGGTTGATTTATAAAGCTTACACAAATCACATTTAATTAATTGGCACATAATTAAAAAGCTCTTGGCAAGAACCACAAGACGATTCACTCAAATGTTCAATTTGATTAACTTTTTGGGGCATTATGAGCCCCTAAAATTATAGGACATGAAAAAGTCCCAAATTTGAGGTGAATTTAAGAATTTCAAGAAAATGAAATCAAGGGATATACTCCTCATGGAAACATGCAATATAAATAAGGCTTGTGTAGTGACCCTTATTAAAGTTTGGGTGATGGCAAGTCCAATGTGAATTTGTGATAAGTTTGTGACCCAAATTTAATTACCCTAATAGCCATTTAAAATTGTTTGTGTAGTTGACTTGACATGAACTATAGATGGAGTGCAACCACAATAAAAGGAAAAATACCTTCCCTGACTTGTAAAGTGATTAGAATGCACTCCAATTTATTACCTTCTTGTCACCGATTCATTTTGGTATAGTTGTGAATTGCTAAAACTGCACAATATGCAACCCGCAAAGGTTTTTCTTTCATCACAAGATTACAAATATAACAGTTCTAAGTGTGGAAAAAGCTTGGCAAAATCAGATTTGACGGTTCAGGTTCCAGGTTGTAGACTTGGATACTGAAATTGGAGTACACTCAATTAGTTCTCTACTCAGCACGGACATGAATGCATGCTATTTGGTAACCTATTGTACCTCATATTTCTTCTTAGTAGAATGTGTGAAATATGATAGAATGCAACAAAAAGAATGTAATCTATGGAATATTGTTTGCTTGGCTATTTTGCCAAGTTGACATTTTCTTTATTATCAAGTCCACTGTGCCAAAATGCTAAGTCACCAATCCACTTTACCACTTTGCCAGATCATCAACTTCACATCGCCAAATCACCAACTCCACATCAGCAATGCAACATTGCCAAGTCACTAAGTTGATTTCATCTTGTGAATTGTTTGAATGAACTTCAAACTGCCCAAAATTAAAAAAGATTACAAGCTGCTTAATACATATAATTCCCAAAGATTACAGGCTTCCCAAACTTCTACCCAAAAATGAAAACCAACAATTTTCAAGTTGCCTAAAAATATGCTCAAACTTTTTTTATGTTTGATTTGATTTTTCTTGAAGCTTGAGAGTAACCCTTTCAAGTTAGCCTCTAGAGTTTTTTTGAACCATGTTTCAAGAGCAATTTGAGATTTTTAGAGCTCATATGTGGAGTTTTTAAAATTTTAATTAAAAAAAAAATCCAATATTTTAAAACATTGTGGCATGTAAGCTCATTGCATGAGATGTAACTGCTAGAATGAATCATCATTATTCTGGGTGAAATTGACTAATCAACAAACCCCTCCTCCCCTCCCCCCAAAAAACAAAAGAAAGATGTTTGAGTCCTTCATCAGGCAGCCTGAAAATTGGTGGTTCTTTTGTTGGGGACATAAGTTTGGGCATTGAAAGAATGAATTTTAGCCATTGGGCAGCCTTAAGTTTTAAAAATTTGGGCAAAGCAAGTTGGCAATGTAGCACTGTTGATGTGGAGTTGACAATTTGGAGATGTGGACTCCATGATATGACAATGTGGACTTGGCCACTTAGCAAAGGGAACTTGGCAAAGTGGACGTTGACTGTACTTTAGCATGGTGGACTTAGCAGCATGAAAAGCCAACTTGGCAAAATAGCAAAATCAGAAGAGTCAACTTGGGCAAAACAACCGAGCAAATGGTATTCCATAATTTAGATCAGTGATGGAAACATAGGATTCAACAACCCGACCAGCAGGAAGCAATGTTTTAATTCGGTAGACAGTGTGAGTTGACCTCAACAGGAGGTATCCTTCCTGTGGACTTGAAACTATGGTTTGCAGATTGTACACAAGGCTTGTCCGGTGTCTTCTTTTGCCAGGAAGATTTTGGGGCTTCAGAAGTGTCTGTTGGGGAAGGAACTGTTCAATTTGCAGATACAAAGGATCATCATCCACTTGGGAGATTGAACTTATAGAAATTTTGTAAGTAGGGATTGCCATGAATTGAATTGAATTGAATTGAATTCAAGTTGCAATGAAATGTCATTCAATGTTTTCATTTGAATGGAACTCAATTTTCACAAAATCAATTCATTTTTTCCATTGGTTGATTGGTAGTGCACAGCAGCACAGAGCCCAAGTTTTTAAAGTCGGGATTGCCATGAACATGACAGACAGAAATTCCATTTGGGGATTTGCTTAATGGAATGGAACAGGGGGAGTTTGGGCTCTCAAGTCTTTGTCATGTTCGGCTGAGATTGGTTTGCAGATCAGCAGAAAAGATTCAACAGAATTGAAACAAAATCTAAACCAGTTTTAAAAAGTGACCCATTAGGTATTCAATTTGGAGAGACCAAAACACACCAAGGTTATGTGTTGGAGTTGTTGGGGCAGCCAGTCTAGCTGGTGATCTTGAAGTAAAGTTTCAGAAAGGCGGAAAGTAGACAATTGCTCTGCACTGATTGGGGATGGTAACCACTGGGCATGGGATGAGGGACTTGCCATCTTTATCAACACACACATAGATCTGATAAAACTGGCTGTAACCCAATTTTGCAGACCTATTGCACTCAATAAGCGGGGTCTGCCCCAGGGCTGTAGTCAACACCTTCAATATAAGCTTTGAAGTGTACAATTGCCCATTTGGTAGAATATCTGCAATCATCTCATAGCTCCACATTAGTTGTGCCCCTGGAGAAGGATTTAGGGCACAAAAGAAGAAACAGTAGATCTTGCAAGCAGCTCAATCTTTGCCAATTGGGAAATCAGAATGTGGGGGCATAAATTATAATGAAATTTTAGGTCCAAATTCTCAGAAAGCACCTACCTGCAGATGCAAGGGCTGCAGTGAGATTGTATGCGGTGTAAAGATTAAGAGCAGTCTTGAAGTATGCATGTTCTGTCAATCCTGAGCATGTTCCATGCTTTGACCACTCATGGTTCCAGAATGGACTGTTGTTGCTTGATGGGCATGATAATTTGTTCCAGTGTAAGTTCAATTCCTCGCTGAGATCCTTTATCTGCCATGCAAGTGAAGAAGCCCCATAGAAAAACCTCACTCTCTTTCTTTCTCATTGATTTGCTGTTGAACTATCAACACTATATGAATGAACACTACAAGAGAATGTGGTTTTTCTTACACAAAAAGCTGTGGCTCATGACACATGTGTCCAGTAAACTTTGTGGTTTCATCCATTACATTTGTCTTACATGTGCCATTACCTAATGTCAAATTGCTATTTTAATGTAATCTATGCCATAATAAACACCACATCTTGTACATTGTAATGAATGAAACCACAAGGGTTACCTCACACATGTGTCATGAGCTGCAGCTATTTATGTGAGAAAAACCACATTCTCTTGTAGTGGACCGACTAATGAGCCCAAAATCTAGGTCTAAAACATATTGACCCAAAATCCACTGAGACTCAAAGAAATCTGGAGTACCAAAACCACAAACCAACAGCCAATGAAGAGAGCTGTATGTAAATGTGATCATAGTAAAGAGGCAGTGAGTACTTCGCCGAACACAAAGTTTCCACCACACTTTGATGGATAGGAGCTATCAATCCGGCTTGGCCACAACCCATGGATTTGGAAATTTGATTCCGGCTTCCCAGATTTTGGATAGCAGCACCCTCCTGAAGTGTCACAGAATGATCCTGGCCACTGTTTTGTATATCAACACACCATCACTGTTTTAGTACCAAACTTTGAAATATAGAGATCTGCAAAAATCACAGCCAATAATGCACAGAATGGGTCTTGACAAAAACCAAATATGTGGCTTAGTTTTGGAAGCCCGATCTATTTGATGTGTTTTGATCTATTTGGTTCCATGATTCAATTCAGTCTCAGAGACAACCCAACAGCATCTGTTATGTTGAGGTAATTGCTAATCGCCATGCAAGTGTGCTGAAATCCTCTCTCAGACATCCCATAGCTGGTGTTAACAATCAGCATCTGGTTTGCTCCATAGTTGATGATTCTCTAAGACATTGGGGGGCTTTTTTTTCTCAATGATGAATATACATACCATTTGCACAAAAAAGTAGAAATCAAAATTGGGTCCACCCACTGGAGGAAACAAGGCAGCTGCAAGCAACAGCAGTGTAGTAAGCATCAAAGGCAACATTCTTATGCTCCATGTCCTTTTCTTGAGAATACACAACTTGTTGGCGTATAGACCTAATCAAAAGTGGAAAAACAGAGGCTGAAAAGTTAAGAGGCCCAAGGAGAGATTAGCAGATAGGGTGGCACCTTTTCATATGTGGTAAGCATGTCCTTTGAATACATTTCAAATGAAAGTCCTGGGTGAGTTATTAGAGCATCTCCACACCTATCTCCATCCATTAGCACTAAATAGAGAAACAAAAATCCAATAAAAAAATCAATGGCTGAAACCATCCCAGGGGAGACAAAAAGGGAAGGCCAAAGAAAGGCCAACAAACGCACAGCCCGAAGGGCCCAAAAAGAGGGAGAGAGCTAGTCTTTCTCATGGTAGAAGCTATCTCACTAACAGCCTTTCTAATGTCATTAACATGCAAATCATGAGATCTAATAATAATGGGAGGTCTAAAACAAGCATCGCCTACCAAAGCAATCTTTCTCTCTATAGTAGAGGCTAAAGCACATTGGAAAGCAATACTAACACACTGCTTGAAATATTGAATGTAAAAAGACAAAGATAAATGACCTCCCAATTGTTTATCGCGGAAAAGATGAGCACATTCCTTGATGAAATGATCCATATCATGCCGAAGTGCATTGTGCACCTCCATGGCCATTGGAATAAAGTGGTGCCTTTTTAAAAATCCTTTATATTTGCGGACCTTAACAATGATGTTAAGTTCTGCAATTACACTTGTTGGTCGATTAATGACATTCAAAGCCACCATCTCCCGCATTAGATCAATAACTATCACATCGACAACAAAGACCTAGCCCTCTCAAATCATGTAAAGATCGGTTCATAATGAAAATTTTGATGTAAGGGCATACCACTGCTCTTTCCATACAACATGCCCATTATTTCGAGCAAGGGCATACATGATGTCTCGAATGGTATTATGTGTGGCTATCTGCTAACCTCTAAATGGGCAACGAGTTAAATGTGTGTTAGATGCGTTCAACTCATGTCCACACTCACACATGAAAAGACTAAATGTCAAAGTCTAAATCAAATTGAGATGAAAACGCAATGCTGAGGTGAAAATAAAATGTGCGATGTGAAACGAACAGATAGATGACCTAACAATCAACCATAGCCCTACACCTTTGCTCAAACAATAACAAATGCGAGCTTTGGATGTTGAAGAAATGAAGTCATCTTCCAAGATAAACCTAAAGGATGTGTCGTGGTGAATGTCCATCAAAGAAGCTTGTAGACTTGGGGTGTTTCAAAAAAAGGGTGCATCTCCTTAACTACAAGAGGAAGGCTATTTTTCATAACATGTAAGCATGATTGAAGTAGTTGTGGGCCCCCTTCAACTTGAGAAACATACTCCTCCAAAATGGGCTTATAAAAAATGCGAAACTTGGAACACAAATACAAAGCCACCAAACCCAACTCTCTAAAAAAATAAATAGGGCACAATCCTCCATAAAGAGAAGGCTTATACCACCAAAGGATATCGACAGTGGAGCCTGATGCTTCACTAAGGGGCCTTGAAAAAATTCCCACAATCTTGGACCCATAATGTCCCCACATACCTGCATAATTCTCCTATTGAAACTTGCCAAAAGAAACAAGAAGGAAGAAGAAGGAGATAAGAAGGTCGATGAGTTACACATGAACATAAAATGCCCAAAGCAACCTGGGCATTTCCTAGGAAAGGAAGATTGTCAATATGCATCACGTCCTGAAAAAAAGTTTCATCCAAAAAATGTGTGGCAAAGTCTTGAAAACCCACTGGCACATTAAAAATGTGTAGGCCATATGTGACCAAAGTGTAACTTTTAAGAATTTCTATTATTGGAGAGATCCCTGATGGACTTTAAAACTTGCATTTTAACACTTTGACCCTAAGCCTAGCTTGGGCTAATTAGGTCGAAAGGTGGTCAAAGGTGTTGGAAATTTCGTTCATAGGCCCCACGATGTGCATATCATTTGTTAGGGATGGAAAGATGCATTTGGGGGCCACGCAATGGTCTCTGAGAGAACTTGATAATGGGCTAAAACAAATAAAAGACCTCCTAAAGGGTCACCCTACCTTGTGCTTAAAAATGATTCAATAATGGTGACCCCCATCCACATGCCGCCTGTGTTAGTAGTAAAAAGGAAAATGAGTACCATAAAACAACTTGGTAAAGGGGACAATGTTCGCTAAAGGCCCCTCGGCATCACATAACTTTTTAAAAATAGCAACTCAAGAAACGTTATTAAAAATAATTTTAATGTCGACCCCCATCACGGCCCAATTAGGGTGTAGGTTGAAGAGGGCTCAAACACAAAAAGGGATGGCCTCATAGCTTCTAAGGGTTGATATTCCAAATTAATGGGGGGATAGGTGCTCCTAAAATGGCCCCCGAAGTTGTAGGACAATGGAGTGATTGATAAATAAAAAAACACCTCGCTTATGATAATAGGACGAAGACCACCAATGTCCTTTGCCATTGCCAACAATCTACTAGCCCCTAGCACTAAGGCCATTGACCTAAAAATATCCTCACAAGTAATAGTAACAAAGGCCTGAAATAATTCCAAAAACTTTGAGGATGGGTCTTTTGGTATGAAGCATTTTGAAAAATGCTCATATACCATCCTAGAAAACCCACCTAAAGATAAACAAGGAACAATGGTTAAGGCTTGGGCAAATATAGTCGTATTTATGAAAAAGGTGTGCATAAGCTAGTAGTCAAAAATAAATGGAGGGACAAGGTTTGAAGGAAAGGGGTGCAACTAGTGCAGGGCAACAACATGTTTTCCAAAGGACTAGTTGGTGTCATGGGCTAGAGAACTCTAGCCATGCAAATATACTCATTGGTTTTCCCTAAAGTTAGACATAAGTGAAAATGAATGGCTGAAGAATCTTCCCATTGGTGGTGAGAATAAGGCGCACATGAGGCATGAGAAGACTCCTTCTGAAAAGAAGACTAATCGCCCACCATAAACCTTTTAAAGCGAGCATAATTTTTTCAATGACCTTAATTACCCCTTCGAGTATAGCACAAACACCAATGGGGTAATAAGAGAAAAATGAACCATGTTGATTCGTCCATTAGGTCTTAAGCAATTTGATCAAGGGGTAAGCAAAAAGCCTATTTGACCTCGTCTTGGATGGCTCAAGGGATCCTATGGAATAAACAAGGGCACACAAAACAATATTCAAACAACCCCAAAATGGAGTTATATTGAGCCCAAAGCCAACCCCAAGAAGCAAAAGGAATAAAACCAGGGAGAAGCACAAGAAGGAAAAACACCTACAAAAAAAAAACAACTTGGTTAACCTGAGAAACAAGGCTAGCAGGAAGGTGGGCACTTTTGACATGTTTTGAGAGGTTGCTTGAAGTGTAAAGGCTAGAACAATGAGGACAAGGGATATCTTGCATCGACAGGGATGCAAAGAAGGAGCCATTAATTTTTTTTTAAAAAAAAAACCCTACATCCAAAACCCTTAAGAAGCAAAAACTCAAGTAGTCCCCCAAAAAACTACACCCAAAAACCCCTAGGAAGTAAAAGTTCAAGTAGGCACCCCCCCCCCCCCCCCCCCCCCCCCCCAACAAAAAAAAAATTTTTTAAAAAAAAAAAA
>Ga0116227_10003459_pt1 | contig 35032 bp, 20 predicted proteins | sample S1TSphgellanicum_FD_89693 | JGI IMG/M metagenome (GOLD analysis project Ga0116227, IMG submission 89693) | Host-associated microbial communities from peat moss isolated from Minnesota, USA - S1T2_Fb - Sphagnum magellanicum MG | ecosystem: Host-associated > Plants > Peat moss > Unclassified...
GAGCAATTGGATGAATACATGAGAAAAAGAGTCTCATAGCTAGTGAGGTTCTAATGAGGAAAAGAAGCTCATCCATAGGATGAAAGTCCCATGGTACAAAGGTGAGTGAGTGAGTGAGTGAGTACACTTGCTTGGTAAAGCCACTGTACAAAAACACCACACAATTGCTTCTCCCTTTTCCCTTGTGATACGCGGAGGGTATCCATATAAAACAGGAGAGATAGAGAGAGAGAGAGAGAGTAAAAGAAGACCACACATTCTCTGTCTTCAAGCTAGAAAATGCAACAATTTTGTTTTTTTTGTTTGGTTGCTTGCTGAAGATTGTGCTCTTCTTTTCTGGTCAGAAGGAGCTGGGTTTATTTGTGTTCTTGTTGTTGCATTACCAAAGCAACGTCTGGCTTGTTCTCTCTCTAGATGTGCAGGAGTTGCAAATTTGCTGCAAGAGGGAGGTGAGCCAATCCAGCCCAATACTCTTCATCCTCTTCATCTTGCTGAAGTATAAAACTAGGTACCCATTTCTCCATTTTCTGATGTGGATCTCGCCACGATCTCTACTTTGTCACTTACCAAAATTGGGAATTTTGCAAGGATGGGTTTGCAACAACAATTTTTGGAATGGACCTTGCAGATCCTTGCTCGGATTTCACGGAACAACAACAACCGGAGATCACCAACTGGCACAACAGGAGGCTGCTAAAAACGAGTTTTTGTACACTCAAAAAACTGGTGAGAGATTTTATGAGCTTTGCAGTTTCTCAAGTTATCCACCCACCACACAGAGGTCTATGTTCTTTGGTTTTCTGAGAATTGTATTTTGTCAGAGTTTGTTAGAGATGATAACTTCTTTGGGTTTCATGCTTGAGAGCATGGTGGATCAAGGAAAAAAGAGAAAAAACTCGAACCATCCAACTCTTATGTACGACCTAAATGCTCAAGAGAATTTCACACTTCAAAAACTTTGCATCAAAGTCTGATATAGAAGACCCAAAAGTGCTTCAGAAGCTTGCAGTTCTATTGAAACCCTAGAGTTTTAGGGTTTATAGTTTAGGGTTCAATAAGAGGCTGTAGAAGGAGGGGGAACACATCTGAGTCTTATAATTTATTCAGTGTTTGACGCCCATCACCATGTGCATTGTAGTGCTGAAATCGGACTTTTTTTTGTCTTGACTTCAATTGTTCTGCACAAATGGTGTATTGCCATTTTTCAATCCATAAATCCAAGTAAATCATCTCTTCTGGTGCTACATTTGGGTATGTCACCTAAGTTGACTTCCTCTGCAACAGGCAGTATGGATCGGTATAAAGCTGCTGTGATTGGAGCAGGGCCAGCAGGATTAGCAGTTGTGGCAACATTACTAGACCAAGAGTGCACACCAATTCTGTGGATAGATCCAAACTTTGAAGCTGGCCGGCTTTCAAATTACATGGAAGTTCCATCCAATACCAAAGTGAAGCTTTTCCAGCAATATGTGACTACTTCACCCTCATTGAATCGATTTTCGAGTACGGCACTTATGCCTTTTGTAGGTCAGGATCCTGACAAAGGATGTCCTCTAAACCTTGCAGCTACAATGGTGAAATCACTTACAGATTCAATCCGAAAGGCAGATTCGACCTGTGTTCACTGTGTGCAGAAAGTTGTGAAGGAGTTGGCATTCTCTGAAGGGAGATGGAAGATCGATGGTGCTGATGAGTGTGAGCGTGTCTATTTGGCAACAGGTTCACACCCTCGATCTTTCCCAGATACAGGTGTTAAGGAACTTCTGCTGGATGATGTTCTAACCCCAACACGGATTCCAGAACTAGTGACAGATGATGACACTGTTGGGGTAATTGGAAGCAGCCATTCTGCAATCTTGGCACTGAAGAACCTTCTTGAATGCGCAACAACACGCCCCAAAAGGATCATCAATTTCTTTCAGAGTCCCTTGTTGTTTGCCATTTATAAAGAGGGCTGGATTCTGTATGATAATACAGGTCTGAAGGGAGAGGCTGCTGATTGGGCCAAACAGGAGCTGCAATCTGGAAATCTTGAAAAAGAGAAGAAACTAGAGCGTATTTGTGTGAAGGACTATTCTCCTGAAGAACAGGTAAAATCATGGCAACAATGCACTAAACTTGTGCATGCAGTTGGGTTTGATCGAAATCCTGTGCCCAAGATTCTTTTCAATGGGGATGAGCTTAAGCAAATCTCTTACGATCCACACACTGGGAAAATTGCTGATGGGCTTTACGGATGTGGGATAGCCTTCCCTGAGAAAACTGTTGACCCTTATGGAAATCAAGAGTATGCTGTTGGCTTATGGAAGTTTATGTGCTATGCACAGAAGAAAATAAAACTGTGAAGTAAAGCACATTCACGTGGTGAGTATTGCTTCATATTGTTTGCTGGGTGCTGGTACATTTTATGGAAAAGTTCTTTAGATGCTCCATTTTTTTGGGTTGTGACATTTGCAAAAGCAACTGGGCTTATAATACTGTCTCCAGCATTTGGCATGAAACATAGAGTTTCTCAGAACATGCAAAGGACTATTTAGTGGGAGACATTAGAATCTGTGGTTCTCAAGGTCTCTTGAAACTCACTGAATGTTAACACTTCATCCCTGGTTTGCATCTCCTGTTACAAAGAGAGCCTCCAGCTCCAATGCCTGGAAGGGTGATTAGGGTTTTCTTTTTTGCGTTAGTTCTAAACCCCTAAAACCTTCTGCAGTCTTTGGTCAAAATCTAGTTTTCTTCCAATTTGCTTGATTTGCAAGCTTCACAATCTGTTCAAGGATTATATTATTGGATTAATCCACTTTATTGTCTTCTCATTTGTCTTGAAGTTTTTGACACCCAGCCAGAAGTTTCTGTTTGAGGTGGAATCATATCTGTTGTCAACCTAGATTGTGGAACTGCAATGTCATCAATTTTGTGTCTGTTGATTGGGGCAGGAGCCTATATTTTTACTATCACAACAAAAATTGCAAAATTGGCTGCCAACCAACCTCAGGAAATCTGTGGATTCTACAACATGATTCCTCTTATGAAGATTGGGTGGAATGATTTGAAGAAAATTTCCACAACAACAATTTGAAGATAACATGTCAACATATGCAAAAGACAGATATTGGGTATGTCTCTTGACAATTGAACTTGCTTTTGATTGGCTTGCACCTCAATATGGTGCATGTAACAGAGTGTCACCATGAAGTAAACCTGATATGTTTTCTCAAAATTTGTCTTATTATATTTTTGTGTCTTGGTTCCACAATCAGCATCAAGCAAGTATCACAGAACAGCTGAATTCTGTGAGAAAGTTTTGCAGTTGTAAGTCACGATGAGGGGTTTTTTCTTTAACAAATAATTTCAATTTTGATATATTGAAAGTTTGCTGAAACTTTCCAAAAATTTAGAAAAATTAGTTAAGTTTACACCAGAAAAACACATTTGTCCAAAATTTTCCTATTTTTTTGTTGAAAATAAGTACAATTTTTTTCAAAAAAAGAAACAATGGTTGTAAGTCATAACCACTCTTATTTGTGTGAGTTGGTGGTTAGTTGATCGCAAGATTTTTGCTGACAGTACCATCTTGGGATTTTCTGAAACTCATGCTCATGGCCTTTTCGAAGTAAAGAAGACTTCTCTATTTTCCCCTTACTAACAATTCTTACAAGAGATAGAATTCTCAATGTACTAGATTGGGTGGCAACCAAACACACTATTCCCCATTCTCACATTCCTTGACGTATATGTAGAAGAGACAAGGTTGTGCACATCTTGGACTACTGAAATATGGCATCCTTGCATTGAAGGAATTACTTGGTGTTGCACCAAATGCAGCAAAACAAGTTTTCTGAAGTTTTGTCGATTTTCATTTTCTTCCTCATTTTGTCTTCCCTTGTTCATGAATCATGTTTCTCCAACTACCTTCATAGTGTCCATGGAGCAACTAAAGAGCGTTTAGGGTTGGGAAAATTATTTTGGGACATTTGGAATTATCAAAGAATTAGGGTTTGGAGAACTTATTGAGTGGAAGTTGACGTGGTGCTCAAGCTTTGAATATCTTCATGGTGTTGATGCAACAATCAAAGACGGTTTATGGTTTAGGGTTGGCAAAACTTGTTTAGGGCATTAGGAATGATTAAAGGATTAGGTTTTGGTAAACTCGCTGGGAGGAAAGTTTATATGGTGTTCGAAAGATGAATGTTTCTCAATCTTCATTTCTATTGGCACTATAGAACAATGTCATTGATATAAAGTACAATTTCTCTTGCACAATAGTTTTTGGATTTGTAGATTGTGTTCCACAATTGAGATTTGTTGAGATCTCTAAAACATGATAGAAAAAAAAAATCATCATATGGGTTTTGAGGAAATATAATATAGAATTCATTGCTTGTTAGGTTTATGTAATTGAATACAAGAATGAACCTCTTTGTTTTGATCATGAGGACATAAGTGGTATATCTAAAGCTTGATGACATTAAGGAGGGAAGGAAATTGAAAAAAATGGAAAATTTGCTTATGTCCTTTGGAATTTCGTTATGGATTTAAAAGAAGGCAAAGTAAAAAATATATATGTGCAAGGAAAATTGACAAGGAATATCGCAAGTTATGTTAAATGATTAATACGAGTGTTGAAAAATTGAATTTGCAAAGGCATTAGTCAAATTCTAGGTTTTCATCTTAGTTAAGCTCTTTTGAAATTGAGTAATAGTATGAAATAATGTTAATTTTACAAATGCCCCCATCAATTTCATAAATATAAACTTGTTGAGGTGTTGAAATGTTTTTTAGCACTAGGAAACAACTACTCACATTCAAAAAAAAATTGTTGAAGAAAAATATCAATCTAATTATTTTAATGTTTGAATTTATTATTATTATTATTATTAAATTTCAAAAGTCCTTATCACATTTAAGTGAGGTATAATGTACATTAGTTATTAAAAAAAACTTTGTGATTTATATCATAAGAAAAATGAAGTACACAAGATCCAAGAATTCCCAATGTGCACAAAAACAAGTTATAACAAAAATAAATTCACACATAAATCGGATCGTACAACAACTGTAATTTAAAATACGACCACAAAGTATGTAATAAAATAATTGAATAAATATTTATGTAAAAAGTGGAAAGCATGGAAATATGAAACAAGATGAAGAAGACTAAAACAAAGCATCATATCGCATATCATATTAGTGTTGAACAAATTTAAAGTGATTTTTTTGGGGGTATCTTTATTTCACATTTGTGGGGACTTAGTTCAAAGATTCTTTCATATGGCCACCATTTAAAGAATTTTTAAAAGCATCTTTTTAAATATCTATCTTGGATGAAAATGTATAATGATGGATGAATTTTAGTAATGAATGTTGAATTAAGTGATGATGGATGAATTATATCCATGAATGAAGAATTTTAAATGAATTGTTTTATTTTTATGATTAACAATAAAATAATTTATATATGATCTTCCTAAGTAAATTATGAATGATCCATAAACCCTTGACACATAATTTTGTATGGTTTGACCATTTTTCAAATATGCCACAAAGTATACACATTTTAAAAATGAATGAATATTCACCAATAATAATCACACAAGTAATGAGTTATTGTAGTACCTTGGTGGATTCGGCACACAAATTTTGAATAATTAATTTTTCTTTAGTTTCATAGTTCAACATTTGGGTTTTTAATTTTGAGAATTTCAACATTAAAAAATAAAATTATTGTAAGGTACCTTTGTTTAAAAAAAATTGAACTATTTTAGTGGTTAGGTGAACCTCTACTTAATATCCTCCCTTCAAAACGACTAAAGATCAAACTTTTACATCTTAAGCAACTTTCTCGAAATTTTGGCAAATTAAAATAAATTTATAGCAAATTAAAAAATAATTTAATTTATGCCAAAGCCACCAAGGTACTACATTATTTGGGCAATACATAACCTAGGTGAGGCCAAGTTGCAAAAGATTTCATTCAAACATTTTGATGTAATCAAAATGATTTTGAGGTTTAATGAAAATACATTTGTTGAATAAAGTAACACTTCCCATTTTTATGATTGTGAATGCGCCCCATTTGTGAAATAGAGGACAACAAAGAAATTACTGTTTCATGGTGATACTTGGAAAAAACATTAACGGAATGTTGTGTTAAATATTTGTAGGATTAATTTACATGGGATTAAAATGGAAATTTTAATAATTTTCTTAAAAATTGTGTAATTGAAAAATTAAATGACATAAATATTTATTATTCTTCCACATTTTGCCTATACCAAATGAAGAAGCATCTTAGTTTTGGTTGATTACTAATTTGGAAATAATCTATTTTTTGGATTAACATAGCCCATTGGAATTTTTTTATATTAAATTAGCTCTAGCATATTTGGATAAACATGAAGTTTTGAAACATAATGGTGCAAATTTTGCCAACTATGCATGAAATACCCTTTTCATTTAAAAAATGGTTATCTTTTCTAACAAAACCTAAATGGTTACAAAATTAATATTGAAAAAAAAAAAAAAACACTTGTTATAATGACATCAAACAAACATTTACATGGAATTAACTTGATGCTTCAACACCTTACAAAATGGTTGCAAGTTGAAGTGTCAAATATTTATCATATGTGTAATGGCTTTTTTACATACATAAAATTTGCCCAAAACCCAATTTAAACAAGAACCAAGTTTGTAAATGAACACATGTGAACATGAGAATAAAATGTCCAACATTTAATTGCCAAAAGGAACTATTATGTTAATCATAGTTTTTAAGGCTACCTTACAAAGCAGTTGTGAGTTGAAGTGTCAAACATTTATTGTGCGAGTAGTGTTTTTTCTACAGACATAAAATTTGCCCAAAACTCAATTTAAACATGAATCAAGTTTGTAAATGAACACACTTGAACATGAAAAATGAAGTCCAATGTTCAACTGCAAAAAAGAACCAAAAATAATAATTTGGTGTGTTGGTCATAATTTGTGAATGATGCACCTTTTAACGAATTAGTTCCCACAAAGAAAGAAAGCATGGGAATCTTGGGATGGGACTAGAATGAACTCATAAGCTTGAATTCAAAATGAAGACAATTTGCACAAATCAAAAAAGAGGTGATTAATGCAAATTGGAGGCAAATTGATGCATGAATGAACCATGAACAACCCAACTTACAAGACACACCTTAGCCCTAGACTTAGGCGAACTTACCATTTTATTCCCTATATAGTATATTGTGTGATCAGCAACATGGACTACATGAAAATCCCCAAAAAAATTAATTTTGCAAAGTTATGAATCCCACCAATTCATGAGCTCATAACTTCAACTTACAAACTATAATTAAGGAGATCTAAAGGAAAACATTATACCCCTTAAAGAGAACTTTCCAACACCATACTACACATTCTAATCCCACATCATTTTATTCCTATTTCCTAAGTTTTAGTGGTTAGGAGTCCAACCAATTTTTTGCCCATAACTTGAGTTTCACATTTCCAAATGGAGAATGCAAGTTAATTTTTCAATATTTAAACTTCAAAACCTTTTCAACATTCTAAAAATGGCCCCTTTGGATAAGTTTTTTTAAAAAAGAAATATTCCAAAGATTTGAGACACTCCTAGGACTTCAACTCCCAAAGTCAAGCTACCACATGCAATTGACCATAAGGTTAATTTACCTATAATTGTTCACATGATTGAATATCATCAAGCAACATTGTTCATGTTCTTAAACTTTCATGACACATAACTTATGTCACCATTCATGGAAATGAATAATAACCAAAGTTGTATAAGGTTGAACCAAGGATTCATGTGAATTACAAATCATCTTGGATATCATATCTCAAGCATGTCATTTTATATGTCCAAGAGGTGTTGAAGTTTACATTTTTTTAGGTTGGAAAGTTGAATTGGTTAATTTTTGAAATATCACGTGTGAAAATTTGTGCCTTTTTGCCTTTCATATGGATGTTTTGTTGATATAAAAGACAAGTAGTTTATGACACATGTGTGGATAAGCATGAGATGTAACCAACAATTTTGTTTTTGACAAATATTTTAAAAGATTGCAAAAGGGTTATACTACACCACTTGTTCAATATGGACAAAATAGATGGATATGTTTATTATCATTACATGACATTGTGATGTGTTAATGTAAAGTTTCATTGCTAAGTATGAAGAGATTAATGTGGACAATGAACATTTTGCAAATGATTATAATTTGGTTGAATGTCAATTACAATCAAGCAATTAAGAAGGGGGGTCAAATTGCACTTGATCAATTAATTTATGACATCAATAATTAAAACAATCATAGATAAAATTGATCTTATAAAATATCCCCTAGTAAATCAATAAATCAACAACCTAGATTCAATGGATCTTAACCCAAAACAAAGGATGTGTGCAAGGTTTTTCTCTTCTATGGAATTTAATAATCTTGGGCACCAACGTAGTAATATGACAATTATTAGAGTTGTATTATTAAGAACAATATATTTGTAATATGAATCATTTTTACTAATAAACGAGTTCAATATGAATTTTTTAAATTTTTATCAAATGTGTGGATATGGAGTTTCATTATTTTGTGTCAAAGGGTTCTCGAAAATGTTCAACAACAAGATAATGTTGTTCAAAACCTAAGTTTTTTTTTTCTTGGATGTATGATGGGTTTCCATATAAGGTAGTTTTACACAACACCCAAAACACGAATATATTAAAAATTCATCACATTAAAGGGGGTATCAATCAAAAATTAATATTATAAAAAAATTATATATAATTAATTTTGCAGTCATTTTTTAGTGTCATAAGTCGTAACCATGAAGATAATGATCTTTTCACTTGCATTTGGGTTGATTATAGACATAACTATGATGTCAATTCCCTACCACATCAACATTAATCTAGGTTGAAAAGATTCTTGGTGGCACATATTTATATGTATTTTTGGATTCTTTAAGAAAGGTTATGAATTAGTATTGTGAATGTATATGGTTTTAGACATACCTTCCATGTAAGTGTAAATGATTTACATTTACCCATTATGTAAATATGTGCAAATCCATGTAATTTTTTTGTGGTGCAATGAATAAAACATTCCCAAATTTTCATAATTTTTTTGGTAATGGGTTAATAAAAGTGGCCGATTGACAACTTTTATTAAAAAAAAGATTTGGCATGCCTCACAACAAATGAAATTAATTAGTAAAATCATAAATAAATACTCAAACTCTTATAAAAGTGTAAACCCAAAATGGTGATGAACATGTTAAGAATTGAAATTCTATTCAAAGCAAAGAAGTGGGGCAACATGCACCCAATATACATTCAAGAACGTGCACTCAAATCCCCAATTGCACCATGGTTTGTCCTACATCCTTTGCCCAAAAGTGCGGGCTTGTATTGGATATACTAGGGTTGAAGGGAAGCTCTTTCACACTACATTATCGGCAATAAAAGCTTCTATTTGAGAGCAACTAAATCAATTGAATATTTTGTGAAAGGCCAATCAAAGTGACACATTGCAAAAAAAAAAACACATTGAGATTTAAGATGCACCCACATTGGGAACTAATTAATGTGGTTTGCAAGTAGGCATAGTCATTAAGGGTATATAATATGTACCTTGACAAAAAAACATTTACATGGGCCATGCAAGTGTGATTGAAGTTTTTTTACACTTACATGAAATGTAAGTATGAACAATGGGTGTCAACAATGTAAAATTCTTGAGATGACATTATAGCTTTCATCCACATCCTTCTTCTTTTTTCCCTCCTTTTAAGTTGGGGAAGAAAAGAATAGGTGTTGAAGATAGCTATTGCTCCTCCATCCACATTGCACGGTTGTGTTTCTTGGAAGATAGACAATTCATATGATCCTTAATGGATGAATGGGATGATACACAATGGGGATCCTTTTGTTTCTATGGATGCTTGACGATCCTTAATTTTTGCTTGGAAATAGAGAATTTGTGTGATCCTTAATGGATGAATGGAAGTAGTATACATTGAGGATCCTTTTTCTCTCTATAACTTTGAAGAGAATATTTGTTAGGCCTTTTTTTTTTGGGGTCTAGTTGAAGTAGAGAATAATATGCATAATGATGGCAATGTAAAGGAATTGACCTTTTAAGCATCCCAAGTATTCATGGGCCCATTGCTTGTACATTCAAGTACCACGTTCTAGTACCACGGGTGAACAAAGGGTGTTTCCAAGTATTGGTGAAAAAGTTTCATGTGTAGTTTTTGCTACCATTTCTTTATATGGATTCCAAGGTTTTGTTTCCCTACAAACTACGTACATATTAGGTACACATTCGTATATATGGATTCATATTTATAAATATATATTAACAAGTGGATCAGTTTCTAAAGTTGATAAGGTGACCTTTTTCAAAAACACAAAGGAAAGTTTTGGAATAATATTTTTAATAAGAGAATTGTCGATTGCGGTAGGTAAGAATGTTTGTTTGTGTTTTGGGGATGTGCCTTTGAAAGAGTGGTAGCCCTTGATTCCCTCCGCCCATTGGCAAAAAAGTTCCTTGAAGTGAAGGTTCCGATTTCATGCTCTACAAATGAATTGTGCCTTAAATAGGTAAAATACAACTCTCAAAACATTTTCATGCATCTTAGAATGTGTTGTACATGCGTAAGGTTGCATCATACTAATGTAAAGTCCTACCGTACACATTTAAGACCCCACACATATGCAAGGGTAATACCTTGAATGGGTGAGAGAGTCTTTTGTGCTTGGAGGTCCCAATGCTCATTTGGATTGTATCTTGCCATACATACATAACAACCCATCTGTACACAAGAAAAAAGGGCCATTGGAGAAGGGCCTTTTATGCGAGTCGAGATTCCAATCCCATGTGAGCCAAGTCCTACAATACAAACTTAATGATGCAAGCCATTTGATAGTGTTGATTTTCCATGTGGAGGATTTATTAATGGAGTTGACAAAGGCCAACAAGGCCCACAAGGTGCCACATTTGGGGGCAAGTGGGGGGCCATTTGCTTTGCCTTGGTTACTTCCTCATCCCGTCCCCCCCCCGGGCCTTTTGAAAAGTTTGCAAACATGGAAAGCTCCAAAACAATTTGTTGTGATGCCACCAATCAAACAGGCTTATTCATCCAATAAAATGAATGAAATCATCACGAGACATACAAGCTCTTGGGAACTTCCCCCCACCCATGGAAAAAATGCTTTGGAGCATCAAAAATTCCAAAACCATTTGTTGCAAGGGACCAACCAATCAAGCCTTATCCCCCTAAAATGATAAAAAATTTAAAATAAAAACTTTAGATGCTCCACAAAATAGTATACAAATATTTACCCAACAATCTTTTTTTAAAAACACAAGTAGCTATGGTAGGAAGTCATATGCCTTAACATTAGGATTGTAAATTCAACCTATGTAAATAAAAAGTATAATAATAATCTTGTAACCTACATAGGATGAAACTTTTGAATGTACCACAAACCAATAAACAAAATATTCACCTTGAGGTCTACTTAAATGGATGATAAAGCTCTTGGGATTCATTCAACTCCTTTAGTACATTGGAATATGATCAACAAGTTTTGAACTCATTCCCAATTAAAATAAAACAAGCTGAATTTTTCTTACCAAAAACCAACAAGTTTGGGAGGCAAAGAGAGATTTTTAGTTTTGACCTTTGTAGGCACAAATTACTTGAGGAAGTCTTTGTTGTTGGATGTTGTTGACATGTTATAGTTTTAATAAGTTTTTACTCTCATTATGTAGTGACAAAGTGTTTGGCACTCCTTTCCTTATAATTGTTGGTGCAAGTGGGGCGGTGGGTCGGTGATGAGTTTACCAATCTCTTCTTATTTATTGGCAAGAATTTGCTTCATGATATGATCTAGTCCAATAGACCTTAGAACGGTATGGATGAAACTCAAATCCAAAAATGTTTTTTAAAATATAAACCCTCATTAAAAAAAAAAAAGGGTTTATCTCCACACTATCTAGATATTTATTTGAATAAGTTTAGTTCAATAGAAAATTTCAATCCTTTTTGAATCTCTAGCTTGTTCCTACAAGGATGCAAACTCTTTTGATTTAGTTCTCATCCATGTCGATAACATATTTGAAATGCCTACATAGTCTGACCATGGTTGTGACCTAGGTCATAGATTAAAAAATCATCAATCTTGCATGCTTGCACTTATAAATTGAGAGTTCTTTGCAATTTGTAATTCCCTTAATGAAACAATTCCTAATCTTACCCCTAACTTGCATTTGAATGATATAGCTTTACTACTTGTTCATTCATGTTCATCAAATTTCATTCTCCAACAATCTATTGAAGCAACCACTTTTTATGGGATTAAAAAGATATATATAAATCGGCCAAGATCATTAAGAGATATTATGGGAACTAAATTGCTCACTAATTCAACTAATGGTTCAGATCTATGCAATATTTTTTGCACATCAAAATCGGAAAAACACTTAAAATTAAAAAGGATTTACAAACTTCAGTATTTCTAATGAAAGTGGAATTTGAAACTAAAAGAAATGAAAAATATATGGGAGACTTTGAATTTGTATTAACATCTTTCTTTCTTGTTCATGCAATGATTTCCTTTAATAAAATGTTATTGCACAATTATTATTGTTTTGGGGAAAATGCATGTCCAACTATGCCATATAATTATTTACCTTTTTTGCAAAACTATTCTCTTTAAATGCTTTTTGGAAATTTTCCATATTTCTTAAAGTTATTCTTATCCATAAAAAAAATTACCAAATGGGCAAATGGGCATATATATATATATGCCCATAGAAAAGATATATTGTGTGCAACCACTCTATTGTTTGTTTACCAAAAAAAAATGCTTGTAGAAAAATAATGTTGTGCATACATTATTAAAATGTTGCAAGCCCCCAAAATATATGAAGAGGGGAAAAAATAATTATGAATCAAAAATATGTTGTTTGAACTTTGTTCTATCTCCATTGTTAGAAGAAGTTTGCACTAGTGTTGTACATATTTTTCTGAATTTTGTGTGGAAAAATAATGAATTATTTAAACTGCAATTCAATAGCTAAGCAGCACTCTGTTATTGCCCATCTATAATTGTCAATATTTTTGTATTCATATTACACACTCGCACTTTAGTGCTAAAAGTTGTCACTCAACAAAATTGTTGGATGCAAATCGGATGCCATTCACATGTTGCCACTGAGGGGCGCTTAAACCCTAAACCCTAAACCCCTCATAGAACCTTCAATAGGTTTGTTATATTGAAAATAGTTGCAAGCTTTTCATTTTGTTTCACTCTCTCTCCCAAGGAAAATGAAAAAAATTTCAAGGAAAATTGAGCTTCTTCACCTCCCAAGGATCTCACTCACCCTTGAAAAATTAATCAGCGCAAGTGAATGTGTATATTGAAAGGCGCCATTCAACACATGCTCGGCCATAGTGAACCAGCACGCACCGGTGCACCATGAAGGATGAATGGTGAGTGATTTTAGAAACAGTTTTCTGTTGGGTTTCAGTTCTCTAGCTAACCAAAGTGGTTAACTCGGTTGGCTTTTTTTTTTTTTCCTACCTACCTCCTAACAACCCACAAGCAGGTTGTTAGTAGGTAGGTAGTAAAAACAACCTCTACATATGTATAAACCATCTACTTACCTAGTAGTTACCTATTTTCCTACCTATCTAATAGTTCATGCCCTTGCCATTAGCCTTGGCCAAAAATGGCAAAGAATATAAGGTCGGTGAAAAAATTGCTTGCAGCCAATGAGGTGAGTTATAGCATGCTCTCAGGGGGCCACAGGGTTTTTTTTTTCTTTTTGGGGATAACGGGTGGGTGTTGAATTTTTGTTGTTCCCATAGAGTTCTCACTATGTTACCCAAGTTTACAATGTGTTCCTGAACACGTTCCCAATAACTGCTCTCCCCTATCCTTTGCCCTAGATTTTACTCTTGTAATCAATCTATATAAGCAACCCAAAAGAGGAGGTTACAACATAAAATATTTTAGGACTATCCAAAGCTTGATTTATTTTATTTTTGGTTTGTAATGGCCCAATAAAAAATGCCCATCACCCCCCAAAAAAAAAAAAAAAGAGAAAACTTTGGGGTCCCTACAACTATACTACCATAAAGTGTACAAAGACTTGTAAAACAAGCTACATATGTGATAACAATAAAAACATGCCTAAAGTGTCCGGCAAATCGTAAGGCGCAATAGGTGTTAAAGTGTGCGGCAAGTTGTAAGGCATAGGTATTAAAGTGTGCGACAAGTCATAAGGCATACGTATTCTTAGGGCAACATTCCATTGAATAGTTGCACCTACAATTTTTGAAAGTTCAAGTTGTGTTTCATTAGCATGAAATTCTCAAGATGAAGGTGCAATTGAAAGCGCCACTAGGGTTCCTTACCCTAAGCTGAAGGTGCGGCTAGGCTAGGGTTCCATAATGCAGGTCTTACAAGTGTCAATTGCAAATTTGCAACATCTAAAGTCAAAAATGGTAAATCAAACTTGGAAAGCTGAAGTTGCAACCACTCAGAGGAAAGCTTGCATTAGAACCCGTTGTTGGCCTGAGAAAATTGCAAATGGGTTTCGAGACTAATTATAGTAGGTGTATAGGTAGGCAGTGAAAATATATGTAGCAGCAGAGGAGGCGCTCAGGAAAAACGAAAGACAGGATGAAACTCAGAGTTTACCACCAAAATGGGTGGAAAAACTAGTTTGGGTCCCAGTTATTTCGCTTTGCAAAATTTCCATTCCCAGTTACAGGTTTGATGCCCTATTATGCTGAAACTGGCCGTTTTCGACCCCTAGTGGCAAGACTTTAGGGAAAATTCTATTGGTTCGACCTTTTCCTCAATGCCATGACTTGTGGGAATTGGGATGTGGGACCTTGTAATGTAGTGGGTGGCCAAGGTTGAACTATGCTCCTATGACCCCTTCCTTATGTTGGGAAAGTCTCACTTTAGAACATCACTTTTTTTTTAACTTCTTATTTTCATTGGCATTTCCAACAATCAACATTGAACATTATTCAATTGGGCATTTGGTTCAACACTGCCTCCTTGTGTCCAAGCCAACCTCTAGCCCATGTTGATATTTATAGGGAAGGGCATTTCAATGCCTCAGTCTAATTGTTGCAAATGGGCCCACTTTTGTAGCAAGGAAGGCTTGAGGCTTGAGTGTAGGAAGGGAGAAAAAAATAGGGTCTCATCTTATTAAGAAAAGGCAACAAAGTTGAGTAAATTAATAATTGAAATGTTATAGTGGGGATTTTTGCAAGTTTAAAATTCTACGTTACTATAGGAAAACTAAAATTTTGAAGTTGCTTTAGTAAGGTTGGTATTCAGCCCTTGTCCTAAAACAATGTAAAGTGTGTGGAGAATTTTCATAGTCTATTTGGAGGCCACCTTATGTGGATGAATATCTCTCCTAGGGGTCTTACACCTACTTGACATAAGATCCCTTCCCCTCCTATGCCTTGTGATCTATGTATAGTTAGGTGCACAATAATGGCGGTCTCGTACTTTTTGAAAGGTATAAAGCCCATGGGTGAGTAAAATTCCCAAAGCACCAAACTTGGCTATTGCCTCATCCTAGGCACCATATTTTAGAAATGCCCCTATAGTGGGGCTTTAACCCTACCCAGGGATCTAGCTAGCTCTTGCTGCCTGCCAATGTGCAGAGGCCCCCAGGTTTCTTCTTGCACCCCTCTCAAGCAATTGAAAAGGCAAAAGAATGCCATTTTTTTACTTTTTATTTATTTTTCTGTCAAAATAATTGCAATTTTTTTTTTCTATCACATGGAAATGCAAAGAAAAAACTTTTCTGTCATTTTTATTTTTAAAAATGTAATTAAAAAGAAAAAAGTACCCATGTCATGAAATGAGGGGCCAAGTTGCACCACCACCTAAGTTGGTACTTGGCACCTTCCCTTCATCTTTTTTGTGTGAGGCCTCTTAGAGGCCTGTATTCACTTGGGAAATTGTGAAATTTGGACTTGGACATGCTGATTTAGTCTTGAAGATATATAATGTTTAAATGCAACACAAGAAAATAAGGGTTTTTAGTTTTGAATTGTGATATATATCATTGTAGTAGGTGTGATTTACCCAAAGGCTCAAATGAGGTGAGGGAGAAATGATTTTAGAATTGTTTCAATTTTGTGAAACAAAATGTTATCAAGAGTCATTTGCAAACACCAAGCTTCATTGAAGTTGGAATTTTTAAACACCTTGATGGAGTGCATGAAACCCCCTTTTTTTTGTTAGCAAATATGTGGATGATGTTTGACCCACACAAGCCCCATCAAAAGGAATTGATCGGACCCCAAGGGTGATGGCTCAATGGTATAGCCCCCATGTCCAGGACCATAAGATGAGTCTGAGTCTTAAGACCCATTAATTAGAAAGTTCCAATTTTATTTTGTCGGTGGCAAATCTTTGATTGGTTCATCACAAAAAAATAAAATTACATTTTGAACACTTCTAATGAAGACCATGTGTATTCTTTCCTTTCACATACTTATGTATAGTTTATGGGATTGGACAAAATATATGGGATAAAAAGTGTGATGAAATTGAAACATTACGATAATGTCACATCCTTTGTCCCATGAAAAAGGACTATCCCACATCCCAACAATTCTTTCCCCCCCTACCCTAAAGAAAAAAAAAGGATTGTCCCATATCCCCCACAATTCCCCTCCCACCCCCCACCCCCAAGATGCATGTGACCTTAAAGGAATCCAGATTTTTAGCCAACATCTTATTTGGAATTAGCCCCACATTGAACCTGAAATTGATGTGTCCTATATTAAGATTGTAATTGTTAGATCTAGAACACACAATCAAGAAAAGTTCACACGACCTTGAAACCAATGAGCTTTGGCTTTCAAAAATATGCCCAAAACAAATCATCCACTTTAGAAAAAAACATTAAACCTAAATCTGTTGACGGTTCCTCTAAAAAAAAAAATCAAAAATTGGCCAACATTGGTTATCACCACCCTAGCATTTACAACATGTTACCATCTACACCTTTGAATAGCCATCACTTTTGTAACATGCGCAAACTTCCTCGTTGGTCATTTCTTTGATTGTCACTAAAGTTTCACCATTTCATTGTGTATGTTGAACATTTTAATTTCTTTATAGCTCGTGATCTTAGATATAAATGTATGTTATGTTTACTTATCATGCTCAAATTTAATTTGAGAATGGAAGGAAGAGAATTCAAGTTTAAAATATACATTCCTTGATTCAACAAACTCATAACATCCATCAATGATGATTTCAAGAAGTGATCCAACGATAGTGATTTCAAGGACTTTTTAAAAGACTTCAAATGATTTGAAAATGACAATCGTAAGGGGCAACAACATGAGTATTTGGTTAATTTGAAAGGTTATCATGAAATAGAGGCTTCTAGGGTGAACAAATATAAATATGAATCATGCATAAGAAGCCATGGAAGCTTTTCACAATTGGCTATTGGCTAACAAACAAAATATGGAAAAACTTTTTTTTTTCAATTTGTACCATTCTTTATCTCAAATTTGCAATAAAAAGATTTTATCAGCTATGGTCACCAATGTGTTTTTCCCTCATGAGTCAATTTCATTATCCTTGCCTTCAAAATATTTCCTTTTTAACTCATGTTTACAAAAGCTACAATCCTATCAATGGGTAGTGGTTTGATGATTCTCACAAATGAATTAAAAAATGATAGAACTCTTTTGTCAAGTTTGTAATTGACAAATCTTGAAATATGCATATTAAAATAGCTTCTTTTAGGGTCCCAACTAAAAAACTTTCTCCTACTAGTGTCTAGCTTGGAACTTTCAAAGGTGGTGTAATCAACTTAGCTCACCTTGAGTTGGGGGGAATGAATGACAATGTGAGACATAATGTTGGAGCATGTTGAACTACAAACTCCTTAGGGCAAAAAAAACTAGTCACATGATCAACTTGAAAATGATTTCAAACTTTTCTTTTGATGTCATGGAAGCAAAGGTTTTTGGGATGCACACATTGTCCCCTAGTTCCATAAAATGATGGACATGTATAAGGGTCAAAGCATGAATGACTTGATATTCCCCATGTGAAGGACTTGATCATTTCATGAATGTGCTGAAGATTCAATGTCACTTTTTCTTGAGGTACTAAATCTCAAAGTTCCATGTTATGCAATGTTATAATCAAATATGTGCTTGAAATCCATCTCCAAAACTCTCCATTTGTCCTTAGATGCAATCCCATTCTTTGACAACATTTGATGGCATGAAACATTCAATAATTTTAATAATTAAAATATCTTTAGCATGAATTTATGTGATTGTAAAGACCTTTGAGAAAAAAAGTTAGTGTGCATATTTGGAGTTAACGTTACAATGTGAAATTTTTTGTCACAAAAGGTTGATTTTGAAAAAGAAAAATGTTGCAAGAGTGGGCATTTGAACCCCAAATAAGTCCCCAAGGTCCTTAGGTGTTACCCTATACATATTTTGGATTGTCAATTAATATTTTGGTTGTGTTGAACTTGTGAGATGTGAAATGCATCCCATCACCTTGTAAATTGTAATAAGTAATTAAAAGTGTTGGGAAAATATCAATTTTTTTCACCACACCCCAACTAGATATCTTGGTGGTTCTTTTACATGTATATGTAGGAGATGACCATGTAGATATCCATCTACAAGACATTTATAGTCCATTGAACTTCATGGTGTTTGTTGTTTTGTGCTTTGCATGGTTTTGTTTATAATCATGTAGTTGATGTTATGATGTTTTGTGCAAAACAAAAAAAAATCGTATGTTTTGTAATTCCTCATGGGATTTGAACCCTTGACATTGCAAGGAATGAGGATCTAGATATTACCATTAGCCTAGTTCTTAATGCTTGAAAAAATGTATCCCATTCTCTATTTATTTCACTATGTAGAACTATGTAGAGCTTTGTAGTCCTTTTCTATCACCCCCACAAAGTTCAATGGGGGGTGTTTAACATTCTTTTATCTCCACTAACTAGAGGAACTATTGGAATAATTTTTGGAAAGAACCATTAGCCTTAGGTATTTTGCTTGGCTTTAAAACCAATGGTTTTCGTGTTAAGGTCTTGAGTAGGTATAGAATTGAAAGTTAAGTTTTGTATGCAATTAATAATTATTATTTTCATTTCACGTAACTTTAAAATCTCATTAATTTAAAATTATAACCATGATCAAAGAACTAGTTTCAAATATCATACTATTATGACATTAGAAGAAAAAATTTGACAAATAATTTCTTTGAAATTTTAAAACACTTAAAGGTTTTTAAAATTCAAAACGTAATGTCTACCCAACATAGGTGGGAAATTTTTTACTTTTGTGGAGAATCTATGGGTTTGGTTATAAAAATTAAATTTGAACTATTTTAGTTACAATTTTGTACTAAATGAAACTAGGAATTTGTTGCTTCAAAAAAACAAATATTAGTTCAAGTTTCAGTTTTGGTTTCAAATATCTACACCTCAAAAAAATCAAGTTTTAATTCCAAAAATTAGACCCAATTTTGGTTCAATTTTTACTAACTTAAACAAGAGCTAATATTTTTTATGTGCCAAACCAATTACCCACCCAACAATGGTAGTAACTTGACATTGCTTGCCAATACAAATGCCATTTCTATTTTGATCTCACCTAACCCATCAAATGTATATACATAATAATTTTCCATTTTCATAGTGCAATTTTAATGTTGTGGAATGAATAGGTGTTAGCCCCTTGAATTTAGGTGATATTTAGCCAAAAGCACCAAAAATTATCAAGGGGAAAAAGTTGTATGCCTAAACCAAAAAAATGAAAAATATTTATAAGAAAACACATTTTATGTGAAGCATTTAACTATATGATGCCAAATTGTATTGTGAGCAAGCAAGCATATTGCCTCTACTCAAATGTTGCCATTCTATGAATGTCCACCCAATGTTATTAGGGTTTTTTGGGTTTTGAAATCTAAAGGCATGTCCTAGGCCATGCCTTCGCAACTCTAGCCTCCTTTGAAAAATGGCTCTCGCCAATTACCATAGTTGGGATGCCATTGTTTGTATCATGTTGTTTAATTTCTCCATGGTCTAAAATTTATTGCTAATATCATGGAAAGTTCCTAGAACCAACTAATTTCCATCAATTACCATTGTATTTTACATCCATAACTTGCTAGACATGGAGATGCATTGTAAAGAATAATTGAATATATATCACTTTTCATCCACACATAAAATTGCAATTTTTTCACGTAATTTAATTTTAAATTATAAATAACTCACATCACATTTAATGGGAATGATTTTAGGGCAACAATGATGAACATAACTAATAATGATTGTTGACATACCATTAAATATGTAAAATGTGACATCGGCTATCCCTTCAAATGTGAAGGTAAAAAGAATAACTTACCATATTATGATGTGCACCATTATTTTTTATTCACACCAACTAGTAGTGTTAATGTCCTTTAGGGGGGGACTTAGTCTTGATATGCTAAGGGGTCTAACAATAGTCCCTTCATTTTATTCTCATTCTTAATTAAAGTTTTGTTCTTTGATGCTACTCATTGAAGTTTTTGTTTTTTAAAGTTCTCACTTCCTAATGTTATTCTCTAAAGTCTTTAGGGATATGTAACACCAAGTTTTTTTTTTGCAACTTCAGGCTCCTCTCCTTCCATTTGCATTTTAATAACGATTTTTTTTTCTTTTTATTGCAAATTGTTTTCATTTAAAGTTGGTTTTTTGTCATGTGATTTTCTTATGATATTATAGCTTCTACTAACATTATTTTTGCACTCTTGGAAATCTTTTCTCATGTAGGTGACAACCCTTTCCTTTTCATTTGCGCCCCTTGAATTTTTTCTCTTTCTTACAAACTTTGTGTTCTAAAGTTTATTATTTGCAATTTGATTTTTTTAACACACTATTGTAACTTCTATGTATTTTGTGCACTCTTGCAACTTTGCTCTTCTTGGGGACAAATCTCCTTTCTTTTCATTTGTGCTTTTTAAAAACATGCATTGTGAAGCTCTTTTTCTTTTTCTTTCTTGAAGTTGATCATTTGTGACAATTTTCTAGCATTCCTGCAATTTAATTCCTCATGTCAATGATCTTCTCCTTTTTTTCATTTTATTTTCTCATGTTTAATTTGTTGTTTCTACTTGCTTGAAATTATGAAATCAAATTGTCTTTGAATTCTCTTCATGGGACTTCAAGTTGAAGGGCTTTTGACTAAATGTTACATTATGTTGTTAATTCAAATGTTGCAAGACATTTTGCAAGGAGCAAGTCTAGTTGCTTCCAAATTTTTCAACAATGACATTGCAATAAACCAAACCTTGTTATAAACTCCAAGTTAATGTTCGCATATGTTGCATTACATGAGGTTCATTCTTTGAATGTTTTAAGCATGTTGTCACCTAATTTAGGCCATTGCGTCAAGCCTAGGAGTACTATTTGGTTCTCTAGGTTTCTTTTGATAGAGAGATGATGCAAGATGGGTGGAGAACATTTGCATGACAACTTGTGTGTGTTGTTCAATATTGCAAATGATTTAGGACCTATCATATTAAAGTCAGAAACCAAAATAGGAAAGATGTTCATATAAAAATCAATGTGTGTTGCATGATTTCTAAGCTTGTTCATAGTGTTAAATTTTGTCATTTGTAATGAATTCTTTGCAATCAAAAAGTTGACTATTTCACTTGCTCTACATGAGTTTGTCTATGTTGTTAATGTTGTTCATAAGGAACGGCGTGAAAGACGAGAAATGACAATTGTTATGGACAAGTTTCAAACATGGTGTGGCTTTCCAAGCATGCATGGTACAATTGATGATATACATGTACTTATTGTTAAACCTCAAGGTTCATATGAAGAAGACAAATATTACCATAAAACATGTGGGTATAGTATAGTTGTTCAAGCAATTGTTGATTGTGACAAAAAATTCCTTGATGTTGTTATGTTTGATTTTCTTGGAAGTGTGAATGATTCACAAATTCTTCACAAACTTTCCTTGTAAAAGGCACAATATAATGGATTGTTTGATATTGGTAAAGGTTCACAAGATGGGCTTTCACCTTACTTCCTTGGTGACAAGGGGTATCCTCTAATCTCTTGGATTATGATTCCATTAAAAAAAGAAGGCCAACATACATTCCTTGATTTGTTGTTTAATAGGAAGCATAAAGGGGTGGTTTTTTACTAAAAATGCATTCCAAATATTGAAAAAAACCTTTTGTGAATTACTAACCAAATTTAACTTGCATGTGTCATTTTTTCTTGATTCTTCAACTTGTTGATGTGTCCTACATAAAATGCTTAGATTGAAAATAAATCTAACATACAAAGATTGATGTACATCATTGAAGTAGAAATGTAATTTGATCCACATAAATTAAACTTGGTGACTATGATGTTGGAATAAACATTTCATTCAATTGAAAGGTAGGTGTGGTCTAGGAGAGTTAAACAACTATCTTGGGCAACAAAAATTTACTTCATAATCAACATATAGGAGTTCTATTTCTACACCTTCATTTTGAATCAAATTTTGTTTTAACACAATTTAATAGTTGTTTTATTGGGTTGCCAATTATCATTTTGAATCCTCAAGTTCCTTGGTGGAACAATAAGACAAATGAAAACTTTTCTTTTGAGGTATTTATAATGGAACATTATTATGGTTGCCATTTGTATTAGCATTGTCATTTTTCAATACTTTACTCATGACCTATGTTAATCCCATAAACATTTTGACCATATTTAACTGTGTCATTGATGATTAAGTGTTTGATTTAGAAGTAATTTAATTGTTTTTTCATGAAAGATTATTGAATCTTCAAATGTTTCTACGTACTCTAGAACCAAGCTAGTGTCATGGATTCAATTAATGGAATGTATTACCATCATCTAGCTATTTTTTGTGTTGCCTCAACCATGCTCTTGTGTGGTGATGATTAGTTGCACTATGTGTTATTGCTACCAACAATGCAAAATCCTTCAATTCCTACATTTTGAGTTTTTTTTTTAATCAACTTTAATGTTTGATTGATGTTTGGGTGGTTATGTAAAATTTGCAATGGAGTATTCATTGAAATATGAATTGGATTGTCATTTGTAACTTCATTTACAACCTCACCAAAGGATTAAGAATGTTGAAAACGTAGTGTGACTAGAATCTAACCACCTTGTGCATTATTTCTAAATGTTTGGTTCTCACCATCATTCAAAGTTTGTGTCTCAAATAACTTACCATCAACATCCTCATTCATGAACCCATTTGAAAGATCTTTTGTTTCCTTTAAATTGAATCTTGTTTACTCGTAAATAATGCATGTTTGCATCATTCATCAAGTCATGAACATGAAGGGGATTGAAGATTGGCTAATTTCCTTGGAATTCAAAAAATGTTTCATATATATATTCTTGACAGAAAAATCACATGGTAGATGCAATGTGGCCTTATCTTTGGACTCATTTACCAATAGTCCTCATTATGCCATGTTCTAAACATGTAGTCAAATATTTTCTTGAATTCCTTAAAGTCGAATCCCCATTTATCCTTACATGCAAGTCCATTTTTCATGTGTTGAGAAAAACCTGGAACCATGACGATAATCGAACTATTTTTCCATTTCATGATTATAGTTTCAAATTAGTCATATGGACTAATTTTGTTGAGTGTAACAAAATGTTTGTCCTTCATGGCCTTGATGAAGGCCATTATCTCACCATGTTCCTAGTTTAGTTGTCAAAGTTTTGTTTAGTGCAGTTCCAAACTTGTTGAAGTTAAACTTTGGTTCTTCTTCTCTTTGTATTTTTCCTTTGATAAAATTTCAATGTTCATTATTACATTTGTAATGGACCAACTACTAGCAATTGATGTTGTTTATTGTGTATTTTGAAAATGAAAAAACATTTTGATCAAAATCAAAAACAAGAATGTGAAAATAAAGGACAACAAAAATGAGAACATAAAAATATGATGTATACCTTCTTGTGGTGGATCATTGTAATCATCAAAATTGGAAATCATTGTGTTGAGGATATTCATTTTCAATAACTGTATTTAAATTTCATAACATTTTAAAACTTTGAGATTATAGACCACACATTTATGCATTTTCATAATCTTGATCGGAGGGGGAAAATAGGTGATAGTAGAACAAGGAAGGTGAAGGTGAATGATGGCAATAAAATAGATAAGCGATAACAATAAAATAAAAGTGGAAGGTGGGTGATGACAATAAAATAGAGAAGCGATGGAAGTTGAAGCCTTGGAACATTGATTTACAAGGCCATTTTGGACCTATTTTGTAACTATTTTTGGGGGCTTTAAATTTACAATTTTTGAAAATGTGTTGATAACAAACATTACATTTAACTTTATGCTAACATTGGGTGCCAACGAAGATGTTGCCTCGTATTTTTTATTAGTAAATTTTTTATACATGAATGGTGTCATTTCCACCTAGTTTGTAACATTAATTTAACAATGATTTAATGCTAGGTGGCGAAACACAAAATAGTAGCAATGAGCTAAATGTGGCACTGAGTTCGATGCAATTATAATATAACATAGTATATTACCCTACAAGAAAAAAAAACATATTTTTTTTATTATACGTGCACAATGATTGATGTTTGAAGTTTTTTTCCTTCCATTATTTTCAAAGGAAAAAAACTAATTTAATAGTTAGAATCCCCTTTGCAACCCAAAGGTCCAAGGCTCAAACCTTTTCCTGAATTTTCTTTTTCATCAATGAACAAAATGAATGAAAAAAAATTGCCTATAATTTTTCCCCTTATCCCCTCTCTCAATGGTGTCTACAAAATAAAGAAATAATAAATATTGATATGAAATGTTGAAATTTAACATATAATGCATAAGGTTTGAAAACTTGTAATTGTAATAGTTGTACAAGTAGGAACAATGAAAATATGTGTAGCAATGGAAATGCTTAGGATAAAAAGAAGAGGGGATGAAATTCAAAATTGGTGGAAACATTATAGTTTTTTTTTTTGTAAAATTTCATTCCCAATTATGCATTTGATGACGTATTATGTCAAAATTGGCCATCCTTGCCCCTAATCACCTGACTTTATGAATTACTTTAGTAGATACAACAAGAATAAGAAGGAACATCGAAAGTCCTTTTAATTTAAACTTTGTAAATAAAGGAAGGAAATTTTTAGTGTATTTGGAGGGTGCCTTACATACACAAATAATTAAGCCTCTTCAAAAACAAGAAACACCTTATGCCTATACAAAACATCTTACACCTACTAGGTCTATTTATAGGTAGACAAATTGTTAATTCTTCTTGTTGCCTTGGTTTAAGGTTTAAGTGTAAAGTAAAACCAACAACCAAACTCAAAAACTTGATCTGATTTTTATTTTTATTTTTTGCATGAAACCTGGAAAGTATCACACTACTTCTTCTTTTTTAAATGGAATGTTTTTATAAACTTGCATTAACTCCGAAAAATGGAACCCCATTTGAGTGGCACAAGCATTCAAGCTTATTTTAAATACCCCTAAACAATAGAAGGAAAAAATATGTTGGGTAACATGCCTTTTAATTATGCTAAAAGAATTAGTGTAGGTATTAAGGTGTCCAACTGATCGTAGCCTAATGGATAGGATGTTGGTAATGTACTTGCAACAACATTTGTTATGCAAAGATTCAATCCATGTGAGAATGTGTTTTCTCTATGTCCAAATGTGTGACTTATACCATTTGATTGAAGGTATTAGATTGAAAAGTCCCCCAACATGCAAATTTTTTTTTCCACTTCTCCTATTGTGGACTTTAGGAGGATTCCTTTTAAAGCTAGTATTGTCCAAGAAAGTATGCAAATTATTCCCAAAAGATCTATTCAACCTTTGTGTTAGAGAATTAAATGTGTGATTGAAACGTGAAGATTCCCCACCTTCAAATTTCAATGTGAAACAATCTATCTTTAAAATATCCTTATGACACAAAAAAAATAGGATGTAATTGAATAACATAATATATATTCAACACCCAAAAAGTTAATCTGATTGGTTGTGTGTTGTGAAGGCATCATATTAAAATTGGCCTAAGCATGGGCCCATTTTAGCAAAGAGTGAAGGATGGGGTTCAAAATTTATTTCCATCACTATGAGAACATCATGCTTCAAGTTTTAATGATTGTTTTGGCTTTAGAGCATGCAAGATCCCACTATTTTCCAAATGGGATTTTATAAGACACAAGGAATGGAAGCAACCATGGAATAATAATATCTTTAAATGATATGATTTACAAGCTTTCTTTTCTTTTAAACATAGAACATACATGTTAGTTTCTTCACATGGTTGCACTTGATCAATAGTAAACTCTCTTCGGATTTGGACATGTTATAATGGTTTATCAAATGTGCATAAGATGAGTGGTGGTTGTTTCTTGAGAAGTTGTAGAACCCATAGGGTAAATTGAGGTTCCCTCAAAAGAAGAATGAAAGAAGGGAACAATAAATTCATAGGAAAAAAAACAATAAATTTTCAAATATGTCAAAATTTAATAATCAAGATGTGCTCCTTCTCTATCACCAATCCTAGTGTAGATAAGACATATTTGCACAATGGCAAAATCTTTTGATCCACATGACGGCCTAGAATCTTCCTTTTGGCATCATGTCTAATATTCTACCTATTCAATCCACTACATTATTCCATGTATTCAACCCAATGTGATATTTGGAAAAAATTCAAAAAATCAATAAATGAAATTTTCATTATCGGTAAACTATGTAACATTATTTGGAACTTGTAAAAAACTTGATTATAGGTAATACTCCAATTTGCATGAAGGCTTTGTTACCTTATATATGCATTATTAACAACTTCAAACCCTAGGCCTTTTAACTAAAGGGTGCAAATATACACAAAGGAGCCAACAAGGTTACTTTAGCAAAAAGAAATGTGAGTCTTTTTAAATCATTTTTCACTTTTTTGTATAAAACAAGTTTTGAGTGAAATCTTATGCAACTTGTTATTGAAAATACATATAGTTGCCTCAATAGATCACATGTTTTGTGTTAATCATTTTTTAATAAATATGATTTTTTCAAAATGTGTAAATTTTGTTAGATTTTGTATTTCATCTTGAAAATTTATCATAATTTTGAATCATACCAAAATACTTTAGGTTTTATTTCTTCTATTATACACTACAACTTTGTTTTGTATGTCATGCACATTACACCCCATTTGCATGTGGTAAAGGACTTTTGAAAAATTGAAAAATTGAAAAATACTTCAAATTTTAAAAATTTAAAATTCCATATCTTTTAAGTTGTGAGTGTTTTTTGAATGTGGGTAGTAGGTTACTATCATATAAATTTTTTTACCATCAAAATTACTTTATTAAAATAGTCCTTACCCAGTCCTTTACAAAATTAACCACATTTGATGCAACTCCTATTCAAGTTCAAATGTCTTTTATTAAAACCAAAATTCAAAATTAAATTTAATGAATTTTTAATTTGAGTTCCTCAACATTCATATTAGTCATTTAACACAACTTGGAATGATTAACCTAACTTTAAAATGTCAAGAAAAAACATATGTAAAAAAGTTCATAGGTTTCACCACTATTTGACATTTTTTTGGCTCCTAGATGTGTATTTACACCCTAAACACTAAACCATATTACATGCTCCACTTTTGGGCCCAACCATACTAAACCTTTTTTGAAATAGCAAAAACTTCAATCCCTGGTTCATCATCCCTTATAATTATGCATCACCTCATAACATTTTAAATATATTTTTAACAAAAGGTTTCGTATCATAATCTTCAATGTTTTGTAGTTTTCAATGACATGCCATTTCAAAAAAAAGAACATGATAAACCCCAATTTTGACCAACATTATTTTTCTTTTCAAAAATTTCACGCATGAAGATTTGTGTTCATGTTCTTTTTTCATTTAAAATTTAGAATTTTGTTTAAATCTATAAATTACTTTGAACTTAAAGTTAACTCTTGAATTACCATAAACCCCAACTTTTATATTAGTAACTTTTTTGAACACCAAACCTTAAAAGTTTAACCTTTTTTTTATGGATTTCCTCAACCTTAAATATCAATTATTAATACATTAACTTTGATAAAAAAATGTTTATGAATTTGAATTTTAGATGGGAAAACCCATGGTCAAAAAATTTAATTTATGAAAAGTCATGAATGAAAAGAATATTAATCATGATCGGGTTTTGTTAAAAACAAAGAATTTGAAACAATTTTTTGCAAAAAATCATCTTGTTGAAAATTAAGGTATTGAAATGTTTTGGTTATCAACATATAATACTATGAATGCAATCAAATTTAATCTATCAATACATTATTTTTTATGTCATCCACTTCAAATAAATTCAACTTAGGTTTAACTACCTATTCAACCGGCTGGTAATACGAGTATGGTTACTAATCACAACATTCAATGACATAATACTTTTATACAAATATCAAAAGTGACCCATGAGTTTAATTTCATTATCTAAGTTTAAATATAGATGTAAATTTGAATGTTAAATGAAGAAAAACAATAAAATGAAAACTAATGTTAGTAAAGAGTAGGCTTTGCCAAAAAACATTTCCATAGCATGGTATGTTATTGAAAACTACAAGCCATTCAAAATTAAGGTATGAATGTCAACTCCTTTGTTGTCAACATAAAGTGTTATGACTAATACTTGACCAAATTTAATTTAAAATCAACTTACTTAAATAGGGAAGACAAGTATGATCATTAATAATCACAATATTCAAAGGTATATATATGGTAATTATTTTATTGAACCCAAAGATTCAAGGTTCAATTTTATTATAACCCAAAGTTAAATCTATCTATTGAATTCAAATTTAGACAAAGATCTATATGTAATAAAAATGACTAACCATTTTCCCCTTTTAAGTCCTTCAGCCAATGTTAAAATGTTATATTAAAATGTTTAAAGTACCTTCATCAATCTTATTTCTATTTATACTTTAAACTAATTTACATCAAAATGTCTAAATAAATGAATTTGTCCAAATCAATAATATGTTTAAATATCAAAACTATCATTTAATTTGCATTCAAACATTTCAATTTAATTACGTCAAAATGTTTAAACATGGATTATGTCTTTAAAACAATACCATGCTTGAATCTAAATTCATTTAAATGAATCAAAACATTTCATGCACTCATTTTTTTCTACAAAACTTAATGTTTAATCTTAGCACAATGGACTCTAGGTTCTTTTTAACTTTTGTACGATGGAATTCAAATTGTGATAAGGACACAATGCAGAAAAGTGGTAAAACATTTCTTGGTCAACGTATAGAAGTAGTTAACTCAAAAAGTTAATATTTTAATTTTTGATTTGGCATCACATTCAGTGTAATATGAATATTGATTTAGGAAATATCACATGTTAATTTAAACAAAAAAATATTGATCAACTTATGTGATTTTGAAAATTTTAGGATTAGAACTTAAGGAATATTGTGTTATGGATTATTTCATCCACCATACATTGGTCATAATGAACTAGCACCCACCAATGCACTAATTCACCATTTTGTCCAGTGGATGGGGCCATTTCTTTCATCTCATACCTATCCCCTAGTTAACTATCCTTGGTTACATGAGATAATCTATTTAAAGTTTTTAACAAATTGTATTTATCCTTTTAAAAACTTTTGGTAGTTTCTCCCCTTCCTTTCATACTAACCTACACAATTACCTAGTGACAACTACTAACCTACTACTTATTTGACTACCTATCAACTATCAACCTACTTACTTAATGACTATATGCTTACAACTTACCAACCTTACCTATCGACTACTAATCTAGTACTTATAGATTGACTTCCTACCTACTTGAACAATCATACATACCAAGCATTCTACCCACTAACATGAACCTACCTGAATGGGCCCATCTACCTACCTATGTACCTATTAGCCTTTAAACCTATTAAATCAACCAATGCAAAAAAACTAGATGTTGTTGTTGCCACATGTAGGTGTTACAAAAACCTTGGCATATTTCACTAAAATAACTTTTAATGCTTTGATGATAAATATAAGGTGGACCTTGAATGCATGTATTTCATAAAGTTATATTCTAATCCTTGCATTTCAGGTGCACTTCAAAATTATCAACCACCATCGAAGTAGAGGCTTAAATGAAAGGTGGGTAAAAAAATACAATACCCACATGCTATTGGAAACTTTTATCATAGACAACAAAATGTTGAAGTGATTATAGTATTCTTCTATAATGTTAATTAGAATTTAAATTGACAATGGGACAAATGCTTTTGGCGATGGAATATTTTCATTGTTAAATCATTTTCTTGGGAATTTTTATTGTTTTGCAAGGGTTTTTTTTGGGTTGACTTCTTTTCTTTCTTCTTTTTAAAAAAATTCCTCTTCTTCTCCTTCATTTTTTTTTCATTTTCTTCTTCTTTCATGATATTCAATATATGTCATCTAAATGTAAGAATGAAAGTGGATGTGTAGGTATTATAGGATTAGCCCATACAATAAATTCATATTTTGTGACTCACATGCGAGTATTGCAACTTAAGGTATGGAACTTCATTTTATCCATAGAGATTTTCCATGGAGTTCATGGAGTAAGGTAATAGCAATAAAAACACACCAAAAGATGAAAAAAAAAGAAAAAAAAGTAGTGTAGTGACAAAAAAATGAACAAAAAATGTAGAAAGAAATTGAAGGGGATGAGGAGGGTGAGGATAGAGGGGGAAATAAAAGAAGAAGAGGGAGGAAGAATCAAGAAATAAACTTCACATGCTTCATTCATTTGGATCTACAAGGTGCTTTTCTCCTTTCCTCCACAAATTTCAACAAGGCTCCTCTTCCTCAAGCTTGAAACTCCATTATGATGTAGTGGTGAGAGATAAAAGGGAGCATAAGAAAGAGGTCATGATGATGGTAGCTATTAAAAAAGAAGAAACCGGGGTGGGGGGGTGGGTGTAGGGTAGATAAGGCATATACACATTGCACATTTTCAATTATTGCATTCACAAGTGCCATGTAATAGTTACTTCTAGTAACACTTTTTGATGAAGAAGGTGACATTGAATTCCCATAGTTGTAAGTTTTGTGTCCCTTTTTTTGTAGGCTTCAACTAATAGAACAAAACCCATATAATGATGTTTACAATGGCATTTATGAGTGCTACACAACCTATAACAACAATTTCATGCAATAAAAAAAATGACATTGATTTTATGTTTCAATTTGAAGTTGAATTTTGAATCATAGGTGACATCCAATGTTGATGTAGTTTGGGAGATTTTAATTCCAAAACTACTAGCCAACTAAAGTGTGGGGTCTCATAGTCATTAATCATTAACATACTTAGTTTTTTGTGTGGTGAATAATGGTGCAATAGTGAACATTTTTAGACTTCAAATGATGCAATGTTTTGTGTGTCACCTTATTCAATTGGAACACATTGATGCCTAGGGAAAACATAAAGGGCTTGTGAACTACAACAAGAACCATAACACAAGTACTTTGCAAAAACATGCTTGTCATGAATATCCAAATTTGTACATGAAATAAGGATTTTTTTTTGTTTTAGGAGGTTGTAGAAACCCAAAGTGAAAAACAAACTACAAAAAGAAAACAACTATCCTCCCTTCTCAAATCATATACTAGTTTTTTGACAGCTATCACCCTTACAACAAATCAAATCCTTGACAAAAGGCATTTTTGGAAGACTTGGTGTTATATGTTATAAAGGGTTATTGATCATTGTCTTTTGTTGAAAATCCATGGCTAAGGTTTTTGGTTTTGTGATAAGATGGGGGTGTGCAATTTCCATCTAATCACTAGTGATTGAGGTGTTCCCATATATGGTGGAAAAAACAAAAAATATGTCATCCCAAGCTTTGCATCTCATGTTACTTGTACATGTTCATTTGACCTTTGGATGTTTTGTGTGGGCTTTGATACTTTTGTTATGGTTGTGAGCTTCATCAACACTTCACATAATCCCATGTCCCATTTGACAATTGGGATTTTTGAGGTACATAAAACCATTGGTGTAACCATGCCAAGTTAGGTAAAAAATTTGTTATATTCTTTTGGTTTATTTGACAACATGATTGCATAAGTCAAAGATGAAAGGTTTAATTCAAGCACTTTGATTTCTACATTAACTTTTGTGGTTTTTTGTTTTGCCTTTTAGCTAACATGGCCATTTTTAGGGTCATGTTTTGGGCATGCCATTTCAAAGGCAACCCAATATGCTATTAATGATACTAAAATATGTGTTAGATTTTTGAAAGTTAATTTGAAAAAAGTTCAATCATTGTTGCAAAATACAATTACTCAAATAAAAAAATCTAGGAAGGGGAAGCAAGAATGGAAGAAATATTGTGTTATTATAAGGTTGTGACCAAGATGTTGAGAACTTTAGTAAATACATGATTTTCTTTAAATCATCTTATTCCAAGAAACATTAGAATATCAAAATGTTATTTCCATTCAATATGGACAACAACAAGTTTTACATTTGTTTTCTAGGGTGTCAATATTTCAAACTTGGGCTACTATTTGCAAATATAGTATTCCTTGTTGTGAAACTCTGTGTTTGAAACCAAAGTCAAGGCTATTGATTATTATCATATGCATTTTTTAATGCTTCAAGCTTATGTATTGCAATTAAAACTAATGTGGCTAGAGTTCAAGCTCAAAATCATTCGTTGATTTGTGGGAATTTTTATTTAGAATTGTAGGAATTTAAGTTGAAGATGATGGCACAAGTCATCAATATTTTGATTCCATTTTATTGTTTATTTTAACTTACAATAAAGTCAAGGCCCATAACATTTTTGTTTCATGTTTGACCCCCATTTCAAAAACATGACGATTATATGAAACTTCATGGGCAATGCACATGTCATTCAAATTGTGACATATTACGACATTAATATTGTGTGTCTTATTTTATTATAATTTTTTTTTCATTTGAACCATGTTAGGGTAACAATAGATTAGCCAATGGTAGTTGAAGATGACGACCTATTTTGTGGGTAGATTGCATCACTTGTGATGATGTAATCATGTCCACCTTGAAGAATAAGTTGCAATTATATCGATGGTTGTAAATGCAATTAGCATAGATTGAAAACCTTCTAGTTTGGTGCACAAATCATGCAATGTAATTTCCCCATGTCTTTTGTTTGTTTGTTTGTTAAGCCTTTGGAATTGTGGCATCGCACATCAAAATAAAACTAATTTTTAGTGTTGCAAGTGTCATCATTAATCTAAGATGATCTACGCTTGGGATTGATAATCTAGATTGGTTCATCTTCATCATCAAGAATAGCCCACTGACATGCATGTTGGGTGTGATGGACCCTTGAAGCCTAAAGCCATGGCTAAATTTTTGGAAAGGGATTCTATTATGATTGAAGATCACAACAAATTGATTGATGAATAATATTTCTTTGAAAAAAATTCAAGCTTGATTTCATTTGATTTTAGGTTAAATTTTTTTGCTTTCATCATTGTAGTTTTCTTTTGTTAACATTTTTTTAGTGCTAAAGTTTTGATTGTGTTGTTTTCTTGGTGCATTTATAGTGTTGGATTCGAAAATTGAAGACCCATTTAATGTTGCAATGTAGTGTGTTTCCTTATTTCACATTTGCTAGAATTTCTTATCATGAAATGGGCTGAACTACGAATGGCCTTATGGTCTTCAATGGGGGTTCAATTAGGGTTGGGAACTATGGGTCATTTGTAAATTTAGTTAGTTTTGTTTTGGAATCATATTTTATTTTTTTTGGTAGATTTATCATTCATATGTTGGAATTGTTATCCTTCATAATTTTTTTTGTCATGTGTAGGATTTTAGGAGGTCAACGTGGTTTTGTTTTGCAAGTCATATGTTGTTGGAGTCATATGTTGTAATAGAGGTTAAATTTATATCTTAATTTTTTATGTTAGAATCATATGTTGGAACCCATTTTTTTTCCTATTGGTCAATCATGTGTTGATTTGTGGCTTGATTTGTCCTTGGGGTTTGTCTTTGGACTTTGAGGGAAGTTGTTAATTTTGTGTGGTTGGATTTGTTGGTAGAATTTTGTTGTTTTGGAGGTTTGTCAAGTTTTTTTTGTTGTTAGTTGTAATGTGTAATATTGAAATCATATGTTTGTTCAGTTGAAGTGATGGTTTGTCCAATGTCAAATGCCCAAAAGCCCAATTATGAAGAAACAAAATATTGTTGTATATGTGAGTAATGAATAGGCATTTGTCATGGCCTAGGATATTTTGGGATACTTTGGGCAATGTCATGTCCTAGGATATTTTGGGATATTTTTTACAATATCATGGCTTAGGATATTTTGGGATACTTGGGATACTTTTGGCAATGTCATGTCCTAGGATATTTTGGGATATTTTTTACAATATCATGGCCTAGGATATTTTGGGATACTTTTGGCAATATCATGGCCTAGGATATTTTGGGACTAGTATGGTTCAGGGTTATAAAAGGAGATAGTATGGGGAACAACCCTTTAGCAGATCAACACCAGACTCGGTGACCCGCCTACAGAATCAGCCACCACCTCCTGCCCCAGTACTTCCTGCTCTTGCAATGGTCGGCCTAGAGCCCAAGATCAGTCTGTCAGAAAAGTTTGATGGAACACGCCTCAAATTTCGAGGCTTTGTTAGCCAAGTACGCCTGATCATGCAACTACACCCCCGTCGTTATTTTGATGACACCACTCGTGTAGGATTCATCGGAACCCTATTCACTGGGACAGCTGCAGCATGGTTTGCTCCCATCCTGGAAACATCATCCCCTCTCCTACAAGATTTCAACGCCTTTATGGCGGAATTTGAAGCAGTGTTTGGGGACAGTGACAAGGTCAGGACTTCAGCCAACAAGCTGCGTCGCCTCCAGCAAGGGACA
>Ga0116227_10003460_pt1 | contig 35031 bp, 28 predicted proteins | sample S1TSphgellanicum_FD_89693 | JGI IMG/M metagenome (GOLD analysis project Ga0116227, IMG submission 89693) | Host-associated microbial communities from peat moss isolated from Minnesota, USA - S1T2_Fb - Sphagnum magellanicum MG | ecosystem: Host-associated > Plants > Peat moss > Unclassified...
GGCGTCCTCGTTCAGCGGCGGCAGACTCTCGAGCAGCGGAATTTGCCCGCTCACCGTGCTGCCAACCGTGTCCATCAAGTAGCGCCCGACCTTGCCGCTGGAATTCCCAAGTCCATCCGGAAACCGCGCGCTCTTGGAGTTGAGCAAAATTCGGGCCGACTCGCAGGCACTCGCCGCCAATACCACCACCCGTGCGGCGGCATGCTGATGTTTGCCGCTCGTGCGGTCGACGAAACTCACGCCGTTCGCCCGGCCGTTGCGCCCGATCGTGACTTCGTAAACCATGGCGTCGGTTCGGATGTCGAGGTTGCCGCTGGCGAGCGCCGGCGGCAGGTGCACGGTGGTCGACTGGTAGTTCGCGCGGATGGCGCAGCCGCGCCCGCACGACGTCGCCCACAGACAGGCCGCGCGCTTCTGCATGTCCTCGGCGGCGATCTTCTGTGCCCTGGGATTGCCCGGATGCAGCCGTCCCGGTGACTGCATGAAATCGAGCGGCTGCGTCAGCACCGCGCGATGGCCCGGAATCACGGGTATGCCTAAACGCTTGGCGCGTTGCGCGACCAAGAGGTCGCTCACCAGCGGCTTCGGCGGCGGCAGCAGGCAGCCCGGCGAGGAATTCGGGGTGTTCTCGAGGCCCTCGTTGCTGCCGTAAACGCCGATCAGCAACTCGACCTTGTCGTAATACGGCGCGATGTCTTCGTACGTGATGGGCCAATCCAGGCCTAAGCCATCACGAGTCTTCGGTTTGAAATCGTAGGGACCATTGCGCAAGCTGATCCGACCCCAGTGATTCGTGCGGCCGCCCAGCATGCGCGCACGCCACCACTCGAAGCGGCCCGCGTCCTCCTCGCTCGCACGCGCATACGGCTCACCGGGAACGTCCCACCCGCCGTCTATCGTCGCGTCGTAGAATCCAAAGGGTTTATCCGGGGTGCTGGCCGCCCCGAGCGGCGCCAAATCCGGTGTCTGAAACATGGGGGTTTCGGCTTCGGGTACATATTTACGCCCCGCCTCGAGCATCAGAACCTTCGCGCCGTCCATGCAGAGCGTATAGGCTGACTGACCGCCGGCCGCTCCGGAGCCCACCACGATGACATCGTAGGCGCTCTTCTGGTTTTTCGCGGTCACAAACACGGGCCGCCACAGTAACACACGCGTACGGCCGCATCGATAAGCGTCTAGAATGGGAAGGCAGCGGCGCACGGGAGTGAAAATAATGGTCGACAGCAAAGCGTCTGCGATCACCGCACGTACCAAGCACCTTATCCTCGCCGGCGCCGCGTGGGCCTTGGGCCTCGCGCTGTTGCCGATCGCCCGGACTCCGTGCGCTCCCACCGATCCGCCGCAAGTGCTGTTCAAAGACTTGTTCGTGGCCGTTCAAGAGGCGCAGATCTTTCCCGACGGCAAAGTGTTTCCCGACGCGGTTCCGAACGCAGCGCCTGATGCCATTCTCAAGGACTACCATGGCGCGCAGCCCACGTCGCCGGCCGCGCTCAACGCATTCGTCGCATCGCATTTCGCGTTGCCATCGCAGGTCGAGGGCGCGCCCTCGGCGCCCAACCAGACCTCCATCACCGCGCATATCGACGGTCTCTGGGATGTACTCACCCGCAGCTCGACCGCCGCGCCGATGTATTCCTCCTTGCTGCCCATGCCGCAACCCTACGTGGTTCCGGGCGGACGCTTTCGCGAGATGTACTACTGGGATTCGTACTTCACGATGTTGGGACTCGCCGAAAGCGGCCGGCAGGACCTGGTAGCCGACATGGTCCGCGATTTCGGCTACCTCATCGATACTTTCGGGCATGTGCCGAACGGCGCGCGCACCTATTATCTCAGCCGTTCACAACCGCCGTTCTATTTCGAAATGGTGGCGTTGGCATCACCCAATGATCCGGGCGCCGCCTTCGCTGCCTATCTGCCGCAGTTGCGGCGTGAATATGCTTTTTGGATGGAAGGTGCGCAGGCCGTGCTCCCCGGCAAGCCGCACCGGCGGGTGGTGGCGATGCCCGACGGTTCGGTGCTCAATCGTTTTTGGGACGACCGCGACACCCCGCGCGATGAGTCCTATCGCGAGGACACGGAACTCGCACGCGTGAGCAAGCGTCCCGCGCCTGAATTGTTTCGTGACATTCGCGCCGCGGCGGAGAGCGGCTGGGACTTTGGGTCGCGCTGGTTTGCCGACGGACGCACGCGCGCAACCATGGACACGACGGACATCGTTCCCGTGGACCTCAACAGTCTGCTGTTCGGTCTGGAGAATGCGATCCGCGCAGGCTGTGAGCACGGGGGAGACAAGGTTTGCGCGGGCGAGTTCGCCGAGCGAGCCGCCACCCGGCGCCGCGCGATCGATCACTATCTCTGGGATGCGGACATGGGCGCTTATCTTGATTATGGGTTGACCGCCGGCGCACGCCTGCCATTGGTGTCCGCCGCGACTCTGTATCCGCTCTTTGTGTCGCTCGCATCCCAGACCCAGGCAGCCGCAGTGGCGAACATCACCGCGCGCGAATTGCTCAAGGCCGGCGGGATCGTCACGACGACTCTGACGACCGGTCAGCAATGGGATTCTCCGAACGGATGGGCGCCCCTGCAATGGATCGCCGTCTCCGGATTGCGCGGCTACGGTGACGCGGCCCTCGCTGAAACGATCGCGTGCCGGTGGATGGCGAACGTCAATGACGTCTACGCGCACAGCGGCAAGCTGGTTGAGAAATACGATGTGGTCACGGTGGGCCGCAGCGGCGGCGGCGGCGAATACCCCTCGCAGGACGGGTTCGGTTGGACCAATGGCGTCATGCGCAAACTCATGACGCTGTATCCGGCCGAGGCCGGCCTCGCGTCTCCGGCCGGCTGTCCAAGCCCGTCGAGTCCCGCGCCCACTTAGTTTTTGTCATATCACCCCGCACAAGAGGACCCGATGGCCTGGCGCCGGGCGGACCGCCCGTCGCGACAAAACCACACTATCGTTGCCCCGGCCGATGGCTAAAGGCCTTACCATCAGGCCCAATACCGCTATAATGTCGCGGCGTTTCCACACGAGTGGGGACGCGGATGGGAAGGCTCACGGGTTCTCTGGCTAAGAATCAACCCCCATCAAGAAGCAATTCGACCATGAGTTTTCGACAAGGGGAGTTGGTATGACAATTCGACGATTGCCTCTGCAACGAGGCATTGCTGTGGTGTTCGCGGTTTCCGGCGTCCTCCTGGTCGGCACCAGCCTGGCCGAGGAGACAACGAGCCAGCCGGTATTGACCGAGATCATCGTGACCGCACAAAAGCGCGAGCAGAATATCCAGGACGTGCCGATCTCGGTCATGGCGGTCTCCGCGCAGCAATTGCAGGACGCCGGCGTCAAAGACATCAAGAATCTGCAGGTCTTGACCCCCGGGGTCACCGTGACCTCGACCACCTCGGAGAACGTGACCACGGCGCGCATTCGCGGCATTGGGACGGTCGGCGACAATCCGGGACTTGAATCCTCCGTCGGTGTGATCATCGACGGCGTGTATCGCGCCCGCAATGGCGTGGGTTTTGGCGATTTGGGAGAGATCGAGCAGATCGAAGTGCTCGAGGGACCGCAGGGCGAATTGTTCGGCAAGAACAACGACGCCGGCGTGATCAATGTCGTGACCAAGCGGCCGTCGTCGACCTTTGGTGTGACGGGGGAAGCCACCGTCGGCAACTATAACGATCGCGAAATCTCGGCCTCGGTGACCGGGCCGCTGGGCGCCATCTCGGCGGGCCGCTTTTATGCGGGATACCAGCACCGCGACGGGTTCCTCAATGTGAATACCGGCGCCGGCCCGAACTCGGACGACCGAACCGATAACCGCGACGTGTACACCATGCGCGGCCAGTATTTGCTCACCCCGACCGACAAGGTCAACTTCCTGGTGATCGGCGATTATTCGAAGCGCAACGAGTCCTGCTGCGGCGCGGAGCAGGTGGCTGACGGACCTTTTTACGGCATCATCAATGCCCTGACGTCGGTTCCGGCTCTCGGCGGCACGCCCGGGGTCACCGGTATCGCGAGCCCGCCCCTATCGCTCAACAGTCGCGAAGGCTACGCCAACCAGCCGATCGCGCAGGCCGTTCGCGACATGGGAATTTCGGCGCAATTGGACTGGGATTTGGATTTTGCCAAGCTGACCTCGATCACCGCGTGGCGCGACAACACCCTCATCGCCGGCAACGATTTCGACTACACCGGTCTCGATTTCGTGCAAGATCCCGCCGGCGAGGGCAATCTGGTCGACTTCAAGCAAACCAGCCAGGAGTTGCGCTTGGCCGGCAAGGATGGCCCGCTCAATTGGCTGGTGGGAGGGTTTTTCTCGAGCGAAATCCTCACCTCGAACACGGCCATTTACGCCGGCAACGATTTCGATCTGTACCTGAGCGGCGTCGCCTCGGCCGCGGTGGGACCGCCGAATTTCCTGTTGACCACGGATCTCACCGGCAAGCCTCCCGGCAGCCTGTTCATTCCCGGTGTCTCGGGTGAGGCCGATTGGTACCATGAGACCTCGAAGAGCTATGCGTTCTTCACCAACGAGACCTACAACATCACGCAGGCCTTGGACGTGACCGGCGGCCTGCGCTTCACCTCGACCAAAAAGACTGCGGATTCAAACTATGTCAATCCGGATGGCGGCTCGGCGTGCGGTCAACTGCTGGCCAACCCCGCAGCCTTCGGGGATCTCTCGAACTCGCAGGAGCAATTGCTGTACTTCCTCGGATGCGCTACCCCCTTCAACCCATTCTTCGGCGGCAAGTCGACGGCGCAATCGTTGAGCGAAGGCAATGTCGAAGGCACGGTCAAACTCGCGTATCACTTCGACGACGGCGTCATGGCCTACTTGTCGTGGGCGAACGGCTACAAGGCGGGTGGATTCAATCTCGCCCGCGTCACGACCACGCTGACCGATCTGACGCCGCAATTCGATACCCAGTTCCCGCGCGAGGCGGTGGAGTCCTATGAATTGGGGTTGAAGAGCGAACTGGCCGATCGGACCGTGCGCCTTAACGCCGCGCTGTTCGATCAGCAGTACAAGAATTTTCAGCTGAACACCTATACCGGCCTGCAATTCGTGGTGAGCTCGGTGCGTCATGTCGAATCGAAAGGCGCCGAGCTCAGTACCGACTGGGCGACTCCGCTGCGGGGATTGAGTCTCAGCGGCGGCGTGGTCTATGCCTTTACCAACATCACGGAGTTCGGGGAGTCCGCCGACCTGTTCGTGCCAAATCTGGCCGCCCCCACGGAAGAGCGCCTGAACAGTCGGCTGTCATTTTCGCCGCTCTGGTCCGGCGTGGCGTCGGCCACGTATACGGTGCCCTTGTCGGGGACGCTGCAGTTTCATGCGAACGTCAATGAAAAGTACAACTCATCGTACAACACCGGCTCGGATCTCGATCCGCGCAAACTTCAGGGTGCCTATGGGTTGGTGAACGCCCGGCTCGGTATCGGGTCTCAGGACGGCAAATGGACCGTCGAACTCTGGGGAAATAACCTGGCCGATAAGCTGTTCTACCAGGTCGCCTTCGATGCGCCGTTCCAAGTCGGGCAGCTTGACGCTTTTCTGGGTGATCCGCGCACCTTCGGCATCACGGCCCGGACGAAGTTCTAGCAATTCCAAGAGTTCCCATAGAGGATCGCGACGATCGATGACCAAGACGGCGGGCCTTTCAAGGCCCGCCGTCTCTCAGTCGGGAGGACCATGGCGAGTACGGCAGAACCCGCGGCGAGTGTTGCGTCCACCGCGTCGCGCGTTCGCGAAACGAGCGTTTGGTTCGCGCTCTTCGTTCTATTCGCCATCAATCTGCTGAATTTTTATGACCGCCAGTTGGCGGGCGCATTGGCCGAACCGGTCCGCAAGGAATTTCACCTGAGCGACACCGCTCTGGGATTTCTGGGAACGGTGTTTACGCTGATGTATGCGCTCGTCGGGTTGCCCTTGGGGCGCTTGGCCGACAAATGGTACCGCACGCGCCTCATCGCCATGGGCACGGCGGTCTGGAGCGTGCTCACCGCGGCCTCGGGGCTCGCACAAAACTACACTCAACTGTTCATTTCGCGTCTCGGTGTGGGAATCGGCGAAGCGACCTGCGCTCCCGCCGGTCAATCGCTGATCGGCGATCTCTTCCCGCCGCGGCAGCGCGCCCGCGCCATGGGCGTGTTCATGCTCGGCCTGCCGGCGGGCCTCTCTCTCGCGTACTTCACCGCCGGGGCGCTCGGCACCGCGCTCGGCTGGCGCGCTGTGTTTCTCATCGCCTGCGTCCCGGGGTTGTTGTTTGCGGCGCTCGCCCTGAAGATCCGCGAGCCGGTCCGCGGCGCCTTGGATGCCGCGACGACGGCCGCCGCCGCGGTGAAGTCGTCCTATGCGGCGGTGCTGCGGCTGCCGACCATGTGGTGGATCATCCTGTCGGGGATCTTTCACAATTTCAACATGTATGCGATCAACGCCTTCCAGACCCCCTTCCTGCAGCGGTTTCACGAGATGAGCCTGCGCGAGGCGAGCAATGTGTCCGCCATCTCGGTGGGTGCGGTCGGCGCCATCGGTTTGCTCGCCGGTGGTTGGGCCGCCGACCGTTTGAGCGCACGACGTCGCGACGGCCGCTTGCTGGTGGCCGCCTGCGCGATGGCGATCGCGGCGCCTTGCATCTTCTTCGCGTTGAATCAACCCAAGGGCAACATCGCCCCGTACATGATCTTCATGGCCATCGGCACCATGACCATGTTCGTCTACTACGCGACGGTCTATGCCGCCATCCAGGACGTCATCGAAGCACGTCTGCGCGGCACGGCGGTCGCGCTTTATTTTTGCGCCATGTATTTTTTTGGAGCGAGTCTCGGCCCGCTCGGCATGGGAATGCTGAGCGATCATTTCGCGCATCGCGCCATGCACGACGCGGGCGCGAGCGCCATGACGGAAGGATTCAAAGCGGTTGGCCTGCACAGCGCTCTCTATGCGGTGCCGGTGATCGCGGTGCTCGCGGCACTGGTGTTGTTCGCCGCGTCGCGTACGGTCGAGAGCGATATCGGCAAGCAGCAGATCATTCGCGTCTGAGGCGCGTCGGCGCGTGTGCGCGCGGCATTATGTGCAGCAGAATTTGACTTAAGGCGCATCCAGCATGCGGTGCCTGTCAGCGACCGTCTTCGGACAACTGCGATCGGGTATCATCGATGCGTCAGACAAAAGAGAGTAATCAGGGATGAGTCACCGAGCGATGCCGATAGAGGGTTGGATCGGCTTGATCCAATCGCTGTTGCTGGTCGCAGCGGTGACTTCCTGTGGCGGGGGCGGAGGCAATAGCGGTTCGCCCGCCGCTACGAGTGCCCCGCCGGCGCCGCCGCCTGCAGAAACCATTCCCTTGGTGCTCACCACGAACAACTACGGGCCGGCCACCGAGCTCACGGCCAGCGTAGCAGAAGCAGTGTTGCAGCTCGGACAATTGGCATCTGATGCAATCGATCAACTGCGTGCCAATCCGCAGAACTCAATGGCCCTTCCATGTGTGAACGGCGGGACGTTGGATCTTGTGCTCACGGACAACAACGCCGATGGCATACCGAATGCCGGGGACTCGGTTCACGCGACGTATCACAATTGTTTTCAAGCCAGCGTGGATGACGCAGTCAATGGCGACTTCACGGCATCGCTCGCGGCGGCGCCCTCGACGGTCTCGATGGATGACCAGCCGTCGTACGTTTTGAATCTGCAGTTTGGCGCGTCCTTCGCATTGGGGGCTGCGCCCTCGACGACCGCCTTCTCGGGAAACCTGGCCGTGAGTTTCACTCGTGACAGTCTCACCACGACACTCGCCGCAGCTTCGAGCACGGCGGATGATCTTAACTTTACGGTCGTGCAGAACGGTAAGACGTATGTCGAGGCGCCGCGAAGCTTGCTGCTCACAAAGAAAATCGACTACGCTGGTGCCGTGTTCGAACTGCGCTTGGCAATGACCTATCGGAGCATGGCCCTGGGCGGCATGGTGATATTGACGACACCGGACTACATGGGCGGATTCTTCAATACCTACCCGACTATCGGTTGGTTCGACATGGCGGGCGCGGCACCAAATACCACGCGGTTGAGGGTGGGTGGTGCCTATGTGATTCCTGGCAATGAGCAATCTACGATTGATCTGTCCGCCGACAATTTTCAGACCAACCTCGCATCTCAGACTTACGCCTGGGCGTCATTCACCGAGGGGTTTTTGTGGTGGGAGCCGCTCAGTTACCCAGGCGTCTTTCCCAACGGCTACGCCCCACAGTCGCTGACTACCGTAACGCCTTTCCCAGCGCTTTTGTTCACGCGACCGGTAAACGGTGGGGTATGGCCGGCCACGCTTCCCATCTATATGCAATATAATGTGCCGGTTGCGAGCCTGTCGTCGGCGAGCGCCTTGCTATATCCCGTGACTCCCGCAGGACCCGATGTTCCGGTAACGCTGTCGGCCCAAGGAGCGAGAATCATTGCAACTCCTCAACAAGCGCTCCAATCAGGAACGAACTACAGTTTCAATTTCACTTCCTCAAGTCCCGCGGCGATGATCAACTTTACGGTGCAATGACAAAATCTCAACCCTGGTACTCATGACCCCGGCGTGCCGTCGGGCTGGAACGCACGGGCGATACTACCGTCGTCGCTCATGTCAAGGTTGGGTCCCACCCATTTCCCGGTGAAGCTGAGCGCGGGGCGCCGATCCTCCCTACGGTATTGCCAAGCAAACGGCCGGTGGTAGGCGGAGATTTGAAAGCTGTGGCCATCCATGTCATTCCAGATCCTGCCGGACGCACCGCCGGAGTGCAGACCCACCCCGCCCCGGAAACAACCTGATGCGACCGCCGACGAAGTGAATCCATGGTTCGAATGCCAGATCAATCGCCATGACAGCGACGAATCCCAGCAGGAAAAAGAGAATCAGGCGAGGCAGGCATCCGATGCGTCTATTGCGAGTCGCACCAGGCGCATGGGCGCTATTGGATACCACGCCAGCGCCATGATAGTCTTTTTGTATACAACATCGAGATGAGCGGGACGCGAATGTCGGCGCTTCCATCGCCGCCGGCCGCGAATAGCACCATCTTTCGGTCGGGTATGGATACCGCGCCATAGGCCGTGGTAGTCTTTTTGTATACAAAAAGGGGATGACGGGATGAAAAGTCAGCCGTTGCAATCGACGAGGCCTCTGATTGCCTTTCTTTTTGGAACCATCGCCACGACGGTCGCCGCCCCGGCAGGCGCGGACAGTTCGGCGACCACGGCCGCCGCGGGTCCGGATACTGGACTCGAGGAGATCGTCGTGACCGCCCGCGAGCGTGAGGAACGCCTGATCGACGTTCCGGTTTCCGAAGAAGTGTTCACGGCCAGCGAAATCAAGGCCGCAGGCATCGAACGACCGCAGGACTTCCTCGCCCTGACTCCCGGTGTCTCGTTCGTCAAAGCCGCCGAGGCCGGCGACCTGCAGGTCAGTATCCGCGGACTCAATACAGGACGGGACAACGAGCCGAATATCGCGTTTCTCGTCGATGGCGTGCTGCAGACGAACCCGTTCGCGCTGAGCCAGGAACTCGCCAACATTCAGCAGATCGAGGTGCTCAAGGGTCCGCAAGGCGCGGTGTATGGCCGCAATGCGGTCGCCGGCGCCATCATCATCGAAACCAAGAAACCGACCGACGAGGTTCAGGCCGATACCACGCTGAGCTATGGCGACTACCACACGTCGCGAGCGAACCTGTGGCTTTCGGGGCCGATCGTCGATGGCGTCGATGCGGGCGTGAGCGCGTTTTACACACGCACCCACGGCTTCTTCTCGAACTCCTATCTCGACTGCGACGATTGCGTCGACTTCTACGAGGAGTACGGCGTCGCGCCGCGCTTCATCGTCAAAATCGGCGGCAACGGCACACTCGATATCAAGGCGAAGTACTCGAGGATCAGCGACGGCGCCATCAACTACAACGCCTCGTTTGCGCTGCCGGCTTTCGCGACCGCGTTCAATAGTCCGGGCTTCTATGAGAATGTCAATGACCACACCTTTGACTACATCAACGACGTCGTGCCGCAGAACGTGCAGACGAATCGGGATTTCTCGATCAAGGGCGATTGGAAGTACGATGCCGGCACTCTGACTGCGTGGTACGCCTATAACGACCAGGACAACTACTTTCTGACAGACGGCACGAGCGCCGCCTTCGGTCTGTACACCGACGCCCAGAACTCGGCGGGCGCGTTCTACTGTCAGGAGGATCTCAATAACAAACTCGGCGGCCCGCTACCCGCGCCGGCGTTCTACGCCGGTACGGGTTCGGTGCTGCCGCCCTACAGCCCGACCCGGTGCGACGGCTATCAGTACCAACTGCGCAATCAGATCGACAACTCGGTCGAAATTCGTTTCACGAGCCCGAACGATCAATCTCTGCGTTGGCTCGGCGGCCTGTACCTCGCGGACATCCGGCGGCACGTCGTCGTCGCGCAGGGCTCCGATCAAGGGGACGGATTCGAGACCACGGCATTCGTACCGACGGGCGGCCCGAACCCGACCGACCTGCTTTACGACGACAATTTTTCCAGCAAGGTCTGGGCGCCGTTCGCGCAAGTGAGCTACGACATTCTCACGAACCTCGAGAGCGCGTTCGCGCTGCGCTTTGACTCCGAACATCGCTCGGTCGATAACGATGTGCCGAAGGTCAGTCCGCAGACGATCGGGTTCGGTGCATTCGCCACACCGGTCTGCCCCGACGGGCCCAATACCGCCTCGTGCACGGGTTACATCAATCCTTATTACAACGTCAATCCCACGGCGACGTCGATTCCGAGCCGCTCGGCAACCTTCAGTCAGCTCGAACCCAAGGTCACGTTAAATTGGAAGTTCGTGCCGGACTGGTCGGCGTTCGCGTCCTGGGGAATCGGCTTTCGGAGCGGCGGCTTTAATTCGAGCGGCAGTGCCGCGACGGTCCAAGAGTATCTCGGTGGCCTGCGCTACGTGACGCCCGCCGGAGTCGTGACCACCACGCCGGCGATCTCCAATGTCAATGACGAATACCGCAAGGAAGTGTCGCGGGCCGCGGAAATCGGCGTGAAGGGGGAACTGTTCGACCGTTCGGTGTTCCTGAGCGCCGACTACTATTACACCCGTGTCGATGACATGCAGATCTTCAACTTTTTCGCGGGTCCCTTCGGGCTGTTGCGCGTCGTCACGAACATCAATCAGGCGACGCTGCAAGGCGTCGAGGGCGACGTCAAGTGGAAGATCGATCAATATGTCAGCCTGTTCGCGGGTGCCGCGACGGTCGATAGCAACATCGATAATTACGCCGGCCGACCCTACACGGACGGCAACAAGGTCCCCTATGCGCCGTCCTACACCGCCGATGCGGGCGTGACGTTCACGGTGCCGATTGCGCCTGACGGCGGTGGCTTGTTCGCGCGTTTCGACGCGAATTCAACCGGCAAGACCTGGTTCAGTCCGGTACAGAACAACTCGGTGCAGACGGAATTCGGTGTGCCGGGAGACTACTCGAAGACCGCGCGCAATGCGTTCACGCTCCTGAACGCGCGAATCGGCTACAACGCACCCCAATGGGCGCTCACCGCGTGGGTGCGCAACCTCGCGAACAAGGAGTACCTGTCCGAGGTCATTCCGGCGCCGGAGTTCGGCGGTTCGTTCGACCAGCAGGGTGCGCCGCGCTCCTTTGGCCTGGATTTTCGCTATCACTTCGCGGGTGGCAAGGAGTAGCGATGGCATCTGTAGCCCGTTAGCCACAGGCACATCTGATGGTGTCCGCTCTCAGGTTCGTGGAAAACCCGCAGGATACAATTTCGTGCAATTCGAGAGGCTCTGGCTCGACTTGGAATCCCTGTGTCATAAAATGTTGGCAATCGCGAAAAGATTGTATACATTCATGGTCGTGGCCCACCCGGCCTTGTCGTTGCCCAAAAGCAACATTGAAGGGATCCGCCGCGACCGGCGCGTGCAATCCCGCGACTGAAGGAATGGACAAATGCCCAGCCACTCGATCGACTGCTCACGATGGATTGCCGCGATAACCCTCGTCTTGTATGCCGGCGCCGTGTCGGCCGAGCCGAGCGACAGCCAGGCGGGCACGGTCAGCGACTCCTCCGCCCTCCAGGAAGTCGTCGTGACAGCGCAGCGCCGTGAACAAAACCTGCAGGACGTGCCGCTCGCCGTCACGAGTTTTTCTGCGAACGATCTGAACGTTCAGCAAGTCACGAGCGCGCTCGACATCGGCCGCCTGGTGCCGAATTTCTTCGCATCGAACAATGTCGGCCAGGCGTCGGCGAACGTCTACTTCATACGCGGACTCGGCCAAACCCAATCCTTTCCGACGTTCGAGCCGCAGGTCGGCACCTACGTCGACGATATCTATATCGGCCGCCAGAATGCGAACAATCTGGCCTTGTTCGGGCTCTCGGATATTCAGGTGCTGCGCGGTCCCCAAGGAACCCTGTTCGGCCGCAACTCCACGGGCGGCGCGGTGGTCGTGTCGCTGCAAAAGCCGGCTTCGACGGCCGGCGGTGATGTCGAAGTGGGCTACGGCGCGTACGACCGCTGGTTCGGTCACGCGTATGTCGATGCGCCGATCAGCGACCAATTACTGACACGATTCGCGCTGTTCGGCATCAACGACGATGGCTACGTACAGAACCTGACGACCGGCCAAACCATGAACAAGACCAAGGACTGGGGCGTGCGCGAGGCGATCAGCTATCTGCCGGCGGACAACATCAGTTGGAATCTGTCCGGCGACTATGGCGACAACCATGCCGCGAATGTGCTGAACCAGCCCAGCCCGGACGGTGGCGTGAATGGCAGCGATCGGATCACGTACACCGGCTACAGCCAGAACGGTGGCGCGCTCGAACCGTTCCTGACGGGCGTGAAGGCAACGCTCGGTCAGGGCGTCGACGTGCGCACCTATGGCGCGATGTCGAACCTCAAGATCGATCTCGGCGGCAGCGCGCTGAATTTCATCACGGGCTATCGCGGACTGAAGCAACTCACGGGCGTCGACTTCCCGGACATCGACTTCGGTCCGGCCGTGCCTTACGATCAAGGCGCGATCGGACAATTCGCCTTGGCACAAGAATTGAAGAGCGACCAATTCTCTCAAGAAATCAAATGGACCGGCGCTTTCGGCAGCAGTTTCAACTACACGGCGGGCGCGTTCTACTTGTACGAGAAAAACAATGACAATTACGGTGCGGTCGCGAATCTGGGCATTCTCTTCGGATTGCCGTACCTGCCGTTCCCGCTGGGCGATGAAACGACGATCAATTACACGAAATCATCCGCCGTTTATGCACAGGGTGACTATAAATTCACCGATGCGCTCACACTGACCGTCGGTGGCCGGTTCACGCATGAGGACAAGTCGCTCGATGCGACTCCGAACACGCCGACCGGCGGCTTCACGACGGCGCAAATACAAGCTGCCGGATTCCTGACGGACCTCAAGGCCAATGAGTTCACGCCGCGCGTCGCCTTGCAGTACCGGGTCGACCCCGATCTGATGTTCTTCACGTCGGCGACGCGCGGCTTCCAGGGCGGCGGCTGGAACGGACTCGCATTCTCGGCGGCGACTTTCAATAATTTCTCACCCGAAACCGTGTGGTCGTACGAGGCCGGCGTGCGCTCGGAATGGCTCGACCACACGGTCCGGCTCAACAGCACCCTCTTCTATGAGGACGTGAAATCCTTTCAGTCGCTGTCGGATGCGGGGGGCGGGAACTTCGTGACGACCAATGCCGCGGATTTCTTCGCCTATGGGCTGGAGACCGAACTCGCCTGGAAACCGATCGACGCGTTGACGCTTGGCCTCAACGTGGGTCTCATGCAATCGGCCTACTACCACCCGAGTGATGCGGTCGCCGCCCAGCAAGCGAGCTGCAAAGCGGGGGGTGCGGGCAGTGCGAATTGCGGAACAGGTATCGTCGACGCGTACGGCAATCTCGCGACTCCGGAGAGTGCGCCTCGCGGCAACGCCTCGCTGCATGCCGCGTATGATCTGGTGTTCAGCGGCGTGACAGTCTCGCCGAACATCGGCGTCCAGTGGGAAGGCACCCAGAATGTGGGCACCGAGGGCCTGCCGGCCGGCGTCGATCCGTCCTACACGCTCTTGGACGTGGGCGTTGCCGTCAAACCCAGCGCCGCGCCTTTGACCCTGACCATGGAATGCCGGAACTGCACGATGAAGAACTACGGCGTGGCGTACCTGTTCGGTTACAAGTACTACAATGTTCCCGGCTTCTGGGACGCACGCCTGAACTATAAGTTCTGATGACTCGCATCATCTGCCTGTTCAATCTCAAACCGGGCGTCGATCCCGGTGTTTATGAAGCTTGGGCCAAGCGCGTCGATCTGCCGATCGTGAATCGTCTGCCGAGCATCGAGCGCTTCGAAGTCTTCAGGTCGGCGTCTGTGCTCGGATCCGCTGCGCCACCGCCTTACGGCTACATCGAGATCGTGGATGTCAAAGACATGGCGCAGTTCGGCGCCGATGTCGCCGAGGCGACGATGCAGCGAGTTGCGGCCGAATTCGCGACGTTCGCCGACGCGACGTTCATCCTGACCGAGCCCCTGCCGGCCGATGCAGAGCCTGCACCGCATGGGTGACGATCTGCGGGGCCAGTCGGCGGTCGTCACGGGCGCCGGGCGGCGCGGCGGGCTCGGGGCGGCCATCGTGCGGCGACTGGCGCGCGACGGCGTCAACGTCGTGCTGTCCGACATCGGCGCCGCGAGCGACGCGGCGACGCCGGAGGCCATGGTCGGCGCGCACGACGAGATGGCGGCGGTTGCGGCGGAAATCGCCGCGGCGACGAGCGCCCGGATCCTCACCTTCGACTGCGACGTGCGCGAACCCGCACGCGTTGCGGCTCTGGCCGAATTCGCGCGCCGCGAGTTCGGAACCCTCGATATCTGGGTCAACAATGCCGGTATCGGCTACATCATGAAACCGCTGCTCGAGGTGAGCGAGGGGGATTGGCGCGCCGTGATCGACGTGAATCTCTATGGTTGCTTCAACGGCATCCAGGCCGCCGCGCGCATCATGGTCGCGCAAGGAACCGGCGGCCGCATCGTAAACATTGCCAGTCAGGCGGCCAAGTCGGGATTTCCTTTCGCGGCCGCCTATTGCTCGTCCAAGCATGGCTTGGTCGGGCTCGTCCGTTCTGTGGCGATCGAATTGGGGCCCTTCGGTATCACGGTCAATAACGTCTGCCCGAATCACGTGACGACCGGATTGGGCGCGTGGCAGAACGAATACTTTTCGCAGAAGCTGGGACTTTCGCTCGAGGATTACCTGCAGAGGATGCGGGACCGGATTCCGCTGCGCCGCTGCGGCCTGCCCGAGGACACCGCGGACGCGGTCGCATTTCTGTGCTCCTCGGCCGCCGCTTACATCACGGCCGAATCTCTCAACGTTTCGGGCGGCGAAGAGCCGCATTAGACTAGACTGAGGTTTGGACAGCGACAGGAGACCCGCCATGCCCCTCGAACTCAACCACCGGCTCAAACTCGAACTGGATCGCGACTCTGCGGCGCGCCAGGACTTCGTCTCGCAACTGCGCTCGTATATTTTGAACGACATGGCCACCGGCATGCGCGAGTCGTTCGAGAAAACGGTGGCGCCGGCGTTCGAGCGCGAGCACGGGCGGCTGCCCGCCACTCAAGACGAGGTGCATGACGCCATGCGGTCGAACACCTTCTTCAAGTTCTACAGCTCGGTGCGATACAACGCGCAGGAAATGGTGTGGAGATCGGTGATCCCCTGCGTCGAGCGCGCGCTACCCGATATCGAAGCGAAGATTCGAGCGCTGAGCGGTTCGGCGGGCGGTAGCTTGACCCTCGACCCGACGCTCGAGATCCCGAGCAACGTGGCCGACGTGCCGGTCCACTTGATGCCGGGCGGCTACGCGCCCTCGGCGACGCCGGCGGCCGGCGCGGTATACGACAACGGCCTGGCGGTGTTTTCGGCCGGATTCATGGGCAAGAACCTCGACGACATCGGGCTGTCCATGTCGAACTACGTGAAGTTTCGCTACCCGGAGTTCGCACCGAAGAAAATCCTGGACTGCGGCGCCACCGTGGGCCACAACGCCGCCGCATGGGCCGCGACATTTGCAGGAGCGGAAGTCCACGCGATCGACGTGTCGGCCGCGGCCGTGACCTATGGCCACGGCCGCGCCGAGAGCCTCGGTCTGCCGGTGCACTTCAAGCAGATGAACGCCACGTCCCTGCGCTACGACGATGCGTCCTTCGACGTCGTGTTCACGTCGATGTTCCTGCACGAGCTCCCGGTGCGCGACATCGAGCGGTTCATGGCCGAAGCGCATCGCGTGCTGCGGCCCGGCGGCATGATCATCAACATGGAATTACCGCCGAACGGTGAACTTGAGCCCTACGACCAGTTCTATCTGGATTGGGACTCTTACTACAACATGGAGCCTTACTACCGTACCTATCGCGATCAGAGCCCTGAGGCGCTGCTCGCCGGTGCGGGTTTCGCACGCGACGACTATTTCCAGTTCGTCGTCCCGCAGTACTCGTACACGGCTCTGCCCGATTTCATCGACGCAATTCGCGCTCCTCGGCGCATCGACGGGGATACCGGCCGTTTGAGCGCGAGTCTGCAGTGGTTCGGCTTCGGCGCTTGGAAGCGCTGATGGCCGATGCGCGCGAGGACTGGACCCGGCGGCAGGCGTTTTTTGAAGCCGACGCCGTGGATCAATTGGTGACCATGGTCTTGGAACTCGCCGCCGAACACTGGGTGCTGCGCGAGCGCGTCTACACGATAGAAAAGGCGGCGGGTTCCCTCGGGCTCGATCTCGGCGCCGCCGTCGAGAACTACCGCTTCAACGACGCGGACAGGGCAACGCTCGCCGCGATGCGTAAGACGATGATCGACAATCTCATGCGGTCCGTGAACAGCGAGCACCGGCGCACGCGTCCGGCGGGCACCGGCTAGCGCCGCTCGGCTCACGGTACCACTCCCCCCTTGATGTCCGGCGTCGCGAGTCTCGTTTATGTGCACATTCTCTTGATGGTGTTCTGGCTCGGCACTGACATCGGGGTTTTCGTCGCGGGCCTGCGCTTCATGGATTCCAGGCGTCCCCTCGCCGAGCGCGCGGCCGTCATCAATCTCGGCATGGTCATCGACCGCTATCCACGGATCTGTTTCGTGCTCATGCTGCCAGTCGGCCTGCAAATCGCCTATTCGCTGCGTCTGCTGCCGATGTCCCGAGGTTACCTGTGGCTGGTGTGGGCTGTTAGCGCCGTATGGCTCTGCTGCGTCGTCGCCGGCATGATCCTCGCGGGGACCGCCCGCGTGCGTGCTTGGCAGCGCGTCGAGAAGGGCATACTGCTGGGTGCAGCCGTCGCATTGATCGCACTCGGCCTCGCCTCCTGGGCCGGCAGCATCATACTGCCCGGTTGGCTGGCGGCAAAGCTCGCTCTGTATGGCGCGATGTGCCTGTTTGCGCTGCTGCTGGACCGATCATTCGGTCCCGTGTTCATCGCCTTCGGCGCGATCTCGACCGACGGCTCGACGCCGGAGCGCGAAGCGGCGCTGCGCCGGCCGATGATCCGCACCTACGTCTGGGTGCTCGCCATTTACGCGGCGGTCCTGATCAGCGGTTTCCTGGGCACCGTCAGACCGTGAGCGCGATGCAGAATCCCTGGCGAATCCTCATCGTCACCACGCTCGCCTCGACGCTGTCGAACATGGACCAATCGCTGTTCGGCTATGCCGTACCGGGCATCATGGGCGATTTGCAGATCGGCATCGGTGGGATCGGACTCATGCTCTCGGCCTCCTTTGCATTTGCGATCATCGCGGCGCCGGCGATGGCCGCGCTCGTGCCGCGGATCGGCGCGCCGGCGGTCCTGGCGATCGCGGTCGCAGGCTCCGGGCTCTTCGTGGGGGTTCAGGCCCTCGCCTCGACGACGACACCTTTCGCGATCGCGCGTGTGCTGGGTTTCGGTATCAGCGCCGCAATCATTCCGGTCGCGAGCGCCTATCTCGCGTCAAATTCGCCGGACCGCAGCCGCGCGCTGCTGATTGCCGTCCAGCAATGCGGTTATCCGTTCGGCTGGTTCGTGGCTTCGGTTATCGCCGCGCCGCTGATGCGCACCCACGGGTGGCGCACCACTTTCTTGGTCGGCTTTGCGGTCATACCGCTGGCGGCACTGGTCTACTGGTGGTTGCCGCGTGCGCGGCCCGTGCCGACCGGAACGGAGTCTGATCCGGCAAAGCGCAGCACCTGGCGTGAGCTGTTCAGTCCTGCGCTCCGGCGCCTGACCGTGACCTTTGGAATCGCTTTCATTCTCTACGGCGGGGCGATCGGCGGCGCTATCTTCTACCTGCCGACGTTCTTCCAACAAACGCGCGGATACGACCCCGCAACGGCCGCCGAGGTCGTCGGTCTGTCGAACGCGATCGGCATGATCGGCTACGTCGGCGCCGCCTTGGTGAGTCAGGTGTGGTTGAGTCGCGTTGCGACCGCCGTGCTGTGGCTGCTGCTGGCCGCGGCTGGGTTGCTCGCGACGATCTGGCTGCCGCAGAGCGTCCGCCAGGACACGCTGGTGTTCGGCATCACGACCGTGTTCTTCTACGGCGCCAGCTCGATCATGCTCACGAGTCTGCTGGAAATGTACCCCGCGGCCCTGCGCGCGTCCGCCGCCGCCGTGGCCGGAACGGCCTGCATCAGCATAGGCTTCGTCCTCTTCCCGCTGTTGACGGCGGGCGCCGTCGGCAGGGTCGGTTGGTCCCTGAGTTTCACGCTCGTGATCGTCCCCGCCGTGCTGATTGCGGGACTGCTCATGTGGACCTTGCCGAGATCCGCCGCGGTGCCGGCCGCCGGCGCTCCCCTGCCGCGCCCGGCGGGCTCTGCATGAAATCGCCGGCGGCAACGCTGCCCGCGGCGCTGTATCCGAATCTGTTCTCCCCTTGGCGCCGCGGCCGCTTGAATTTGCGCAACCGCGTCGTCCACGCGGCCATGACGACGCGCCGCGTATTCGACCAGACTCCGACGCAGCAGATGATTCAGTATTACGAGAACCGTGCCGCGGGCGGCGCGGCCATGGTCGTCACGGAACCGCTCAATACGGCCCGCATCCAGACGCGCGGCCACTATGTGAGGGCGTGGAACGACGACAACCTGGATTGGCTGCGGCGTTGGGCGGATGCGGTGGAGTCGAAGGACTGCCGCCTGCTCGGCCAAATCCAGGACTCCGGCCGCGGCCGCCACGAACGCGGACGCAATCCGAACGCGATCGGCGTGTCGGCGCTGCCCGACGATCTGTCGTGGACCGTGCCGCGCACGCTGTCACGCGATGAAATCTGGCGCATGATCGATGACATCGCGCAGTCGGCCGCAAGACTCGAGCGTTGCGGCTTTTCGGGTGTCGAATTCTCCGCGGGCCATGGGCATTTGTTCCACCAGTTCATGGCGCGCCGCTCCAATCTGCGCGAGGACGAGTTCGGTGGCGACCTCGCGGGCCGCATGCGCTTCTTGACCGCCTCGATTGCCGCGGTTCGTGCCGCTTGCAGCGGCGGCTTTTTGATCGGACTGAAGATGCCCGGCGACGACGGCATGCCCGACGGCGTCGACCCGGAGCAGGCCGCCGCGATGGCGTCGCTCGTGACCGCGGACGGCTCGATCGACTACGTGACATTTTGTCAGGGTGCGCATTCGCGTACGCTCGACTGGCATATTCCCGACATGCATTGGCCGCGCGCGGCCTGGATGCCGCTGATTCGGCAATTGCGCGCGCACGTGCATGGCGTCCCGGTCATGGCGTTGGGGCTCATCACCGATCCCGCCGAAGCCGACGGGATCATCGGACGCTCGGAAACCGAGCTCGTTGCGCTGGGCCGCGCCTTGGTCACGGATCCCGCATGGCCGCTCAAGGCGGCGCACGGCCGTGAGAGCGAGATCCGGTACTGCGTATCGTGCAATACCTGCTGGGGCCAGATCGTCGAGGGCCAGCCGCTCAGCTGCGACAACAATCCGCGAGTAGCGCTCCCCGACGAGGTGGAGTGGCAGCCCTCCCGCCTCAAGCGTGGACGCCGCGTGACCGTGGTCGGTGCCGGCGTCGCCGGCCTCGAGGCCGCATGGATCGCGGCCGCGCGCGGTCATCGCGTCACGGTCTTCAGTGCCGGCGCCGAGGTCGGCGGCAGTACACGCTTGCATTCGCGATTGCCCGGAGGCGAATCGCTATCGAGCGTCTATGACTTCCAATACACGCAGGCACGGCGCCACGGCGTGACATTCGAGTTGGGGATCTGCGCCAGTGTGGACGATGTACTCGCCTCGCGGGCCCAGCGCGTGATTCTCGCGGCGGGCGCGACCATGATCTGGCCGCGCACGGCGCCCGACGCCTGGCGCGAGGACGGCGTTCTGCTCGACGCCCGCAGCGCCGCCGCAGCGTTGAGTGAATTTCACGAACCGCAGGGCGGAACCGCGGTGCTGTTCGACATGGACCATACCGAGGGTACCTACGCGCTCGCCGAGATCATGCGGCGCCTGTTCGATCGGACCGTGATCGTGACGCCGCGCGAACGTGTGGCCATGGATGTTCCCCTGGTCACGAGTCTCAGCATCTATCGGCGCCTGACCCGGCTCGACATCGAAATCGTCGCGCTATCCGAACTCGCCGCCGAGTCCGACTTCGAGGCGGGGCGGATCGCCTACCGCAACGTGCATACCGGCACGCTGGGTTTCATCGACGAGGTGGCGATCGCCGCGTATGCGACGCCGCGTGCGCCCCGGACGACGCTGCTCGATGCGCTTCGCGACGCGGGCGTGCCGGTCCAAGCGATCGGAGATTGCAAGACGCCCCGCAGCTTGCTCGCGGCCACGAGCGAGGGGTATGCGGCGGGCATGCGCGTTTAGCCTTCCTCGCGGAACGCGGCGAGCGGCAGCGGAGCGCCCTCGTTGACGATGATGGCTTGGCGGCGCATGAACCGCGTATAGCCGTCGATGCCCATACGCGAGGGTCCGAGGCCCGAGTGCCGAAACGATTGCTTGCCCGCCTCATGGAACGTCGCCGTGAGCGCCGCATCGTTGATGCTGATGGCGCCCGCCTCGAGCCGCTCGGCCACGGCTTCGCATTCGGCGACGGTGGCGCCGAACACGGCCGCGGACAGGCCGAATTGCGAGTCATTCGCGAGATTCACGGCCTCATCGACCGAATCGAAAGCCATCACGGGCATCACGGGGCCGAAGGTTTCGTCCTGCATGACCTGCATCGCATGCGTGACCGCCGTCATGACGGTCGGCGCGAGCCAAAGACCGCCACCGTGCGTCTCGATTTCGCCGCCGGTCAAGATGTGGGCGCCGCGGGCGTGTGCGTCGGCAATTTGCGCTTCCAGAATCCTCGCCTGCGCCTCGAAAATGATCGGGCCGATCTCGCCGACGCCGATCGTTGGATGATTGAAACGCACGGCGCGCGCCTTCTCGCACAGCAGCGCGACGAACGCATCGTGAATTGCTCGCGCCACGTAGATTCGTTCGATCGACTGGCAGGCCTGGCCCGTGGCCAGCACGGATCCGCGCAAGGCGGCGTCGGTCGCCGCACCGAGGTCCGCGCCTTCGAGAACGACCAAAGGATCCTTGCCACCGAGTTCCAAGAACGCCGGAATGAATTTCGCGGCGGCCTGCATGGCGACCTTTTTCCCGGTCGCAACCGAGCCTGTGAAGCAGACGCAGTCGCTCGAGTCGATCATGGCGGCGCCCGTGCGGCCGTCACCTGCGACGATCTTGAGTACGGTCGCGAGCGCGGGCACGCCGTCGACGATGCGCTGAAGAGGTGCGATGAAACGCGGCGTCACTTCGGAGGGTTTGATCCAGACGGCGCAGCCCGCCAACAACGCCGGAAGTGCATCGATCATCGCGAGCAGCAGCGGAAAGTTCCACGGCGACACGACGGAAACGAGCGGATACGGCACATAGCGTGCCCGATGCCGAATGTGCGGCATGGCGCGGCCGCGGCTCCATTCTCCGGAGTTCAGCGTCGGTGCGAGCGAACACCAGGCTTGCGTCGCGCGGATGACGCTGTCGATCTCCATGTCGGCGATTCGCGCGCGACCCGTGTCCTTGCTCAAGGCCGCGTGCATGCTTCGCCGGTTCGCGTCCAGAGCGGCGGCAAAATTCCGCAGCGTACTCATGCGCGACTCGAGACCTGCGGCGAGCCAGCGAGTCTGCTCGAGGCGCAGCGCCTGCGCGATGCGGGCCAGTTCCGCCGGCGTCGGCAGCGTGAACCCCGGCTCGCGTTCGCCCGTACGGGGGTCGCGCGCGGTCATCGTGGCGCCGCCTCCGGATGCGCTGCAATGCTCGCCCTCGCTCATTTGTGCTCCAGTGCACCTGGATTGATGAGATGTTTGGGATCGAGCGTGTTCTTGATGGCGTCGAGCAACTCGACACTCGGTGCATCGCGGCTGCGTCGATACGGGTAGGTGCGACCGATTTGAAAATGCGCCGCAGAAAATCCCTCGAACACCTCGATGATGCGGCGACGCATCCGCCGCACCAATTCGGTGGCGCCGGGTTGGACCCGCGCCGCCGGCAACCGGGCCATGAAATCCGCCTCCACGGTTGAGCGGTGAATTGCAAGGTGCGCTTCCGGCCAGAAAAACACCGGCTCGATGAGGAACGCGTTGGTCGACAAGGTCGTGTACATGAACCCGTGATGCACACCGAGCGCCGCGCACTCCGGCGCGAATTGCACGAACACGGCTTCCAGAGCCGCGCATGCGGCATCCGCCCGCGAGAGCGCGACGATGCCGTGGACCGGCACCCAGCGCTCGCCGTCGGGACCTAGGATGTTGTTCAGAGGTGAGAAAGGATGCGCCCGAATCACCTGCGGAATGGTATTCGCGATCTCGACGCCGTGAGACGCGCTCATGAGGGTCCGCAGCGCCGCAAGATCAGCCGCCACAGCGCCAGCGGACCGGCCCTCGCAGACCGCGTGCAGGCTGTAGTCGGCTGCGCCGATGAAATCGCGGCCGCTCATCGCAATCTTGGCCGCCTCCACCGCACCGCGAAACTTGGAATTCTGTGCCGCGGCAACGGCCCCCAATGCTTTGAGGTCATCTTTCAGCGACGCGCGCCGCAACCGCACCTGCGCGAGATTCGGGTCGAAGCCGAAGGATTCGCATGCCAATCCGGCCCGGGCCAATTCAGCCGCCGCGGCCACGATATGGCCTCGGGTCGCAAAGGTGAAGGAGGCGTGCGCCTCGTGCGAAGGACGCCGCATCAGCCGCAAGGTGATTTCCGCCTTGAGGCCCAAGGAGCCGCCGTCGCCGCAGAAAAGGCCGGTGAGGTCCGGCCCGTAATGGCGGTAGAACGGCGACTCGCGGCCGGCGCCGGTGCGCAGCACGCGGCCATCCGCCAGCACCACGACGATCCCCACCACGCTTTCGCTCGTCGTGCCGTAGAGCCCGGAGCCGAAAATCGCGTTCAATTGTGACAAGCCGCCGCCGATCGTCGAGCTGATCCCGGACAGAGGTCCCCAGAAAGGCGTGCGCAGGCCGCGGCCTTTGAGTTCCTGGTGGAGCGCCATCCAGGTGCACCCCGATTCCACGGTCACCGTCATATCGGCCTCGCGAACGGACAGAATCTTGTCCATGCGTGAGAAATCCACCGTCACGGTGCGCGAATTCTGCGGCAGATAACCGCCCGTATAGCTCATCCCGCCGCCGCGCGGCGCGATCGCAAAGCCGTGCCCCGTGATGACGCGCACCAGATGCGCCAGATGCTCCGTGGATTGCGGCACGACGATCAGCGCCGTGGTGTGTTTGGCCTCGCACCAGATGTCCTGGCTATGGAGTTCTCGCCGGTCGAGCTCCGCCGATACGCAACCGGCGCCTCCTTCGCGCATGAGGTCTGCGGTCAACGCATCGAGGGCGGAAGACGGGAACGTTTGGGTATGCACGCGGAAGTATTCGTACAAAAAAATTTCGGCATGGCAATATACCTCTAAGTCTATATCATTTGGAAATGACTCGAGGATGCGCTGCCATGAATGAATCGCACTCATTTTATGCCTTGGCGCTTCAAACCACGTGCACCGCCGTCAACGCGGCGGCGGACCCTCGCGTGTCCATGTTGGAGTCCTGCGCCCGGGTGCACGCCCAAGCTCAAGCGGCCAAGCGCTTCATCGGCGCCGATCTGCGGTTGGTGGTCCTGCCGGAATACCTGCTGACGGGATTCCCCATGGGCGAATCCGCCGCCCAGTGGACGGAAAAGGCCGCGATCGCCGCGGGCGGTCCGGAATATGCCGCGCTCGGCGAACTCGCCGTGAAGGTCGGCGTGTTCCTCGCCGGCAATGCCTACGAGCGCGACGCTCATTTCCCGGCGATCTACTTTCAAACCTCGTTCATCATCGACCCGCGGGGCGACGTCATTCTGCGCTACCGCCGGCTGGTGTCCCTGTTCGCCCCCAGCCCCTATGATGTGATGGACCGATACCTCGAGGTGTACGGGGAGGAGGCGTTGTTTCCCGTCGTCGCTACCGACATCGGCCGCCTCGCCGCCATCGCCTCGGAGGAAATTCTCTACCCGGAAATTGCCCGCGCCTTGGCGCTGCGGGGCGCGGAAATCTTCGTGCACTCCTCGAGCGAAGTGGCGAGCGCCTTGCCGACGCCCAAGAACATTGCCAAGCAGGCGCGCGCGCTCGAGAATCTGGCGTATGTCGTTTCCGCCAATACCGCGGGAATCGACGGCATCGGCATCCCGCGCGGCTCAACCGACGGCAATTCCCAAATCGTGGATTTCCGCGGACTGGTGATCGCCCAAGCACAGGTGGGCGAGAGTATTGCCGCGTGCACGGAAATCGACTTGGCGGCGCTGCGGCGCTACCGCCGCCGTCCCGGCATGGCGAACACGCTGTCGCGGCAACCGCTCGCCTTGTGGCGCCGCGCGTTGGGCAGCACGCAGATCCAGCCCGCCAATACACTCCTCGGCGGCGACGGCAGCCTGCTTGCGCCGACCGCAGCTTTCTACGGCGAACGGCAACGGCGCGCAATCGAGCGCTTGATCGAGGACAAGATCATCTGATGAACTCGCAGCCCAAAAGTTACGCGGAATTCAAACAGGGCTGGCGCGTCGTGCTCGCTTCGCTGGTCGGCATCGGCCTCGGCCTGTCGCCGGTGCCCTTTTATACGATCGGCATGCTCGCGCCGGAACTCGCCCGCGCCTTTCACTGGCCGTTCGCCAAGATCATGGGCGGCCTCACCATCACGTCGCTGACCGTGTTGATCGCGAGTCCGCTGGTGGGACTGCTTGCCGACCGCTTCGGTGTGCGTCGGGTGGCGATCACGTCGGTCGTGCTGTTCGGCTTGAGTTTTGCGGCGTTTGCGCTGACTCAGGGCTCGCTGTTGCTGTTTTATCTGACATGGGGAGCGGTTGCGCTCGGCGGTGCGGGCACCTTGCCGATCACCTGGACTCGAGCGGTCAACAACTGGTTCGACGTGCGCAAAGGGCTGGCGCTCGGATTGTCGCTGCTCGGAACGGGACTGTTCGGGTTCTTCATCAAACCGATCTGTGCGTGGCTGATCGCGCACGAGGGCTGGCGCGTCGCCTACCTCGTGATCGGCGCCATGCCGCTCACAATCTCCCTGCCCGTCGCCCTGCTATTTTTTCACGATGTCGGAGAGCGCAAGGCACAGGGTACCGCGGCACAAATCGACGCGCCCCTCCTGCCCGGCATGAGCTTCAAAGAAACCCTGCGCGACTGGCGCTTCTGGATCCTTGCGGTGGCGTTCGTACCGATCTCGTTCGCCGTCGGCGGTCCCATCCCCAACATGGAGAATATTCTCGCGACCCATGGCTTCGACAAGCCGGCGGTGGCGACGCTCGTGCCGTTCATCGGCCTCTCGGTCATCGCCGGCCGCATCATTGGCGGCTGGCTCATCGATCGGGCCTGGGCACCGGGTGTGGCGTTCGTGCTGCTGTCGCTGCCGGCGATCAGCTGCTGGCTGCTGGCGCACGGTCCGGTCGCCTATGACACGGCGCTGCTGTGCATCGGGCTGATCGGTTTCGCCGCGGGTGTCGAATACGATCTGATGGCATTCCTCGTCGCGCGATACTTTGGCATGCGCTCGTACGCCACGATCTATGGATCGCTCTACGGTTGCTTCGCGCTCGGTGCCGGTGTCGGACCGCTGCTATTCGGCGCAGCCTTCGACAAGACCCGCTCCTACAGCAGCATGCTGGTGATTTCGTCCATCATCCTGGTGGGCTCCGCACTGCTGCTGTTGTCGCTCGGGCGCTATCGGCGATTCACACCGGCGGAATCCGAGACGCGGTCGGTCGGGGCCGCGGCAATGGCAGCCGAACTGCCTACGACATGAAACGCACGACCACGCCGGATAGCCGTTCGGGTTCCTCGAACAGCGCGATCCTGCAGCGCACGCCGAGATCGACGAGCGTCGCGTCGGGTTTGGCCGCGTGGGTCTTGCGGGTCATGGCATCGAGCATCTCGCCCTCATGCGTGATCAACAACATCGGATGCGTGCAGGCCTCGAGCACCGGCGCCATGTCGTAGGTCAAGGCGGCATTGTGGCCGTACCACAGATAGCGGCCGGTCATCAGCCGGCTCAAGACCATGCTTTGCGCCGCGTCGATGCCGAAGACGGCTTCGAGCCGCGAAAACAGCTTGACCAAGTGTGCGCCGCCCGCTTCGGGTATGTAGGCTCCCGCGTCGCGCTCGGGCGGCACGATGCGATTCCACCATTCGTGCCGCTCCTGCGGGTCCAGGAGCGGTGACCCGTAGAAGGCGAGCCTGCGGAACCGGTCGGGGTGCTTCACCGCGGCGGCGAGTCCGACCAGCACACCGGTGTGAAATCCAAAAACGTCGGTCGTCCGCACGCCCGCGTGATCGAGAACGGCCAACGCCGCGTCCGCGAAGTCCTCGATCGTCGGCGGCCACGGGGGTGCGTCCGACATCCCCATGGAAGGCGAATCCATCGCCACGACGCGTATTCCCGCCTGCGCTAGATGCGGAAACATGGCTGCGAAATCCACGGCGGATGTCGGCGATTGGTGCAGCATCAGGAGGGGAGCTCCATCGCCGCCGGCGTCGTAATAGTGCACTTGGCCCGTCCGAGCGTGCGCGTACGCCCTGCGCAATGGGGGTCCGCTGGGATTCATGGTCGCGGGGGCATTCAGGACGCCGCCACGATCTCGAGCAGCGTACCGTCGGGCGCGCGCAATGTGCCGGCGCGCGCGCCGCCATAGATGACATCCGTGCGCACCGCAGGCGGCAAGATCCACCCCGCAAGCCGATCGAAATCCGGATGCTTCAGAGTTGCCATACTGATGCCTGGCGGCAATTGCCCGGGAAGCGTCGGCCGCGGCGTCGCAGCACCGGGATATTGATCCAGTTCCAGGAAAACGTCGCGCCCGTGAATCACCGTCGCGATCGTATGCAGGTCATCCATCGGCAGATCGAAGGACTTGGCGAGCATCGTATAGACGATATCCATCTCGCGCCCCAGCGACAAGCGCGCGTGACGCTCGAACCAGCGCAGCGATGCCTTGAGGTCCGAGCAAGCCAGCACCAGAATGAATAGCTGGTCGATTGCCGAGGCTGCGCGCGGCAGCTCATAGGCCGGAAGGTCCGAACGGATTTGCGTCAAGTAGACGATCTCCTGATCCGGTCCCTTCACTTGCATGGGATAAATTGCCGGCAGACCGTCGATCTCGCGCGGTGGTCCGATGATCTCGAACGGTGAGCGCAGCATGCGCTCGTTCACGGCCAGCACGTCTTGCACGCAGATTTCGATGGCCGCCCAGCCAAAGGTCCGCAGCGGGACATATTGCTCAACGGGCTCGCCGGCAATGAAACGCAGGTAAACATCCGCGCCGGACTTGGGTGCGAGCGTGAGGAAACTTCTGCCGGACGCGCCGGGTGTCCCCCAACTCTGCGCGAGCTCACCGTCGATCCGGCCCTCATCGACGATGCGATAATCGAACCAATCGACGTAACGCCGTGCCGAGGCAAGGGGGTCGGCGACGCTCAAAGTGGCTGCGCGCAGCAGTTTCATTCGTCCGCATCCGACACTTCGCGGGCCACGTCCTCGGAGGCCAGCTCCGTAGCGCCGCCCGCCTTGATCTGCTCGGCCTCCTGCTGCACGATCCGCAGCACCCGGGCGATATATTCCTGGGCCCACAAACCGCGCTCGGTCGCCTCGTCCGGCGTGGGTTGGAAGGTCTCGATTTCCTCGCGCGTCATGACTCCCTTGCGCTCCAGCAGACGCTCGAGCGTATCGACACGGGCCCTTGCCACCGCAAGTTCCTGCGCGATCGCCATGGCGATGGCCATCACGCGCTCGACTTCCGGAGTCAAAAAGTAGGGACGTTTACCTGCCGGCTTTGCCGACGCCGCGGCGAGCGCGGCTTCGAGAGTCATACGGATTTGCGTGCGCCGACGACATGCCAGGCCGCCTTGCGCCCATAGTCCTCGCCGCTCTCCTCGGCCGCGTCCGGAAACACGTCCCGGTCGACGACCGCCGTCACGCCGCCGTGAATCAGGTGCTCGCGCTTGAAACCCGCCCGGAGCAAGAAGCCATCGAGATCGATCTCGTGCATGGTGCTCCAGAACGGCTCATTGTTGTAGAAGGCATCCCAATCGCGCATGGCCTGCTCATACAGAGGCATGTCCTTGCCATATTGGGGTTGTTCCACATGCAGCACCACCCCGCCCGGCCGCAGCACGCGAAAGCTCTCACGCATGATGGCGCGCATGGATCCATAGGAGAGCTCGTGCAGGAACATCGTCGTCTGCACCCAGTCGAACGAGGCATCGGCAAAGGCTTTGAGATCAGCGCCATCGGCCTGCACGAAACGAATGTTGCGCACGCCGAGTGAGCGTGCGCGCGCCAGCGCATAGCGCAGCACGGGCACACTCACATCGATGGCGATCACCTCGGCATCGGGAAAGGCGGCGGCGATCGGCAGCACGCTGTGGCCCAGGGTCGCGCCGATATCCAGAATGCGCTGTGGGTTGAGATCGGGCAAATGCCGCCGCACCCACTGCACCACGGCGTGTCCGCCGCCATCGGAATAGCGGCCCAGCGTGCCGCCGGTGGTGGCGAAAATACCGCTGTCGTAGTTGGCGGCAGCCGATACATCGCCGGGGAACAACTCGGTGTGATAGCTGCCCGGCATGCAATGGTGGTCCACGGCCGAGACGTAGCGTGGAATTTTCACCTTCGGGTCCGCAACAAACCCTGCCTCGATGCCCGAGCCCTCTGCCGCGACCGCCGCCTCGACCTTGGATGCCAGCTCCTCGGCCTGGCGCAACGCGACCCAACGCCCCGCCTGTTGTCTCTGCTCCATGGTCATGCGGCGCAATGCCGACCATGTCTGATAGTAAGGATCCTTGAGCAACGCCTTGCGCACGTCGTGCCGGTTCTCGAAGCGGCCGCCCTCCGCCTCGACGCGGGGCGCGACCCGCTGCTCGAAGGCCGTTTTCACCGCCGGTAAAATCCGCGTGCCCAAGTGGCGGTTCATCTGCGCAAGGAAATTGAAGCGCTCGATCTCATCGTGCGTGGTCTGCGGAAACACCGCGTGCCTGCCCACCGCGCGGTAATCCGGGGGTCCTTGGTAGTCAACTCGGTTCGGTGCGTCGCTCATGAGAACCACCTCGGCGCGAAAAAACCGCCGCGCGAATCTGTATTAATTACATCTAACCTTATATCATTTGGCCGTGTAATGAAATCCGCTCGGGTAGCCGATTATGCAAGACATCCGCATGGAAATGCCGGTACTGGCCCGCCACGAAGGCAAGTGGGAAGGACTCTACATCTACGTCGATCCCGATAATCGGGAACTGGATCGCCATGTGGCGAAACTGCAGTGCACCTTCCCCGAGTCCGGCCCCTACGCCTATCACCAGATCAACACCTATATATGGCCGGACGGCCGCACAGAGGAGATCCACTTCCCGGCGATCTACAAGGACAAGGCGATCTGGTGGGATACGGAGCGGATCACGGGGAGAGCCTGGGAACTCGACCATCGATCGGTCGTCCTGACTTGGTCGCGCAAAGATCTGCCGGGATCCTACCTGTACGAGATGATCCAGATCTCGGACGACAACAACCACCGGGGCCGCACCTGGCACTGGTTCGTGGATGACCGCCTCATCAAGCGTACCTGCATCAAGGAGTCGAGAAGCCTGTCTGGCTGATGTTCCTAGGGTGAACGGCTACTGCCGCCCGGTTCGCTCCAAGCCCGCAAGATTTCGTCGCCGCGCGCGAACCACGCGCCGGGCTGCGACGTGAGCCAACCGAGAAGACCCTCCAACGCGTCGATCCGGTACGGCAGACCCGTGATGTAAGGGGTCAACTGGATCGGCAGCAGCCGGCCGCCGTAGCGCAGCGATTCGGCGGCCTGCCAGCGGTACGCATCCTGCAGCTGCTCGACATAGCTCTCCGCCGATTGCTGCTGCACGTTGATGACCTGGCGGTCCGACAGCTCATGATTCAGCGGCAGATTGGCGATGGGACCCGCGGCAGTCGTGATCATGTAGGGCATGTCGTCGTTGACCCAGTCGCATTGATACGCCACTCCGCTCTGCGCCAGCAGCTCGAGGGTATTCCAGGATTGCGACCGCGCGATGGAGTGCCAACCGCGAGGGCGCACGCCCGCCACGCGCTCGAGGGTGTCGAGCGAGTCACGGATGATGCGCAGTTCCGCCTCTGTGTCGAGGCCGGAAGCAATCGTCGCGTTCATGTCCGTGGCGTGCGCGATGATCTCATGACCCGCCGCCAGGACATCGCGGACGATGCTCGGATAGCGCTCCGCGATGGCCGCGTTCATGGCCACGGACACCGTGACTCCCCGCTTGGCGAAGGCGTCGAGGAGCCGATAGAACCCGATGCGCGTACCATATTCGCGCGCGGTGTAATGACGATAATCCGGATACGGCGTCTGCATGTGTCCGGGCGCGCGAAAACCCTGGTCGCGCGGCACGATGGGGAACCACTCCAGGCTCACCACCACCCACACAGCGACGCTCCGTCCGCCCGGCCATTCGACCCGTGGCCGCTCGAACAGGTTCGACCACGGGTACCAATCGTGATCCATCCCTTCGCGGCGACGGCGGTACTCGAGATAGCCCGCATCGAGTGTCATGCGCGGTACCGCTTCGCGTCGCTCGCCACCCGATCGTAGTCGTGCGCCAGGAAATGCTCGACGATGTCGCCGCTGCGCGTGATCCAGGCGCGGCCGTCCGCGGCGATGTGCTTCAGCACCTCCTCGAACGGTCCGATACGATGCGGCTGCCCGATGAGATAGCTGTGCAAGGGGATGCACATGACGGTGCCCGACGCCTCGCCCTCGGACGCCAGCCGCTCGAATTGCCGGATCAGGGTCTTCGCATAATCGCGCGGGCTCATGTTGTAGATGAAAAACCCATAATGGTCGTTGACCTCGAGACTGTAGGGAATCGACACGAGACGTCCGGACTTCACGTGCACAGGCGCCGGCTGGTCGTCGTGATACAGATCGCAGGTATAGGTCAGTCCGTATTCCGCAATCAGATCCAAGGTGCGCGGCGTATGCGTGAGCGCGGGTGCGAGCCACCCCTTGATCGTCTGGCCCGTGGCCTCGCGCACGGTGCGAATCGAATCCTCGATGATCGCCCGCTCCTGCGCCTCATCCATCCCGTAGCTGTAGCGCGTGTTGTAAATGCCGTGGCTGAAGAATTCCCAGCCGCGGCGCGAGGCGTCCGCCACCACATCGGGCACGTGCTGACACAACGCCACCGACAGCGACACCGAACCCTTGAATCCATTCCGCTCCATGACGTCCGCCATACGCCAGTGCCCGACGCGGTTCGCATAGTCGCGGTGCGCGTATCCGACGACGTCCGGATGCGGCTTGGTCCAGGACTTGCGCTGCGGATTCGCAGGCGGGTCTATCTCGTAGAACTCGAGGTTCGGCGAGATCCAAACGGCCACCTTCTTGTCGTCGGGCCAGCGGATCTTCGGCCGGTCGCGGTAGGGCCGAAAATCGTACAGCCCCGGATCCGGCGCACCCTCGTTCATGGCTGCGCCAGGAGCCAGTCCTCGACGCTCTTCACGGGCACGACGTCGGCATACTTGAGCTGGATGTCGGTGAGGTTCGCATAGTGATAACTCTCGTGCTTGTCGGCGCAGGTCTCGATCGGAACGATCGTGCGGTACCCGCGGCTCAAGGAGTCCACCGCCATGGCCCGGACGCATCCCGACGTCGACCCGCCCGTCACGACGATCGTATCGACGCGATGCCATACGAGCAGGCTCTGCAGCGGCGTTTCGAAAAACGGCGACGGCATGCGCTTCGTGTAAGTCGTGTCCCGCCGGTGGTCGATTTCGCAGCGCGCATCGAACTCGTGGCGGCGGCTGCCATACTTGATGTTCTGCAAGCTGTCGGGCGTGTTCGTGCGCGTACCCCAGACGCCTGCATCGGACGCGTCCTCGGCATACGCCACACGCGTCCAGATCACGGGCATGTCCTTCGCGCGCGCCAGCGCGCTGATGCGATTGACATGCTCGATCTGGCGCGGATCCGTCTCGTAGGCCGTCTTGAACTCATCGATGCGCGTATAGGCATTCTGCAAGTCGATGTTCACGATCGCGAGCTTCCGACCGAAGCCGAACCTGGCGCGTGCGGGATTCGCCATGACCTCCTCGAACAATTGCCGCGCGGTCTTGCCGTCCGTGATCATGCGGGTGCCTATGATGCTCATGCGGCGCTTCCTGTGTCGTGAAAGCCGAGCGGCAGCCCGGCCGCGGCGGTGAAACCGTACAATACCTCGCCGGGCAGCGCTTGCGCGATGAGTTTGCGTAGGTCGAGCAGCGCGTTCAAGTCGATGCCGGTGTCGATTCCCATCGCGGCGAGCATGAAACACAGATCCTCGGTCACGAGGTTGCCGGACGCACCGGGGGCGAACGGACAGCCGCCGAGTCCACCCATCGAACTATCGAGCGTCGTGATGCCCTCCTCGAGCGCCGCCAAGGCATTCGCCAGTCCGAGTCCACGCGTATTGTGCAGGTGCACGCCCGTGAGCGCCTCCGCGCCGACGACGCCTCGGACCAGGCGGACGAGCCGGCGCACCGAAGCCGGGTCCGCATAGCCCGTCGTATCAGAGAGGCCGACTTCGTCGCAACCCGCCCCCATGAGTGCCTCGGCCAATCGCGAAATCTGCGCGTCCGCGATCGGCCCTTCGATCGTGCAGCCGAATGCGGTCGACAGGGAACCCTCGAAGTGCGGCTGCTCATCGCGCGGCAAGGCGCGGATCGCCTGCGCGATGCTGCGCGCGTCGGCGATGACCTCGGCATGCGTGCGGCGCAGATTGCGCAGGCTGTGCGTCTCGCTCACCGACAGCGGCAGCGTGATCTTGTGCGCACCCGCCGAGATCGCCGCCTGGGCGCCACGCAGATTCGGGACGAGTACGGCGACCGTCAGGCCCGGTATCGTTCGAGCCGCGCGCACGAGCTCGTCGGTGTCGGCCAGCTGCGGAAGAAGCGCGGCGGGAACGAAGCTGCCGACCTCGATTTCGCGCACGCCGGCCGCCGCTTCGGCCCGGATCCACTCCAGCTTGGCGGCCGTCGGCATGATCGAAGCGATGCTCTGCAGCCCATCGCGCGGACCCACCTCGCTGACGAGAATTTGCGAAGCAATCACCTACGCGGCTCCATTTGTAGTAATAATATAGCAAATGACGGCGGACCGCCGCAATGCAGGGGAGGAGTGATGTCGGTTGACGATCTACCGCTCGAGGGCCTGCGCGTGCTCGAGTTCACCCACATGGTCATGGGACCGACCGTGGGCTTGATCCTCGCGGATCTGGGCGCCGACGTCACCCGCATCGAACCACGCGGCGGCGACCGGACGCGCAGCCTGCGCGGCTCGGGGGCGGGTTATTTTCCGATGTACAACCGCAACAAACGCAGCCTCTGCATCGACCTCAAGCAGCCGCGCGGAGTCGCGTTGGCCGGCCGATTGGCGCAAGCATCAGACGTCTTGATCGAGAATTTCCGGCCGGGGGCGCTCGAACGTCTGGGACTCGGGTATCGGGTTCTGCAGGAGCGCAACCCGCGCCTGCTGTATTGCTCCGCCAAGGGCTTCCTGAGCGGCCCGTTTGAGAACCGCACCGCCTTGGACGAAGTCGCGCAAATGATGGGCGGCCTTGCCTACATGACCGGTCCTCCCGGAAAACCCCTGCGTGCGGGCGCCTCCGTCATCGACGTGACGGGCGGCATGTTCGGGGTCATCGGCATTCTCGCGGCGCTCGAGCGGCGTCATCGCACGGGCAAGGGCGCCCACATCAAGTGCTCCTTGTTTGAAACGACGAGCTTTCTGGTCGGACAACACATGGCGCAAATGGCCGTGACCGGCACCGCGGCCGCGCCGATGCCGTCAAGAATTTCGGCGTGGGCCATTTACGACGTGTTCGATACCGCCGGTGAAGACCAGGTATTTGTGGCGATCGTCAGCGATGCGCAGTGGCAGGCGTTCTGCGCGGAATTCGGACTCTCGGATTTCGCCGCCGACCGCTCGCTCGCGGCAAACAACGATCGTGTCGCTGCGCGCGACCGGATCTTACCGCGCATTCGTCGGCTCCTCGCGAGCGAATCGCGCGACGCCCTCCTCCGTCGACTCGAAGCGATCGGGATACCGGCGGCAAACATCGCACGCCCCGAGGATCTATTCGATGATGAGCATTTGAATGCCGCGGGCGGCCTCGTCACCGTGACGCTGCCGGATGGGCGGACCGTGCGCTTGCCCGGATTGCCCGTCGAGATGGACGGCGGACGGTTCGGAATACGGCACGATCTTGCGGCACCCGGCGAGGACTCGGAGGACGTACTCAGCGACCTCGGATTGAAAGCCGAGGAGATCGACGATCTGCGGCGCGCCGGCGTGGTGGGCTAGACCGATCCCACGCGCGCCGCGCTCAGGCATGCAAGTCCAAGCGCAGGTGATAGCGATCAGAACGATAGTGGGCGAGCGTCAC
>Ga0116227_10003462_pt1 | contig 35024 bp, 32 predicted proteins | sample S1TSphgellanicum_FD_89693 | JGI IMG/M metagenome (GOLD analysis project Ga0116227, IMG submission 89693) | Host-associated microbial communities from peat moss isolated from Minnesota, USA - S1T2_Fb - Sphagnum magellanicum MG | ecosystem: Host-associated > Plants > Peat moss > Unclassified...
GGCCATGCCATTTACATAAAAAAAGGATCTAAAAACAAAAAAAGAATTATAAAAAAAAAAAAAATACAAAATACAAAAAAAAAAGTCTACCAAAAAAAAAAAAAAAAAATCCTCTAAAAGAAACCAAAATCCTTCAAAATATTATTATAACACTCTATAACTAATCTCAAGTTTCAACACAAGCCAAAATTATCATCTTTCAAAAATTGTCATATAAAAAATAGACCCATTATTATTATTATTATTATTATTACCTAGGGGCCAAAAGCCCTTAAGCTACTACTATACTCTATAATGAATCTAAACACAATAATCCTACCTATCCTTTGCCTTGGGTAGGCAAGGCCAACATTGGGTGCCATCTAGGATGCCACCTAGATTTTCATTTTTAACACTGACTTTAACATCAAGTGTGAATGCAACCCATAATTGTAACCATGATTCTAACCCATTCATGTGTGTAACTAACTTATGTGGCTACTCAATCAAATCTCTGCTAAAATTGGCAACTGCTTTCCCTGGTGCAAACTCATGCAAAATTTTCCCCAAACTTAGCAAGTCTACTAAGTACAGCCAGTCAGCCAGCCAGCCAGCCAAATAGCTGCTGGACCCTAAACCCTAATGTGCCTTTTACACAAGCTTTTTTAAACTACTTTTTATTAGAAAAAAAAACCCCCAGAAATAAATAAAATAAAATAAAATTTCATTCTTTATATACAGAAGCTTAAAACTAATTTTATTTTTACTAAAAAAACCTCCAAAAATAAATAAATAAATAAATAAATAAATAAATATTTTCATTCTTTAGAGTGAATAATAACAAAAATAAAAAGGACCCATCTTCTCAACACTTCTTATAACTAGCTAACAAGTATCTATCTATCTATCTTAGTAACTTTTCAGGTTCAACAAAATTTATATTATTTTTTAAAATGCTGAAATTTTAGGAAATTATGATCCCTTCCTGCTGAATTAAAAAAAATAAATTATTATATATTGATGTCGAAATTTCAATAGGATTCAAGAAGTTGTTACAAGATAGTTTTAGGGTTTTAGTATGTATATTATTACATTTATGTATTTAAAACGATTTCAAGCCATTGTTGAATTTTTAAAATAAAAAATTTAGTTTGTTCAAAAATTCAAAATAAATAAAAAATTTATTTTTTTAAAAATAAAAAATTGCTATTCTATTTTTTGGGGAAAATTCGTCAAACCTTTCAACATCACAAAATTGGGGGAGGAAAAAATATATGTATATATTTATAAAAAAAAACCCTGGTTGAACTTGTATACCTTAAAGGCTAATAAATGAAAAAGGAAAAAAATATTTAGAAAATATTTATAAATTTGAAAAAACCAGAAAAAAACAAGTGGCAGCTAGCCAGGTAGGCCTTAGAAACGCTGTCCTCAGCGCGCTCTTTACAACAAAGGTAGAGAAAATTTTCAAGCTCTTAAGTATGGTTTTTCCTTTTGATAAAATAATAATTGTTTTTTTAATTTTTTATTTGATTTTAATTTTTTTGGTGGGTGTCCAGGATCCTTGAAGCTTTTTTCTGTGAAAGAATTGAGCAAATTTCCAAGTTTGTTTTACAAGATTTTTTTTGTGAGATTTTTGGTTTTGGGGGTTTCTGGAGAGAGAGAGAGAGAGAGAGGGAGAGTTTTGTGTTGAAGAGTTTTGATGTTTGTTACATTACATTGATGACATTGTTCAGAGGCTTGCTTGATAAGAAAGTCTGTTGGAGTTGTCCTGAGGAGATTTGTGGGAGAAAACAAGTAGGTAGCCAGCTTTCGGAAGAAATCTTGGAATTAATTTTGGGTTTGTAAGCTTTTAAAGGTTGTGAAGAATGACTTGCTGCTGGGATTTTGTAGTTAGTTGCCTGCTTGATTGAGGAGGGATTTGTCGCTGGTGGAGGAGGAGGAGGAGGAGGATGTAGACTTGTGAAGAGTTTTTTTTTTGTGAGAACTTGTTTTTTTGGTTTCTGTAAGAGTTTTGTGAGATAGCTTGAGAGTTTTTATGTGTATTGTATTGCCATTGTTCAACTGCTTCATAAGTCTCTTGGAGTTTCCTGAGGAGACTTGTGGGCAGAAGCAGCTTCCGGAAGGAATCTTGCAATTGGGTTTTCAAGGTTTCAAGGTTTTGAATGACTTGCTGCTGGCATTTTGCAGTTGCCTGATTGTGGCCAGAGAGAGAGAGGGATTTGTGGGTTGTGGGTTTTTTCAAAGGGTTCCCTGGATGACTTTCTGCAGGCATTTCTTCCCGGTTTGCTGCGGTTGGAGATGTTGTCTGGGTTGCTGCTGCCAGCAGCAGAAGCAGAAGAAGGAGCGGGGGAAGAAAATAGCCGCTCTCAAGACGGTGCATGATACATCTTACCAGGGGCCGCGGATCTTCACTCTCAAGGAACTCACTGCTGCCACCAAACAATTCAGTGGAGAGGAGCTCTTAGGGCGAGGGGCATTCGGAAGCGTGTACAAGGGAACTTTGGAGGATGGATCTGTGGTTGCAGTGAAGCAGATCGCACATGATTCACACCAAAACGAGCGGGAATTTCTCGCTGAGGTTTCCATCATCAGCAGGATTCGGCATCGGAATCTGGTGCAGTTACAAGGATGGTGCCACGAGAAAGGAAGTCTTCTTCTGGTGTACGAGTACATGCCCAATGGTAGTCTTGACAAGCTGCTGCAAGGTTGTGATGGTGGGAAGGAAGAAGAAGAAGAAGAAGCTGCAGGACTCTCCTCCTGTTGGGATGTGCGACAAACGATACTCAAGGGAGTGGCCGCTGCACTGGCTTATCTTCATGAGGATTGCCAACAATGTGTGCTTCATAGAGATGTGAAACCCAGCAATGTGCTTCTTGACCACAATTTCAATCCGCATCTGGCGGATTTTGGGCTGGCGCGTCTCATCGACCATCGCACCGAGAATGTGCAGACCACCATCATTGCCGGAACAAGAGGGTACCTCGCACCCGAGCTCATACAAGTAGGAAAAGTCTCAACCAAATCAGATGTATTCAGCTTTGGGGTTTTGGCTTTAGAGGTGATTTGTGGGCAACAACAAGGAGCTCCTCCTCTGGATCAAAAGTTATTACCTGATCATCAGAATCAGAATCATCATATGGGGATTGTGGATTGTGTATGGCGAGCTCATGAAGGAAATGAGTTACTTGGCCTTGTGGATCTGAGACTAGCTGCAGATACATATGACACAAGCAAGCTGACCAACATAATCAAACTTAGCTTGTTCTGCTGCCACCCAGATCCAGATGCAAGACCGCCCATGAGCTTTGTACGACAATTCTTCATTTCAGAGGTTCCTCTCCCTCCTCTTCCTTCATCGAAACCTCTTGTCACTTACTCCTTGGCTCCCAAATCTCCTAGCAAACTAACACAACGAGCTTTACCAGCTCCCCAGCCAAAACTTGCAATTGAAGGACCTCCTAACAAAGCCCTTGCAATTGAAGCAGCTCCTCCTGACAAAGCCCTTGCATTTGAAGCAGGTCCTCCGATTCTTGTTAACCAATCACTGGCCATACAACAAGAAGAAGCTCAAGCAACTGCAGAGACTACTGAATGGACAACTATTCCTGCAACCAATCTCTCTCATGGAAACAACAACTCATACAATTCTTTGGAATCCTCCTCACACACTGGATTGGTCATCTCGGGTGCCACTCCCTGTCACTCCAACTCACACTTTTCTCAATCCTTCGCTGTGGATCAAAATGGCAGTAGTGATGATCATGAAAAAAAGTGAGGAGATTTTCTTCTGCCTTGAAATCAATTATCCACATCACAGTTCCAAAACCCAACACTCAACTTACTTGGAAAATGTCCAAAACCCAACAGTTAACTTGGAAATTTCCAAACCCGGAAAAATTGTATTTACAGAAATCAAAATCAAGAGTACGTATTGTGTATAGAGGTCAGGTAATATGATTCTTGTAGCTTCACTGGGACACATTTTTTTGCACTATGTAGTAAAGTCTATTCTTTCTGTTCCGTGTGCTTTCATAACCTCAGTTGGGTTTGCAATGGAGATTCTGACCTGTTTTCTGTCTCCAACAACAACAAAGCATTGCAGCATTTGAGCTCTGTTCTGTGTGCTTTCATAATCTCAGTTGGGTGCAATGGAGATTGTGACCTGTTTTTCCCCAACAAGAACAACAGAGCATTGCAGAACATTTGAGCTCAAATGCATGAAGCAATAGTGAATTCCTAGCTTTATTTCATTTCAAGGATGTGAGCTCGGCTCAAGAGCCTGTTTCGCCTTGACCGAAATTTAAGCAGTAGTGAATTCCTAGCTTTCTATTAGCCTTGATGATTGTCATTCATAACAAATATCAACTATAGAACAGCATCATTGTGCCCAGGTAATGAGTAGGTCCAGAGGGGATTATGGACTAGGAACTGGCAAGATGCACAGGTTACTGTGAATAGTTGAGGCATGTGAGACAGGTCCAGTCCAGAGGAGGTTATGTTGTTTGAGGACATGGCAACTGTGGGCTGTAGCTTGCATTCCCAAGCCTGAAAACAACATAACTCTTGATGCGACCTGCTCTTCCTGTCTTACAAAACCCAACATAATTTGATTCTTCCATCCTCGAACCACCTTACAAATTTGGAAGGTGCCTCTGAGGCTAGGAGGAAGATTATGCTTTGTAGGGTATCTGCAAATGCGCTGTATGGAGAGGAGAGTGTTTGCAGTAGTGTTTTTTTGCTTGTCTTTTTAATTTGAGATCCAAAATTTAATAATGTTTTGATTTTGCAAAAAGTGGTGAATTTGTACTGAAAGAATGCATTTATTTTACACTGGAAAATATAACCCCTCTAGATACACTAAAAATTTTCTGCCGATGCTTTATGAAACCAATACAGTGGGACTTTGTATCCAGGGTTTTCATCTCACAAGTCTCATCTGAAGCAAGCAAGACATGCAAGTCTCCTAGAAGCTGATAGAATAATACATAATGAGTATGAGAGAACTGGGTGTGACTAAAAGTAGGAATAAATTGGAAAGCAGAAGAGTGCAGAGACAGAGAGAGAAGGAAATACAGGAAGAACTTAAGGTGTCAGCAAAACTATATGAAATGATCTGTGAGATGAGGACTTCTTAACTTGACAAAGTGGATTTGACAACTTGGAGATATGGAAGTTTGACAACTTGATGAATGAAGAGGGGACTAGGCAAACTGATGAAGTGGATGCGGACTTGGCTATGGACAAAGTGGAATTTGACAAAACGAAAACAAAGTTAAAACTTGGCAAAGTAATCAAGTAAAATAGTATTCCATGCAGTTTGACAAGAAGGGTGGCTGGAGTCCATATTGAATTGAACATATTCAAATCAACACTAGAAATCTGGTACCCATCAATTGAATCAAGATCTGGAAATGTACCTATTCAGTACCAGTACCTGCAACACCCAAGTCCAGATCCTGGAAACAATAATTAAATACATACCCTGCAGCGAATTTACAGTTTCTCTTGTTATTTGAAACTGCATTTTCCTTCCATGAAATGGTACTAACAATAATAACCCTTTACAGATCTGTATGTAAGGAACATTCTAAGAGCAACTCCAGTGGTGCTCAGTATGTAGCCCTGGAGAAATGTTTCTCACATCCAAGTTTAGTCCTTTACTTCTTTCCATACCCAATGTTGCTACCAAGTGAGCACGTGAGCCTGAGTATGAGCCTATGAGTAGGATTGGATATTTTTGGAATATTTTGATGACAAGGACAGAATATTTTTAGAATATCTTTATCTCATGTAGGAATGATGTGGAAAATGTTTTTTCACATGTACATGGATGAAAGTCACAAAATGGATGAAAATTTTGGATGAAAGTTGAACATCAATGAACTTTTGTGGATGATAATTACAAGTAAACGAATTATTTGGATGAAAATTTTGATAACTTGAAATGTATGGATGGAACTAATTCTAAAACAATCATACTAGATGAAAACCATATGTACATGGAAAAAAATTACAAAAAGGATGAAATATTTGGATGAACATGGAGTATAAATGAACTTTTAGATGATAATTGGAAGTAGAATTTTTTTTGGATGAAACTTTTAGCTGGTTGAATGTATGGATGAAAGTAATTTCAAAAAAATTATAACAAATGGAAATTATTAAACTCATATAATTTTCATGTCCAATTTCATCCGCAAAAAAAATGTCAAACGTGAAATTCGAAGGAATTACATTATAATGTAAAAGCATGAAACTATAACTTGTGTAAGTCAAGGGTAAAAAATCCACATAATGATGAAATGAGAAAATGTTTAAGAAATTAGTGAATAATGCATTACACACATCATGCTGAAGAATATTTTCATTTTTGCAGTAGAATAAATTGCAAAAAAAACAAAACCCATAACAATCTTATTTAATAATTATCTAATGACACTACAACCTAATTTACACCCAAGACTTTGGCATGATTTAATAATCTATGAACCTCATTCCAATTTTAGGATGGACAATGGATGAATAGTTTTAAAATCCCAAAATACATGACATATCACAAAATGTAATACAAGTGCTTACATGGCACCCATGGCCCCCGCTTGCTAAAGGACGAAGCCATCATGCAAAAAAAATCCACATAATTGCAAGTCAAGTAAACACTAATTGTTATTTCATATGGCTTACAATTTTTCTGATAGTCTTGAAAAGAGGTGGTAAATCCATCCATATCCCAAAAGAGGTGAAAAATTAAGAAAAATGGCTTGATGACAAGCTAAATGACCAATAGAACCACCAAAAGATCCCACACCAAGTAACTTCTATAACATAGTTATGGCACAAGTATCGAATTCAATGTAATGTAGCAAAATACATGAAGATGGAACACCGTATGAAACAAATAGTTAGAACGTTGGGCATACCACAACAAAAGCATTGCAAAAGTCGCTTGAAGGTTTGCAAGCATAAGGAGATTAAATATTGTCTCAAGATCCTTAGGAATAGCCTTAGCATAAATGACTCAATGAATGATCTGGATCTCATTGATGCACCTAAAATACAAAAACTCGAATTTGGAGTAGGAAAGTTAAAAGGAAGTGATATAGAGTGGTCCAACCCTTATGGAGATTAAACTACACATTTCGTTAGTTGCATTGAAAGTCCCAATGTTGAAAATTCCTATTGTAATCGTAAAAAAAAAGAATCACATCTAATGTGGAACCTATTATATCCGTATCATTTGCAAGGGAAAACCCAAGTAGGGTGGGCTGTTGTTGTAATACGAAAATTGCAAAGGTGAACCATAGTAAACAATGCTCCTTCCAAATGGTCTTTCTATTATGTACCTAATTTTGACCATAGTAAACAATGCTCCTTGCAATGGTCTTTATGTTATGTAACTGATTCCGACAAAATGACTATGAGATCCCATGTTAGGAGGCTTGAAAAAAATAGAATGGGGATGGGCGTGCATATAATCGTTGAACAAATGAGAACAATTGATTCAAAGAATTGGACAAAAACCATAATTTTAAAAAAATGGTTGATTGTGACATCACATTGAAGACATTACAAATATTTGCCTATAACACCACACAATTTGAGTGCAAATTTAACATTGTTCGAACATCATAAATCACTATCTCACACACGTTGTGAATCATTGCACTAGATTGAGGAAAATTAAAATACTTCGTAAAAATATTCTTAAATTGAATAGTTAATGTGCAAGCAACTAAACAATAAATCATTTCATCAATCATCATGGGATGTATGCCTCTCTAAATTGCTTCTTTAATGTTAAGAATGGAAATGTAAAAAACAAACACAACATTGAAAATGAAACATAGCTTTGAACAATGTGCCCACATATCTTTGAAAAAAAAGACAACCTTGGTGCACCCCTAATCATTAAACACTTTCCAATATTGCAAAATGCACAAAAGAGCCTAGTGGTTTATGAGATTTCAATGTTACAAACAAAACAAATTAGAACATGATATTAGGGCCTTGATGACAAATCATGATGTGATATTGAGACCTCAATGACAATTAACATGTGATATTGGGGCCTTGATGACAAATCAAAACATGGATTCGAAACCTCACTGACAAATGAAGATATGATATTGGGACTTCAATAACGAATCATGACATGATATTGAGACCTCAACAACAAAACATGACTTCACATTGGGGCCTTGAAGACAAATCATGATGTGACTATTGAGATCTCACGGACAAATCTAGATGTGATATTGGTACCTCGACGACAGATCAAGACGTGATATTGAGACCGCAAGGACAAATCAGGACATGATAATCGGACCTCGATAACAAATCAGGACATGGTATCAGGACCTCGATACTCAATCAGGACGTGAGTTTGGGACCTCGGATCCGTAACGAGGGCGACGCTAGCGACGACGCCATCGCCACCACGCTTTGCAAGCGCGCTTTGCGGCAGCGCTGTGTTTTGTGGTGCAATTGCGCTTCCGATCTGCCAACGGCGAAGCCTTCCTGGATATCAATAGAGCGGGAGGAAGCATATTAGCCTGTGATGGAGAAGAGAAGGGCAGAATAGGTGGCACCAAGGGGATCTGAGGGTAGAAGAAGGGTGGAGTGTTGGAGGTTTGCAAACCTGTTTTAGATTGTGTTCTCTTGGGAGAGGAAACGATTAATCCTTCCTCAAGATTGTGCAAAAGAACAGAATAAATTTTCCAAGCAGGCTGTCAATTTGCAACTCTTTTGGCTCAGCCAACTAGGATTCCAGTGTGGCAAACACCTGTAGGGAGCTCTTGGAACTTTCAATAAAGCTACTGATTTTGAAGCTCCTTGTCATGCTTGTGATGTCCAGGGAGGGTTTGAAGTCCCTGAATCCATGTCATTTTCCTGTGTCTGGACTGAAACGTTACCATAATGTTCTGGTTTGCTTTTGGCCAGTTAGTAAGATTTGAATTGTAATTAAAGTCATTTTTACCTCCATGCAGGGGTTATAAACTGCTATGGTTTCAACAGTGAAGGCATTGTGGCTGTAGCAAAGCGTTTAGGGGCACAGCATGGAAAGCGACGACTTGCAGAGTCTACAAGGGAACCATCTCAAGATTCAGAGAGCAGACTGGGGGGAAAGGCAGGACCGGGAGTCAAAAGCAGGCAATTTATATAGGAATTTTGTTAGTGATTTGAGATTAATTTTGGAAATTTGGTTGCCTGCTGTCCCATCTAAATAGTTTCTATACACGTAGACCAACTGCAGGGATTTTTCTCCTTCTATATCTGCAGTTAGGCATTGGCTTGTGCAGGAAAATTGTTGGATGTTCTTAGGAACTTTGAGATTATGTCATAGATTCTCGTCTCAATGCAAGAGATTTAGAATATTCAATTTTGTTCAGTCTGTAAAGTCAGAAGTTGGAAATGAGGAAGACAGCCACCTTTTCCTGACTTCCCTGGCTTATGGACACTAACACAGATCTGGGCTGGCTTGCAAGGGATGACTGGGTTGGATTTCAAATGCTTTGATGGTCCATTTGGTGAGTCTTCATGAACCATAGCCTGATCTTTTAAGAGGTCTTGATTATGACATCTGATGATTTCATTCCTATTTGCTGCTCTTTTCTGTAGTTTCCTGAGCTCAATTGCACAGATTACATTCTGCTAACTCTGCACTTTTTCAAGAACCCACTATGTTTGACCCAATGATCCATTGTTTTTAGTATTCATCCTACAATGCTAGTGATCCAATCATGTTTGCAGAGTGACCAAGGTCCCTTTTGAACTATCGTTTGTGGTTTCTATGTTCATTTCTTCATGTTTCTGTCAAGAATATGCTTACCACAACATGAACTTATTTTTTCAAAGTCCAACAAAAACATTTTTGTCCATTTTATTTTCCTTCTCAATTACCTGTTTTAAAAAAAAATGCAAAGCAGCACAGATTGTACTAATATCATATGACCATTATACTTATATTGTACATCCCAGATGGTACTAACATAAGTATAATCTTTCACAATCTTAAGGCCTTCCAGATTGTATTAGTGCTACATAATCTCCCTAATAGAAATAATGCTGCCCATCTGTTTGAAGCCTTCATACTACCTAGAGATGATGGCCACTACTAGAGAATGCAGCCCTGGAAGGTGTGCACTCTGCTTCAGTGAGTCATTAGGGTGTTGATTGTTGACTGAGCCATAGGGACAAACTAGGTGGCAGATTGTGACCAGGGGACTCATTCCCTGGCATAAAAGAATTGTTGAAACAGTGGAAGAGGCAAGGCCAGGAAACTAAAGCCAAAAGGTGAATGTCTCCACAATTCAGTTTCCAGCAAAGGCTTTTTGGAGCATCATGTTGAGAGACAAAAGCGCTACAAGAATTTTCCAACTGATGATACTGCCACTTATGTTCCTGCTCTGCACCCAATGAAGATTAGAAAAGAATCTGTAGGCTTGGGTAAGGCACCACAAATTGTGATGCACACTAACCTTGCATTATGTCCAGAAATTGGAATGATACAGTTTATCAACATAGAGATGGATATCACCATATGTATACGAACATCGGAGATGCCCTAAACTTAAGACTGACCCAATGTTACTGTCTTTTCATGTCTAGCTATATGCTTACAGACAACAAGATGTACAAGAAGCCGCCAAAAATGACAAGTATTGCAGGACACTCGGTCTCTTGAGATCCTTTCTCTTTTCTTGAAATTCTTCATCTATAGAAGTAGAGAATAAGAGCTGATCATCCACATTTGTTAATAACCATCTTCTTGTGCAAGCTTGCTCAACAAGGCAGCAAAGAGCTCATCTCTTTTCTGTGCACGGGCTTCCTCTCTGGCCCGTCTCTGTTCCTCACGCTCACGCCATCCTTGCTCTCTTGTGATGCGTTCCTGCTCAAGCTTTTCCATGGCATCTCTCCACTCCTGTTCCCGCATGCGTCGCTCTTGCTCCCTCCTCTCCAATGCATCATGCCAGTGCTCCTCCGCACGCTGCTGTTGCTGGAAAAAATCCTCTAGGACTTCCTGCATGGTATTAGCACGAAACTTTTCAGCTGTGACTCGCTGTCCCTTTTCTGATTTTCTGCTTTTCCGCCCAACAATGCGCTCATCTTCACTATCATCGTCATCATCGTCATCATCACTGTCATCATCCGAAGAACGCTTCCCACGTTTCCCTTTCTTACGAGGCCTGGACCCTGCTTCTGCCTCCAGCAACATCCTGTCCATACTCTTTGCACGCTCTTTGAAGATTGCATCAAGCTCTTCAAAGAAAGGGCATTGCTTGCCATTGTCAGGCTCATTAGTCTCCTTACCCTGCAGCCATTGGAATGCAATCACATCGAAGCATGGAAAAGGTCGAAAAAGCAGACTCACACAGAAACAAAGAGACTATTTGACATATCACCAAGCCTTGAGAGTATATAGTGAAGACAAAGAGGGAAATGAGATGGACCTCATAATCAGGATCAAAGGTCTCTTTCCCCTGCATACATTTGCATGACAACCCATCAAATCAAGGAAGTGTGGAGTGCCAAGCTTGGGTCATGCTAATGGTCTGAAGGTCTAAAACCTTTCATCAATTAACAAACTTCTGGAGAGCAATGAATGGGTTTGTACCAGCCAAGAAAGACTGTCCTGCTTTCATATTACTTTGAAGCTTGAGAAGCTAGGGAGTGGAGCTAAAGGAAAAATGGTGCTCTTCAATTCCCTCCAAATGCATTTCTGAGAGAATGAGGGTGCAAGGTTTGCAAAGAAACATGCAGCTGCAGATCCAGTTCACTATGGGGCTTCTCCAGCATTGAGCAAGAAACAACACAAGAATGCAGAATAGGAGCTCACCTTGTAGCGGTTGACAAGGTTCTTCCATTTGCACTTGCACTGGTCTGCACTCCTGCGAAATCCTTTCTCCTTCATTTTAGCAGCAATGAGCTCCCAGAGTGTCTTGTTCCGCTTTGTCTGGGTAAAATCCTTCTCCAGCTCTGCCCGCACAGCAATGAACTCCTTTGTCTCATGGTAACTCCACTGTGGAATACGGTCCTCTTTCTTGCTTCTCTTTCCTGGAGTCAGGGACCCAAGGTCACCCCCACCCACCTCTGGAGAAGTCTGCATTGGCAGCATGGCCATCACTGCCAAATTCTCCCCCATCAACCCAGCAGGTCTGCTTGGGTAAGCCAGCTTGGTCTCCCTCCCTGTTACTCAACCCCAAACCACCAAAAATCCACTTCTACTTCTCCTGCCGTCCAATCTCCCAGGAATTTTCTTCTGAAGATTCAAAGTCTTCCCATCTCTGGCTCAGAAAACATCTAAGAGACCCCCTGTGGCACCAAAGAAACAAGAAAGAATCTGAAGTTGCCCAATTCCAAAGTCTTGGGTTGGCCACTGAAAAATTACGTGATGCTTGGTCAAAGGCCTCTGCCCAGCTGCACACATGCAAGGAGAAGTTGTCAAAAAGAGAAAAGAAGGGAATGTTTCAAACTTACCCCATGTATAACATAATCTGCAGCAAGCTGTAAGCAATGCAAGGCCAATCAACTGGAAGAGATCAAACTTAAGAAAAGATATGAACCACTCTGAATGAAATAATGAAGCTCCAAAGACCGAATGCATCCCCAACACAATTGTCTCAAACTCTCAATTTGATGAATGCAGCAGCTACAATGATAAGTCTGTTTCAAGAGATATCCAAAACCTAAGCACCTGATTCAGAACGCTCAGCAGCATGAAGGAAACAACATGACACAGAAAACACAAAATTGGAGACAACCAGACTCCCCATACTTTGGATAAGCAACTTCTGTGACCCATTAAAGCTGGATTGAATACTGTGTATGGCATGTGGCTTGACATCTACCCCCAACCAGCAGCCAGGAGTTGGTGCAAATTATCCTAATTTTCAAAAACAACATGACAGCAGCCACTCTACCTCAATGGCAGTCATTGCAGTAGTGTTAGACATGACTGGGAACTTGACATCCACAACACAGGAGAAAGAAGAAATCACCCAAAAAAATCATTTCCTTCTTCTTCAGCTCTGAAGAACTGAAGATGTGAAACTCCATGTTGCACCATTAATTAGGGCCAGGAGATGATATACTGTTTCTTGTAAGAGAGAGTGCAAATTCAGGACACTGTACTGACACCAGGTTCGTAACAGGCGACTGAAAACCTGTATTATCAGGTTGCAAGAACCCAAACGAAGAATTAAACTACTTGATTCTTACTATTTCTTGACTCCTCTTTCACAGTCGCAGTTTCATGTCCAATGCACATAGACCACAACATGCAATGCCATTGTCTTGCGTATTCACACATCTTCATTCACATCTGGCAATCAAAGGACTTGCCACAAATTGGCTCCTGCTGAATAAGACCAAGAAGAAACAGTACAGGCCCATGCAACTGCAAAGAAGACTCGGAAAAAGAGGGTTTGAGGGAGAAAAAGAAACAGGCAGAGGGAAACACCAAAAATAAAAGGAAATAATAAAAAAGAAAGAAAAAGCAATCCGTTTGTATGATCCTTACGCAACAGAAACAAAAACCGACGTCTCTCTCCACATACAAAACACCAAGGATGATGGTAAAGAGAGAAAATCACCTGTTTGCAGAAAACACCTCCGATTCGTTTCTGTTACATCCGTCTTCAAGAAAAGAAAAAAACGGGAGAAAAGAAAGAAAGCTTCACGAACACTGATGGTTGTCGAATTTTGGCGAAAAAAAAAGGGAAAAGAAAAGCACCATCACGCAAGAAAAAACCGCGTAGCAGCACCAAGCAAGAAAAAAAGCTTCAACCGAAGGACAACCCCGGGATTTACTTCTTTTGCACACTTTTTTCTGTAAAAAATTTCCCCTTCTCTCAGAAAACCGCGAACTATCGTCTGATTGTTTGTTACTGGAGGATTTGAAGCAAAGATCGATCGCAATTGTAAGGATTTTGTGAGCAAAAAGATCAAGATGTCGTCGTCGTCGTCGTCCTCGTCGTGGTGCGAAGAAACTCCCAGCGTGTTTGTACACTCCGCAAACCCTAGAGTATTTGTACGCCAAGATCGACAGTCCAAACTGAGGCGTCTACACTTGTTCGTAGATCCAATGACGAAAATTTGTACAATCAACGTATGTATGCGTTATGTATGTATATATGTATGTATTTACGTGTGTATCCTTTGTACACACCACAAGCCCTAGAGTATTTGTACGCCAAGATCGATGGTCCAAGCTGAGATGTCTACCCTTGTCCATAGATCCAGTGATGAAACATCCATACAATGTATGTATTTAAGTATGTACTTTCTCCTGATGACAAAATTCATATGTATATATATATGTATGCATGTATGTATGTATGTATGTATGTATCCACTTTAGATGTTAAGCCTTCAAAGAATATTTTTTCTAGCATTTGAAAAAAGACCCATCCTAATAATATCCAATTGTTTGGATCAACATCCTTCCAAGATAGTTTTTACATCCAAGATATCTTTTGGGATTCCATTTTCAGATTTCTTAACAATGGAGATGTTTTAGTTATTTTCATATCCATTTTGAAAAAAAATAAAAAATTGGTTTTAGCTCTTGACTTGAGTATTTATGGGGAAGTAAGAGTGATTGTAAGAATGGGTATACTTCCACAACAAACCTAAATAAGACTTGGTGTATACAAAACCCTTTGTTGGCCTTGCCTACCAAGGCAAAGGGATAGGATATTGTGTTTAGGTTCATTATAGAGTATAGTAGCTTAAGGGATTTTGGCCCCTAGGTAATAATAATAGGTCTATTTTTTATGTGAGGATTTTTGAAAGGTGATATTTTGGCTTGTGTTGAAACTTGAGATTAGTTGCAGAGTTATGATATCTTGAAGGATTTTGGTTTCTTTTGGAGGATTTTTTTTGAAGATTATGTTTTCGCATGGTGAAATATTTGAATTTTCATAATTCTTCGTTTGCCTTAAGATACTTTTTAATGTAAATGGCATGGCCACCATGTGACACACACCCCTTGTTACAACATGTGTGATTCTTACAAATGGGTGAAGCTTTAGTAAAGATTTGTTTTTGTTGTCTTTTGAAATCTTTCATATTTTAGTTTTCAATTTTCAACATGGTGTAAGGTCTTTGATTGCTCACAAGAGCAAACAAAGAAATTGATTGGAGTTTTGTTTTGAAGTTGTTTCCATATGAGAAGTTAGAAGTTATTAAATTTTAAAATGTCTATCCAAGCTCACATTAATATGCGGTGGATCATTTTTCATATCTTGGTCAACATATAGAATAATACGAAAATGCTTCTTGAGAACAAATCTTACTCGTATATGGGCTTACAATTTGTATGTGTTGTGGTATGTGTAGTTGAGGGTTAGGATTTGATGTTTAGTGATGCATGCATTATGGGGGAGATTTGAAATTAATAATCAAACTCGAAAGTATGGCCCACTACAAGGAATCCTTCATTTTGTTCAAGTTTTCCAATTTCGAAAGTATGGCCCACTACAAGGAATCCTTCATTTTGTTCAAGTTTTCCAATTTTTTCGTTTGTTGAGGATGTTGAAACCACTTAAAAGCCATGATGCTAAACCTACCTACTCTTTAACCTTAGATCTTTACTAAAGAATGTCATAGTTATGGTTTCAACCTACGTCTAATTTTAAGGCATGTACAATAACCATTACATTTTGCAAGGTTAAACAGCCCTGGTTCATTTTGAGCATGACAAATATGATTTATCAATCATCAATTTGCTTTCACCAACATGAATAAACAATGAAATTGATTTGATCATTGCCTTCAAATACGACTTTCATTTGACCACCACTTCAAATGGTGACAAAAATTATTATTACAAAATGTATTAACACAAATATTTTGTTTTATAACATTATTCATAATTAAATAATTTGATAACGATTGAATCATTATTCGATTTAATTCTTTTTTAGTTTAACAATTACATTGAAATTTATAATGCATTTTAATTTCAAAATGTAAAATATCTTACATTAATTTTAAATGTATCTATTTGGGTAAAATTCAAATATAATAATTGTATTAGATTTGATTTTTGCAAATCTCTCAATGAAACAAATTTCATTTAAAATTTTATATAATAAGAAGTCACATTTTAAATTTAAGAAAATATATTTAAATTTAATTAATTATTTTTTCAAATCTAAAAACATTACATCAATTCAAATTTCACATGTATATTAATTATTTTTAGAAATAAATTTATATCCAAAAAATAAATTTGATCAAATATCATTTCATGATTCCATATATAAATTACATAACCCCATCTAACCTCTATACAAATTACATTCTTTCTAACTTTTTTTCATTTGTTCAAAAATCCTATCCTTAATCTTAAATAGATGCTACAATAACACAACACAACAATCTATGCATACTAACTTCAACAAATGTATATCTTTTTAAAATTTTGTAAAACATGCGATCCATCAATCTAACAATTTGGTTTATGTTTACATATTGTAACACTATCACATTATTTCAATCACACTTTCTCCTACAACTTGTTTATATCTGCTTCTTTCATCCCCACCACTTTCCCTTTATGAAATTCTCTACATAAACTTTAACCCTAACTTTCACTATAACTACAAGAACATCATCATCCATGCCCAAATGCACATTATTTTTAACACCCTAATTGCTAAACTTGATATGATCACTTTACCATAATAAATCACCCTAAATAATACTCCTACCTAACCCGCAAGACACAAGAGATGCATTACAAGGTGATTTTTGAAAACATGCCCTCGTCCCACTTATGCCTCATTAATTGCAATCAAACTTGTGAATTGTGAATTTTTTCTCAATTTCTCATCTTTTTCATTAAACAAAATATAATTTGAACAATATATTTTTCACCATTCATCTATTGCAAAGACTACTACTACCAATATGCACAATGGAAATACAAATTAGAATGACATCTCTACAAAGATTTTGAAAACAAACACAACACAAAACAATGTTCACAATCCACATCATCAACACATAAAATAGAAGAAAAATGATCAAAATTGAATCGTTGTCTTTGCCATCACTTCCTTTTTTTTCATATCACCATCCTTTTCTTATGTGCTCCACCACAACTTTAGTCTTTGTCATCATCTCTTTCTCTCATCACGATTCCTCTCTTGTGTGCTCCATTGCAACTTCCCACTCGAAGAACACTCTATCAATGACTCTAATGCAAATGTGCTTACCCCATTCTCCTTTGCTAAAAATAGGAAGGTGATCTTGTTAGTCTTTTGGCAATGCCTTAATTGTAACATGAAGAACCTTCAACACTACAAATGGGTGTCATGTACCATGGGAATCCGTGGTTTGATTTCCTCATTGCTTGCACATATGCAATTCTAAGGCAGCTTGAATTGTTCTTTTGCATTTAGTGAGTCAAATCATAAATGAAAACCTTGTAATGGAACAACTTGATCAAATCCCAAAGCAACAATAGATGATACTAAATGTATTCAAACCCTTTCTGCGTTTTGGCCTAATTTGGAAAACGACTGAAGTGTGGAAAATCAACATCTACATAAACTAAAAGACTGTGATGCAAAACCAAAACTACAACAATTTTCATATATAATTTAGCTCATTGCTCATGAATGAAATTTATCCATCCATAAATGTCACTTACCCACAATGAATGAAATTCATCAATCATCACGTAGCTTGTTCAACAACTACTTTTCATTCCTGCAGAACTACAAAGAAAACAAATAAAAAAACTTCAATCATCACATAATCACTCTTTAACTTTCCACAAGCTTATCTATTGTACAGATAAACCTTCCCTTCAAATCACCAAACTTCAATCATCACATAATCCCTCTGACTTTCCATGAGCTACAGATAAACCTTCCCTTCTACTTCAATGGAAGAAAACACAGATCTAAGTTCTATCTCTGTTTAGATCAATAACAGGAGGGATGAAAGCATTGAACTGATGGTCTGAAAGTTACATCAAGGTTTGAACATTCACACCAGGGCTTCAAACCAGTTCTGAAGCAAGGGGGGTGTACAGACTTGCAGTTGATCCTATTTTGACCTGTTTCAGGACTTCATCCATTGCTTCTTTACACCTGCGACACCCCAAGAGAATCAAATCTGTGAAAAGAACAACCAAGAGATCAAATCAATCTGTGAGAAGAACAAAGACCAGGACATCAAATCAACCTGTGAAAGAGCAGAGACCAAGAGGCCATATCTGTGAGAAGAAAAAAGACCATGAGATTAAATCCATGAGAAGAACAAAGACCAGTGTATCATGCAGTCTCATTGTAGATTTTGGTGTCTCAACCAGTGCTATCATCTTCATGAAGCAAGTTCTTGGGGATTAGCAAAAACTGATTGCTATGCTGCTATTCAAAATCATTGCTTATATTGAGCTAGTTGGACAAGGCAGTTTTCTTTGATTAGCTTTGCAGCAATAAAAAGCTAGTGGAAGAGGAGTTTGACTTACCGCCATGGCATATGATCAAGAAACATGCTTGGAGAAACGACAATGTTACGGAAGCTTTCTCGATCCTTTAAAATGGCTCGATATTGAGGCTTCTTATTACTCTCTTGTCTCATCAAAAACCTATAGGATGAATTCCACCTGGATGCAGCTGCATAGGACACCTTTTCTAGGACTAGGTGAATGATAAGGCCTGGTACAAACATTTCAGCTGGCCACATTGTTTGCAGGTCAGAGCCCATGTTGCCACCTCTTAACTCATCAGTGGTCTCTCGAGGCATACCATTTGGTAGCAAATCAAGATCTGCATATGCCCCTGGCTGTATGCTTTTTGCTGTATTCTCTAGCAATGGTTCCCCCCTCTTGTTTGATGTCTGAAACCTCATTATTTCTTTATTTTTGCCCTTTTCATTCCTGTCCTCACCATCTCCTTCCTCAGCAACCCCCTTACTGTCAATATTCTCCCGCCCTGCATCCCACCCACCCAATGTGACATGTTCAGGTACTACTCAGAAGATGTCAGCTCCTGACAGAGCATAAGCACCTTCAGTCTTGGATTCAACTCAAACACTCTCATGTGGGAAGCCTCTCTGGTTGAAAAATGGGCTGATCAACCCTGGACACATGGACCTTATACCTGCAATATGACTCCATGGATGTGAAAAACACAAGCACATTAGTTCCCTCCAATGTCACAAATTACAGCCATTTACAATTTTGGCTGTAAATATTACTGATGCAGTGCATTGTGATGATGATATACTGCATACAGCAGCAGGCACCTACACACTAAACAAAAACTTATTGTAAAGAGATGGCATCATCTCTTACGCCTCTGCCATTGGACATGCTCTCTTGCAGGATTTTCATGTTGCTCTCCGGCTGAACCTTCTCCTTTGCTGCTATTGGTTCGACTCTGCCCCACAATCTCTTGTTGTATTGTATGTATGGTTTTCTCACTCTCATTTCTATGACCTTCTCTGAACAGCTGGTTTGTAAGCTTTGTCAGGAGGGCAGAATCTGTGTTGGCATCAGCTGCCAGTGCCTGCAATGCGGCCACACGAAGGCGCATTATTGCAGCCACGGACAGGCGTGATGAGAACTCATCATTGTAAATCACACTGCATCCAATTTCCCACACCCCCCATACCAGCGCTTCTTTAGATGTACTTAAGGCTCTTCAGGATACAACCTGACCTGCTGCATTAAGATCAATCTGACCGAAGACAGGCAGAATACTCAAGATCTGCATTTCTAGGAATTGTATGTCCTGAGGAAAGGAAAGGCTACCTGGTGATGAAACTTGCACAGGCATCTGCTGTGATGGCATCAACACAGGGTAAGACTCCATATGCATATACATGTAGTTGTGGATACCGTCGATACAACTGTCCAACCAGCAAATGGTCCTTAAATTTACAATAAACACTTTTAACAAGCACTCAAAATTCTTGAAGAAGACCAAATACATAGAGCCATAGGATTGTGTATACTCTAAGCATGAATCAGAACCAGTCCACCAAACCAGACCCATTCTGACTGTGTTTGAGGTTTTCTAGTCAGCTTGTGAAAGTCCAACCATCCAAGTCTAGACAGTTAGTTATTTAGATCTTTACTTCCAAGGCAGAAGCAAAAGTTGCTTTAGATGTGTTGGGAAAGCACACTGCACACGTTCGCATTACACATCACAGAAAAGATCGAGACATCCTAAGTCCCATAATGTGCATACTATTCTGCAAGAGGTGCCAGATTTTGCAAAATTATTGACATTTGAAGCAAATCAAGTTCATGGAATTGGTACAGCTACTTGTACCCGTAGGGCTGTAAGTGCTGCTATGGAGCCTCCAAGAGAATGACCCACAAAGCGTAGGCTGTAACCCTTACACTCTCCACCCGGGCCCAGCAATTTTGTCAATAGCCCACCCTGTCGCCCTAGCAATGATGCATCAGAACCTGCTCCATTCCAACCCCATCCTCTTCAGCAAACCCAAATCCATGATGCAATGCAGTAAAATACTTTACTGCAACACTGGATGCTATGGCAGAACAGCCTATAGCATCATTGATAATAGGTGCATACTAGATTTTCTGCAAAATTATCAATTCACATTCATCAAGGAGGCAGTAGCCTTAACTGTCAGGAGGCACTTTGTCTGCTTGTCAGCAAGCAGGGCATTATTCTTCTAGGGCTGTGTGGCCAATCTGCTTCCACACAGAATTCTACCATTGTGTCACAAGTACATGGATTGCACAGCTCCACAGAACAACGATTAATCAAGCTTGAGTAATGGTGAAAGAGGAAAACCTTCTAGTGACTTGTTAGGTGGACAATCAGTGATGGCCATCACATCATCCTCATCCTCAGCTAAATTGTCAAGCTCCATGGAAAGCTCACGTGCTGCTTGAATGACTCCAACATGACCATAGTGGGGCATTGTCTCTTGTACCTGCTGCTTGACCCTTTCAGGTATTCCTGACCCTCTGGATCCAGAAACACACTCAAAAGAATGAGATGTCAAAAAAGGCAAACATCAGGAATAGGGAACCTCATACCCTAAATGAATCTGATGCACTGCAATGAGTTTAGCATTCAGAATGTGAGGTAGCTTAAAAGCAGCCTTACTTGAGCAAGCCAAGGAGATCAGATTCAGAAAGCTCGCATTCCCGACCCAGTCCATCAGTGAGTAAATCTTCTGGTGTTTCAGTGCCACGAACTGCAACCACCACTGATCGCAAATGGTGCAAAACCACCACAAAATATACTGTCTCCCTCTTGTGTGTCTGTTGACATCATCTGGCAAATTGTGATTGTCGAATACCACAATCCATGGCTCTTTTCCACATTCATTGCATATTCTTGCATCCAAAGATTTCAATCCAGCTGATTTTATGCATTGCCTCAATCCACTCACCAATAAGTATCCAGTTTTGTTCTTTCTATTGAAATAAGTCAGTTTGCTACCTGCAAAACTCGGCCTTTCACGAGGGCTTCTGGAGGAACATGTGCTTGTCGAAGAAATGCAGCTGCATGTCCTCTCCACCAGTTATCCCCCTCCAACTTAGGACGCCTGTTCCATCCTCATTTACTCAGATCCACTTCGGATGGACTTGAAATTCTCAGGCACATAGATTGCAGAAATACATGGACATTACAGATTTGGCTATGCCAGTAAGACCCAATAATAGTCTAAGTTTCACCCATTCCTCATTAGAAGCAATCTTCAAACATTTTCTGAGAAGAAAAACCATATTTCTACTTAACCCTAGCAAAGGACCAAGAGAAAGCAATTGAACATGGAACAAGATAGTTTTCAAACCTGTTGCGGTTCCAGAAGGTGAGGATCCCCTGGCGGTGGAGCCATACACAAGGAAATGTAAGTGGGTGGCGGCCAATGTCAAGTAATGGGCCCTGAACACAACAAGTTTCACCCCTGAATTCTGCACTTCTGAGCAGCAAGTGAGAACCCATCCTAGTGACAGGGCTCACACTGTATGACTTTACTTGAGCATTCCATTCAAAACCTTGAAGTGGAACTGCTGACTAAACTGTGGGGCAACTATCTCCTGAATCTCTCAGAAAAACCAGAAGCATCGCAAATCAATTGTAGCACACTAATTCAAGTCTAAATTGAGAGTTTTACATCCTTTTCTGCAACCCACCAAAAAATGCACAGTAGCACCTTGCCCATTTCCAATTTCTAGCAGGGTATGTATTGGCCCAAATGGAAAACAGCCACAGGAATCTAAGCACTCAGTGAAAGTTAGTAATCTACCCCTACATCCACTCACTTTCAGATATCTACAGCAGGAGAAAAGCCAAGCGAACAAAGGTACCCACTGTATAAGCAGCTACAGCATAACTGTGAAGATAAGAGGCCTCTTGAAGAAGGCTATCTGGGGCACATGTATAGTCATCAGATAAGTGAGACTGTGACCCTCGCTCCCTTAATAATGCAACACCTGCCAGAAGAAAGCCCATGTTTTTGAAGTGACCGCCATAATGAAGAACAACACATGTCTGCAAGCAAATCATAGACAAATGGTTTCTATCAATCCCCGGTTACTGCCTGCCTCTAGATGTGGACAACAAAAGCCTCTGGGTTCCATAGTTTAGAAGACAATCCATGCAATCACCCTTGTCAGAAATGGTTGACTACATTTGGCACCACCTAATGTGGTTTGTACCCCGCTTCAAGTCCTGTAATATTAGAACTCTTACCAGCAACTACTTCCAAATGGCTGGCACCAACAGCTCGATATGCTACAAGGTCACCAAGTAGAGCTGCAACAGAATCAACCTCATCCTTGTCTAAATATGACCTGCCACACACTAACACAGAAACTCAATCACAGAAACTCCTTATGCTATGTGAGCTCAACCCTCCATCCTGAAATCCACTGTTTTGGAATGAACATCCCAGGAAAAGATTGGCAAAAGAAAACCTGTTTTATCACAGGGAACCTGCACATACAATGAAGGCTGAAAGGTCTAATGCACAGATTCTCTTGTATAGGAGGAGTCACTTACAAGTAGCGGCGCCTGCCAAGGCAGCACATTGCCTCACGAATACCATAGTCAAACATCTCTCGATAGTGTGCCCTCCAGGCTTCATCTTGATTGTGGTACAGAGAGCGCCATGCCATCACATCTGAGCCCACACAACACTGAGCGAATGCCACCACCCATGCAGCCACTGGCAAACATGCTAGAAATGTTTGCAGCCCACACTCATCCTCTGTCACCAGCATATCATGAAACAGTAGATATCAGAGATGAACACCAAGGGGTGCATCCCCCCTATCATAAACCTTAACCCAATCACCGCCCTGCTATCCTTGTTTAGCATCATGCACTAGGTTATGCATGCATACTGGTTGCAAGGTGCCAGAAAAAGCAAACCATTAAGAAACTGTAGATGCTGCCTTGAGGGTTCAGAATCAGAATCTGCTACAGGATCAATATTTTGAGTCAAAGAGTACAAGAACCTATTTACCTCCACCAGAGCAGCTGCAGTCAAAATATTTTGCCAACTTGGACACCACAATGAAGGTGAGATAAAGGGCACCGATTGATTGGACTACTGTCACCAGAAATCCTATGCGACTGCACCAAAGCCAACGCTTGTACCATCTCTGCTCCAATCCAACCAACAGACACCTTAAAACTTCCAAAAGATCAACACCAAAGGAACTCCAACTCTGTAAAACCTACACATGTGCTTTCTAGCGTAGTTAGAGGGGGATTTGTTAAGCACAGCTTAAAGGGTCACGCAGGCATGAGAAGTAGTATGCACTGGCAAGCATACTCTTTAGGAAAGGTCACAGGTAGAAAGAAGTCCCAAAAGCAGAGACACACCCATGCTATGGATGGGGTGCTACCAACCTAAATTGTATGTGAGTTTTCCCAGATCTGTAAACGAAGGATCCATTCCCAAAGTACATGTAAGCTGTGCATTTTGGCTCTACATTTCAAGCCCCTTGCTGATGCTTACCCGTCTCTGCCTGGTGGTTGGAGTGGCATCAAATGATGTTGGCTCAGAAGCCTGAGCAATCATGGCAGAGGCAGTGACTGCTTGAGCAAAGCCCATCCCCACCATCCATATGATGCGAATTGCAGCCCCAACTGCAACTAGGGTAGATGCAACCACTACTCTCTGAGGACATTTCCCATGCAATGAAAGCACTGCTGCATGTGCAGCCACTAAAGAGAGACCCAAATTCAGTGCCCCTAAAAACAGCACTAGTCGTCTTATGTCCCAAAGCTTTCTGAGCCCCATAAACATTATTGACATGAGTTCAGATGCCCAGTTGCATCGCCCGTCTTCATCCAATTTGTGAAGTAATCTGCCAGATGATGTGGGCAACAATTCAAAGTCTCTCACACCAGCAGCTGCATGATGACTCCAGTGACTAGTGAGATAATATAAATTGGAAGGTGATTTTATGTTTCTTATTCTTCTTCTCCGAAACCTTGTGAAGCATTGAAGTAGCTCCAGACAGGGCTCCACCATGCATGGCATCTAGTTCTTCCTTCTGTGCACAAAAAGGCATGTGTCAAGTCAGTCTCACCTAGCAACAAGAAAGACACAACTTTTCTTCACCCTACAAACAGGTCTGTCTCTACAGGAGTTTCTGAATCAGAGCATGAAAGAAGCCAGACTATCAAAACTAGTCCCTTCAAAAACACACTTCCTGAAAAGCTCAGACTCCATCAAGAATACTGCTTTATCCAAAGAGACAAAGAGAGAGAGAGAGTAAGAAACAAAACCTAAATGCTTGCTTCAAGAATATCTGCATACTCAATTTTGTTGTACAGCAGCAGCAGCAGCAGCAGCAGTGTGCATTTTGTGATCCCAGGAATGCTCCATCTCTCACAATCCTTCAAGCAATGTGAGCTTTATGAAGCTCAACCTAGTTAAAGCAAAATCCTTATTATCCTCCCATGTATTAGAGGAAGAGGAAGATTGCAAAATGGCAGCAATCTCTCACATCTCCGAAGATCATTGCAAAACATCAAAAGATCACGGAAACAGAGAAATCGAAGTAGATGGAGTCAAGAAATTGTGCACAAAAACACAGAACGCAGACACAACACGATCACACAAACCTAAATACATACAAAGCACGAAATTCGACAAAAACAAAAGCTCAAGGAAGAAGAAGAAAGGCAAGAATTCTCGTATCGGGGGGAGAGGGAGAGGACATACATGGAGGATGCTTGTACAGTCCCCGTAATTATTGCCAGATCACATCGTTGTTCTGTTCAGGCTTCAAAAGATTGCGAGAAGAAGCAGCAAAATCAGTCGGACGAAGACGACAAGGACGACGATGGTTCTATCGACAGTCTGCAACAATCAAGCACGAAAGAAGATCGCGCAGCAAAATCCGTCAGACGTAGACGACGATGACGACGACGACGACAGTTCTAACGACAAGCAACAGCAACGATAGCCACAAGCGATGCCGATTTTGATTTGCACAAAAGCACAAATGTCTGCAACGAGCACGGACGAAGGAAGATCATGCAACAGTTGGAAATTGCTTTATGAAATCATGGCAATACCTTAATCTAGAACCTACAAACTTCACGAAAGAATCCTTCTACGAAACACGTTCTGCTGCTGCTGCTGCTGACCCGGCTGATTCTTGTAGGAGTCGCAATCCCGAGCTGACTGCAACGTGGTTTATGGCCATTTGTAAGTGGCGATGGCATATTGAAAAAAATTATTTTCATTCCAAAAAAACCTGACAAACTTTTTGAAGCATTTGCAAGAGAACAACAACGCAACAGCAACAACAATGAGGAAGAAATGAGAAACTTGGCAAGGTTCTTTATTACAAGAGAACAACAGAAGAACAAGAACAAGAAAGGAAGAAATGAAAACCTTGCAAGCTTACGTATTGCAAGAGAATAACACAAGAAGATCTGAATCAAATGTGAGAATAACAAGAGCGTCAAATGAGAGCCTGAAAGGTGCATGCAAGTGCAAATGTCTTTGTGGGAGCACTAGGTTCAAGTGATCTGTTTACCCATTGCTGCAAGATTATGGAGAATGCTTGGGAAGCAATTCAACAAGATGGCCACACAATGCAATGTGGGGATGTTGGGTTGCATCAAATACAAGAGACAATGGGAGAGCCTGAGAGTCTTCTGATAACTATCAGATATGGCGGTATGGTTTCTTCTTCAACTGATTGAAATGATTGTTGTACAAAGCCATATGTCACCAGAGCTTGCTTCCTTACCGTATGAAGAAGAAGAAGAAGAAGATGGTCTACTACATAGTTATGGATTTCCTTTGAGCTTGTTAGCTATGCAGGGTGTAGATCTACATATGGATCTCCTTTGATCTTGTAGCTATGCTGAGGTAGCAGCAGATGAATCATGTCATTCCAAGCTTGATTCTTGAACAAGAATTGCTTGAATTTTTAGAGCTAGTTTGGGTTGTAAAAACATGGCTAGTGCAAACCAGATTTGCAACACAGAAAATACAAAGAGATGAAACTTGAGCCTTACAGAAGAGCTTGCAACTCCTCTTCTACAAGGTGATGTATGAAAGTAAATGGGGACATCTCCCTCCCCTTATCAGTAGTTTTACGAGGGTTGCAAAATCACTTCTTTTTCTGGAAATATTTTTAAGCCAGTGGGTTTGTAGCAATCACATTCAAGGAAGAAGAAGAAGAAGAAGAAGAAGAAGAAGACAAAGCCCAATCCCTCAATGTGGTGTCTAGTTTTTCTCCAATCATTGCAATCCATGCCTGCGCATTTTCAGGAACCCATTTCATCAATGAGACCAGCTTGCTTCCATGGGAGAGTAGGCATTGATTGTATGAGCTTGGAGTATGGCACTGATTTTGCAAGAGAGGTAAAATGCAGAAGTTCACCTTATCCCTGCTTGTATATCCGCGAATTGTGTTGCTTGCTGCAATAAGTACTCCATCCTCACCTAATGGCTGTATAATCACTGCCTGCACATAAGCACAGGTTTGGAAATCTGCCACTTTCAATGACTTTCACATCACTTTCCTCATACCATACTTAGTACTGGACTATATTGTCCATGAAATTGCAGAGAGAAATCTCCACAACAATGATTTGGAGGTAATCCGAGAAGGTGGTCATAAACAATGTTTTTTATCTTTTCTCAAATTTGTGAGGTCAGTGGGTTGGTGATCATCCACAAGAGGACTTGGCCAAATTTGGCTACACATCAGAGAGGAAAGTAGAAAAGTTTAGGGATCATGCTATAGTTTGGCAACTTGCTACAACCTATTTTCTAAATATGGCGACTTCAAATTTTTTTTTCCTTGTAATGTGGTGACAGTAGGCTATTTTTTTCCAAAAAGAGTCTGTACTTGTCACAAGGGCCTTTTTTTTGTTGTCAGGTTGCAAAATTTCGCCCAAAAAAAATCACTGGTCATAACCTTATGAGAGAGAGAGAGAGAGTTGCTCTCAAAGTGTCAGACCATCACCTTCCATCATTGCAAGAACAGTGATGAGCAGCCATGATTTACCCACTGTTGTCATCAGCTCCCAACAGTGGGTGTAGAAGATATTGGATTTACCCACTGACTTCAGTCAGCTCCTGACAGTGGGTGTAGATCAGGACTATCTCTGAAGTGGAACCCAGAAATATCGAATCATGCTACTGCGGATCTAGTTAGTGAAGTTAGAGTAGGCATTAGCTATCTAACTCACAGATACAGGTTGGAAAGCTCAAAATCAAAATTGGCAACAGCTGGAACAAAAACTTGATTCTTGTTTTTTGCTTTCCATAGGAACACTCCAGCTCCATGCATTTGAAAGCTGAATGCATGTAAGAGAATCGTCATGCTTTTTTTTTTACCTGTGTATTTGAAGGCAGGAACAGCAGCTCAAACCGCCCTGGATAGAGAGCCAGATTGGCTAGGTAGTTCTCTGCAGCCACTCCAGATCATACAAAATGAGCATATGCTGCTGAAGATCCTTCCTTATCCATGGAGTATGATGCAACTGTGTGGACATTCACAATCTCTTCCTTTCTTCTTCACCATATGGTGCAGAAATGTGAGTATGGAAAGAGAGAAACAAGACGAGTTTTCTTAAATTGTGGTGACTTGTCTGATCAGGGCCAGATTTTTGCACTTACGTGTTTCTGTTTCACGAGCTTGTCTACAGAGGGATCCATTCAGAAGCTGATGAACATCAATGGTCTGTGCATCCCCAGATGCATCTCCAGATTCAGCAGCCATGCCTGCTTGTAGTGCACAAGCATCACCGTAGACCACCACCAGTGCTTGTGACCGCGTTGTGCTGCTCAATGCCTCCCAAACCCTGCAGATCTGCCGCTCTTTTCAAGAAAAAAAACTAGCTCTCCCAAAACCCTGCTGCCATCTCTCACTATTTTTCAAACCAAAAAAATCCAGCTCTCCCAAACCCTACTGCCATCTCTCACTGTTTTTCAAACCAAAAAAATCCAGCTCTCCCAAACCCTGCTGCCATCTCTCACTGTTTTTCAAAAAAAGAATCCAGCTCCCATGAGCATGTATTCAACAGGTTTCACATCTGTATGCTGCAAAGCTCTATAAGAAATGAAACTATGTACAGAGCACGCAGGATGTAAGAACTCTCTGTGCACACACCATTTCAGTTTTTGACAGAAAACAATCACATACCATTGCAATTCCTGTGAAGCAGCTTGTGGCAAACTTGCTGCAATCCGAAAGCACTCCACTCCTTCCATCTCTACCTGACCCCATAGAGTTTGCACCCAACCCTAAATCCTCTGATATGCAGATTCACAATATCTAATCTCTGGAAATCTCTGAATGTCAGATTCTGATGGAAATGCAGCAATACCCAGATTGAGCTGCAATTGTAACAGAAAAAAATTCTTCAGAGTTATCGCTCTAAGGAGTTGCAGAAAGAAGGAAGATGGATGTCAAGACTCAAAGAGAGAGAGAGAGAGAGAGAGAGAGCAAGCAGTTTGGGAGGAGAGGCACGCACAGAGATGACAGCCCTTGGCTGGATAGACTTCCATACAAGACCTTGCAACAATGCAGTGGTTGCTAATGCGAGTACCAGCACATCAGCTCTTGATTGTGCACTGTTCTCTCCTCCCATTTGCATCCCACAATCCGAGAACTCTTTCAGATCCAAACTCTTCACTTCCAGAAGAAGACCTGTTGTGATGGAGTCCTTGGAAACAACAGAATTCACATTCTCCTTGCATCATCCCCTTCCAAGCTTCCCACCCACATGAACATAATGCTTGACACAAAAGATGGAAAGAAAGTACCACACAGAGAGAGGGTTTAGGGTTTAGGGTTTAGGGTGAGAGAAGAGAGAGAGAGAGAGGTGTGCGAACCTGCTAGCATCTGCAACAAGGGCAATCCCAGACACGGAACGGTTGATGAGAATCCCTAGCATGGAAACTGAGCCCAGAACCAAAGGCACATTGCGCACCAATGCATCATTCTTTTGCACCCAGCCATCTCCTCCTCCCCCTCCCTGTCTGCTGGAATTCCTGGCAGTCAAGAAGAAGCTTGCTGTGGGTTTACAACCATTGAGTACAAGTGTGGAGTTGCAACAACACAAGCGCCATTGCTTGTGGGTGAAAATAGCACTTCCTCTTGCTCCTCCTCCTAAACCTGGGGGTCGCGCAGTTGCTAAAGCGGAGAGAAGCACCATGACAGCAGCTCCTCAAAAAACCCCAAATCCCCTCTTTAATTCTTCATACGCAACAACACGACCCGATTTTCTATTTCCTCTCTCTCAATTCCTCATACGCAACAAAAAAACGACCCAAACCGTTCAAAAAAAACTCCGAGCTTTGGAGGAGGGGGCTGCTGCTCAAGGAGATGATATGTCTGCACAGACTAGGAACCTCTCCTCGTGCCGAACCTGATTAAAGACATGTGGATCCTCATGCCGAACCCTAAGACCCTGACGGGCAAGAAGATGACTCTTGAGGTGGAGAGCAGCGATACCATCGACAACGTGAAGACCAAAATCCAGGATAAGGAAGGTACGTCCAATTGTCGCAATTCCTTTTCCCTCTTCCTTTTTATTTCCACCTTCTTCTTTTTGCAAGGTGTGTTTTTGTTTTCTCGTGGTTTTTGTAGACATTTAAGGCTATTCGAAACAAGTTTCTTCTGGTTTATAGAAGGTCTCGGTGGCTTGGTTCGCCTGGTGACGGTGTAAATGAGATCGCGGAAATGGACTGTTCCATGTTTGTGTATAGCTGTTGCCGTAATTTTGTTTCTACTTTTGTTTTTGTCACGTTTGATTTTCGACTTCGACAGCTGATAATGTTGGTTCGTTTTTTTGCTTACAGGAATTCCCCCTGATCAGCAACGACTCATCTTTGCTGGCAAGCAGCTCGAGGATGGACGCACTTTGGCCGATCACAACATCCAGAAGGGTAGGTTCTGGGTGCAGAATGAGTTTCGGTTTATGTTCCAACATGTTTCTAAGATCCTGCAATCAATGTTTCCGAAACTCAGGTGCTTATGGAGTTAAGAGTTTCTGGTGTCATTTTTTGGATTTTGCAGATTCCATTTTGCGAGGGAGGAGAAAAAGAAGAAGAAGCACAAGAAGCCTGAGGCCAAGAAGGTGAAAAAGTCTGAGAAGAAAACCGAGGACAACAAATCGGAAGAAGACAACAACAAACCCAAAGAGAAAGTTGGAGGAGGCTCAAGGAGAGAAGCCAAGGAGAGGAAGAAACACAGAACTACAAAGACGACGCCAAACCCTAAAGAAGGTTCCATTCCAGTGCAATCAACACTACTGTTCCAGACGGACATTAAATTTGTACATTAATTAGTTTACATTCAGTGCCATATTCAGGACCAAATGGAGCTTTGTGCACAACATGGCCCCTTGGGAAGGCCCTGCACAAGAACAAAGCTCTCATTGTACTTAGTGTTGGCATTGTTTAATTCACTTTAGCAAAACCTCACAATGCAATGGATTACATTTAGGATGTGTGGAGAATTTGTGTTCTTGAAGATGATGTGTGAGAGAGCTTTGGGCTACCAATGATTTCTAATGAATTCAAATTTTTTTTGACATTTACACAAATTATAGTCACCGAACATTTGCACACACACAACATCCCATTCTCTACTAAAAGCTCAAGGTTATATTATTGGAAAAACAAATTGTGTATAATTGTGATGGGAAAAAATAAGTGAACATACTAATGACTAAGGCTTATATATAGAAGCTTGAAAAATAAAAATAATAAAATAATGACATTTAATGCATATTCATCAACTTCATTATGAAACTATATCATTATATAATTAAATATAATTATGAAATTAAAAGAAAAGGAAATGTTAGAATAATTTATGTTTTTGTATTTCATATGTGGAATTAATTTCATTAAATTTAAGAAATAAAACTTTTGATAAGGAAACATTGCACTGAAATTTTTGAAATAAATATTTTAAATAATATAAATGGATTGAAATTTGAAAATTAAAATTTTGAAATTAAAAAATTTGAAATTAAATTAAATTATGAAATTATTTTTAAAAATTATTTAAAAATTTTAGATTCAAATTTCTATCCAAAATTTCAAACAAAATTAATATATAATGTTTTGACACATGAATTTTCAGAAATTGAATATATTTATAATTTTTAGAATTTAAAAATTACAAATCATTAAAGACATTACTTTTTGAATTTATACTGCAAATAAGTTTTTTTGATATTAAAAATAAATACTTTAAATTTATCTAATGTTTATATGTATTAGGATACCAAAATTTTTCATAATTTGTTGCTATGGTTGGTTGGTTGGTGAAGACCTTGGTGCTTAGCTAGAAAGGTGGAGGGCTCAATTCCCGCTTGTGTACTGTAACTTTCACTCCCCCTTTTGTTTTTCTTCCACCTTATGCAATCTTGTTGTCTTCATAATTTTCATTAACTATATCATATTTTTCACCATTTCAAAAATTATAATCTTGGTTGTATGATCACCTTTTGTTAATAATTCCTTGCTATGTTTTACAACCATTGGTTGCTTGTTTTTATTTGTGCTCATCAATGTTCCATGATCATAATATGTTTCCATTAACATTACAATATTAACAATCAATATCTTTTGCAAAGTTTTTACATTTTTGCCATCAAATTTGTACAAATTTAATTATATTTCAATTGAACTTTAGTTTAACAAATAGTTTTAATTTTGAATTATTCATATAGTTAAGAATGATGTTGGTATTTTGTTATAACTTTCAATTTTCTAGTGATAATTTATAAAATGAAAGAGGTATTTGAATCTAAGTTTTATTTCTTGCAAGAAAAAGCAACAAATCCTCCACATGATAAAAGGGAAAATGATGATGTTTGAATTTGATTTTTGTTTTTATGAAACAATCCATGATACGTGTGCCTTTCCAAACATTGATAGATAAATAGACAAATAAATAATAATATTTTTAAATTACATAGATTTTAATCTATTTTTAATTAATTATTTGGCCATGTAGGATGTTGAGCCAACTTGATTATTTTTACTCAAGTCAAACAAGACATGCTTTAGTCATCTTAGTCATCCACAATTAGTTAAGTTTATGGCATATTAAATTATTTTATTTTTTGATTGTACCAAAATTGTCCATTCTTTATTATGATTGAAAACTTAACTAAATTTACTTTTTTAAAACCATAAAAACCATGATTTTGTACTAGCGTTATAATTATGCCAAATATATATATATATTTTAATATTGAAAGAGATTTCCATGTCCCTCCTTATTTGTTAGGTAATAGACAATACCTTTTTTTATTTTGGTTAATGACACCACATAAGGAAGGTAAGCATATTATTTTTGAAATTTTGTATAATAGGAGGCACAAAAAATAGAGGAAAATAATTGAAAATGCATTTGGGATTCCAAAAAAATATCTTTCATTAAAGTGAAATGAAAATATAGATTAAATTAACATTACCATTATACTTGGTCAAATCACTTGTTTTGTTATCTTGCACAACTTGTTTCTTGGTTGTTATGAAATTGATGTTGAATGCATATTGAATTTGTTATAAGAAGACCAAGCTAGATAAAAAAAGTTAAGTTCAAACACCAAATGAATTGTCAAGAAAAAAATGATGTATGCAACTTTATTTTGGTTAACAAAGAAATTTGATATGAGAACCAAATGTCCACATGATAGGTACGTGCAAAGTTTTCAACTAAATTTGTGTCTATGTAGTTTTGCAAAAACAAACTTGCATTTATACTTGTATTTATTGTTTGTAACAATTTAATCAATTTATCACAATGATTCAGCAAGTGATCAATCAGTAGAATTGCTTGCGATAGTTTAATGAAAGATTAATATTATCATGTAGATCATTCAATCAATATTGCTTGCATAATCTTAGTTGTCAGTATATTAACTCAATCATTTTATCATTCAATTAACATTACTTTTAGTATTGAATTAGAAATCAAAGTTCAATAATCACAGATAAAATATTAGACATTATCAATAAATTATCAATTAATTGCAATTGGGTTAGTTAAACGTGAAATCTCCTTGGCATACATTATGTGCCCATGATTTTTGTCAACTCAAGTATTGCTTGAACCATGTTTTTTTGGGTAGAATTTATTTCAACATTTCAAAAATTGAAATACTTGATATGTTTGTTCTAACTTGATACGTTTAAGTTTTGTTGATTGAAATGATGAACATTTTGTTATCATGTTAAATGGCCTCCACCATTTAAGATGATTTTCTCTTCATTCTTGTGTTGTCAACGACTTGTTTGCCAAAAATAAAAAGCTCAAATCAAGATGATTCTCATTGAGCAATTAGATTCTTTATTTGACAATTCAATGAATTAATGACTCTTGAAAATTCAAGTGAATGGGTTAATCTCTTGTACATGTTGGAGTTCACATTGCTATTATAGTTGCAAGAATTAACTTTGGAACAATTGATGCTGTAGATGCTTCAACTTGAGCATTGACAATCCTAAGAGGAATAAATGAATAGGGAGGATTGAAATGCACTTCAAATGGAAAAAAAATTGATGTGATGAAGAATATGACAATGTTGTTCCACCATTATTTTGATGTTGTTTGTGAAGATAAGTTGTTGCTTGAACATATTCATAGTAAACACATTGAATAATAAATGAGGTGACCAAAATGTGATGTGCGCAAGGACACATTTGAACACACAAATGCACAAACTTATGTTGTCATCATTTTATGTACTCAAAATCTAGGCCGACAACCTAACATTCTAGGTTTGCGTTGTTTTTAAAACACAATTTATTTTCTTAATATTTTTTTGTTATCTTAATGATTCTCTTGACATTCATATTCCATATTAGACTCCACTTTGATCCAGTGTTGTTTTCTTTTCAATTTTTAGACTTCGCAAAAGTGACAAATTCTGTTTGAAAAGACACATAATTCACACTAACTAAAGTATTTTACCAAGCTTTTCTTAAAAGAATCCCAAAATAGCAAAAGTTATATATATATATATATATATATATATATATAGACACACACACATAGTGAAAACATTGGTCCCATTTATTTTTCAAAACAACATTGAATTTTTTTTTAATCAACATTTTTTATGTTTTGGGAATAGGGTTGAACAATCCTAAACGTTTTTGCAAGCTTAAAAAGTAAGTAAAATAAAATTGAAGCAAACGAATGGGTACTCAAAGGCAATTCCTTACTTTTTATCATACCTTTGTTGAATCTTGTTATTGACGGCACATATGTAACAATATAATAGAAAAGTAGAAGAAAATTTTGTGCCAAAATAGTTTTGTACCACAGAATTTTTTTGGCAAAAATATCTAAAACTGGGGGTGCTATAGCCAAAATTTCATCGAAATGGATGACCAAATCAGAGACAGGATGAAAAAAGTTTTCCCATCCTAAAGACCCCTCCTCCCCCCCCCCCCCCCAAAAAAATGACCATGTCCTTCTTTCCCCCAAAAATTTCCCCCAAAAAAAAAAAAATTTTTAAAAAACAGTAAAAAAAAAACAACAATTAAAGGACAAGTGGGCCAACTAGGCCGTTTTTATA